>Ga0255338_1001040_pt1 | contig 61278 bp, 62 predicted proteins | sample MeOH1_35cm_T4_19_FD_203715 | JGI IMG/M metagenome (GOLD analysis project Ga0255338, IMG submission 203715) | Sandy soil microbial communities from University of British Columbia, Vancouver, Canada - MeOH1_35cm_T4_195 | ecosystem: Engineered > Artificial ecosystem > Sand microcosm > Unclassified ... | reverse complement strand
GCGCTTCCTCGACGACGGTTGCGGTGTTGTAGCGTAGCGCCTTGAGGACGGTATCGACGATGGCATCGGCATCGAGGCCGGCCTCGGCATATTGCTTCTCGGGCTTGTCCTGGTCCTGGAACAGGTCGGGCAGCCGCAGCGTGCGCAGCTTCAGCCCGGCATCGATCAGCCCGGTATCGCTCGCCAGCGTCAGCACATGCGCGCCAAGGCCACCGACCGAGCCCTCCTCGATCGTCACCGCAACCTCGTGCGTCGTCAGCAGCTTGCGGATCAGCGCCTCGTCCAGCGGCTTGGCAAAGCGCAGATCCGCCACCGTCGTCGACAGGCCCCGCGCCTCCAGCGCATCCGCTGCCTTCAGCGCCTCCCCCAGCCGCGTCCCCAGCGACAGGATCGCCACCTTGTGCCCCGTGCGCACGATCCGCCCCTTGCCGATCTCCAGCCGCTGCGGAACCGCCGGCAACGCCACGCCCGTCCCGTTGCCGCGCGGATAGCGCAGCGCGATCGGGCCCGTATCGTGCAGCACGCAGGTATGCGTCATGTGCACCAGTTCCGCCTCGTCCGCCGCCGCCATCACCACGAAGTTCGGCAGCGTCGCCAGATACGTTACGTCGAAGCTCCCCGCATGCGTCGCCCCGTCCGCCCCCACCAGCCCGGCCCGGTCGATCGCGAACCGAACCGGCAGGTTCTGGATCGCCACGTCATGCACCACCTGGTCATAGGCCCGCTGCAAGAAGGTCGAGTAGATCGCGCAGAACGGCCGCATCCCCTGCGCTGCAAGCCCCGCCGCAAACGTCACCGCATGCTGCTCCGCGATCCCCACGTCGAAGAACCGATCGGGATAGGCCGCCGCAAACTTGTCCAGACCCGTCCCCGACGGCATCGCCGCCGTGATCGCGCAGATCCGCGCATCATGCGCCGCCTCCGCCACCAGCGCCGCCCCGAACACATTCTGGTACGCCGGCGGCCCCGGCGGCGCCTTGTCCTGCGCCCCGGTGATCACGTCGAACTTCTGCACCCCGTGATATTTGTCCGCCGCTGCCTCGGCCGGGCCATACCCCTTGCCCTTCTTGGTCACGACATGCACCAGGATCGGGCCCTCGTCCGCATCGCGCACATTCTCGAGCACCGGGATCAGCTGCTCCAAATTATGCCCGTCGACCGGACCGACATAGTAAAAGCCCAGCTCCTCGAACAGCGTGCCGCCCATCGCCATCCCGCGCGCGAACTCGTCGGTCTTGCGCGCCGCCGAGTGCAGCGGACGCGGCAGCCGCCGCGCGAACCGCCGCGCCAGCTCGCGCAGGTTGAGGAACTCGCGGCTCGACACGATCCGCGACAGATAGGCCGACAGCCCGCCCACCGGCGGCGCAATCGACATGTCGTTGTCGTTCAGGATCACCACCAGCCGGTTGCCCGCCGCCTCGGCATTGTTCATCGCCTCATAGGCCATGCCCGCCGACATCGCCCCGTCGCCGATCACCGCGATCGCCTTGCCAGGCTCGCCCTTGATCTTGTTCGCGATCGCAAAACCAAGCGCCGCCGAAATCGAGGTCGAGCTGTGCGCCGCCCCGAACGGATCATACTCGCTCTCGCTCCGCTTCGTGAAACCGCTCAGCCCACCGCCCGTCCGCAACGTCCGGATCCGATCCCGACGACCCGTCAGGATCTTGTGCGGATAGCATTGATGCCCAACGTCCCAGATCAGCCGGTCGCGCGGCGTATCGAACACATAATGCAGCGCCGTCGTCAGCTCCACCACGCCAAGACCCGAACCAAGGTGACCGCCCGTCACCCCTACCGCCGCGATCGTCTCCGCCCGCAACTCGTCCGCCAACTGGCGAAGCTGCGCCGAGGATAAAGCCCGGAGATCCGCGGGCGTACGTACCGTGTCCAACAACGGCGTTTGAGGAACATTAGCCATCGCGCCTGCTTAGCGGAGGCAGGGTTGGGTGTCGATTGCTGCGCGGGCGACCATCGCTTCTTGACGAAGAGCACATGAGAACGTGACAATATTGCCAATGCCTCCCTTCACGCATCGCCTTGCTGCCGCTGCCGACATCCCCGCGATTCGCCTGCTGATGGACCGGTCGATCGGCCAGCTTCAGCGCGATTTTCTCAGCACGGCCGAGATCGCCGCGAGTCGGGCAGTGATGGGGCTCGATACGCAGTTGATCGAGGACGGCACCTATTTCCTTGTCGAGTCCGGAGACCGGCTGGCCGGTTGCGGCGGCTGGAGCGCCCGGGCGACCCTTTATGGTGGCGACCACAGCCAGGCCCTGCGCGACCCCAGGCCGCTGGATCCGATTCGCGACGCCGCCCGGATCAGGGCGATGTTCACCGATCCCGATTTCGCACGCGCGGGCGTCGGCAAGCTGATCCTCTCGCTGTGCGAAGGCGCAGCACGCTCAGCGGGCTTCCAGCGCGCGGAGATGATGGCAACACTGGCCGGCGAACCGCTCTACCGTGCCTGCGGCTATCGCGAGATCGAGCGGGTGGCGGCAGCGCCCGCCAACGGGACGGCCATACCGCTTGTCCGAATGGGGAAGGCCCTGGGCTAGGCTTTCTCGTCGCACTCGGCGCAGGTCCCGCGGACTTCGATCACCGGACGCACCGGCGAGAACCCCGTCGCCTCTGCGGCAGAGCGGACGCCCTTGGTGATGCGGTCATCGTCGAGATGCACGGTCTGTCCGCATGAGTCGCAAACGAGAAAGATACAGTCGTGCAAGCAGTCCGGATGCGCGTTCGCGATATAGGCGTTCGAGCTCTCCACGCGCCGGGCGAGGTTCGCGCCAACGAACAGATCGAGGATGCGATAGACGCTGTTCGCGGCGACCCGCCTTCCCTCGGACTTCGAAACCGCTTCGGCGATGTCATAGGCGGAAGCCGGCTTGTCGAAGCCCGCCAGCGCTTCGAAAATCTGCGCGCGCATGTTGGTCCACTGCTCGCCCGATTTTTCCAGCGTCTCGCGCGCCGCCTTCGAAAGATCGGCGCCCCGTGGCTCGTTATGATGATGTGCGCCCATGAGACTGATTTAGGCGCTCCGGGACCCCCGGGCAAGGAGCCGACTCAGTAGGTGGCGCGACGATTCAGATCGTGGCCCAGCGCGAGGATCGCCACCCCCATCAACGTCCAGATCGTCTCCGTGCCGCCGTCATGAGGCAGCGAGATGGCACCCGCCATGATGCCGAGCCCGAGCGAGCCGACCACCGCCGGCATCATATAGCCATGCGCGAAGATCCCGCGACCGAGACCGAGAACCCCGAAGCCGATCGCGATCGTCAGGCCGATCTCGTGAAATGCGGGGTTGAGCAGCAAGCCGCCGGCCGACGCGGCAAGCGCGAGGAACACCGAACTGGCGATGCAGTGGACCACGCACAGCCCCGACAGCCCAATGGCGAATCGATCGAATCGCTCCTCGATCCACGCGAAAGCGGGCGAGTGTTCATGAGTATGAGCCGTCATTGCGCGGCCCATGTGGCACAGGCCCGTGGGAGTTACAATATATCATCGGAAGATTTTGCAGCCGGCCCGGCCATATTCCCGAATCGACGCGCCGCGCGCGTGGCGCTAGGGAGATCCCATGCTCCAGGCTTCCTCGCTCGCCCATCCGTCACGGCCCCGCGCGCTTGCCGCATGGCTGTTTTCGGTCGCCGGCCTGATCGTGCTGATGGTGGTGGTCGGCGGGATCACCCGGCTTACCGAGTCGGGACTGTCCATCACTGAATGGAAGCCGATCAGCGGCGTGATCCCACCGCTGTCGGATGCCGCCTGGCAAGCGGAGTTCGCCCATTACAAGCGCATCCCGGAATATACCCAGATCAACCACGGCATGACGCTCGCAGGGTTCAAGTCGATCTTCTTCTGGGAATATACCCATCGCCTGCTCGGCCGGCTGATCGGCCTCGCCTTCGCCGCGCCGCTGATCTGGTTCGCCGTACGGCGACGGATCCCGCCCGGCTATGCCTGGCGCCTGATCGCCCTGCTCGCGCTCGGCGGGCTGCAAGGTGCGATCGGCTGGTGGATGGTGTCGTCCGGCCTGTCCGTGCGGACCGATGTCAGCCATGTGCGACTCGCGGTGCATCTGATCACTGCGCTGGTGCTGCTTTCGGGCATGGTGTGGACCGCACTGGACCTGCGCGCGCTCGCCCAGAGTCGCCTCGCGCCCCCTGCATCGCTGCGGCCGCTCGCGGTGGTGGCGCTCGCGCTGTTGTTCAGCCAGATCATGTTCGGCGCCTTCACTGCGGGCCTGAACGCGGGCTATGCATTCTCAAGCTGGCCGTTGATGGGTGATGCGATTTTCCCCTCGGACGTGCCGATGGTCGATCCGGCCTGGCGCAATGCGGTCGACAACCCCGTCGTCGTGCAGTTCATCCATCGCTGGTTTGCGTTCATTGCCGCCACGGCGCTCGTCATGCTCGGGCTCCGCGCCGTCAAATCGGGTGCGATCATTGCCGGCCGGGTGCTGATCGGATTGGTGGCGCTGCAGATTCTGCTCGGCATCGCTACCTTGCTCAGCGGCGTGGAGATCGGCATCGCCGTCGCACATCAGGCCAATGCGGCGTTGACGCTGATCGCCGCCACGTTCGCGGCCCATTCGATCGGCCGCGCCCGCCTGTGAGTACCATCCTGCTCGTCAGGACGACGATCGGTGATGCCGAGAGCGCCGATCGCGTCGCGAACGGATTGATCGAGGGCCGCCTCGCTGCCTGCGCGTCCCTGTCTCCGATCCGCTCCGTCTATCGGTGGAAGGGCATGGTCGAAACCGCCGACGAGATCGCAATCTTGTTCAAGACGACACCCGATCGCGCCGACGAGCTGAGGTCAGCGATCGAGGCCCGCCACACCTACGACCAGCCCGTCGTCGAAATGTGGGAGGCGGACGTGGATCCGTCGGTGGCGGAATGGGTCTGTGCCGAAACGGCCAAGGTATCCTGATACCCGTCAGGAAAGCCGCCCTTTCGCTTGACTTTTTCCGCTCCACCGAACATTAGCCCGCCATCAGCGCCGTCCCGGCAGGGGCGGCGCATGTCGTTTAAACCAAAGAGGTCTGGCCCCATGAAGGCGCTGATGAAGACCACCAAGTCGGTCAAGCCGCACGAGGTGGAGAAGAAATGGCATATTATCGATGCCGACGGCCTGGTGGTTGGACGCGCTGCGTCGATCATCGCCAATATCCTGCGCGGCAAGCACAAGCCGAGCTTCACCCCCCATGTCGATTGCGGTGACAATGTCATCGTCATCAACGCGGACAAGATCCGGTTCACGGGCAACAAGCTCAAGGACAAGATCTATTACCGCCACACCGGCTATGCCGGCGGCATCAAGGGCGTCGCGGCCGGCAAGATCCTCGAGGGTCGTTTCCCCGAGCGGATCATCGAAAAGGCGGTTGAGCGCATGATCCCGCGCGGTCCACTGGGTCGCCAGCAGCTGCGCAACCTGCGCGTCTTCTCGGGCAGCGAGCATCCGCACGAAGCGCAGAACCCCGAAGTCCTCGACATCGGTTCGATGAACCGCAAGAACAAGGTGGGCAATTGATGTCCGACAATCGTCAGTCCCTTTCCGATCTCGCCAGCCTGACCAACCAGCCGGCGCCTGCTGCGGCGGCTCCGACGGTTCTCGCCGGTGACGAATATGCCCCAGCAGCTCCGGTCGTCGTGCGTGAGCCGATGCCGCTGCGCGAGCAGATCCTCGACAAGCAGGGCCGCGCCTATGCGACCGGCCGCCGCAAGGACGCCGTCGCGCGCGTCTGGATCAAGCCGGGCACCGGCAAGATCACCATCAACGGCCGTGACCAGGCGGTGTATTTCGCCCGTCCGACGCTGCGCCTCGTGATCAACCAGCCGTTCGGCGTCGCCGAACGCGATGGCCAGTACGACGTGGTCTGCACCGTCAAGGGCGGCGGGCTTTCGGGCCAGGCCGGTGCGGTCAAGCATGGCATCAGCCAGGCGCTGACCAAGTTCGAGCCGATCCTGCGCGCGCCCGTCAAGGCCGCCGGGTTCCTGACCCGCGACAGCCGCACGGTCGAGCGCAAGAAGTATGGCCGCGCCAAGGCGCGCCGGAGCTTCCAGTTCTCGAAGCGCTAAATCGCAACCGATTTTGCGAAAGAAGGGCGGTCCGGCAACGGGCCGCCCTTTTTCGTTGGCTTGCCCTCGGCTAGGACTTTCTCCCGGGGGGGGAGCCGATGACAGCCACGACCGCGACGACCGAAACCATCACCGACCGCATCCTGGCGTTTCTGGAAGAGGTCGGAATTCCCGTCGAAGCCGGCGCTCCCGGTGAAGGCAGTTTGCTGCCCGCGATGACCGTGCGGCACGGCAAGCTGATCTACGACCCGGAGCGACTGGAATGGCCCGGCGATCTCCTCCACGAGGCAGGGCATATCGCCGTCACCGATCCGGCAGTGCGCACGAGCCTGAGTGAGATATCGTCGAACCCGGCCGAGGAGATGTCGGCCATCGCCTGGTCCTATGCGGCGGCGCTGGCGATCGGAATCGACCCGGCGATCGTCTTCCACCAGGCCGGCTATCGCGGCGGCAGCGACTCGCTGCTGGAGAATTTCGCGGCGGGCAGGTACCTCGCCGTCCCGATGCTGCAATGGTACGGGATGGCATTCGAAGATCGTACCGCCATCGAACGCGGTGCTGCCCCCTACCCGCACATGCAGCGCTGGCTGCGCTAGGCCGCCGGGCGCCACACCGTCCCTTGTCTCAGCCGGATTTTGCGTCGATCTCGCGACCATCCATGTTTCAGTGCAGCAACCGCGCCTGGCGAAAGGGCCGGGACATCGTTACCGGTGGCGGCGCCGGCCGCGCGACGATTTCCCCGAGCGCGCCCTCGATCCGAGGATATCGAAAGCGGAAGCCGTGGAAGATCGCCTTGACCGGCAGCACCTTCTGCCCGCCCAGCATCAACTCGTCAGCGAGGTCGCCCAGCGCCATGCGCAGCGGCGCTGCCGGAAGGGACAAGATCGCGGGGCGACGCAATGCACGGCCGACCGCGCGCGCGAAACCGCGACTGCTGACCGGATTGGGCGCTGTCGCGTTGAGCGCGCCCATGATTTCCGGATCAACGGCCGCCATGCAGATCAACCGCACCAGGTCATCGCGGTGGATCCAGCTCAACATTTGCCCGCCCGCCCCGATCGGGCCACCCAGGCCGAGCTCGAAGATCGGCAGCAATCCAGCGAGCATCCCCCCTTCGAAGCCGAGTACGAGGCCGGTGCGCAACAGCACCAGCCGGGTTTCCGGATACGTCGCCCGCAGCGCAGCACCTTCCCAGGCGGCGCAGAGCTCCGCGGCGAAGCCCCTGCCCCGCCCACCGGCTTCATCGATCACGCCGTCTTGCTCGACGCCATAATAGCCGATCGCCGATCCACTGATGAAGACGGCTGGCCGACGTTCGAGCCGGGCGAACAGGGCGCCGAGCGCCGCGGTGACGCGCAACCGCGAGTCGACGATCCGGCGCCGACGCATGATCGTCCACCGACCTCCCGCAATCGGCTCGCCCGCAAGATTGATCGCGATATCGCAACGAAAATCGTCGCGAAGCGTGGCAAGGTCGGTCACGATGCGCACCGGTGCCGCGAGGCGGGCGGCGCGGCGCGGATCGCGCGTAAGCACGGTGACATCATGCCCGGCGCAGACCAGCGCCGCGACGAGGCGGCTCCCGATAAAGCCGGTACCGCCCGTCACCAGAACGGCCTGTCCGGGCGGCAGCGCACTGGCCAACTCCGCAGCGGGGCTCCCGCCCAGCAGCTCGTTGCGCACCGCCGCATACAGGTCGCGGACGCCCGACGCGACGACACCAGCCGCCGCGATCACCAGCAGGATCGAAACCACCCCGTGCCACTCGATCGCGACCGCCGTCGGCAATATCGCGTGCTTGATCAACACCGGCATCAACAGCATCAACAGCGCACCATAGTTGAGCGTCAGCAGCGTGTGGACCACGCGTTCGCTCGCGGGCAGCGCGCGGATCCGGTCCTCCTCGACGAAATCCCGGAGAGTGATGCCCATTTCGATCGCGAGCGCGGCGATCAGCAGCATCGCGGCGACCCCATGCGGCTCGGTGCAGCCGAGCGCGAGGAAAACGAGCGCATAGATCAGGTTGCGGGCGCCGTGGAGACGCAGTTCGGTCGCCTGGCCGGGCCGCCAGGCGAGACGCTGGGTCAGTTCGTGGTGATAGAGCGTATCGAAGCCCCCCATCGCGATCTGGACGAGGAGCAGCGCGACGAAAACCGGATCGTTCATGATGCGTCTCCCGGGCGATATTCGGTAAACAGACCGCATTGATGGATGAGTGCGCCGAACCACGGATGGTCGAGCGCGAGGGTGAAGGCGAACCAGCCACGATCGCAATCCACATGCCCGATGCTGAGATCGCCCGGTGCGAGCCAGCGCGGCAGGCGCAGCCGGACCGGGCCGAAGCGCCAGAAATAATGATCGCTGTCGAAGTACAATGCTTCGGATTCGACGCGCAGCCGAAGCGCGATGCCGAAGCCCAGGCCGATATATTCCTCCAGTCCGGTCGGGCCGGCGAAGCGCTTGGAACTGTGGATGACCTGCGGGAAGCCGGCATGGCGGCCATATTGGCGAGTCCAGAACTGGCCGCCCCCACCGGCATCTTCGGTCACGCATACCGCCGCGGCGACGCCCGTGTCGGTACCCAGCGGCAGCGGCGCGCCGACAAGGCGGCAGGCCTGCGCAAAGAGCCAGCCTGGCCGGCTCATCCGGCATTCCACGATTTCGCCGACATAGCTGATCGTCTGGGTCGCCAGCGCCTTGCGCCCGAACCGAGCCCGGACTGCGGGCGGCAGGCATGCCCAGCCCGCTTCGCCCAGCAACTGGCGAAAGCGCGGATCGACGACGGTGACGCCAGCGCGGGGCGCGTGCCGCGCGGCATCGATCGGACGTGCTGCGTTCATTGGCGCCACCTCCTCAAATTCCGGTAATTTCTGTTAAAGCAGAAATTACCGATTATCTAGGAAGAGTCAACCCGAGGTGCCAGCGCATTGCCGTCATCGTGATGTCGCGCGGCCAGGACGGCACGGCGCCGATACCGCAGTTCCCTACGCCACCCCTTCCCGCGGCAGCACGGTGTCGGGCTCCGGCCCGAGCGAGCGCAGCACCACATCGAAACGCCCGTCCTCGATGCGGATTTCGTTGAAAGAGGGCGGCGTGTCGCGTGTCCGCTCGGAGAGCGTTCCTGCCCCGATCATGCGGATCTTCTGATCCTCGACCTCATGGGTGACGTCAAAGGCATCATGGACATGGCCGGTCAGCACGGCATGTGCACCCGCGGCGGCGAGGGCGGCGAAGGCTTCGGCGCCGTTCCGGGTCGACGCGGTTGCTCTGGTACGTGCCTCGATCAGCGGATGGTGGCACGCAACGAAAACAAGGGCGTCCTTGGGCGCCGCCTCGACCAGCATCAGCGCCCGCTGGAGCGACCGCATGCTGACATGGCCCTTCGCCCAGTTGAGCCGCCACTGGAACCGCGCGGTCGTCACCATCGGTACGATCGCAACGCCCGGCAGATCCAGCGGCTTTTCGATCAGGCGCTCGATTGCCCGGATGCGGCCATAAGGCTGGAAGAAGCGGGCGAAGATATTGAAATAGGGCAGATCGTGGTTACCCACCTCCACCGTTACCGGCACGCCAAGCCCCTCGAGCCATGCAAGGCCGGCCGCGAATTCACGGCTCCGGGCGCGCATGGTCAGGTCGCCGGTCATGATCACTGCGTCCGGCCGTTCGCCGCGCACCAGGCCGTCGAACCAGGCGACCGCCGCCTTGTCCTCCCGGCCGAAATGAATGTCACTGACATGGAAAAGGCGGATCATGCGCCCTCCTGCGTCGCGATGAACATCTTGCGCCCCATTGCGCCTCTGATCGTCACCGTTGAATCGAGCAGCACCGGTTCACCGTCGAACAAGGCCAGGGCGCGCTTCGAGCCCGCGATCCGGAAGCGCGTGGCGCGGACCTGAGTCACGGGCGCCGCCGCCACCCAGTCACCGGTCAGCCATTCCCAACCCAGCGCTGCGATCGACCGCCAGTCGCGTGCATCGACGGCACGGACATCGAGATGATCTTCTTCGGGCCTTACAAACACTGCCTGGGCACGCCCTCGCAGGCCGGCCAGGCCTTCGAGGCGAATGCCGCGCGAGAAAGTACGCCGCCACGCCGTGACGATCGCGCCGCGCAATCCCTTCAGTCGGCCCGCGCGCACCTTCTCCCGCGCATGCACCCAGCTCGCTGCCGGCCCGAGAATGAGGCCGACAAAGGCACGGTGAGGGCCCGCCTCGACCGAAGGCAGCGCGACCGGACGGCCACGTTCCTTTGCGGCATGGACGATTGCGGCCGGATCCACATCGCCGTGCAGCATTTTCGCCAGCAGGTTCATCGTGCCGCCGGGCAGGATCAGGATCGCGCCCCGCCACGCAGCCAGCGCGCAGGCAGCGGCATTGATCGTGCCATCCCCTGCAAACAGAACGACCGTATCCACCCCTGCCGCGTCCAGCGCCGACGCTTCGGGAAGGGCATCGTCGGGAAAGGCAGTGCGGCCTGCGAGGCGCAACCCGTGCTCCTCGAACACTGCCTCGATTGCGCTCGCTTTCGCTGCAGTCGCGGTGCCGGAGGTGATGTTGGTGATAAACCAGAGAATCTGCATCGCCCTGCAACGCGCGAACCGCGAGAAGGTGACGGGGCGGCGCCACATCTCACCCGACCCGCTCGACGGTCGTAGCGGCGAGCCATGGCCCAGTCGAGCGACCGAACAACGCTGGCCAATACCAACACGACCTGCCGCCTGCCATCGCCGAAGCGGGCGATGCGGTCGGGGAAGCCAACAGGGAATCGAGCGTCGGCAGCGCGGGAAATGCCAGCAACGCAAATCCGACGACCGAGAAGCAGTTCCTCGATCGCATCCCGCCGCAGAGCGGAAGCGCGACCGCGATGACGGCCGCACCGAAGCGTGACGGGTCGCCTCCGGCGCGATAAGCGGGCTGCTCGCCCCTGCTCTCCGCGCGCCAGCGGCGATGGGGAGACCTGACCGGAGTTTCCCGTGGCCAACCTCTACGAACGCTTCCTCGAGTGCTTCACGCCGCGTCTGGACGCGCCGTTCATCGTCCGACCGGACGGCGGCACGATCAGCTATGCCGAACTCCACGCCGCAACGGGGCGTATCGCCAACCTGCTGGCGTCGCTCGGGATCGGGCGGGGCGACCGGGTGGCAATGCAGGTCGACAAATCGGCTGAAGGACTGCTGGTCTATCTCGCGACGTTGCGGATCGGCGCGATCCATCTGCCGCTCAACCCGGCCTATACGCCACGCGAACTCGACTATTTCCTGCGCGATGCCGAACCGGCGCTGTTCATCTGCTCCCCCGGCAACGAAACGGTGCTGGGCGCGCTCTGCCGCGACGCCGGCATTCCGCAGGTGCTGACGCTGGGCACCGCTGGCGACGGCAGCCTCTTCGCCGCGGCGGCGGCGATGCCCGAGACCTTCGCGACCCTCGACGTGGCGGGCGACGAACTGGCCGCGATCCTCTACACCTCCGGCACGACCGGCCGCTCGAAGGGAGCGATGCTGACCCACGACAATCTCGGCTCCAATGCCGAGACTCTCGCCGACCTGTGGCGGTTCACGCGCGACGACGTGCTGCTGCACGCCTTGCCGACCTTCCACACCCATGGCCTGTTCGTCGCGACCAACATCATCCTGCTCATGGGCGCCCGGATGATCTTCCTGCCCGCCTTCGATCTCGCGGCGATGATCCGGCTGCTGCCACGGTCAACCGTTCTGATGGGCGTGCCGACCTTCTATTCGCGACTATTGTCGCGATCCGATTTCACGCGGGAACTGGTCGGCAACATGCGGTTGTTCGTATCGGGATCGGCCCCCCTGTCGGCCGAGGTCCACCGGGAATTCAGCGCGCGCACCGGCCATGCCATCCTCGAACGCTACGGCATGACCGAGACCAACATGAACAGCTCCAACCCCTATGACGCGGACCGCGTGCCGGGGAGCGTCGGCCTCCCGCTCCCCGGGGTCGAGATCAGAATCACCGATCCGGAGACGGCCACGCCACTTCCGCAGGGCGGTATCGGCATGATCGAGGTGCGCGGACCCAATGTGTTCGCCGGTTACTGGCGGATGCCGGAAAAGACCGCTGAGGAGAAGCGTGCAGACGGCTTCTTCATCACCGGCGATGTCGGCAGTTTCGACGCGCGCGGTTATCTCTTCATCTCCGGCCGCGCCAAGGACCTGATCATCTCAGGCGGACTCAACGTCTATCCGGCCGAGGTGGAGGCGCTGATCGACGAACTGCCGGGCGTTGCGGAATGCGCAGTGATCGGAGTACCGCACCCCGATCTCGGCGAAGGGGTGGTCGCCGTGGTGGCGGCCAGGGCCCCGGGCGCGGTGGAGGCGGACGCGATAAGGGCCGCATTGGCCGGCACACTTGCCGCCTTCAAGCGCCCGAAGCAGGTCTTCGTGGTCGACGAACTTCCGCGCAACGCCATGGGCAAGATCCAGAAGGCGGAACTGCGCAAAGCCTATGCCGAGACATTCGCCCCCTAGAATCGCCTTTGCGACGACGAGAGTCGCCGATCGCCCGGACGCACAATCGGCAGTCTCAACGGCGACGCGTTCCATCGGCCTGCCGCACAATTAGGATGCGCGCGCGTTCGGCAATCGGTAAGGCCGCGCCGACGGGCAGGGAGAGAAGGCTTGACGGGAGCGGCATCACATATCCTCATCATCGGTGGCGGGCATGGCGGGATGAACGTCGCCGCCGCGTTGCGACAGGCCGGGCACACCGGCGCGATCCGCCTGATCTCGGAAGAGACGGTGCTCCCCTATCACCGCCCGCCGCTCTCCAAGGCCTATCTGAAGGGTGAGGCCACGAGGGAATCGCTCTATCTGCGTGCGCCGGCGTTCTACCAAACCAACGCGATCGACGTGATGCTGGGCGAGCGGGTCGCGCGGATCGACGCCGAGGCGAAGGTCGCGATACTCGCCGACGGACGCGCGATCCCCTGGGAGGTGCTGATTCTCGCCACCGGTTCGATCGCGCGGCGGCTTGACTGCCCCGGCGCCGATCTTACCGGCGTGCAGACGCTGCGCGATCTGAAGGATGCCGATGCGTTGCGCGCCCATATCGGGGCGGGCCGGCGGCTGGTGATCGTCGGTGCCGGCTATGTCGGCCTTGAAGTCGCTGCCTCCGCGCGCGCGCTGGGATGCGAGGTCACGATCCTGGAGCGCGAACCGCGCATCCTCGCGCGCGTGGCATGCGAGGAACTCTCGGGCTTCTTCCACCGCTATCATGCCGACCACGGGGTGACGTTCCGGACCGGCGCGTCGGTCGCCGCGCTGCACGGCGAGAATGGCGCGGTTTCCGCCGTCGAGCTGGCCGACGGCGAAACCATTCCCTGTGACGCGGTGCTGGTCGGGATCGGCGGGTCGCCCTGCGACAGCCTGGCGGTCGAGGCCGGGCTGCGCTGCGACAATGGCGTGATCGTGGATCTGGCAGGCCGAACCTCGATCCCGGATATCTATGCGATCGGCGACATGACCCGCCGGCCGATGCCGCACTACGGCAACCGGATGTTCCGGCTGGAGAGCGTGCCGAACGCGGTGGATCAGGCCAAGGCCGTGGCAGCCGACATCATGGGTCTTCCCCTGCCTGCTCCCGACCTGCCCTGGTTCTGGTCCGACCAGTACGACCTCAAGCTGCAGATCGCGGGCGTGCCGTTCGACGCGGATCGCCAGATCGTGCGGCACACGCCCGGCAAGGAAAACAGCTTCGCCATCTTCCACCTGAGCGGCGATCAGGTCGTGGCGGTGGAGGCGGTCAACGCGGCAGGAGAATTCGTGGCGGGCAAGAAGCTGATCATGACCGCGCAGCCGGTGGACATCGACCGGCTGGCCGATTCCTCGATACCGGCGAAGATGCTGCTGGCGTCGGCGCAGGGTTCGCAATGAGCTCGGGTGCCGGGGGCGATGAAGCGCGCCCCGTTCTGGCGGCATATGACGACGGCATACTGACGCTGACGCTCAATCGGCCGGACAAGCGCAACCCGATTTCCGAGACCGACATGATCGAGGCGCTGGTCAGCGCGTTACAGGCCGCGGACGCGGATATCAGCATCCGCGCGGTGATCCTGACCGGGGCAGGCAGCGCCTTCTCCTCGGGCGGCGACGTCAAGAAGATGACGCCGGGCGGCGGCCTGCGCGATGCCCTGCCCGCGCAGACCCGGCGCAATTACCGCAACGGCATCCAGCGCCTGCCGATGCTGTTCCAGGCGCTCGAAGTGCCCGTGGTGGCCGCAGTCAACGGGCCGGCGATCGGGGCCGGATGCGATCTCGCCTGCATGTGCGATATCCGTATCGCCTCGGAAAATGCGAAATTCGCCGAGAGCTTCGTCAAGCTCGGCATCGTGCCCGGCGACGGCGGCGCCTGGCTGTTGCAGCGCATCGTGGGCCTCTCCAAGGCCACCGAGATGACGCTGACCGGCGCAACCCTCGATGCTGCGGAGGCGCTCGCCTGCGGGCTCGTGTCCCGGGTCGTACCGGCCGATGGCCTGATGGAGACGGCACGCATGATTGCCCGCCAGATCGCCGACAACCCGCCGCATGCGGTACGCATGGCCAAGCGGCTGCTCCGTCAGGCGCAGGAATCGAGCCTGAGCGCGATCCTCGACATGTCCGCTGCGATGCAGGCGCTGGCGCACCAGACCGCCGACCATGCGGAAGCGGTGGCCGCCTTCGGCGAGCGTCGCCCGCCGAGGTTCACCGGACGCTGACGATGGGCACGCCCGAGACGTCGATCTGGGCGGCGATCCCGGTAAAGCCATTCGACATTGGCAAATCGCGCCTCGGCCTGGTCGGCGACGCCCGCACGCTCACCAACCGCGCCTTTCTCGATCATGTCCTCGGCGTGGCGGGCGCCGTGCTGCCGACCGACCATATCGTGATCGTCTCGCACGACGAAGCCGCGCTGGCAGTGGCGCACGGTGCCGGCGCGCATGGCCTGCGCGAGCCGGAAGGCGGTGGATTGAACGAGGCGCTGACGGCGGCCGCGGCCTTCGCCGCCGGGCACGGCGCCACGGCCGTGCTGTCGCTGTTCGCCGACCTTCCCGAACTTGCACCGGAGGACCTGCGGGCGATGATCGCCGCCTTCGCCGGCGACAATCTGGTGATCGCGCCGGACGACAAGGACAGCGGATCGAACGCCCTGCTGATGCGCCCTAACGCCCTGCCCTATCGCCACGGACCGGACAGCCTGTCGCGCCATCTCGACGCGGCGCGTGCGGCGCACATCGCTGTCTCGGTCATCCGACGGCCCGGCCTGATGCGGGACGTGGACACTCCTGCGCAATATAGCGCGGTGGCTTCCGGGAGCCGGCCCGACTGCCCGTCATGACGATGGAGCGGCGCTAGCCCCGCAGCCGCGTCGCCATGGCCAGCACCTCGGCGGCAAGGGCCCGTTTCCGGTCGAGCGTCGGCATCGCGATGTCGGTGCGACCGATCGCAAGCCCCGCCACGACCAGATCGTCGTCCGTATCGACGACGAGCCCGTCGAGCAGGTCGCCATAATGTGCCGCGATCGTCGCACTATCCACGCTGAGGCCGAGCTCGCTCATGATCTTCGACGTGGGTCCCTTGAACGACTGGCCGTTGCGCACCGGCGAGACGGCGATGACCGGCGCCGGTGCAGCGCGAAGCGCCTCGCGCAGGCCCGGGACCGCAAGCACCGGATCGACGCTGAGCCAGGGATTGGACGGCGCGATCACGATCGCCGAGACCGAGGGATCGACAATCGCCTCCAGCACGCCGGCCGCCGGCCGCGCCGCGGCCGCACCGTCGAACCGGATCTCCCGCACGCGCGGCTCGCAACGGCGGGCCACGAAATATGTCTGGAACGGCAGGAGTCCTTCGTCGGTATCGATCATGGTAGCGACCGGATCGTCGGTCATCGGCAGCATTGCGGCAGTGACACCCCAGGCCCGGGCGAACGAGGCGGTGATCGCCGACAGGCTCTCGCCACGCGCCAGCGCCGCCGTTCGCAGGACGTGCAGCGCGAGATCGCCGTCGCCGAGCTGGAACCAGTCCTCCCCGCCGAGCGATCGAAGCGACGCCATGAAATTCCAGCTTTCATCGGCGCGGCCCCAGCCCTTCACCACATCCGACTTGCCCGACAGGGTGTAAAGCAGCGTATCGATATCGGGCGATATGGCGAGACCGAGATGGCTGAAATCGTCGCCGGTATTGATGATGGCGGTGACGCGCTCCCCGCCGAGCAATGCGGTGAGGCCCAGCGCGAGCTTGGCGCCCCCGACGCCCCCGGTCAGCACCACGACCCTGCTCATCGAAACAGATCCTCGCCAAGCGGGCGGACCAGCGCGGCCGCGGGGTTCGGCGCGGTGTCCCAGGACAGGCCGCGGATCAGCGCGGCGGGTACGCCCTCCGCGCCCTCGCCGGTGACCAGGCCGGCGGCGCTGGCCGCCATGTCCCCGAGCGCAACCTGGGTAACCTCCAGGATACGACCGTCCCGATCCGGCGTGCCGCGCCGATCGATCAGCGCCGGGAAGCCGCTGCCACCGATCGCGACATTGGTCACGCCGTACCGCCAGGGGCGCCCGAAACTATCCGACACCAGTACGCCGAAGCCGGCCGGCCAGACCCGCTCCAGCGCTTCGCGCAAGCGCTGCGCCGACGCATCGGCGTCTTCGGGCAGGAGCAGCGCAAGCTCCGCACCGGATGATCCGATATTGGACTGGTCGATCCCGGCATTGGCCATCACATGGCCGGATCGGTGCCGGGTGATCAGCACGTGCGGCACGGCGCGGACCACATCGCTGGATTCGGCAAGGACCAGTTCGACCAGGCGCGGATCCTTGCGGGTGGTACCGGCCAGCCGCATCGCCTCCGCACCCGGCACGACGCCGGCGAGATCGACGAAGCGACCCTCGGCCTTCGAGACGATCTTCTGCGTGACGACGAGAATGTCGAAGCGCTGGAGCTCCAGTCCCGCGCTGCGCAGCGCAGCGGCGAGCAGCGCGGCAAGATCGTCGCCGGGCAGGACTTCGCCGATCGCCGTAAGGGGATGGATGGTGAGCATCGGGAATTCCGGCACGAGGAAAGGATCGCCCCGCGCATCTTGTCCCACGGCCGCGCCGTCAAGCGCTGATTGCCACGGGAGCGGCGAGCCGGCGTCTCGCCCTTCTCGACCAGCCGGCCTCGCGACAATGGGCGATTGCCTTCGTAAATATCGACGCGCTGCGTCGACTGCCGCCACTCCATGAACATCATGCGGAACAGCCATATTGCCGCCAGTTCGTACAGCACTGGCCCGGGCTGTGTTGTGCGCGATGCTGCTGCCGCACGATCTGATCATTCGATCTATTAAACCGCAGGAGAGTCCATATAGTGCGCACCGCCAAGGAGGCGCCGAATGGATGCTCCATCATGGCTCGAAGGACTGCGCTTTCTTGTCGAAAAACTTGAGGCTGCCAGGGTGCAGCCCGAGAATACGCCGTTCATACGAGTTATCATAGAAAGATGGGCAACAGCGATACCGGCCATGCTGGCTGCTATCTCGGATGCCGAGCTGATGGTCGCGCTACGCGTCGCCGACCGGACGCGCGAGGAAACTGTAGTTGCGGCACTCGCTGCCGAACTGCACCGGCGCGGCCTCGATACTTGACCGATCTCCGGCGCGGTGGACTCCCGGGCTCGCTTCGCCGGTCCGATGCGGAATCTGCCCGTGGCCGTCACGGCCCACGTTGACCTTGCGCCGGTCATTGTGGCACTGGGCATCCGCATCGTCGCACGCCGGTTTGCCAAGCAAGCTGGCAGCGATCGATGAAAGCCGAGGGAAACCAAGGCTTCGCGGGTGTAGCTCAATGGCAGAGCAGAAGCTTCCCAAGCTTACGACGAGGGTTCGATTCCCTTCGCCCGCTCCAACGTTATAGTACTGTTTTTCGGAAACAGGCTGGCGCGTGGCGAGAGCCATGATCGACGTCAGCCGGCCGATTACCTCAATCGTCACACCCTTCTCCTGCTCAGCGGGTGATACCTTTACCTGATTGATCAGCGCCCTCAGCTGTGGAATGGCTTCAAGGCGGGCTTCGGGATTGTCGCCAAGAGCGGCATTCAGCTTGGCGACTTGGTGGCGATAGTCGGCAACGACGGCAGGATGCAGCACAACGGTTGGTAGTTGCTCGACCTGCGATAGTTGCTCCGCGAGCTGATCGCGTTCAGTGCGCGCCTTGGCAAGGACGTCACGGATCTCGACAAAATCCTCAGCGCCGTTGGCAACGGCGGCCACCAGCCGCTCAATCTTGGCGACAGCCTCGGCGTGCCGCTTTTTGAGACGAACACCCTCGCGATCGAGTTCTTTGGACCGCTTCGCGAACTCAGCGCGATATTCCTCGACATAGACTTCAATGAGCTTCTCGTTGAGCATGTAGTGCTGCAGTCCATTCAGCACCCGGGTCTCAAGCCGATCGGTCGAGATGATGCGGTTGTTGGAACAGGCGTGCTTCCCACCCTCCTTGTAACGCGAGCACCCCCAACGATTGCCGCTGTGGATCGTCCAGCTACCACCACACGATCCGCAAGCGACGAGACCGGACAGAATATGCTTCGGGCGTCGGTTCTTTTCCGGCGCGCGACTCTGGACCTTGCCGAGCATGAGCTGCACTTTATCCCAGAGCGGGTCGTCGACGATCCGCAACTCCGGCACTTCCTCGACCAGCCATTCGTTCTCAGGATTGGCGCGGATGAGGTGCGTGCGGGTGCGCGGATCGAGCACCTTCCTGGTGCGGTTGAACACCAACTGGCCGCGGTAAAGCCGGTTCTGGAGGATGCCGTTCTTACGCTTGCGATCGCCGTAGATGGTGGAGGCTCGCCAGAATCGCGGTCCAGTGAGCCGACCGCCGGGTGATTCTACGCCATCCTCGTTCAGACGTTCAGCGATTGCACGGGGCGACAGTCCAGCTGCGAACTCCTCGAAGATGCGCCGGACGACGTTGCCCTGCTCTTCATCAACCTCGCGCAGACCCCGGATGAGTTCGCCCCGATCATCGAACCGATTGGCTTTGCGATACCCATAAGCCAACCCCGCTGCCGACCGCTTCTGCGATATGGTACCGCGCTGACCTCTCTTGATTTTCGCGGCCAGGTCGCGGCGGAACTGTGCGTCCATCAACCCGCGGAAGGTAGCGGTGATGTCGGTGACCTCGCCATCCGAGAGCGTGAAGAGCCGCGCGCCGGCGAAAGTGATGCGTTCCCGGATCGTAAAAGCATCGCCCTGATGACGCGCGATGCGATCTGTCGCCTCCGCCACGACCTGATCGATCCCGCCGGCTTCGATCCGTGCCAGCATCGCGCTCAATCCCGGCCGACCGTTCTCGTCGATGCCGGCCGCGCCGCTGATGGCATAGTCGGTGAAGACCTCCACGACCGGCCAGCCCTCGCGGTCGCACCGCTCACGACACAGCGCGATCTGATCCTCGATAGAGCGCGCATTCTGGAGGGCGCTTGAAAATCTCGCATAGATAACGGTCTGCACGGTTAGACCAACGGTTTGCCGAGGGCTGAGCCAGACGGGGCGCGCTTGCCGCGCTTTACCTTCGTAATCCTGTCGTGACCACCTGCGGCCCCGAGTAACGCCGAAATAGTCGCCGCGATGTCGCCTGCTTCGGCGTTCGAAAGGGTGACCAACCGGGCACCGGTCCGTTTGAAGAACTTCAGCACCGCGGACGCCTCGGCGTGCTTTCGGGCAATGCGGTCCAACGTCTCTGTTACGACTTGATCGATTCCGCCTACCGCGACGCGTCCAAGCATGGCCCGAAGCCCGGGACGGCTGTTAAAATCAAGCGCACCGCTTCCACTGCTCTTGTCGGTAAAGACGTCGACCACGACCCAGCCTTCGCGTTCGCAACGCTCGCGGCATGAAGCGATCTGGTCGTCGATCGTGCGCGCACCCGCGGCATCGCTTGAAACACGCGCGTATATCACTGCTTTCATTTCTGGTCTGGCTCCGGCCATGTCACGCGGTAGGGCTCCGACCCCATCGCCACGACCAGCGCCTGACCCTGAAGCGGCCCATGCCCGTCCTCGGTCGCGAAGATCCGCCAGCCGCGCCCGCGCCACGCCTCATGATCGACGACCTCGTCGATTGTTCGGCCGATGCTACCAGTGAGGACCGTGTCGGGGATCACTTCGTCCAACTCGACGCGCAGCACTCCGAACCGCGTCTGGAGGAAGACCGGCTTGATTCTGGCGCTAAGCTCCAGCGAGTGATCGACGATGTTGATATCCAAATAGTCGCCACCCGGGCGATCAAACCGATGACTGTGCAGCGGATGCTTGCAAATCTGCATCGGCCGCAGACCGACCGGATAGTATTTTGGCATATGAGCGTGGATCGCCGGCTTACGCGGGCGATTCCGCAATTGGGGTTCGTGCGGCCAAAGTTGCCCAGGCTTCATCAAAGCCATCGCGTCGTCCAGCGTAAGTCCTTCATTGGCGAGGAGCGAGATCAGCAGCGGCGAGGTTGACCGGACGACCTGACTGATCTCTGTCCGGAACACCGCCATCAGGGCCGCCGCGTGTTCTTTCTCAATCTGGGCGGCATCCGCACGGGCTTGGCGGCGTGCCTTCCGGACACGGCGACGATCCTCCTTGGTCGGTCCGTCGGAAACGGATGTCTCGCCGGCGAAAGCCGATAGCCTGGCAGAAGGTCTGGTCATTCTGGCCATCACTTCGCGTGCCCATGAACAGCGGCTGCCAATGACGGCATGCCGCCTGAACGTGCGCCGGCGCCCTTGCGCGCCCATCGTTCGAGTTGCGTACCCGAACGGCCAATGCGCTTGGTCGAGCTGGGCGACATCATTCCGCGCCCCTCGCCAAGCGAAGGCGCGCGCGGTCGCGCGCGACGTTCGCGCGGGCAAATGCCTTCACGAACTCGACGATCGCCGGGTCGGGATCGCTCACAGGACTGAGCAGAATCACCCCAACGAACCCCACGCCGTTCTTGACGGTGGACGGGTCTGCGGCGCGACCTTGTTCTGTTGAACCTTTCATCCGTCAGGTTCTGACCGGATGAGTTTCGTTCTAGCGATGTAAGTCCGACGCAACTCCAGGCGAGGGCTTCGACGACCGCTATGAGAGCTGTGGGGAAGAAACGGAAAGGGTTCTGGAGAAGTGATCCAGCTGGGGCTGGGGAAAAATTGAAAGTGCTCAACATGATCATGATCTTCGTTCTGCTCATCTGCTGGCTGGCGATCCGCAAGGCGCCGCTGTTGCTCGTCGATATCGCCGCGACCGCGATCGGCATGGTCATCGTCTGGCGCTGTCGCGTGCTGGCAAGTGAGCTAATCGCGCAGCGCGGCGACAACCCGGCGTTCATCTCGTTCGACGCCCGCCCCACCCGCCGTCAGCGACGATTGATGGCGCACTCGCTTGCCTGGTCATTGCGACGGACCGAGATGGCGAGCCTTCTGCCGCTGGCCGATGCTCGTGCCGAGCGACTCGTAATAGCATGGGCTGTGCGCGCGGCCGCATCAGCGTGATGCCGGACGTCGTCATCCATCGACTTTCTCGGCCGAACGGTGGTCCTCGTTAAGCATGTGGTTACCATCGACCGCGAACGTCGCGTGATACTCACCCTCGAGGTCGAGGTAGAAACCGCGCAGGCGTTTCCAGCGCATCACCGCGAGCGCTGCGGCGAGCGCGTTCATGTCCGAGATCTGGATATTGCTGCGATAAATGTCCGCGCCGCTCGTCTCGATCGGGATGCGTCCGCGAGCGGTTGCGTGGCCGCGCACCGAGGGAGTGCTCGTGGTGACGCGGACCATACCCATCAACTGGTCGTCGACGAGCGTAAGCCCGATCCCGGTGTCGATGAACGGGATGTCGCGCGCCTGCAGCGCCGGAACGATCTCGGCACGCGCCTCGACGCTGTCGACGCAGAGGAACGCGAAGTCGATCCGATCGAGCATATCGAAATTGTCAGGGCCGAGGTGCGCCGCATGCGCCTCGATACGCCCGTGCATCCGACCATAGATGCGCGCGAAATAGTCGACCTTGAACATGTCGGCGTTGACTTCGGCCTGAGACGCCGCGCCGGGCGAGCGAAACGCATTGTGCTGCTCCATCACATCGCCGTCGATGAGGACGATGCGCTCGACCGGCGTCTTGGCGACGAGATCGAGGATGTACGAGCCATTGCCGCCACAGCCGATGATGGCGATCGTGCCGCCGGCGAGACGCGCCGACACCGCGTCGATCCCGGCGCGCGGTGTCGCGGTATCGGCGTAGACGAACGGGGAGACCGACATGATGGCGACCCTCAGCTCAGCACGGTGACGTTGGCGTTGATCAGCATGCCGTCGGTGACGGGCACAACGTCGCCAGGAGACAGCGAGCCTGCTGGCCGCATCGTCGCCCCGCGGCGGTAGGTGACTGTCGCCGTGGACCAAGGCCGATCGAGATCGGGATACGCGAGCGCGAGGATCTGCTCGAACGTCGCCAGGTCGCCGCGCAAGCCGTGCCAGCGTCCGTTGACGCAGATGAGCGTACGGCCGGCGTCGACGTCAGCAGGGCGCGCGCTGCTGCGCTCGTGCTCGCCGACGAGGTAATAGGGCGCGCGCCGGGCGGCGGGCGCGGCTGCGGGCGGATCGATATCATGCTGGAGGAGGGCTGCGGGCACCGCAGCGCCATCGCCGAAGGTCTTGGTCGTGAGCATCGTCATCATCAGTCTCCTTCTCAGTAGGGGTCGAAGTCGGCGGTAGCGTGTCGCCGGGTGGCGAAGTCGTATTGCGCCTGGATCACGGCGCTGCGCAGGTCGGCATAGGCCTTCGCAGCGGTAGTGAATCCCCGCCAGTCGATGCGACCGACGATATCGTGCCAGACGACAGCCGGGTCGTTGCGGGCGATGCCCAGATCGGCGAGTACCTCGACCAAAAGGGAGAGCGCGATCGTGGTGTCAGGCACAACATTCGTCTCGCGCATGGGGACGATCTGCAGCCGGTCGAGGAGCGGCGCAGGGAGGTTGGACGGGTCCGAGCATTGGATGAACCAGCTTACCTCGCCCAAGTCGACGCTGGTCGCGATCCGGTCTTCGCGCCACGCACGCCCGAGCATCGGGTCGACCATCGCGACCAGTGCCATTGCCGCATCGGCATTATACTCGGCACCGACCACCGTGACGGCCGGATTGGCGCACCGCGTCGCGGCCATCGCGGTGACAACCGGCGACACCCACAGTGCCTCGTTGATCTCGCCCGATGCCGAGACGTTCATCGCGATGACGGGATCGGACAGATTGAGGATAACATGCGTCACGCCGGCCGCGGATGCGAGCATCCGCACGGCGTGATTGCGCCCGCAGCCGACACGTCCGACCAATGCCATCGCCGGCATCCTGAACCACGGCCGTTCAGCCGCGAGAAGGTCGTCGCAGGCGTCCGCGACGGCGTCGACGAAATCGCGCTGCCAGTCATGCCCCAGGTCGAACGCGATTCCGCCCGGGCCAAGGCGGTCACCGCCCATCAGCGTTAACGGCTCACCGAGCCCGAGCGGGGGTGCCGACGCGGTCGTCGAGTGGCCGACGATGATCGCCGGGGTCGCGGGTTGGAATGGAGTGGGGAGCGTGTTCACTCGCCCCTCCACATGCGCAACGGCCGCAGGCCGCCTGCGACGCGACCCTCCTTCTTCAGCCGCGCCTCGGTCTCGAACATCTCGTCGACTAGCCGCTTCTCGAGGGCGTGGTCTCCGTTGGCCGCAGCGTAGGCGAGATACTCGCGGAAATGCTGCTTCTGCCACCGAAGCCAGTCGCACATCCGGTCGCGCTCGCTGCGGCCATCAAAGCGTATAGACCATTCGGGCGTGTTATCGCTGGCGCGCTCGAGATCAAGATAGAATCGGCCCTTCCGCTCGCGGATATAGAGATGGATTACGCGGCGCGCGGCGGCCTTCTTACGGCGGCGATCGGCATCTTCGATCGCCTCCTTGCGGGCCTTGCAGGCGACCACCGCGATGATCGGGTCGAGCGGCGCGGCGCCCAAGGCGAGCACCAGCCGGCCCCAGAATTCCAGTCTGTCGGCCTGTTCCTTTGCAGCGACGAGGATCGCCGTGCATTCGGCACGCGAATCGAACACACCGGACCAGATGCGCACTGTGGAGTTCGTGCCGGGGCGCTGGAACAAGAGCGCGACGCCATGCTTGGCGTCGAGATCGCGCACCATCCGGAATGCAACCGGACGACCGCGGGAAGGTTTGACCGCGGCCTTTTCCGCCGCATCACCGTGCATCCGTTCAAACAGTCCCATGACCTCAGCCGCATCTAATATAGAGAGCTGTCTATTAAGCTATCGAGCCTACGTCAAGAGAAATAGAGAACTCTCTATCTAGTGGTGCATTCTTGCTACGCAATGGCTGGCGCGGCACGCAGGTGGAATGAGCGGGCGAGCACAACCACAAGCGATTCGACTCGGCTACGAGGAGGCGACGACGCTGCTTATGGAGGCGCTCGAGCAGCCGGAAGGCGCGCGATCGGCATTCCAGGCGCGGATACGCCAGCTGCAGCGGATCGGGCTGCTGAAGAAGCCCAATGGCAAAGCCTATGAGCGCTTCAGCTACGGCCTGGTCGAACTGGCGGCGCTGGCAACCGCGTTCCGTCTGATGGCGGCCTTCATTCTGCCGATCGTCGCGGTCCGTCATATCAATGAACGCTGGGCCGATTTCGTGCCAGCGCTGCTATCAGGGATTGGGGAACAGGGTCGCAGCCGCTGGGACCATACGCCTCCCGCTGGTCGCTTCGTCGCGATCGAGGGCACGGCGCTTGCACGTCTCGGGCAAAAGGGAGCGAGCGACACGCGCTATGACGGACCGTTGGGTGCGATCCGCTGCATCGGTGATAGCGATCCCGTGGAAACGATCTGGAATGCATCAGCCGCGCAAGGGGTGCTGATCGATACCCGGGCGTACATGGCTCCGCTCGTCGCGAAACTGGGCGATCTTGAAACCGTGAGCTCCAGGCAGCTGGCCGACGAGATCGACCGGCTGCGTTTCAGCCATCTGAACGGGACTGAAAGGCCATCGGGTTGAGATTGCGCAAGCGCTCAAGCTCGGATCGCGTCGGCTCCCAGGGGAGCGCTTGATCGCAATCGGAGGGCAAAATCTGCAGCGCGGAGGACGGGACTGGCCGCAGCGTGGTCGCCCTATCTTCGATCCGGATAACCAGCGCCCCGCCATCGTTGGCGATGTCGACCACGACCGGATCATAGACATCGAAGAACGGATGCGAGACGATCTCGCTAAGCCGGAGCGTCCCGTTGGCGCCTTCCGACTCAAATTGGAGGAGTGATGCGATCACCGTCTCGGGAAGCGCGGTCGCATCGATCTTGATTTCTGGTCTGCGCGACCAGGAAAAACGGCACAGGGGATTAGTCGACAGAATCAGGACGCCCGTGAGCTCACCCGCGTACAACGTCGCGGACAGCGCCATGTCACGGTTGCTGTGCGTCGTCGCAATCTCGACCTGCGTCGGCATCTGCGGCCAGATGGTAAAATCGTGCGCCCAGCTGGAATAGGTGCGCAAGCCATCATCCGCACCGGCCCAGCAAACCCACTCGGCGAAGAACTGGCTGCTTGAGAGCAACCAAAGCGGCGGCGGTGCTGCATCGCCCGTCGCATCCAGCATGGCATTCGCGCGGACATGGCTGGTGAGCAAGGCTATAAGTCTCTTGAGCAGCGAGACCTGGGCGAAAAAATCATTTTGCGTGAAGTCGAGCTCCACCTGCTCGTCGAGAAGATGGATCGTGACGGATGACGTGGCGCGCTCGATGCGCACAACATCGCAAGCACCCGGACTCGCGCACGTGTTGATGATCGCGCGCGCGAACTCTTCGGTCTCATTCAGCGTCACGAGCAGCGGTCCTGCAGGCGGATTGTCGATCAGCGTCCCATACCCGCCCCGAAGCACTGCAGAATAGCCGTTGAGGCTGCTCAAACTCGGCGTAGATCGAATGGACGTCGAATGCGAACTTGGAGTGCGCCTCGGTGACTATCATGTCGTCCGACAGCACGGGATGCTCGACCAGCCGGGTGACGGGTTGGCCGATGAGTGTGATCAGCACGGTGTCGGGAGCCGAGCGTCCGAAGACAGTCACCGAATTGCGATTCCACTGCAAGTCGCCATCCTTGCCGTGACAGCGGAGGCGATTATCCTGGGCGAAGATCGTGAGGTCGTTAAACCATCGGTAAGGTTGTCCGGTCCGGAACCGGCCCAGCGTCGTTCCGTCGTCGCCATAGAAAGCGAGGGCGTTGAGCACGAGCTGGTCCACCATGCCGTCCGCGCCCTGCGCTGCCAGTTCGGCGAGGCTCGCGTAACGTTCCTTAAGGGTCGGCCGCCAGCTTGCGAGTTCGGCCGCCAGCTCGTCCGGGTGGTCGCTCTCAACCGTCGTAATCGTGTGGCGCAACCGCTCATCGATACACTGGATGCGCGCCTCGGTCTTCAGCATGTCGCGCGGCCCCCAATATTCGTCGCTGACAAGCCGAACGTCTCCGAACCGCGCGGTGATCCCGTCCGGCCACCAACCTGCGACTTCCTTGCGCGCCTGCATGCGAGCGTCATGGAGAAGATCGGCGAGCCTCCCGAATCCCAACGTGTCGCACTCGCGGATCTGGTCGATCGCCAGCCAGGCGACCGCGCCGGCCTCGTTTTCGAGCGAATCGGGATCGCGACCCTCCTCGTCGACCGACTGATACCGTATGGCGAGGATCGCACCGGGAGCGAAGGCGATCTCGACCTCGAAGTCGTGAAGGTCGGCAAGGCCTGCGCCGATACGGATTGACGAGACGACCGGGCGCGGTTCGGCGAACGCGCTCAGGCCGCGTTCGACGTCGCCCAAGATGTCCAGCGTGTGGGGCGAAGCCCTCTCCTTGCCGTCGCGCGGGCGCCAGATGCTCATGCGGTAACACTCCTGCCTATCGCGCAGGCGACGACGCCCGCGGCTGCAAAATTCGGTGTTGGTTTCAGTCTCGCCCGAACTGCCCGCGAATGCGGTTGCCAATAGAGGCGGTACATGGGCAGACGGGAGGGATGGACAAGGTTCAGGCACTCATCATCCAGCTCGCACCCGGTGCGATCTGCGACGACTGAATTACGGAGAAGCTGGTGCTCGCCAACGCGCATGAAGCGCGGGCTCGCGCCATCGAGCTTGCGGGGAGGACGCGCTTTGAGCGGAGCATCACAGCATGCTCCCTCTGTGGCATGTCCCGCGCGACAATCCGGCGACTTTCGTCCTGATTGTAGCGCAAAGATTCTATCCGCCATAGTCGATCGGCGGCTCGATCTCGTCAGACTGTGCATCGCGTATAAGGCGCTCGCGTGCGTCGCAGACCAGCACCGGATCGTCGTTCGACACCCAGGAAACGTAACGGTGCTCCTGGCAGTAACAACGCAAGCCCTTCTTCGTGAGATACCAGTCCTTCGCCGGGCAGGTCGCACATGACGGCTTCGGATCGGGGTAAGCGCCTTTGGGCAACTGGGCGAGAACCACGCTGTCGTCGGCCCCAGCCAACTGCTCTACTGCGCCGAACCAGCCTTCGACCATTTCCTTCGATTCCATGATGTGTTTCCTCATCCGCGCTTGGGTCAGGCTTCGCGGTCGAACCAGGTCTTGATAACCTCGACGAAGCGGTCATGGATGAGCTTGGCGAACTCCAGCCGATAGCTGGGATGCGCCTCGGCCAGCGGCTTCACTTTGATCGTGAACCCGCCGCGGTGGTCCGGCTGAATCACCGCGATCACTTTGTCGTGCCGATTGCGGACCTCGATCGCTTTGATCTCGGCCTTGTTGGCGGCGGCGGCCTTGAGTTCGGCGGCGACGCGCGTCGCGGCATATCCTTTACCGACGATGAGCCCGGCACGCTCGACGAGCCTCGCGCAGGTGTCCTCGTTCTCGATCAGCGGGGCGAGCTCGGTCCACTGGGTGAAGCTGATCGCACGCCGGTCGGCGAACGCATCCAGGATCTGGGACGGCGCCTTCTGGAACGCGAGGCCTCTGTTCATCGTGCTCTTGTCGACGCCCACGACCTTCGCGAGCGCCGCCTCGGTCTTGACGACGCCATCACCAAGCATACGCGACCAGCCGGCTGATAGATCCCACAGGCTGACCGGCAGGGCTTCGCGGTCGTCGCGGTAGGCGATGCCTATCGCCGCATCGCGCGTCAGGTCGGGGTGGACGCGGATGCGCAACTCGGTCCCGGCGACGATGCATGCCTCGCGCCGCCGGGAACCGGCGAGCAGTTCGATCACGCCGTCCTTGGCGGCCTCGCCGTGCGCGTCGTTGATCTGACCGACCTCGTGGATCTCCGCGGCGAGCGCCGCAACGCTTTCAGACGAATGCGGCGTTTGCGCGCGCGGATTGAGGGGCGAGAGCCGCACCTTGTTGGGATCGACGTGGACGATCCGGGTCGTCGACCGACTGGAGGTCAGGGGCAGCTGATCGGTCATCTCATCTTCCTTCATTGGTGATGCGAATCGGTCTGCCGATTGGCCGGTCTCCTAGCGATGTAAGTCCGGGCGGGGGCTCCTGGTCATCGCGCGAACGAGCTTGATCGTACCTTCCAGCTAGCGAATACGGACATGGACGTGGTCCGCGGCGATGTTGGACAACCCGGTGAACCATATCGTCATCACGCGGACGATTGCCGCATCAACCACCGAATGGGCGTAGAGCATGGGCGCGCTGGCGCGCATCGCCGCAACTGCGTCGGCGATCAGGCCGGCGTGACTAATGTCGCCGAACGCGACCGGCGAATGGAGCGGCGCTCCGTCGGCAAGCCACGCCAGCTTATGCCGGTCGATATGAGGGCTGAACCATAGCGGATACATGAACTGTGATCCGAGCGGCACGAGCCCTGGCGGCTGTGTCTGCCCTTCCAGAACGAGTTCCAGCGGTTCGTCGTCGGACTTCACCGCGCCATCCTTGCTCCACTTCCAGGTCCGCGCGCGGTCGATCAGGTCCCACATATCGCTACCGGGCGATCCGGCGGCCTCGTCCGCTTTCGACGCCGCGCGGCGAATCGCACCGCCGTCCTTTTCCTTGGCGGCAGGCGTGTTGCGGTTGATGCGGTTGTCGGCGCGTTTGAGTTCGCGCGTGCGCGTATCGGCGACAACTTGATCGTCGCTTCGCCACTCATCAGGGTCGACAGCATCCTCCACGTCGAGCGACCTCAGCACTGAGCGCATCAGTTCGCGTGTCGCAACGCCGACACCGCTAGTCATGCCCGGCGCCGCGACGCGCGCGAGTATCTTGTCGGTCTCTTCGATGGTTGTGACGTGATCGAAGAACGCTGGCCCACGAAGACGTCCGACGAATATATCCGTGATCGCCTTGCCAAGCATCGGCAGCAGCGCGAGGCCCATATAACGGGGGAGATCCCGTTCATATTGTCGGGTGGCGTAGATAGACTTGGACAGTTCAGCGCCCTGCACCGTCGCTGCGGTTGCAGCGTCCGAAAGGCTGCCAGCAAATCTCCAGTCAAGGCGGCCGGCGATCGCCATCGGTATGGGATGATTCGCATCGAGATGGCACCCGGCGAGGTGCGCTTGCGCCATGCGGTGCGAGAGTGCACCTTCGGCGAGCAGGAAGCCGGCACGACTCCTGGTCACCACCTGATTCACGAGCAACGCGGGGGTTCTAACCGCGTTCTTACCCCTTTCGGTATCGAGACGCCCCTCATCGTCTTCGTCGTACAGCCTGCGAAGGAGTTCGAGAGCAATCTCACGGACGCGGCCCGCCTCGAACAGCTGCGCGATCGCGCCGAGCGGCCCGCAGAACACACCGGGAAAAACGTCAGACAAGGCTGCCATCCACGGCAGCACGCGATAAACCTGATCGAGACGCCGGGTGACGATCAGCCGATAGATCAGATCGGTGCGTACTCGGTCGAGCGCGGACATGCGCACCGCGCGGTCGCCGAAGCTCAATCGCGCAAGTCCGGCGTGGTGCTTGGTGCGCCAGGACGGCGGCGCGTCAGCGGCGAGGGGGCTGAGGAAGTCGTTGAGCCGATCGAGCTCGACATCGAGCGCAGAGATGTCGGGCGCGCTCATCAATGCCTTGGTGCTCGTGAGCTTGTGTTCGAGAATGCGGATGCTGGCCTTCACCGGCTTGTCTCTGGGCAAGCTCGTCGGCACAACGTCTTTGTGGTCGGTCGCGATCGCGAACAGCATCGCGGCGCTCGTCATGACCTTCGCGACCTTGAACGCGCCTTTGAGCTTGGTCAGTTCAAGTTGATCGGCCGATGCACGCGGCTTTGCGTCGCCGCTGGTCTGGACGGACGCTTTTGTTGCGGACTCGGCGGCCGTACGATCCGCGTCCGCGAGAAAGCGGCAGTAAAGGCCGAGGCCGTGAACCAGCGCCGCGCGAATCTTGCGGACTGCGACGATCTGCCGGACCGGCGCGTCCGGCTTGGTCATCTGGTCCAGCACGCGATCGATTGCGGTAACAAGGTCGATGAGCGCGCGACCGACGAGCACCGCGCCGCTCGCCGCGAGATGACCTCTCTCTACTGCCGGCTGGTCGATCGCCAGCCACATCTGGCGAAGCGCCGCGGCAGCCTGGCGCTCGGCGACGATCAGCGCACCCTCGGCGCCGCCGGCTCGCAACTGATCGAGAAAACGCGCTACCCAGCCGATCCGCCAACCGGCCAGCTTCCATAGCGCCGCCGGCGCGTACCCAAACCCGGTGGTGTTGAACAGCCAGGCGAGGATCGCATGGCGACCCTGCGCCACGACGATGCCGTTGTTGCTATAGCCATCGGCCAGCACCGCGTGGCCTGCGAGATAGCCTGACAGATCCGGCTCGCGAGTGCCCACCAGCGCCGCGCCCGGGCTCAAGGCGGGATCGCCGCCGCCCTCGCGATGGGGCAATGCAGCAAGCAGAAGGTCCGTATCGGGCGGAACGATCGCGACCTGCTCGGCCGCGGCGGTCCCATCGGCGCGGACACAGGCCGGCAAAGCGATAGACATGCGATGCCACAGGCAAAGCGCATCGGTCCGAACATCTTGGTGAAAGGCGCGGTCGGGGGTCATGACGCGCTGCTGTTTCGGATATCTTCGACCAGCGCCCAGCCGGCGAGAACATTCTCGCGGCTTTGCTCGGCCCCGTCCCATTGGTCGACGATTGCGCGTAGCTCGTGGTAACGGTTGAAGAGCTTCACGACTTCTTCTTCGCGCGACACGAGAAGTTCGGGGCGTGCCGGATCGAAGTCGGCATAGAGTTTATCGAGCAGCCGGCCGGTATTGGCGAGATCCGAGCGATAGGAAGTGATGTCGGTGATCGTGCGCTCGACGTCGGCCACCATGATGGTGATCGCGGTCATGCCTCGTCCCCTTGAGTGAAGCGGATGTTCGCGTCATGGTCGTCGAGCCAGCTGGCGGCATGGCCGCGCGTGCGCTCGGTCGGCATAGCGATGTCCTTCGCCCGGGCCGTTGTGACCGCAAGGTGCCCCTGTCTTGAGAGCGGCGGCTTCCAGCGCCAGTGCCGGTCGGACGTCGCCGCCTGGTGCGCGGCGAAGCTGCGGCAATCGTCGCGATAACGTGCCTCGGCGTCGCGATGGAGTGCTTCGGCGCCGATGCGGGCAAGGCGCGACCCACCCGTCTCGATCACAGCCGAAAGCATCGCGCCGAAGCGATGATCCGGTTGATTGACCGCGGCGTTGTCGAACCCGCGCGCGAGCGTCGCAATCGAAAGCGAATAGAGCCCGCGATGCGCTGCGGCTTGCCCCGGCCCCAGCCCCGCCGCCTTTGCCGGCTGGCCGAGGCCTAGTTTCGGCCGCTTGATCCAGAACGCATTGATCGCGCCGCGCTTGAGCAAACCAACCTGATCGCACCAAACCAGCCCGGACACTTCAAGCATCGCGTCGGCCTCGCAGGCATGGCGCAGCCGCACCAGCAGGCAGTCCGGGTCGTCGCCGACGTCGGCCGGCGCGGTGGTGAGCCGGTCGAGCGCCTCTCGCCAATCAAGGTCGTGGAACCCTGCGACGGCTAGGATATGCCCAGACCCGAACCCCTTGTCGGCGTAGATGCCGCCATGGACATAGGCGGGGTAGTTCGGGTGATAGCCGAGCGCCGCCTGCTCTGCGTCGAGCGCGACGATCCGGTCGAGCGCAGTCTCGCGGCTTGCGACAAGGCTTGCAAGCTGATGGTCGATCGCCGCAAGCAGTGCGCGAGGATCTCCGGGAACGTCGGGACGGGGCATGACAGAATCTCCTTCGAGATTCGTCATCGACACAGCCCGCTTCGCTAGCGATGTAAGTCCTGTGCGGAACCTGTGCTGCGCCGCGTTCCGCGGTCCGGCAGCGATATGATATTGCGCGATCATCGGGCAACCCGGCTCCTATTGCCGGGCGGGATGCCCAACTCCCAGCTTATGGGAGATGCTTCCGCCGACGCACAGGCGAATCTGCGCGACGAGCCATTTTTTTGGCCGCGAAGACCGAGATAGAAACCGCGACGCGCTTCGCGAAGCTGGACTTACATCGGTTCGAGCCACTCGATCGGCAATAGTGTCCAACATGGACCGTTGCGACCCGCCATCGCCCGATCATCGACTGTGCCGCCAAGCGCAGAAGGGTACGCAGCGGCGCAATTTGTCGTTTCGGTGTGATAACGATCAATCAGCGCCCGCTGCCGAAAGAAGCAGGTTTTCAGATTTAGGGTGGGGGGCGCATTAAATGAATTTGCCTGCGGCAAATTCGGGCGGCTCCGCCGGCCCCGTTCCACCCCCACCCCCGATAGAAGTGTTTGTCGTCCTGCCGGACGGCAGTTGCATCCCTGCAACCCCAGGCATGCTCAAGATCGTGTTGCGGCAGGCTCGCTCGGAAGCGACCAAGCAGGCCCGACTGAAAGCCGATGAGAAGGCGGCCGAGCTCCAGCGCAATCTCGAGGATCGCGCCGCGGCGCGGCGCCTGTTGCAGGAACTTGCCGAGATCGACCGCGATCGCCGCCAGATCGCGGCGACGCTGCGTGGCAGGGTCAAGGCCGACCAGCCTGCGCGGCAGACATCCGATGTCGTAAAGCGCGCGGCATCGCCGCCGTCGCGCATGCCCATCCCGATGACACGAGTGCCATCGTCCTGGGTGGTTGACGACCTCGGCATGCGCGGCGTTCACTATAATCAAAGCTATATCGGGCGGAAGTCGCCGGGCTTCCATCGCGGCGCCGCGCGTGACCGCTGGCTATATGAGGCGCGTGACGAGGCGGTGCTGCGCGATCAACACGACGAGCCGATCATCATCGCCAATTTGGGCGACAACCTCGATGAGATCGGGGTCGGCTGGCAGGCGATCGAGGATGCGACGATGCGAAAGAATGGCAAGATCCAGATCCGCATCATCGTCGCATTCGATGCCGACGCTTCCGATGCCGAAAACATCGCGGCGCTCGGACATTTCTGCAAGACGGTGCTCGAACCCTTAGGGCTGCCTTATAGCGCGGTGATTCACCGCCCCCCCGATGGTGGCGACGCACGAAATGCCCATGCGCACATCCTCACCAACTTTCGCCCGACCGCGCGCGTAGAACCCTATTGCTGGTCGTTCGCCAATCATGTCCGCGGCGAACTCGATGGCCGGGACGGCGTTCAGATGCTTCGGCATTTGTGGGCGCATTCGATGTCGGAAGCCGCGGAGAAGTCGCAGCGCAACATGCGCTACACGGGATTGGGCTATGGCGCGCGTGGTCTCGACCTCGAGGCCGGCGAGCATCTCAACGAGGCCAAGAGTGCGATGGTCCGCCGCGGCAAGACCGTGTGGGCTTACGAACGCAACCGGATCAAGAGCGCGCGCAATGCCCTGCGTCAGTCGATCCGCGACGCCGACAAGAAGATCGCTGCGCTCACGCAGTTACGCGACGGCGCTATCGCGGAAATGCGAGCGAGGGACGCCGACGTCATAGCGCCGCGCAAGCTCGTACGCGCGAATGTCTCTCGACCGGCTATGCCGTTGGTCCTACCGGCTGCGTCAGACGTGCGGCAATCGCCGCTCATCACCGTCGCCTACCGCAAGCGGCCGATAGTTCGCTTGAGTGTCGCTGCGGCAGTTCCGGCTGCGCGGTATCCCGCACTTCGAGCCAAGCGTGAAAGGCCCGGCCAACCGCTGACGCGGCTTGTCGCCCAGCGACCAGCCCTACCGGCGGCTCCGCTCGTTGTGGCGAACGAGGTGCGGCGACCGTCCGGCATCAAAACCACGAGTCGCGGAATGGATATTTCGCGCCTGAGCGCTTCCGCGACGGGCCGGGCTGTCTCGGCGCCGCTGCATCATGCGCAACCTGCAGGTGACGAGTCACGTCCGACACCACTCATCGCTGGGCGGAACGTCGTGGTCGCCGATCGGAAGCAGGCCAGTCAACACGCTCACACCCGCGGGATGTCCTCTAACGACACGGCGGCGCGGCCGGTTCGCCTGTCGTCGCCGCTGCCCGGCCCTGCCCCCGCGTCGATTTATTCGCCGCAAGGAAGCGATCCGGCGAAGATACTCGAACCGTCCGCACCGACAGAGGCGCGCCGCGCAACGCTCGCGTCGAGGATCGAGGCTAGCGATCATGATGCCACGGCCATGCGGACACGCAATTTGCTTGCCGCCCTCGCCAACTGGCGCGAAGCCGATCGCGGCGTCGCAGTCATCGCGCCGGACGCGGCTGCGCCAAAGAAGAAGATCCAGGAGATCGAGACCCGTCAGACCGATGCGCCCAATGGGTCCGGCGCGGCAACCCCGGCGGCCGTCCCGCCTACGGTTCGCGCCCGTCGTAAGCGGCCGATATTTGCGAAGGGCGCAGATACCGGCCGACGAAACGCCATTGACGCCATTCCCGACCGTGAATGGCTCGAGGATCACCCGCGGACCGAATTCGATGATCGCGCCGTGCGGGCGATCGAGCGTGACGAGCGTCTGATCGATCGGCTGCGCAAAGCCGACATCTATGTCGGGGATTTCGGAGCAGGTCGGCTCGAGCTCGATCCGCGCGTGATCAATACCTTGAAAGTCGATGACGACTGGTTGTCGCAACGGCGCGTTCAGCGGGCGCTGAGCGCTATTCGTAGCGAGCAACAGCAAGTGGTCGCTGCACTGAGCGCCGAGACTCAAGCGCGGCCGCTCGCGTTCAGCAAGACGGGTACGCGCTTCTGGCCGAACGATCTCGCCCCGCAGCTCAAGCAACGGCTTGATCGCTGGGCGCAGGACGAATGTTTTGGCAGTGATGTATTCGCCATCGAACTGGCCGTGCGACAGGCGCATCGTGACAACGATGCGGCCGAGAACCGCCGGCAGGCACCGACGCAGCCGAGCGTCGACGTCGAGCCGATCGCAGGCCGGCGTGCGTCGCGTCAACGGCATGACGATGGTAGCGGACTCGATGGCGTCCGGATCCTCGCCTTCGCCAAGGGAACAGGGAAACCGACCAGGCCCTTGCTGATGCTTATCCGCTATGCCGGCGAATATCCCAACCGCATCGACGTGGCTCGCCGCTCGGCTCTTGAGGCCACAGACGATGTGCCGGAAACAATCCGGACGCTGCTCAAGGGATGGCAAGACGATACTCGCGTGCGGCAGCTTGTCGTGGCGACCGTCAGCCTCAGCCGCGCTGCGAGCCGGCCGGTCTGGCCGCCGGAGCTCAGCGCCGAAATGCGGGCGATCGTCACGAACGCGCCAGCACCGTCCTGGTCGCAGCAAGAGTTACATCTGTCGCGCTAAACGCGCTTTCACGTGACCGGCGTGGAAAAGCGCGACGATTTCCGGAAACGTCGCGCAAGGCCGCCGCGCGAACAACGCGCGGCCAGGAGCAGAGGAACGCTGGCGCTTGGGCTTGAGAACTGGAGGGTGAAGGAAAAAAGAGCATATGGCTCTTGGCCTTCCGGTTCTCCTGCCAAGGAGACCTGTTATGAAATCTCAAATCGTGCCGCCTGTGATCCAGGCGGTTGGCCTCGCCTGCGTGCCCGTCGTCGACATGCCGCCGGGCACCTCGCTCGCGCGCAAGCCCGTCGCAGCGGCGATCATTGCGCTCGTCGAGCGCGATGACGGGCACCGCGACGTGACGATCAAGTGCGTGACCGACGCCCGCGACATGGAATTTCCGCTGCCCGTGTTGGTCAACGACGCGCTGATCGCGAGCGCGCCGACGATCATCACTCAGCGCGACTGTGACGCCCTGGCCATCGAAGCCGCTTCGCGCCGGTTCTTTAGCGAGCCCACGCTCGGTGCACTTGGCCAGGGGCAGGACCTGGTCGATCCGGTAGCGATGTTCAGCGGGGGGCGTGACGAGACGACATTGTGCCGACGGCTGGGCATCCCGGCCAACCTCGTGCCCGACAGCGATGTCGCACGCTGGTGGAGCCGCGATACGCCGTTAGCGGTCGAGGACGTGGCGCTGACCGCTGCTGTGTCGCGTGTGATGCTGTGGGCGCACGGCGCGTCGTTCCTGCGCGGGCTCCCGGATGCGTTTTTCGAGATGCTGATTCCGCTCCGCTTGCGGCTGCTGGACATGGAGGCCGAACATCCGGGACTTAAACCGCTGCTCGCTTCGCGTCCATTCCATCGCGCCGCGTCGTTCGCGAGTTATTACCGTGAATATCGAGCGAAGCGAGATGCGGGTGACGAGAGCCGCTGGCTGACCTTCGAGGACGGCCAATCTTACGTCTGACATCCGATATCATCACTCACCTCGAAACGGCCCCGCTTCGGCGGGGCCGTGTCGTTATAGGAGAACGACCATGCACGATTGGCTGTCACCAGACGCCGAGCGCGCTGCTGCAATCCTCGAAGCGCATCCCGATTACCGCGTGCTGCGCTCCCTGCCGCCGTTAGACCTGCTGCCCTTGCCCGAGCCCGAAGGAAAGCTCCGCACAGCAGCGATTCTCGACACCGAGACCACCTCACTCGACCCTGCCACCGGGCACATCATCGAGCTCGCGATCTGTCAGGTCAAATTCGATGCGCGTGGCCGCATCGTCGCGATCGGGCCGGTCTACGACTGGCTGGAAGATCCGGGCTATCCGCTGCCGTCCGAGACAGTGCGGCTGACCAGGCTCACCGATGCTGACCTGGCGCGCCAGCGCATCGATGACGCGGCGGCGTTGGACCTGCTGTCCAATGCCGATCTGATCGTCGCGCACAACGCCGCTTTCGATTCCGGCTGGATCGAGCGCCGCTATCCGGCCATCGCGGGCAAGCCTTGGGCTTGCTCGCTCAAAGACATCGACTGGCGTGGTTGCGGCTATGACGGGCGTCAGCTCGGAGCGCTGCTGGCCGAGGTGGCGGGGTTCTTTAACGCACGCCACGGCGCTGACGCCGATGTTGCCGCCCTGGTCGCATTGCTGACCGCGATACTGCCCTCAGGCCGTACGGCGTGCAGCGAGATGATCCTGTCCGCGCAGCGCCCAACCGTCCGCATCACCGCCGATGGTGCGCCGTTCGAGGTCAAGGATCGGCTCAAGGCGCGCGGCTATCGATGGAATGCGACCATCCGCCGCTGGTGGATCGAGGTGGCCCTGACGGCTGCCGATGACGAGCAAGACTGGCTTGCCGCCGAAGCGGCCTGCCGCAACCCGACGCTCGAGCAGATCACCTGGCACCGGCGCCACCGCGCCTGACATCACCATCACCCTTTTCACGAAATCCCGCGGACGTCCGGTCTGCGCGGATCGCCGCAGCCCGCGGCCACCACCCAAGGAGAAGACCCATGTTCAGCCTCTATCATGATCGCCCGTTCAACATCAGATACGCCGTTCACCAGCATAATGGGCGCTACACGCCGGAGTTGCTTCGCACCCATCGCACGGCGCGGGCGTCGTGGCTCTATATCCATCGTCAGCATGGAATCGACTTGGTCGGCCCGACACCGGATTGGTCGGTGCGAGACGATCTGGTGGCGCATGGCCGTTGCGCTCCCATCAGGGCGGCGGGTCATGCGTCGCTCGATGGCATCGGATTGTGGGATCGGGCCGATGCCCATGCCGCGGCGATCCGGCCCGACGAGCCGGTCCTCGCGCATGCGGTCGGCTCATTGCCGGCTGGCGGAGATATCGCAAGCTGGCAAAATCTCATCGAAGGGTTCTGTGAGGATCACCTGAAGAGTCAGGGAATGGTGACCGACTGGGCGATCCATCATCGCGCGGCCGATGGCGAGCGCCCCGAAATTCTTCCGCATTGCCACCTGTTGATCACAATGCGGGGGTTTGATCCGGCGCATACCGATGTGGGGCGCGTGCGGCAGAACTGGCTGCGCACCAACAAGGCGCGCAAGACCCTCGCGGAGAAGTGGTGGGCGCACTCCGGTCTCCTGCCGCGCAACTGTGCCGTCGCTGGATGAGTCCGTATTTCGGCTAGTGTTGGAACAGCCGTGAGCGCGCTGGCCACTCGCTCAGCAAGCGGCGCAATTCAACCGTGCCTACAAAAGGATTGGCGGCATTTGCCACGGGCCGCCGCTTGCCGCCGACCAACAGACGCACTTATAGCAGCGACCGGTGGAGAGCGACCTTCCGCCTGCCTCGAACAGCGAGAAGAGCAGCGGCGTCCACCAAATAGCGGCACGGCATCATGAGGTCGGCAGCCTCGCTGGCACGGTAGTAGGCGACGTGGCGTACGATAGGCGTGTCGGATCCTGTCGCTGCGCGCCGCGCTCGTGGTAGGTGGATAGGGCGATCGGCAGGACGCGGCAGATCGGCTCGACCACATAGGCATCGCAGTGATCGCCAATGAACGCGATCATCGCCGGAATGGGCGGTCGAGCTCCGCCTGAGCAAAATATGCGGACACCTTGCGCAGAATATCGTTGGCCTGCCGCAGCTGACGGAGCTCGCGTTCTAGCGCCTTCACTTTTTCGGCAACCTCGGTCGGGACATCGGCGCGCTTGCCGCTGTTGACCTCAGCCAGACTGTAGAAGGGCCAGCATCGCAAGCGCGGCCTCGCGCTCTGCGGTGCCGCTTGCCTGGGTGATACCGCCGTCGACCGCCAAGCCGTTACGGTTCTCCCTTTTGGCGTGGCCGATATAGCAGAGCCTGGCGGGCCGCCGTCGCCCTCTTGTATGCTCGGTACCACTGCCGGTGCCCGGTCTATCGCAAGCGTGGCACGTTGGTCGGTCGCGCCGGCCCAGCAAGGCGTCGACAAGGAGCGCAATGCTTTGTCCGCTTTCTGATTTTCCCGGGTGAGAGCTACCCGGCGCTACTGCACGCTTTTCCATCGGTGCGACGGTATCGATTGGCGTCGTTGCCTCGATACCTCGACGAAGCGGCGATCGAGCGGATCGTAACATCGTGCAAGGCCGACACCGCGGTCGAGATCCGTGACGAGGCCATCATCCTATTGCTGGACAGCCTGGGGCTGCGAGCAGGGGATGTCTGCCAGCTGCGGTTGGCCGATATCGATTGGTATCCGGATCCCTTCTCGTCAGCGGCAAGGGAAGACGACCAAGCCGGCTCCCGCTTCCTCAGGACCCTGGCGACGCCGTTCTCGATTATGTGGACCGTGCTCGCCCGAGGGTTGATGAAGAGCGATTGTTGCTGCGGACGCTGGCGCCCTTCACGCCATTCCGTTCGTCAACCGAGATCTCCGGCATCGTATCGCGGGTGTTCGATCGCGGCGCCATCAAGGATTTGCCGACCGGTTCACACATTCCGGCACTCGCTTGCCACGCGGATGCTTCGCGCCGGCGCCGGGCTAGAGTCGGTCGGAACGATCTTGCGTCACAGATTGCCCGCAACGACCGCTATTTACGCCAAAGTCGACATCCCGATGCTGCTGAAGGTCGCTCAGCCCTGGCCGGGGGATCTGTCGTGCTGAACAGCGATATCTCCTGCTATGTCGCGCTGCATCGAGGCCTCGGCCGCAAGTTTTCCGAGCAGTGCCGCATGCTCCAGCTTTTCGCCGACTATGCGGAGCGCTTCGGCGATCAACATACCAAGATAGACCGGATTTACGGCTGATGCCGGACTGCGAGCTCGCAGAACGTGTCGAGACGCCGGTTCGATGTCGTTCGTAACTTCTGCCCTCTATGTCCATTCCGAAGATCAGGCGCATGAAGTCCCGCCCGTCGGCGTCTTCGGCAGAGGGAAGCGGCAGCGGCCGACCCCACATATTATCGAGCCCGAACAGATTCGAGCGATCATGCAAGCCGCGCTCGACCTTCCGCCGACAGGCAAGATCAGCCCGTACACGTACCATTATCTGTTCGGAGTTCTCGCGGCGACCGGCCTGCGGATTTCCGAAGCGCTCGCACTCCAGCGCGACGATTTTGTCGCGGATGACGTCGACACCGCGACGCCCGGCGGCGGAGGCGAGTATCCAGTACAGGACGGCTTTGGTTGGACCAACGGCGTAACCCGCGCGCTACTCGAATTGCCGCCCGCTGCGGGCGACCCGCAATCACCCTGCTAAGCTGACACCCGACCCGGACTATCTCGCTGGATGCTCCAAATGGCAAGCAACGCGCGCAAGGCGGCGACGAACGCCAGCGGCTGATCGAGCATCAGATGGTGCCGAGCTTCGGGTACAGCGATGATCGGAATATCGATGCCGCCTAGCTCGCGCACGTAATCACTGGAATCGTTTGTAAAAAGTAGGCTTTGCTCGCCGTGTACTATCGCCTTGCGGCCTGGCGCCTCGACCAGCGTTCTGCCCATTTCAAGCCATTCGCTCGGCACATTATCCCGCTTGAATACTGATGGCGAAAACTTCCAGGTCCAAGCTTCGCCTTCGCGTCGAAGTGAGTGGTAGGCCATGTAATCCATCAGGAACGCCTCACCAACAGGCTGTGGCGGAGATAGAACATACCGCTCGCGGGCGCTGGCGTAATCGGGGTAGCGCTTATGCGGGCGATCGGGGTCGCCTGATCCCGGGCCGGTGCGGCCGCCGCCCCAAACGGCGTCAAAGCTGGACGGACGCAGCACCATCAGATCGCAAATCACCGTGCCGGCAAAGGCATCCGGCGCCAGCGTGATCGCCTTGAGCGCGACTGCCGCGCCAAAGCTGTGTGCGACGATGATCGGCTTGTGCTCGTGGCCAAAAAGTCCAAGGGCCTCCGCGACCCCGATCATCTCCCGTCCTCGCGCGACCATGTCACAATTCTCGCGAACGTCGCTGTCCCCCATTCCTGAATGGTCGTAGGCGATCACATGGTAATTTTCAGCCAGGTAAGGCGCGACGAACGCCAGGCACCGTGCATGAGAGAGAAAGCCGTGGGTCATCAGTAAAGGAGGCGCGGAACGATCTCCCCAGCGGAAGTAATGCATTCTCACACCAGAGACCTCGACGAAGCCTTCCTCGCGCGGCACGGATAGCGCGTCGACAAACCAATCGGGCAGGTATGCAGGATCTGGCGCCCACGTCTGTACGATATCGGACGGGATTTCACGCATGGTGTTCAGTGCCTTTCTTTGACTGAATCAATTATGTGGCCTTGATCCGGCGTGACGCGATTGAAACCGAACTGTCCAGGCTGCGGCGTATTCATCCTATTGTTCTCGAACCGGATCTTTTCCAGTTTCGGTATATGTTCGCATCGCTTGTTTCAGGAGCTTCGCACGCGGGCGCGGGGAGCATTGGTAGCTGGACCGGGAGAGGCGGATCGGTTTCAAAGCCGTCAACGAGCACCCGACGGGCTCGCGATACGCGACTTTTAACGGTGCCAAGCGGTACGCCCAGACGATCCGCGGCTTCCTCGAATGTCAGCCCGTCTCGTGTCACCAGCTCGAAGGCTACGCGTTGTCCATCAGAAAGCGACGACACGGCTTGGTTGGGTTCACTGGCGAAAATCCCTTCGTCCTGCGCGGCAGGGGCAATTAAAAGACGTTCTGCGATTGCCGGATCCCACGATACCGAGCGCCGATCCTTTCGCTTCCCGGACAGGAAGCTGTTCCGTGCGATCCGCATAAGCCAAGCCTTGAGGTTCGTCCCGATCTCGAAACGCTCTCGCGCGGCCCAGGCGCGCACCAGTGTATCCTGAACGAGGTCATCGGCATCTGCCTCGTTACGCGTCAGTCGACGCGCATAAATCCGTAGGTTCGGCATCACCCTGCGCACAGCATGGCTAAAACCGCGCTGGCTAATAAACGGATCAGTCTGCTCAATGGCCACGGGAAGTGTCATCTGCGTCACCTTGCGCAGAGTCGCGCCGGATCGGCACTTCGCGGCGCCTGGCGCCCTTGCCATGCTGGATCGTGACGACGCGCTCTGCCAGGCTGATACCAAAGCGCTCGAACTGGACACCAGCGCGACTTTCTGCGGGCGCTGGTCAAGTTGCTACAGTGGCTTCGTTCCACCCCAAACCAAGCGACTTCTGGATCGCAATATAGGTGCCCGTAAGCTCTGCGACCGCGCTGCGCAGGTTCGCTTCTGCGAGCACTTGCTGGCGCTCGGCCTCCAAATAGTCGCCACGTGAAATCACGCCGCTCTCGTAACGTTGCCGCATCAGGATCGCCGACTGGTCGGCTGACTGCTTGATCTCGGCAAGCGCGGCCACAGTCCGCCTTTGCTGCGCAAAACGCGCAAGCGCGGTCTCGGCGTCCTGAAGTGCGCCGAGCACTACCTGGCGATATTGCGCCTCGGCCTCGTCGCGGCCGGCGCGTGTCTGCGCAATCGCAGCAGATGTTCGCCCAAAGTCGAGGAAGCCCCACTGGAGCTGAGGGACGGCGATCTTGGAGATGTTGCCGAGGTCGGTCAGGTCTCCGATCGACGTCCCGCCGATACCGAGGATGCCCATGAAACTGATTTTGGGAAAGCGCGCCGCCTCAGCGACTCCGATCCGTGCTGTCGCGGCCGCAAGGTTGCGCTCGGCCGCGCGAATGTCTGGCCGGCGACGAAGGAGCGAGGCAGGGTCGCCGATGGCGACGGCCTGGGGCGGCAGCGGTACATCGCGCGGTGGCGCCAGCAGCGAATCAAGCGAGCCCGGCTCTTCACCCGCGAGCACCGCCAGCGCATTGAGGTAGATTTCGATTTCGGCTTCAGCAGCGGCAAGATCAACGGTGGTTGCCTGAACAGCGCGGTTGGCCTGGCCGACAGCGAAGGCCGGCACCGTGCCTCGCTGGAAGCGCTGCCGGGCAAAAGCGAGCTGCTGCTGTTGGACGTCAAGTCCTCGCCGCAGGGCGCCCGTGCGCTGCTGCCGGTCTCTGAGGTTCGTGTAGGTTTGCGCGACTTCCGCAGTTAGCTGGACCTGTGCGTCTGCAGCGTTGTAGCTGGCAGCCGCAGCCAGCGCATTCGCAGCCTCGATCTTTCGCACCTGCCCGCCCGCAAAATCGATTTCCCAGTTCGCATTCAGGCCGAGATTGTAGAACTGTAGCGACGTGTCCGGGTCCTGGGTGACTGGTGGTGCCGGCGTGGGTGTTGACGTGCCGTTTCCCTGACTTGACCGAAGGTCGATTCCCGGCAGATCGGCCAACACCGCGGTTCCCTGAGCACCGGCCGTTGGAAAGCGGTCTGCGCGCTCCTTGCGCACCGAGGCGCGGGCTTGGCGAAGTCTGGCCTGGGCGACCTCAACCGACGGATTCGAGGCGAGCGCGCGCCGCTCGAGCGCATCGAGCACAGGATCCTGAAGCGTCGTCCACCAGTCGGCAAGTGCCGGCTGGTTCGGCGTTATGCCCGACGCCAGCCGAACGAAGTTGGACTGAGGTGTAGCGCTGTTCAGCACTGGCGGTCCGGAATAGTCTGGGCCTGCGACGCATCCGCCAAGCAGTATCGGAGTGAGGACGAGACTTTTGAACTTTGCCATTGCAACCTCAATGCATCGCCAGCGACAGCCCCTTGGGCAGCGGGCGCAGGAAAAACACGAGCGGAACGGTTGCCAGCGTCGCGGCGGCCATTACCAAGAATATGTCATTGTAGGTCATGACAAATGCCTGCTGCTGGATGGTCCGAGCGAGCGACTGAATTCCGGCGCTCATACTTCCGAGCGTGTGTGACATTCCCGCAAGATACTCCTGGAGCCTTGGGTCATTCGCCCACAGGGTCTCCTCCATCCGCCGGCTGTGGAGCGACATGCGCTGGTCCTGGAAGGACGCCAGCGCGGTCAGGGCGAACGAACCGCCCAGGTTTCGTGCGGCATTGAAGATGCCCGAGGCGTCGCCGGCGTCTTCCTTGCTGACCGAGGCGATGGTCGCCTGATTCAGAAACAGCATTGTCAGGATCATGCCCACCCCGCGCATCAGCTGCCCGGCGGTAAACGCTTCGCCTGCAGATTCCGCTGTGAGGCTGGTGCTCACAAAACAGCTGGCGGCCATCATCGCGAGACCCACACCGACTGCGAGCCTGATGTCGACGACCCGAATCAGGAACGGCACGATGGGCATCAACAAAAAGGCCGGCACACCCATGAGGAAAATGACCTGGCCTGTCTCAAGGGCGTTATAGTCGGCGATCAGCGCCAGGAATTGCGGAATGACGAAGGTCGACCCGTACATCACCATGCCGAGCGCCAGCGCCATGACGACGACGCTGCCGAACTGCCGGTTCAGGACGATCCGCAGCTTCAATACCGGCTTCGCCGCCCAAAGCTGCCCGATCCCCAACATGACAAATCCCGCTATCGTCACGACTGTCAGTTTGATTATGAGAGACGATTCAAACCACTCCTCACGGTGCCCCTCCTCGAGGACAATCGTCAGCCCTCCAAGGCCCAGGACCATGCCGATGATGCCAAACCAGTCGGCCTCGCGCAGATAGACCCAATTCGTGCGTTCGTGCGGCAGCCCGAGCAGCAGAAGCAGAAGCAGCAGGCCACAGACCGGCACGTTGACGAAGAAGGCATAGTGCCAGCTCAGATTTTCCGTGAGCCAGCCGCCGAGCAGGGGACCGAGCACCGGTCCCAGGATCACGGTCATTCCGAAGAGTGCCATGCCGATCGGCTGCTGCTGCGGCGGAAGGCGCTTCGCGACGATCGTCATCGCAGTCGGAATTAGCACCCCTCCAGTAAACCCTTGGCCGGATCTTCCGATAATGATCGTCATCAGATCCGTGGAGAGGCCGCACAGCACGGAAAACCCGGTAAATGCGGTCACCGCGACAAGGAGGAGGGTCCGCAACCCTAAAAGCCGCTCCAGCCAAGCGCTCAGCGGAATGACGACGATCTCGGCGACGAGAAATGCGGTCGCGATCCAGGTCCCTTCAGTGCCGGTCGCTCCGATTTCTCCTTGGATCGTGGGCAGCGCCGAGTTTACGATCGAGATGTCGAGCGTGGCGAGTAGCGCGCCGAGCGCGCCGGCAGCCACAGCGATCCAAGCGGTCGCGTCCGCGCGTTCCGCGCGAACGGCACTTTGAGAGGCTGCAGCCGGCGCCACGCTCATCGCTTCCGGCTTGCGGCCTGGCGGATTCGGTCCAGCTCCCCTTTGGCCGAGCGCGTGTCGACAGTCACAGCGACCGACATCCCTGGAACAAGCAGTCGCCGCACTTCTGGCGGAGCATCGATTGCGATGCGGACGGGCACGCGCTGCACGATCTTCGTGAAGTTACCGGTCGCATTCTGCGGCGGAAGCACGGAGAACTGGGCGCCCGTACCAGGGGCAAAGCTGGCGACCCGACCGGTCAGCTCGACGCCGGGCAACGCATCGACTTCGATGGTGACCGGCTGCCCGACCCGCATGAGCCCGAGCTGGGTTTCCTTGAAGTTGGCATCGATGAACAGCCGGTCGACGGGAACCAGGGTCATCATGCGCATGCCAGGCTGCACAAATTGTCCGACGCGGACCGAAAGATCACCGACGCGGCCATCGATCGCGGCCCTGAGCACGGTCGATTCGACGTTGACGCGCGCCGCCGAGAGTTGAGCGCGAGCGGCTTGTGCCTGCGACTGGGCCTGCCGAACCTGTGCGCCCAGTGTGCCGATACGCCGTTGCGCGGCGAGCAATCCGGCCTGGGCCGCAATTACTCGCTCTCGCGCCATTCGCGCTTGCATCTGAAGCTGGGCGAGCCGCTCGCCCGGCTCGGCGCCGGATGCAGCGAGCGGCTGATACCGAGAGACCTGCTGCGCGGCAAAGGCAGCTTCCGCTCGGGCGGCATCTAGCTGGGCGCGCGCCTGCGCGATTGCCGCCTGCTGCTCGGCGATCTGGGAGCGCGTCGTCTCACCAGCGGCGGTCGCCGTTTCGATCTGGCTGGTAATCTGCTCGGTCTGCGCCCGATATTCGCGTGGGTCGAGCTCGGCCAGGGGCTGTCCCTTCCGGACCGACTGATTCTCGGTGACAAACACACGCTCGACATACCCGGCGATCTTCGGCGCAATGACGACTGAATCCGCCGCGACATAGGCGTTGTCGGTGCTCTGCATATAGCGGCCGCGGTTCTGGTGGTCCAAATACCAGAGCACGCCGCCGACGACGAGCACGATCACGCCGATCACCAGCGCCAGCCTGACACGCGGCGACTTGAGCGGAGACGTACGAAGTTCTTCGACGTTCTCAGATTCCGCCAAAGCAGCGGTCGACGTGTCCGCCATATCAATTACCATCCTGATGCAGGTCGATTGAGATCTTCCGTTGCCGCATTAACGAATATTCGGCAATGGCATATGATATGGAACCTCACAAAATCCGCTGGCCGTTACCTGCTCTCGTTGAGTTCATCACGTTGCCATCGTTGTGCGGTGTACAAGGCCTGACCCCATCAGGTTAGGGCACCATTTCTCGGTGGATTTCTCGCTCTGAAAACACGCCGGCACACCTTATCCTCCAACGCAAAATCGCCATCTCAAAGCGCGACCCTGGCGCTCATTTCCGGTCAGCATTCATAGCCCAATCGGTCAGTTCCACGGTGTAGCGAGCTACCGCGCGATCGAAAGCGTCAACGATTCCACTTGTGGTGTTGGCAGATACGGGCTGCTCCACCATGAACCGAGATGACGCAACGGGACGACGATCGGCGAGATCGAAGAGAGTTGCTTCCCCTTCGATGATAATTGTTGGCAATGCCTTTTCACCGGCATCAGGGTCATAGCGAGCCTCGAAGCGCTCAATCCCGATCTGCAGGGCGAGTGATGCGCCCATGGCGTTTCTCGCACCCGTCAGGCGGAGATCCGGCGCTCGCGACGCGAACTGGCGCATCAGCGCCTGAGTGAAAAGCTCCGGAACCGGTGCCACCCAGCGCGCGCCCTTGACATACAGCGCTCGTTCTCCGTGCGTCGTGAGAATACGATCCCCTTCGATCTCCTGCGAGAATTTGGGTCGCAGCAACGACATCGAGCGGGTGGGAGGCGCGCTTTGCGCAGACGGAACGGTAGTCTGCTCCGCCACGCCGAACCGGAATAGGTCAGCCTTGCCGCCGCCGAGCAGGCCAGCGCAACTGCCCAGCAGAAAGGTTCCCAATAGAAGAGCGTACGTCCGGCTCCTGTTTTGATATCTCATTTGGGCAACTCCAGCTCCGTGCCTTTGTTCTTGGTCAGCGCCTCGCGGGGGCTGCGACGAATCTCTCGAATGAGCGAGTCCAGTGTTTCCGCCGTGTCTTGCAGTGTCAGCAGGGTGGCATTGACGTTGTTTCCAACATCGGCGCCTTGCGTTCCGAGCTTGGCAATCACGCCCCGCGCGTCCCGGACCGCGGATTTGAGATCGTTTGCGGCTTGCGAGATATCGGAGAATGCGCGCTTACCATCGCCGTCGGCGATCTGCCGAACCGACGCTGCGGCTCCCCGGATGTCGTCCGCGGCGCGGTCCAGCTTGGCGAGCGCCGAACCTGCATGAGCGAACATGGCACGGTTCGCGGCCAACTCCGCAGTTGTCAGTCGGACATCCTGAATCGCCTCGCTGATATTGGCAATATTACGGTCGGACAAAAGCTTGTTCACGCGATCCATCGCTTCGGTCGCGCCCGCCAACACTTGACCGCCCCCCTGTAGTAACGAGGACATTGCGTTGGGCTTGCTCGGTATGACCGGACGCTCGCTGCGATTGGTCGCCTTGAGCAGAGGTTTGCTCGGCGTGCCTGCGCTGATCTGAACGACGCTTACGCCGGAAATTCCCTGACTCTCGGTCGATGCGACCGAATCCACGCGGACCGGCGTGCCTCGCGTCAGCTCGATATCCGTGATCACCCGGTTGGGATCGCGCTCGTCGAGGCGAATTCCGCCTATCTCACCGACCTTGATGCCGTTGAACTGAACCTCGCCGCCGACGCTCAGCCCGCGAACCGGCCCCTGAAAAACAATCCGGTACGAATCGCTTTGCTTGGCGGATCCGCCCAGCCAAACGACAAACACGAGGGCCGCGATCAGCAATGCGATCGAGGCGGCGCCTACCAGGGCATAATTGGCGTGGCGTTCCATCAGCTTTCTTTCTCTTTCTTGGCGGCACGACCGCGTGGTCCCAGAAGATAGCTTCTGATCCAGGGGTGATCGGACCCTTCGAGCTCGTGAATGGGTGCAACAGCAGCGATTTTCCTGTCGGCGACGACGGCAACCCGATCACAAATCGCATACAGGGTATCGAGGTCATGCGTGATCATGAACACGGTAAGTCCAAGCGCATCGCGCAACGTCTTCACGAGATCGTCGAACTCGCCAGCTGCGATGGGATCGAGACCGGATGTAGGCTCGTCTAAAAACAGGATTTCGGGGTCCAGCGCGATAGCACGGGCAACCCCCGCGCGCTTGCGCATTCCCCCGGAAAGCTCGGCCGGTTTTAGAGCGCCTGCCTCGTCCGGCAAACCCGACAGCTTGATCTTTAGCCTGGCAAGGTCGTGGACATAATCGGGTGCAAGTTTTGTGTGCTCCAGAAGTGGTGCCTCGACATTCTCTTGAACGGTGAGAAACGAGAACAATGCGCCTTGCTGAAACATGACGCCGATCCGTCGCTCGATATCGGCCTGCGCTTGCGGATCGCGAATGTCTCGCCCGAATATCTCGACCGACCCGCCATCGGGAAGCCTGAGGCCAAGAATGGTGTCGAGCAGTACCGACTTGCCGGCCCCCGATCCGCCGACTACGCCCAATATCTCGCCGCGCCGGACCTCAAGGGACAGATCCTCATGGATGACCTTCTCGCCAAATGCCGTACGTAGGCCCTCGACACGAATAGGCACATCGTCGGCGCGGATGCCCAACTGCGCGCTCACAAATCCAGCAACATGAAGATGACCGCGAAAACCGCGTCGAACATTATGACCAGGAACACCGACTGCACGACCGCGGACGTGACGTTACGGCCTAGACTTTGGACGTCGCCGCCGACCATGAGGCCATGCCTGCAGCCCGCAGCGGCTATGACCAACGCGAGAAACGGCGCCTTGCACATACCTATCCAGAAATGCTTGATGTCGACAGTCTCGAGCGTCCGCTGGATGAAGAAGGCCGGGCTGATATCGATCGTCACCCAACTCACCAGCAGTCCGCCAATGATGCCGCCGATATCCGCGCAAAAGGTCATCAGCGGCATCATTAGAAGCGCAGCCAAGATGCGCGGGATCACGAGCGCATCGAAGCGGTCCACGCCCATCACCTGCATCGCGTCGGTTTCCTGGTTCATCCGCATTGAGCCGATTTGGGCAGCGAAGGATGACGCGGAGCGCCCGGACAATAGAATTGCGGTGATCACAACGCCGAACTCGCGAAGGATTGCGACACCGACAAGCTGGATTGTGAACACCTCAACGCCCAGCGTCGTCAAAAGGTTGGTGCCAACCAGCGCGATCACCGCTCCGATGAAGAAGGTCATGATAAATACAATCGGGAGCGCATTGATGCCGACGTCCTGCATCAACGCGACAAGCGGCGTCACGCGCAGGCGGCGAGGGTTGCCGATCGTGCGACCGAGCGCCGCGATGAGCTGTCCAATGAATACCAGCATCTGGTACGCGTCACCACCAATGCCTGTCACCCGGCGGCCGACGCGGTCGAAAAAACCGAAAAGTCCTGAAGCGGCAGGCCTGCTGAGAGCCTCTTTTTCCAAGGCCGGTCGCACGAGATCAAACAACCTTAGCAGGTCTTCCCGCCCGCCGACGTCAATGTCAGCCTGTGGCCCCATGGAGCGCAGAAGTGCAAGGGCGCCAGCGGTATCCATCCTTCCGATATTGGATATATCAAGCCGCTCGATACCAGGGCCGTCACCCGAAGAGGAAAGCAGGCGGCCAGCCGCCTGGCCCAAGGTCAGCGCTGTCCAATCCCCGCTGACATGCAGTGTTCGGCTGCCACCTTCACCGAGCTGCCACGCCGCATCGGTCATTGGGAAAGAAGATCATCGACTGGCCAGCAGACCATTCCAGCTTCAGCATGCAAAGCCGCGTAGCGCACATGCGTCAGACGAGGGTCACGCATTGGAACGTCGAGGGATGAAGGCACCTTGGAACGCCCAGAGGTAAGAAGTGTAATCAAGACTCGCTCCGCCAAGGTCATGCCAGTGCGCCTCCTCTTGTCACCCCATCGAAGATTCAGCAAGGACATATCATATGGAACCTCAGGAAATCCGATTGCGCGCGATTGCGACGTCTTTTGGCTGGACCTGGTATCGGATGCGCCGATTGATCGACGCGCACCTCTCGGCGCACGGGGCATCCATGGCCCGATTGAAGTTGCTCGTTTTTCTTGCGGAACAACCCTGCCGATCAACCGATATTGCAAGCTTCTTCGACCAGGCCCCCCGTACGGTCACGCAAGCGATTGATTGGCTGGAGCAGAATGGCCTGGTTTTGCGGTCGCCGGTCGCCGAGGACCGCCGCGTGAAGCTGGTGCAGATCACGGATGCAGGTAGAGGGATGCTCGAGCAGGCCCTCCCGCTCTACGACGGCATCGTGGCCCAGACCTTCGGCAGCTTGACGGCGGAAGAACTGGAAGCACTCGATAGTGCAACCCTGCACTTGGGCCAAGTCGTGGACAAACTCGAGAAGGAGGCCGGCTTCCGCCAGGGCCGGGTCCCCACTCTAAAGGCGAAGAACAATGACTGATCCTGTCCCGATGGCCGGGCCTGAAGCGGAAGCATTGAAGGAGCGGGACCGGTTCGCGCAGATCCTGGTTCTGTTCGGGCGCCACGGACTCAAGGGCTTAGCCGCTCGGCTCGGCCTGGCACTGAACACCGAAGAGCCACTGGATGCGCGCCCGGAAGCAGTCGTCGCGCTGTTGCGGGACATTGGCCCCGTGGCTGTAAAGTTCGGGCAAATCCTGGCGATGCGCAGTGATCTGCTTGAGCCCGAATGGATTGGCGCGCTTTCGAAGTTGCAGGACCGGGTTCCGCCGCTGCCGTTCGCGTCGGTAAGACCGCTGATCGAAGAGGCGATCGGCGGACCTGTCGAAAGCTTCTTCAGCCGTTTTGACGACGTGGCGATTGCGGCCGGCTCGATCGCTCAGGTCCACGCGGCGACGCTGCTCGATGGACGGGAGGTCATCGTCAAGGTCCGCCGACCCGGGATCGAGCGAATCGTGGATGCCGACCTTCGTCTTCTGCGGCGGCTGGCCCGGGTCGCGGAGCGCCGTATCCCCGAAATCGCTCGCTTGAAACCGGATGAACTCCTGCGCCATTTTGCCGAGAGTCTCGACCGCGAAATGGATCTTAGCGCAGAAGCGCGCGCGAGCGATGCGATCGGGGACTATCTCAAGCGCTTCGGTGTTCGAACCGCGCGCTTCGACTGGGAACTTTCCGGCAGGCGGGTCAACATCCAGGAGCGGCTCCGCGGCTTTCCGGCGAGCGATCTGGAAGCGGCACGCCGCAGCACTATCGATCTGACCGCGCTTGCCAGCACTTATGCCCAGGCAATCCTGCGAATGATCGTCATCAATGGTCATTTTCACGCCGATCCACATCCCGGGAATGTCTTTTTTCTGGAAGATGGTACTCTCGGCCTTATCGACTTCGGAGCGGTGGGGACGCTCCTGCCAAAACGCCGGGAAGAATTGGTCCGGCTTGGGCTGGCGATCGCGTCTGAGGACACCGGCGGGGTGGTCGACATTCTAATGCTCTGGGCCGGCGATCCCGACGTCGACCGGGTCCGGCTTGAGGAAGCTCTCGCCGAGTTGATTGACCGGTTCAGCAACGTTCTGCTCGAGCAAATCGACCTGACTGACATCTTCCAGAGGGTCTTCGCAATTCTGCGTGACTTTCATCTCGCTCTCCCTCCCGATCTGGCGTTGGTACTCCGGACGCTGCTAACCGCGGAGGGCTTCGTCCGGCGTATCGATCCGTCGTTCGATATCACCCGCGAGCTTGCCCCGCTGGCCAAGGAGCTGATGCGGGAGCGGATTAGCCCGGCACGACTGCGGGGCGAGGCAGGAAAGCTGTTCGCGGCGCTCGGGCGAGCGGCGCTGTCAACGCCGAGCCTTGTGGGACAAATCGAGAAGGTCGCGCGAACGGGCTCGATCACGGTCAGTATCGCACCCAAGGACCTTGAGCGTTTGCGCGCAAACGAGCGCGGCAGCAGATCCAATCCACAGCTTTACCCCGCAGCCATAGGAATATCCGCAGCGATCCTCTTCTCCTCGGAACCAATAATGGCGGGGCTGCTGGCTTTTGTTTCCGTCGCGCTGGCGGTGATGCAACGGGTGGGGCGGCAATGAGCCCAAGGCGATATCGTCCCATGCGAAACACCCCTTTTCGGCGATGCTGGCGTCAGAACACCAGGTCATTCAGTAAGCACATTGAGGCTGACAGCGATCGGCTGAGCATGTCAGCAACCTTCAGACGAGCAATAGATCTGCTGGTTGGTTCATGGAGCGCCTAGTAAACAGTCCTCCATCCTATGCCTGCTCCTCACTTGGTCCGAAGGCGCGTTCTCCGGGTCGAAGTGGGGACCTGCTAGATCAGGCTCCGGAGCGGAACCTGCATGTCACCTGCGGCAGCAAGGTCGATGGACGCGCGCCTGCCAACCAGCCGTCGGCCAACCGCCATGTCCGCGCCTCGGTTAACGGTAAGGACACCTTCTACAATCTTGTCCGAGAGGAAGATGGCAGTGAAGCTGTCGGCGTCCAAGTCTCCGCGCATGATTATTCTCAAGCTGTCGTCGATCCGTCCAGCGACCTGGATGTTGCAATCATACTGGTCAGACCAGAACCAGCAGGGCTGAAGATATCCGCCGGCGCCACCCAATATTGCGGCGGCCGCAACGTCCGCTTGGCCAGCGGCGTTCTGAAAGGTCTCCAGCCTGACCCGAGTACCGAAGAAACCGGGCTGGTTGCTCACATCGCCCGCAGCCCAGACATGGGGGTCACTCGTCCGGCCCTGCGCATCAACCACGATCCCGTTGCCCACCCGCAAGCCTGCGGCCGCGGCGAGCTCAATGTTGGGGTCGACGCCGATACCCACCACCACGGCGTCCGATTCCAACCGCACACCGTTGGTCAGAATCACGGCGCGCACCGCCGCGCCCTCCCGCTCCAGCGCGGACACGCCCACTCCGTAATGCGCGGTCAGGCCCCGCGCTGTGTGGAGCTGCGATAACCACCCTCCGAAACGGCCACCCAGCGTGCGCAGCATGGCCGCGCCGCCCGGTTCCACGGCGGTGACCCGACATCCGGCCTGGACGGCACTCGCCGCGACCTCCGCGCCGATCACGCCCATCCCCACCACGACGATCGCGGCCCCCGGCCGAAGCGCCGCGCGCAGGTCGTCCGCATCGGCGCGGGTCCTGAGGTGATGCACGTTAGCCGCATCCGCGCCCGGAAGATTGAGCCTGCGCGCCCGCGCGCCGGTGGCCAGCAGGACCCGATCTGCCGGGATGCAGCGGCTGTCGGCCAGCCGCAGTTGGCCCCCGGCACGGTCCAGCGCCTCGACCCTCGTCCCGAGTATCAGGTCGATCTGATTGTCGTCGTACCACCGCTCGTCTCGAAGCTCGAACCCCGCCGGCACCGTGTCCGACCGCAACCATTCTTTGGACAGCATCGGCCGTTGATAGGGCCGCCACGGCTCCTCGCCGATCAGGACGACGCGCCCCTCGAACCCGCCGGAGCGGACGGCGGCCGCCGCCTGAGCGCCGGCAATATTGGCGCCGACTATAGCGATCGTTCCGATCATGGTCATGCCGGCCTCGTCGGTCCCCGCTACCTAGAAGCGGATTTCCGCACCGACGCCGACGCGCCGCGGACGTTCGTAGATGATGTAGGAGCCAAGCGGACCCGGGGAGATTTGCTGCGCCACCTTCGCGTTCGTCAGATTGCTGGCAAACAAATTGAAGCTGATCTTCTCGCCGGGAAGGCGCAAGCCGATCTCCCCGGACAGCATCGTATAGGAATTCTGCACCAGCGAATTAAGGAAGTCGTAATAGACCTTGCCGCTGTGGAACAGGTTCGCGCTCGCGGTGAGGCGGCTTTTGCCGATGTCGACGCCATACGTGCCGCCCAGATTGAAGGTATAGCGCGGCGTGCGGATCATCCATTTGCCAGAAACATCTGCGGAGCTAACGATATTGCCGCCGGTTGGCTTGGGGATGAAGACCTGGGCCTGCGGAAACTTGTCATACTCGGCATGTGTGTAGACCGCGGACGCGCGGAGGTTGAGGTCGCGTATCGGGACAACGGTGACTTCCAGCTCCCCGCCGTAGATCTTCGCCGTCGCCGCATTCTGCAAGATGAAAGCATTGCTGGCCGAACGCGCCGTCACCTGCAGGTCGCTATAGTCATAGCGATAGGCCGAAAGGTTGGTCCTGAGCCATGACGCGGGGTCGACCTTCAACCCGATTTCGGCCGCCTTGATCGACTCCGGATTCACCGCGATCGGCGACGTGCCGAAAGTGTTGAACACCCCGCTCTTGAAGCCGGTGCCGTAGCTTGCGTACACATTGGCGTGATCGGCAAAATTATATCGCAGCGCAGCGCGATAGGTAAATTTGTTAAATGATTTGCGGGCGGTGCCGAACGGCAGCGGTGTGCCATTGACCGATTGCTCGAATGTCCGTTTCTCGGTCGTGTAGCGCACACCGCCGGTCAGAAAGAGCGAATCGACGATCTCGTAAGTGCCCTCCGCAAAGCCTGCAAAGGAGGTTGTCGTGACCTTCGGCTCAAGTAGTGTTTGGCTCGGCACCGCAGTGGGAGATACCGCGCTGTAGATGAACACCGGCTGTTCGCCGGTCAGGCGAAACGCATAGGCTCCGAGGATCCATTTGAACCGCCCGACACCGGTGGAAAGCAGCCGCACCTCCTGGCTATACGTCTTGGGCCGGACCCGCATGTCAGTATAGCCCAGCAGAATGTTCGAGGCGTCCGAATCGGCGTATTGATTGACACGCGTCGTCATGAAGGCGCCGGTAGTCTCCAGGTTCACGCCGCCCAGATCGAACTGCGTGCGCAGCGACAGATCGAACCGGTTGTAGTCGGATCTCCCGCGCCCATTGAGCGATGCCTCCCAAGCCTGGTCAGGAATAATCACTCCCGGAAATGGCGCACCGGCGGTGTTTCCCCGGAACGGCTGCTGCGACGCCACCTGATCTTTCGAATCGACATACGCCGCGGTCAGGATGATTTTTGCCGAATCGCTGGGTTCGAACATTAGCTTGCTGCGTAGCGAAATCGTCCGCGCAGCGCCCAACGTCCCACCGGTGTTGAGGTCACTGATGTAACCGTCGCTCTTGCGGTATAACACCGCAAGATCGGCTGCGACTGTTTTGCCAAGCCCTCCGGTCACATAACCGCGAACATCGACGTCATTCGCCTCTTCTCGGGAGCGACCGTAGCGCGCGGCGATCCGGCCACTCGTCGTGAAACTGGGATCCGGCGTGATGACGTTGACCAGCCCGCCAGTGGCATTGCGGCCGAACACGGTGCCCTGCGGGCCGCGCAACACCTCGACCCGCTCGACCTGGACGAGGTCGATCTGCGTCGAATATGGGTCCGCCTGATAGACGCCATCGACGTAGATCGCGACATTACTCTCGTCCCCGGTAGAATTCCCTGCCGAACCGACTCCGCGAATGCTCGGCTGCATCACGTTCTGGTTACGACCGCCGTTGAATGCCGGAATGATCTGGGTAAGGCTGCGGACCTCGCGCACGCCCGAATTTTCGAGTGCGTCGCCACCGATCGCCGTCACCGTCACTGGAATGTTTTGAAGCCGTTCTTCACGGCGCGTAGCGGTGACCACGATGTCGGCAATGCCGCTGTTATCGGGCGGGGTCGCGGCGGGAGCCGCTGGCGTGTCCTGCGGCGTGGCCGCAGCGGAAGGAACTGGCGCGACCGCTTGCGCCTGCGCGATCGCCGGGAAACTCACCGCGCAAAATAATGCGAACGGCCGCTTCAGAACCTGCATTCCCATATTCCTCTCCCCTTTGCCTCGTTGGGCAACACCAAGATACGCGCAGCTCATCCGGCGGACTTCCCGCTCGTCAATACGGCGGCGTATGTTTATGGTCCATTCTTGTCAATACTTATGTTTGCTCGCCCGTGGCGGTGAGGTGCGCGACACCAGAGATCCATCCCGGCGCCGGCCGATATTCTTTCTGTGCGACACGGTATTGACCCGTTGCTCCCATCGCCGCGGACGCGGCGACCCATGCCAAGAGTTCGTTGGCTCCCGAACCCGCGACCGCGTCGACCGCCGCGGTATCCAAGGCGTCGAGAGCCTCCCAGTCCTGCGCCGCGATCATTTCCAGGACACAAGCGTCCCAGGCGGGATTGAGCGGCCGTACCGGCCCCTCCCCGCGCGCGGCGTCCGCTGCGACGGCAAGAACCTTAGTTTCCCGTGCTCGCTGCTCGTCACGGGTCAGCGCTGCCGCCCCGGTCAGGCGGGCCCGCACTTCCGGGCTCGCGCCAGCGATCTGGGGCACCAAGGGGTCGTGGGACAGCCCGCCCGATGCGGCGAACAGGATGCGCAGGCTGCAGCGTCGCGCGAAACGTCCTACCGCTTCACCCAGCAGACGCGCGCGGCGATAGGTCGGCAGCGGCGGGGCGGCGCAGTTCACGAAGATCGGCACAACGGGATAGCGGTCCGCCCGGCCGAACATCAGTTCCCACATCTGCACGAAGCCGTGATCAACCACCATCGCGTAGGAAAGCGCTGCGTCCACGTCTCCTGCACGTACCGCGTCGAGCACCTGCAGCGCGAACACTTCATCGACCTTCAGCGGTTCGTCTGACGTTGCCCAGTCACCATAGGAACGCGCAGCGGTCCCAACGCAGAAGCTCGGCATCAGACCGTAGTTGAAACCGTGAAAATGGTCAGGCGCGAACTGGATGATGTGATCGGGGGCAAAGTCTTCGACGAAGTTGGCCATCCGGTCGAAAGACGCCTTCACCGCCATGCAAGTGGCATCGTCCGCGAGTTCCGGGTTGAGCATGACGGGGGAGTGCGAGGCACAGGCGAGGGCGAACGGCATCGCTATTCTCCCCCGACGCCGGCGTCGCGACCGAGCAGGAACGCCAGGTGGATACGGTTGAACGTGTCCGCATCCTCATATTGCGGCCAGTGCCCACACTCGTTCATCACGGCGAACTGGCTGCCCGGAATCATGTCGGCGATCTGCTTGCCTTCGACTGCGGTCGCGGTGGGATCATGCGAGGTCCACAACACCAGCGTTGGCGCCTTGATCGACGCATATTGTTCGGGCGCGACCATATTGCGCCGCCGGATCTCCATGTCCTGAAGGCACAGGATCTCGCGCATCACAGCTGCGAAACCCGGCTGGCTGTAGATGCGCCGGCGCACCTCGACGAGATCGTCGGTGACCTTGGTCTTGTCGTGCATCAGCATCTCGAGGCGCTCGCGAATCATCGCAGGATCGGGATGCTCCACCGCCCGCATCGACAAGCGCCTGATCCGCTCCATCACCTCCGGGTGCGCGGTCCAGCCGCCCGCGGTATTGAGCACGACCCGGTCCACCGCATCCGGGTGGTTCACCGCAAGATAAGTCGCGATCCAGCCTCCGAGCGATTCGCCCGAGACGTGCGCCCGCTCGCGCCCGAGCGCTTTCATCGCTGCCAGCACGTGCCTCGCGTAATCGCAAATTTCATAACCGCCGGTCGGCTTGTCGCTCCAGCCATGCCCAACGCTGTCGATCGCCACGGTCCAGAAGTGCTCCGCATGCGCGGCGAAGTTGCGCACATAGGCTTCCGCATGGCCGCCGGTGCCATGGAGCAGCAGCAGCAGCGGCTTGTCGCTGTCGCCGGCGCTGATGAACCGCGTTCGGACACCGCCGGCGTCGATGAAGCCCTGGCGGAACTCGGTGGGACCGAGATCGGTCCAGATGCTGTGGTACGGCGTTTCCATTGGCGTATCCTGTTATCGTTGCTGCGGGGGTCAGGCGATGTTGTGATAGCCACCTCGCCAGTGGACGAGCGGCGGCCTGTCGTGGTGGCGCGCGTGCATTACGCGGCCCAGAAAGATCGCGTGATCACCGCCGGGAAACTCGTCGACCCTCTCGCATTCGATCCATGCGAGCGCACCCGGCAACAGGGGTATGTCTGCCATGCCGGTCGCCGCACGGAGCGCAGCGAAGCGATCGACCGGAGCGCAGAATCGCCGGGACACTTCCTCCTGGTCAGCGGCCAGGATGTTGGCCGCGAAGTGGCGCGCCTTGCTGAAAACCGCATAAGAGGGCGCCGTTCGACGCAGGCTCCACTGCACCAGCGGCGGATCGAGTGACAGCGAAACGAACGAACTGACGGTGACGCCGTGGGGCGCGCCCTGCGCGTCCCGAGTGGAGATCACGGTCACACCACTGGCCAGGCACGCCATCGCGCCGCGGAACGAATCCGCGCTAACGCAGGGTGAAGCCTGCCCCTCGGACCGGCCGTTCACGCCCCCGATCCTGGCGCGGCCCCTGCGGGTTGCGGCTCCCCTGCCAGCGCCAGAGCCGCATCCACCAACCGCCGGTAATCGGTGTCGTCAACCGCCAGATAGGTGCCGGCGATGTTGCGGACGGGATCGCCTGCATAATAGCGCTCATACTGGACGAGCCGCTGGCCAAACGCCTCGCCGGCCAGATCCCAGGCGAGCTTGAACAGCTTCACCCGATCGATCGACGGCAGCTGCGCGCCGGCATAATAGGTCGCGGTATCTCCGGCGATCTCCTCCGCCGCCAGATCGGCGCCCGACGGCATCAGCATGAACCCGCCGGCGCCGATCGTCTGGAGGATTTCGATCACGCGCGGATAGGCTTGCGGCAGCATCGTCCGCAGCGTCTGGAGCGGCGCGAGCGCAGGCCGGAGCGTACCGCTCGCGGTTCGCTCCGCCTCGACCTCGGCGCGTGCCAATCCGCTCTTGAGATGCTCGACATAGCCGATGCATTCCCCCAGCATGTGCTGCACATGCAGGAAGGTGTCGGCACCGATCGACCGGGCAACCGCCATGGCGAGGCCGGTGGCGAACTGCATTTTCGCCAAGGCGCGTGTATTGGTCTGGTACGCCGTGTGATTGCGGATCGCGGTGCGGAAATACATCTCCCCCGACAATTTAACGTTGCGGTAGCTAAAAACCCGTTGCCACGGCACGAACACGTCATGGAACACCAGAAGCGAGTCGTTTTCCTCGAACCGGGTCGAAAGCGGATGGTCGAACGAAGCACGCTCCCCTGCGATAACGTAGGGCTGGCGGCAGATCTGGCGAAGGCCCGGCGCACTGGCGGGGACCGCGCAGATCAGCGCGTGGTCCTCGTCGCCGGGCTTCATCCCGGGCAAATTGTACAGCAGGATTTCATCTGCGACAGGCCCCAGCGTGGCGATCATCCGGGCGCCGCTGATGCGGATCCCGCCATCTTCCTCTCCGGTGACACGCAGATGAAGTGCGCCCTGTTCGTGGCTCTGTTTGGTGCGATCGTTCTGCGGCGGGACCAGCGCATGGCTGAGAAACAGGTCGTGGCGGCGGACATGATCGTAATACCACGCGACGCTGTCCGCATATCGCTCGCCGGCCTCGCCAAAGACGCTCCGGTCCTCCCAGAGCGCCAGCAGGGTGGTATTGAGGAAATCGGGGGACCGCCCGAGCAGGCCGAAGCTCGCCTCCGCCCAAAGCCTGAACCCTTCGCGCCGCCTGCGCAGGTCGTCGACGGTCTGCGCGGGCTCGAACGCGATTCCGCAGCGCTCGCCGGTGACAGCGTCGAGCGCGGTCAGGCTGTCGCGATGCTCGGGCTGGTGCTGCATGTCATACAGCGCCGCAATCTCGCGCGCGACCGCGCAGAACGCCGGGTGATCGGCGACGTTGTCGACTCGCTGACCGCCAACCCATACGTCGCGCGGACTCGATCGCAACCCCTGCAGATACTCGGCCCCGGTCCGCACACCCATCCACTCTCTCCCGCCGATCGAAACACCGTACCTGAGAGTATCTAATCCCGGGCGACTGGTTGCCCCAAGCCGAACTTCCAGACTGTTCGTCTGGTGAACAGTCAGTTGAGGAAACCGATTCTCGCTTCGAGCCGCTCGACGCAGTCGCGCAACGGCTGCAGAAACCGAGCTGCCGCGACCGCCGGCGTCAGCACCGAAGAAAAGAAAACGATGTTGACCGCACCGATAACATTCGCGTCTCGGCGCACCGGGAGTGCGATTGCGCTAGTACCGGATTCAATCAGGCCATGGCTGGCGCCGAATCCATCCCGCCGCGCCTGCTCAATGGCCCGGGTAACTGCGCCATCAACTGCGATCTCACTAGCGTCTTCCCCCGCTGCGGCGCGCACCAGTTCAAGCGTTTGCGCAAGCTGCCCATCGTCCATTGCCGCCAGCATCGCACGGCCCAGGGCAGAGCGCAGCAGGGGGCGATGCTGTCCGATGAGCCGGCGAAAAACCGTCATTGTAGTCCGCGGGTGCGTGGAAGCGGCGATCGTCAGGCGCCCGTCCTTGATGACGGCGTAGTCGCTCGGCCAGCCGATTCGGACGACAAGCACATCCAACTCAGACTGTGCGGCCTGCAGTTCAAGATCGTCTTGCCGAATCTCCAGCCCGATCCGTTGCACCTTCGGCGCCAGATAATAGCGACCGTCGTCGCGGCGCAGGGCGAACCCTGCCGCGGCCAATGTCGCCAGCAACCGATAGGCGCTGGACCGGTCGATGCCGGCCCGGTTTGCGAGCGCGGTCGGCGATGACCAGCCCATGTCCGCCATCGCGTCCAGCAGCGCGAGCCCGCGTTCCAGAGCCCGAACCTCTCGATAGGGGCGGTTCGGCTCGGCCATCAGTATGAGGTCACTGCATCCGTTCGGGAAGTTCGAGAAGGAATTCCAAACAGACCTCCCGCTGCGCCCGAAAGGCCTGAAGTCCGACATCTCGGTGAATGACGTTGACTCCGATGAGATGCGACAGCGCGAGCAGCGCGGCGGCGGCGGCGCGAGATTTGCTCATCCCCATGTCGCGGTAGATTTCGGCGATGATCGTAAGCCGTTCGCTGTCGACGTCGGAGATGGCGT
>Ga0255338_1001039_pt1 | contig 61377 bp, 55 predicted proteins | sample MeOH1_35cm_T4_19_FD_203715 | JGI IMG/M metagenome (GOLD analysis project Ga0255338, IMG submission 203715) | Sandy soil microbial communities from University of British Columbia, Vancouver, Canada - MeOH1_35cm_T4_195 | ecosystem: Engineered > Artificial ecosystem > Sand microcosm > Unclassified ... | reverse complement strand
CGTCGAGAAGAGCGTCGAGGCGATGACCATCGAAGCGGCCAAACGCGGCTTCGCATTCGCCAACGTGCGGCCGCGCGGCGACCGCAACTTCGAGACCAGGACCATCAACCTCGCCTTTGTGGTCGAGGAGGGGGCGCGCGCCTACATCGAGCGCATCAACATCCGCGGCAACATCCGCACGCGCGATTACGTCATCCGCCGCGAGTTCGATCTCGGCGAGGGCGACGCCTATAACCGGGCGCTCATCGATCGTGCCGAGCGCCGCTTAAAGAACCTGAACTTCTTCAAGACCGTCAAGATCAGCAACGAGCCGGGCTCGGCGCCCGACCGCGTCGTGGTCAATGTCGATGTCGAGGAAATGCCCACCGGCGAGTTCTCGGTGTCGGGCGGCTACTCGACCTCCGACGGCTTCATCGGTGAAGTCAGCGTCGCCGACCGCAACCTGATGGGTCGTGGCCAATACGCCAAAGCCTCGGTGAGCTTCGGCGAAAATACACGCGGAGTGGACTTGTCGTTTATGGAGCCCTATCTCCTTGACTACAGAATGTCGGGGAGTGTCAGCCTTTACTATAAGCAGACGGAGTCGACCTCCACTGTATCGTACGGCACGAAGTCTTACGGAACGAATCTAAGTCTCGGACTTGGGCTGACAGAAGAGATTGCTTTCCAGCCACGTTACTCACTCTATTGGCAAGAGATTACGCTCGATAGCGAGTACAACAACTGTGTTAATTCCTCGGCCGCGATCGTTAACGGTGGCTCGGGCGTTAAAGCGGGTGATTCCTGCTATTCCGATGGTGAGGCCTCGATAGCCATCCGCAAGGAGCTAGCCAACGGCCCTGTGACTGTGTCATCGGTCGGTTATACGCTGTCCTACAACACGCTCGACAACGTGAAGAACCCGACCAGCGGCCTCTATGCCGAGCTGAAGCAGGACCTTGCCGGCGTCGGCGGCGACGTGAACTTCATCCGGTCGCAGGCCGAAGCGCGCAACTACTACGAAGTTCTTCCGGATGTCGTCGGCGTGCTGAAAGTGCAGGGCGGTCACATTGCAAGCTGGGGCGGCAACGATCTGCGCATGCTGGATCATTTCAAGATGGGGCCGAATCTGGTGCGTGGATTTGCTTCGAATGGCATAGGTCCGCGCGACATTACCGCCGGTACAAATAACGATGCTCTTGGTGGCAGCATGTATTGGGGTGCGAGCATGGAGGCGCAGACGTCACTTCACTTTCTGCCAAAGGAGATCGGTATCAAGCTTGCTGTCTTCGCGGATGCCGGTTCCGTTTGGGGATATAAGGGCCCGACCTCGTGGAGCGTGACTGGAGAGACGGTCCAAGTCGGTCTGGACAGCCCTTCGATGGTTCGTTCATCGGTGGGTGTTGGTTTCCTGTGGGATTCACCGCTAGGGCCGTTACGTTTCGATCTCGCTTATCCAATCACGAAATACTGTGCCAAGCAGACAGATGGGGCAGAGGTATGCGACGACACACAGATCTTCCGGTTTAGTGGGGGCGGGAAGTTCTAAGCGAAGATCCGAATACCGAGGTGAATCAGGCGCGTGTCCATCGGCGGCATCTTTGCGCATCCCGCCAAAGCGCTACGTCGAATTGGCAGCGACGCTATTCGTGCCGTAAGGCCTCGATGGGGTTCAGCCGGGCGGCGCGTTGGGCCGGAAAGTAGCCGAATGCCAGACCGACAAATGCAGAGAATGCAAAGGCGATAACGATGATTCGCAGGTCGACCGAGAACGGAACCTGAAGTGCCTGCGTTGCCGCGAAGGCAAGGCCGAGGCCTGTCAAGATGCCAATCGTGCCGCCGAACAGCGACAGTACCACGGCCTCGACCAGGAACTGCGACAATACCTGCCGCTCCAATGCACCAATGGCAAGCCGAATGCCGATCTCACGTGTGCGTTCCGTCACCGAGACCAGCATAATGTTCATGATGCCGATGCCGCCAACCAGAAGGCTTACTGCAGCGACTGCGCCAAGCAGAGCTGTCAAAATTGACGCTGTTCCGGCCGTGGTTTGGGCAATTTGCTTCATGTCGAGGACAGAAAAATCATCGTCCTTGCCGGGGGTAATGTTGCGGCGCTCCCGCAACATACGTTCGATGTCTCTTTGCACCTTGCCGGTATCCACACCATCTTTGGCCGAAATCATGATGCGACTAATGTCGGAGTTGCCAGAAATGCGTCTCTGGAAAGTGCGGAGCGGCATCAGGACGATGTCGTCCTGATCAACGCCAAAGCTGGACTGTCCTTTTGACTCAAGCACGCCAATGATTTCGCACGAGACGCTGCCGACCCGAATGTTGCGTTGCAGCGGATCGAGCGGCCCAAATAATTTGTTCATTACGGTGGTGCCGATAATGCAGACGGCCCGGCCGCCTCGAATTTCGCTGTCGAAAAACTGGCGGCCTGCACGCAACTGCCAGTCTTGCACGATGAAGTAGTCATTGTCTGTCCCGGTGACGGACGTACTTCGGTTGTCTGAACCGAATACAACTGTAACGGATTTCTGGGCGAACGGCGTGGCAGCTTTTGTGCCGCCGATCTGATTCCGCATCGCCTCGAGATCGCGAATGTTGAATGCTTTGGCTTCCGAGCTCGCGCGTCCCGGTCCGAACTGCCCGGGACTGACGGACAATAGATTAGAGCCAAGTTTGGCGAGGTCCGCCGTCACCTTAGCGGTGGTGCCATTGCCGATCGTTACCATGGCGATGACCGCACCGACGCCAATGACAATACCGAGCACAGTCAGAAATGACCGGAGTGGATTGCGACGGACGGCCTGGAGCGCCAGGCGAATAATTTCCAAAAACATCAGGCGGCCGTTCGGTCATTGCGGACGTCGCTTTCGAGATGTCCGTCGACGAAGCGCATGATGCGGTGAGCGTGTACGGCAATGTCCGATTCGTGGGTTACCATCACCACCGTCATGTGCTGCTCACGATTGAGATCAGTAATGAGATCCATGATTTCCAGACTGGTCTTGGTATCGAGGTTGCCAGTAGGTTCGTCCGCGAGCAAAATATCGGGCTCGGTCACAATCGCGCGTGCGATTGCTACGCGCTGTTGTTGTCCGCCGGATAATTCGCTCGACGTGTGACGGGTACGGTTCGCGAGCCCGACCCGGTCAAGGGCCCGCGCGGCCAATTTCCGCCGCTCGCTCGCCGGCGAGCCGCGGTAGATCAGTGGTAGTTCGACGTTCTCCAGCGCAGTCATGCGCGGGAGCAGGTTAAAGCCCTGGAAAACAAATCCAAGAAAATAGCGTCTGACAAGGGCTCGAGCATTGTGAGATAATCGCCCGACCTCCGTTCCTTGAAGAAGATAATCGCCCGATGTCGGCGTATCGAGGCAACCAAGGATGTTCATGGCCGTGGACTTGCCCGACCCGGAAGGGCCCATGATCGCGACGAATTCGTCTTCCGCGATGCTGAAGTTTACATTGTCGAGCGCACGGACCGTGGCGGTATCTTGACCGTAGATCTTGCTGACGTTGCGGAACTCGATGAGGGGCCGGCTGACAGAATCTGTCATTGTTGTATCTACTTTGGCGTGGCCTCATCGACGATTACGGCCTGCCCCTCGTGCAAAGTGCCGTCGGTCACCTCGGTGCGCTTGCCGTCGCTCGCTCCTACGGTGATCTTCACTGGTGTTGTTTTGTCGTCTTGCAGCAGCCAGACAGTACGATTGCTACCAGTTTCTTCGCGCGCGGATGGCGTTTTGACCGCTGGGGGTCCAGGTAATAGCCGGCTCAACAGGCTACGCTTCTGGGCTTCTTCGTTCGCCGATGGCGAGTAACGGAGTGCGACATTCGGAACAAACAAGGCGTTTCTGACTTCGTTGACCTTTATCTCGGCGGTCGCGGTCATGCCCGGCCGTAACGAGAGATCGCTATTGTCGACGTCAAGTACGGCCTTGTAGGTGACAACGTTGTTCGTCGTCTCCGAGCTATAGCGAATGTAGCGGATTGTCGCCGGAAACCTACGCTCCGGGAAGGCGTCGACACCGAAGGTGGCGCTTTGCCCTGTGCGCACTTTGCCGACGTCAGCTTCGTCCACGTCGACTCGCACTTCCATTTTTCGCAGATCTTGCGCGATCGTGAACAACGTTGGCGCAGAATATGCCGCAGCCACGGTGGAACCAGGGTCCACGCTGCGGGTAAGGACCGTGCCGTCGATCGGGGATATAATTGAAGCTTTCTTTAGGTTTGTTTCGTCGACCTGAACATCGGCCTCGGCTACCGTCATGTCGGCGCGCGCGCTTTCCAGTGAAGTGAGGGCGCGGTCGCGGGCCGCAAGCGCCTGGTCGTGATCCTTTTGCGATACAGCGTGGATCGGTGCCAATGCCTTGTTGCGAACGAAATCGCGCTCTTTCTCATTAGCGGTAACGTGGGCTTCGTCGACTTTTGCTTTCGCGGCGACGAGCTTCGCCCGTGAACTGTTGAGCGTGGCGACAAGTTTTGTCGTATCCAGCTCGGCCAGAACCTGGCCGGCTTTGACCAATGAGTTATAGTCGACGTAAACTTTGCGTATCGTTCCGGATAACTCGCTTGATACATCCACCTTATTGGTAGGCTGGACGGAGCCAGTCGCCGTGACGATCACGACAATATCGCCGCGTTCGACAGACTGCGTAACATAGCGGCTTTTGGTGTTGCCGCCGTTAAGCAGCCACACGGCAACAGCAGCAACAAAGACCAGCAATGGAACGACCAGAAGATAGAATCGCCGGGTGCGGACGACTGGTCCGGATTCGCGCGTAGCGTCCAGAAGCGATTGGATGGTGTCACGTTCTTTGGAAGAAATAGGCTTATTCATTGTGCCGCACGATGGAGTTCGTGAGCTAACCAAATCTAGCGGCGAAATATTGAATATGTCGTATCGGGTTATTTCTATTGGGTGTTGGATTGTGTCGGTTGGCATTAAGTTGTAGCAAGCGAAGACGTCTGCCCCGAAATGCCCATCGGCAGTAGATGAGAGATCGAAGAAATCGATTGTCTTTCGTATATCGAGAGGCCTGATGTCCTTCCGCCCCTGGGCACCATTTTCCCTCCTGTTCCCAGCCGCCCGCTACTCCTTCACCGCCCCGGTCATCGCCGAGACGTAGTGCTCGACGAAGAAGGCGTAGAGGATGACCAGCGGCAAGGAACCCACCAGCGCGCCGGCCATCAGCGAGCCCCAGCGGTAGATGTCGCCATCGACGAACTCGTTGACGATCGCGACCGGCACCGTCTTGTTCGGCGTCGAGGACAGGAACGTCAGCGCGTAGATGAACTCATTCCAGCACAGCGTGAAGCAGAAGATGAAGGCCGAGATCAGCCCGGGCACCGCCAGGGGCAGCACGATCTTGAGCAAAATCTGCCAGCGGGAGGCGCCGTCGATCAGCGCGCATTCCTCAAGCTCGAACGGGATGGTTTTGAAATAGCCCATCAGCAGCCAAGTCGAGAACGGAATGAGGATGGTCGGGTAGGTCAAGATCAGCGCGAAGGGCGTGTCGAACAGCCCGTATTGGAACACGACCGACGATAGCGGAATGAACAGGATCGATGGCGGCACCAAATAAGCCAGGAAGATCAGGATGCCGGCGTAAGGCGCGCCCTTGAAGCGGATGCGCACGATGGCGTAGGCCGCGAGCACGCTGGCCGCGATCGACAGGAAGGTCGCCGCCACCGCGATGAACATCGTGTTCCACAGCCATAGCGGATACTGCGTCTCGAACAGCAGCTTGTAGATATGCTTGAACGTCGGCGTCCAGGTCCAGAACGGGCTCACCCGCTCCATGTCGAGCAGCTGCTCGTCCGGCTTTATCGCGGTGAGCGTCATCCAATAGAAGGGGAACAACAACACGATGAGGATGATGCCGAGCGGCAGATAAAGCGTGACGAGTCGGCGCGGCAGCGTCTGCAGATAGGCCATGCCTTCCGAATGGTCGGCCTGTCCGGCGATGCTCTTGGGAGCGACGGTGTCAGTCATTGTCGCCTCCCTGTTGCCACTTCCTTCGCTGCAAGCCGAACCAGGAGAGGAGAATGGCCGCGAGCAGGAACGGGATCATGGCGGTGGAAATCGCCGCGCCTTCGCCGAGCTGGCCGCCGATGATGGCGCGCTGATAGGACAACGTCGCCATCAGGTGGGTGGCGTTGACCGGCCCGCCGCGCGTCAGCACCCAAATGAGCTGGAAATCCGTGAACGTGAACAACACGGAGAAGGTCATCACCACCGCGATGATCGGCGTCAGCAGCGGGAAGGTGACGTGGCGGAAGATCTGCCAGCGCGAGGCGCCGTCAATGGTCGCCGCCTCGTAGAGCGAGGGCGATACGGTCTGCAAGCCGGCGAGCAGCGTGATGGCGACGAAGGGAATGCCGCGCCAGATGTTGGCGAAGATCGCCGACCAGCGCGCGTTCCAGGAATCGCCCAGGAAGTTGATGTTGCCGTCGATCAGCCCCCAATGCCGCAGGGTCCACGACACGATCGAGAACTGCGCGTCGTAGATCCACCAGAAGGCGATCGCCGACAGCACGGTCGGCACGATAAAGGGGATCAGCACGATCGCGCGGATGATGGCTTTGAACGGCATGCGCTCGTTGAGCAGCAGCGCGAGATAAAGCCCGACCCCGAACTTAACGACGCTCGCCACGATCGTATAGAGCAGCGTGTTGAACACCGACAACCAGAACACGCTGTCGTCCCACAGCCATTCGTAATTCTCGAGCCCGACGAAGATGCCGCTGCGGCCAATTTTGGCGTCGGTGAAGGAGAGCCACACGCCCAAGCCCAGCGGATAGGCGAGGAACAGGATCAGGAAAGCCGCCGCCGGCAGCATGAACCAGGCGCCGAGCCAGTTGCGGTTGGTCTTGAGCCGGGTCCATGTCGATGTCGCCTGGACCGCGGATCGCTGTTCTTGCGAAAGGGCGATGTTTGCCACGCGCCGCTGTTCCCTCACTAGGACGGACGGGACGGGCGGCGCACGGGCGCCGCCCGTGGCAATGTCAGGTGCGATAGATGCGCTTTAACTGCCGCTCGGCGTTGCGCATCGCCGTCTTGGCGTCGTCCTTGCCGGTGCAGTAGCTCGCGAACATGTCGAGGATGACGAAGTCGGAGATCGCCGCCGCCGCCTTCTCGCCGTTGGAGCCGAGGCCGCCCGCGGTGAGCGAACGTTTGGCGACGTCGCGATAGGGCGTGCGCTTCGGGTCCTCGGTCCAGATCGGGTTGGCGTCGTAGGCGTTGAGGCAGTGCGAGAGATACCCTTGCGCCGCTGCCATCCAGGGATTGAAGTTGTCCGCTTCGAGCATATACGCAACCAGCGCCTTACTCGCCTGCGGATACTTCGTGTAGGTCATCGCCAGGATCGGGAACATCAGGTGCAGTTCGGTCGGCTTGCCGACCGGTCCGACCGGGAAGTAAGCGTGGTTCATGTCCTCGGCGATGCGTTTCTTCGCCGGATCCTTGTTGGCCGCGACGTAGATCGAGATGCCGTTGTTGGTCCAATGGATTTCCTCGGCCAGGAACGCCTTGTTGTTCGAGGCGTCGTTCCATGAGGCTACGCCCGGCACCATGTTCTCGAACAGCGCCTTGGCGTAGACGAGCGCCTTCTCGGTCTCCGGCGAATTGATCGTCACCTTGTCGTCCTTGTCGACGTGCTGGCCGCCGTGCGCCCACAGGCACCAGTAGATCCAGGTGTTGCCGTCGCCGGAGGCGTGGCCGAGGGCGAAGCCGCCCGGCGTATTGTTCTTCTTCATCGCCTTGACGTATTCGAGGAACTCGTCGGTCTTGGTCGGGAATTTTGAGAAGCCGGCCTTCTTCGACGCCTCGAGGCGATAGTTCATCAGGCTGCCGCTGTAGCAGATCGGAATGCCGATCCACTTGTTGCCGGTCTTGCCGTATTTCACCGCGCTGTCGACCCAGCCGCCGTACTTCTTGCCGAGATAGTCGGCGACGTCCGACATATCGAGGCACTTCTGCGGGAACAGATGCGGCAGCGAGTAGAGCCCCCAGAACAGGTCGGGCCCGGCGCCGGTGTTGGCGGCGACCGAGGCCTTCGGCTGCACGTCCTCATAGGACTCGCGGCTGATCGTCACCTTCACGCCGGTCGCCTTGGTGAAGGCATCCATCAGGGCTACGAACTTGTCGTCTTCCGCCTGCACGAAGTACTTCCAGCGCAGGATCGAGAGCTGCGCGTCCTTCTCCGGCTTCCAAGGCGCGCTTTGCGCCCAGGCCTTGCTCCACTCGAGCAAGGCGGGACCGGTCAATGCAGCGGACGCCGCCGCGGCGGTGCCCGCTTTGAGCAACGTACGGCGATCGAATGTCGTCATGGTCGTTTCTCCCGGTTGCGGTTCGTTTTAGTTGACGAGTCGTTGGCCCGATCCGGCGTCGAACAAATGCGCGAGCTTGGGGTCGGGCTTGAGCCGGATCTTGTCGCCCGGCTTAAATTGATGACGTTCGCGAAAGACGGCGATGATGTCCTGCTGGCCGAGCTTGACGACGACCTGCAGCTCGGAGCCGGTCGGTTCGACCACCTGCACCTGCATCTCGGCGCCGTCATCGGCGAGCGTGAAATGCTCGGGCCTTACGCCAAAAACCGCGGGCTTGCCGTCGCTGCCGGCTGGCGCCGCGCTCAATGTGAAACTGGTGCCAGAGTCGGCCTGAAACGTCGTGTTACCGTTGGTGCGGATGGTGCCGGGGATCATGTTCATCGCCGGCGAGCCGATGAAACCGGCGACGAACAGGTTGTTGGGCTTATCGTAGAGCTCGAGCGGCGCGCCGATCTGCTCGACCAGCCCGTCATGCATCACCACGATCTTGTCGGCCATGGTCATGGCCTCGATCTGGTCGTGGGTGACGTAGATCGTTGTGGTCTTGAGCCGCTGGTGCAGTTCCTTGATCTCGGTGCGCATCTGCACGCGCAGCTTGGCGTCGAGATTGGACAGCGGCTCGTCGAACAGGAACACCTGCGGGTCGCGCACGATGGCGCGGCCCATGGCGACGCGCTGGCGCTGGCCGCCCGAGAGCTGGCGCGGATAGCGCTCGAGCAACTTCGTGAGACCGAGGATTTCGGCGGCGCGGTTCACCCGCTGCGCGATCTCCTGCTTGGGCGCGCCGCGCAATTTCATGGAGAAGGCCATGTTGTCGGCGACGGTCATGTGCGGGTAGAGCGCGTAGTTCTGGAACACCATGGCGATGTCGCGCTCTTTCGGCGGCAGGTGGTTGACGACGCGGTCGCCGATGCGGATCTCGCCGCCGGTAATATTCTCCAGTCCGGCGATCATGCGCAGCAGCGTGGTTTTGCCGCAGCCCGATGGCCCGACGAGCACGACAAACTCACCATCGCGGATGGAGACGTCGACGCCGTGGATGACGCTGGTGGAGCCGAAGGCTTTGCGGACATCGCGGATCGCGACCGACGCCATACACTTCCTCCCTCCCGGCGAATTTCTGTCCTGGCTTGACGCCAATGTGCTGCCGCCCTTGAGGGCTTCTCGCGCGGGTTGCAGATCATCCGCCTTTCATCGGCGGGAAATCAAGTGCGATATTGGTCGAACGTGGGCAGGAGCCCTAGATCGCCATGCCGCCATCGACGAGATGCGGTTGGCCGGTGATGTAGCTCGATTCATCCGAGGCCAGGAACAATGCGAGCGCCGCCACTTCCTGCGCGGTGCCGAGACGACCCATGGGCTGGCGTGCCACGAAGTTCTGCCGCACCTCCGCAAGCGGCTTACCCGTCTGTTGCGAAACCGCGACGACGCGCTCTTCAAATGATGGTGAGACGATGGTTCCCGGGCATATCGCATTGCAGCGGATGCCTTTGGTGATGAAATCGGCCGCGACCGCCTTGGTCAGCCCGATCACCGCTGCTTTGGTCGCGCCGTACGCATAGCGGTTGGGCAGGCCTTTGATCGAGGATACGCCGGACGACATGTTGATAATCGAGCCGCGGCCTTTCTCCAGCATCGCCGGCAGGAAAGCCTTGATGGTGCGATGCATGGATTTGACGTTGAGGTCGAAGGAGAAATCCCAATCTTTCTCGCTGCAGTCGAGCACGGAGCCCTGGTGCACATAACCTGCGACGTTGGCGAGCACATCAAGCGAGCCGAACTCCTTGGTGATGGACTGCGCGAAGGCATTGACGGCGTCGGTCGAGAGCACGTCGAGTGCGGCCGCTTTCGCGGCATCGAGGCCCTTGAGCTTGTCGAGCGCGATATCGGTCGCGATCACCTTGGCGCCTTCGGCCGCAAAGCTTTCCGCGATGGCGCGGCCGATGCCCTGGCCGGCCGCAGTGACGAGCGCGAGTTTGCCTTGCAGTCGTCCCGGCATGGTCGCTCTCCCGGATCAAATAATTTTCCACAACTGTAGTGCATCGCGCGGCAAGCACAACAGAACCTGGCGGCCATAAGGGCGTGGCGACAAATCCGATTCAGGCCGCGGCGTAATATGCGAGGAGTTCCTGGGCGTCCTTGGCGAGCCAATCGGCGACCCCGGCCATATAGCCGGCAATTCGACCGGACGGAGTGATGAGGTAGGTTAGCGGCATGCCGTAGATCGGCAGCGGTGCAGGCCGGTCGGACGAGTTGCTTGCGAGCCGTCCTTCCGGATCGAGATAGATGGGCAGAGCCCGGATAGAGAGCTTCCGAAGGTAGTTGTTCACTTGCTGTCGATCAATCTTGTCGATTGAAACCGCAACGGTGTCGACTTGATGGCCTGCCACTTTATGAAAGCGCTCGAGCAATGGCAGATCGGCACGACAGGCTTCGCACCACGTGGCCCAGATGTTGACCAGAAGTATCTTCCCGGGCGTTGGAGCGAGTTTCGCCGGACGCCCGCTCACGTCGGTCAGAGAGACAGCCGGCAGGATCTTGGACGGCTGGACAATGATGAACTGGTGCCTTGCCGTTTGAAACACGGGCGGGCGATCGTCGCTTTGAGCGCGGCCGGGGTCGGCAAGCATCGGAAGCGCGGCTGAAGCCAAGAGTGAGGCCAATGCGGCGCGGCGGGATAAGCCGGTGGAGCCCTCATCCATGAATGTAGCTCCAACCCGCTTCTTGCAGTTCGACGACGCGGCCGATTCCGAATGGCACGAGGCGGGCGCCTGCAACCAATGTAATGGCGCGCCCTTCTTTCTGCTCCGCAATCCGGCGCGAGGAATCGCACATGGTGAGCACGATATCCGGTATGGCCTGACGCAGGAAAGCGAGCGGTTGCTCCAACGGAGACGTATCGGCCCGAAGGAGCTTGATCCCCGAGCCGTTGGCCACAACCTCGATTTTCACTTTCTCGTTCTTTTGCGCGTAGGAGCGGGCAAGGTTCATCGAATAGCTGATCGCGTGGCCCATGACCTTCTCGTCGTCGCTGTCGATGAGGATCACCACCCGGTGCTCATGGGTTTGCGAGGCGATGGGTGTTGCGCGAGGGCCTGCGGCTTGGGCCCATACGCTGCCCGCGAGCGCGATCGCGAGGAGCAACACCAAGCCCGGGATGATTTTTGTTGCAGGCGGTTTTGAACGTTTGAACGGAAACGCGAGCATAGGCTCTTCCTGTTCCGAAGCGGGACTGAGCGGGAAAGGGGGCGCACAGCGTGATGCGCCCCTATCAGCATGACGTTGCTTTCTCAGGAGCGGGGCTCGATCGGCAGCTTTTTCGTACGGCCCCAAAGGACGAAGAGCGAAAGAGCCAAGTAGACGAGGTTGAAGGCAATCGTGTGGCTGGTCTCGCCCCGGATCGCATGGAAGCCGATCGCGAGAACCTGGATTGTGACGAAGCCGAGCGCGGCGAGCGGCGTCAGAAACGGTAAGATGCGGGTCGCCGCTGGCAGAATCATGCCGACGGCCCCGGCTATTTCACTGACGCCGATGAAGCGCAACAGCCATAGCGGAATGTCTGGCGCCGAGGCGATGCCTGCGGTCGCCATGGCTTCGGGCGTCATGAAGGCCTTCATCGCGCCGGGCATGACGAACAGGATGGAGAGCACGATCTGAGCGGCCCACAGTCCGATCTGCCAGGCTTTCGACGAGGAGCGGACGATTGGCTGCTCCACGCCGCTGATATCGATTTTCATTTTTGGTCACCGTCTTAGTGTTACGAACAAATTGTTCGTGACGATGATAATGTTCTTGGATACGGTCACAAGAATGCACATCGGTGTTCGTCACGAACACCGATGATCGTGCGGCACACGGGAAGGACCGGAATGGCGACGGCACCCAAACGCGAGGAGATACAGAGCGGAGAACAAGATCGCGCCGCGTGCGGAACGATCGCTCAGGTACTGGATCGGATCGGCAACAAATGGACTGTGATGGTTGTGGTCGCGCTTGCCGGCGGACCGCAACGCTTCAACGCCATCATGCGATCGGTCGAAGGCGTGTCGCACCGCATGCTGACGCTAACCCTGCGGGGATTGCAGCGCGATGGGATGGTCAAGCGCCGCGCTTACGCGACGATACCGCCGAAAGTGGAATACGAACTGACGCCGCTTGGGCGGTCTCTCATTGAGCCTCTGCGGTCGCTAGCCGATTGGGCACTTCGAAACCGTACTAAAATCGAAACTGCGCAAACCGCATTCGATGTCGATCCATTGGCCGCTGACGAGACGCCGTCGTAAGGCGAGTCTGTCGAGCGGTCCATCAATCACTCCTTTCGTTATTCCGGACGCCGCTGCAGCGGCGATCCGGAATCCAGTAACACCGCGGAGCATGGTTCTGGATTCCGGGTTCGCCTGCTACGCAGGCGCCCCGGAATGACAAGAGCCTAATGATTGTCGCGTGGTGTGCCGCCCGTCTGTGCCACACGCTGATATTTGACCGCCGGCTTGAGCACCATGCCGTCGGCGAGCTGGTCGACCATGCCGCGCTGGATTTCCTGCCAGGGCGTCTGGCTCGCCGGATATTTGTAGCCGCCGCGCTTCTGCAAGGCGGCGCGGCGCTCGGCGAGTTCTTCCTTTGAAATGAGGATGTCGGCGGTGCCTTTGTTGAGGTCGATACGCACGCGGTCGCCGGTCTTGAGCAGGGCCAGTCCACCGTTCGCTGCGGCCTCCGGCGAGGCATTGAGGATCGACGGCGAGCCCGACGTTCCCGATTGCCGTCCGTCGCCGATGCAGGGCAGGGAGGTGATGCCCTTTTTGATGAGCGCCGCCGGCGGCTGCATGTTCACCACTTCCGCCGAGCCCGGATAGCCGATCGCGCCGGCGCCGCGGATGAACAGCAGGGTGTACTCGTCGATCTTGAGCTTCGGATCGTCGATGCGGTGGTGATAGTCCTCCGGGCCGTCGAACACGACGGCGCGACCCTCGAAGGCGTTCGGGTTCTTCGGATCGGACAGGAAGCGGCGGCGGAAGTCGTCCGAGATGACGCTGGTCTTCATGATTGCGGAGTCGAACAGATTGCCTTTGAGCACCTTGAAGCCGGCCTTCTGCTTCATCGGTGCCTTATAGGGCTTGATGACGCTCTCGTCCTGCGACTTGGTGTGCTTGACGTTCTCGCCCATCGTCTTGCCGTTGATGGTGAGTGCGTCGCCGTGAATGCGCTTGGCCTTCAGCAGCTCGTGCATCACCGCCGGCAGACCGCCGGCGCGGAAATACTCTTCACCGAGAAATTCGCCGGCCGGCTGCATGTTGACCAAGAGCGGCACGTCGTAGCCATGCCTCTCCCAGTCCTCGATGTCGAGCTTGACGCCAATATGGCGTGCAATCGCATTGATGTGGACCGGCGCATTGGTCGAGCCGCCGATGGCGGTGCAGGCGACGATGGTGTTCTCGAAGGCCTTGCGGGTGAGAATGTCGGAGGGCTTGAGGTCCTCGTGCACGATCTCCACCGCGCGCACGCCGGTGTCATAGGCAATTTGCCCGCGCTCGCGATAAGGCGCCGGGATCGCCGCGCAACCGGGCAATGACATGCCGAGCGCTTCGGCGAGCGCGTTCATGGTCGAGGCCGTGCCCATGGTGTTGCAGTGGCCGACCGACGGCGCCGACGCCGCGGCAATGTTGAGGAAGTCATCGTCGTTGATGCGGCCGGCCGCCAGTTCCTCGCGCGCCTTCCACACCGCCATGCCGGAGCCGCAGCGTTCGCCCTTCCACCAGCCGTTCAGCATCGGTCCGCCGGAGAGGACGATGGCGGGAATGTTCACGGTGGCGGCTGCCATCAGGCAGGCGGGCGTGGTCTTGTCGCAGCCGGTCATCAGCACCACGCCGTCGAGCGGATAGCCGTAGAGCACCTCGACGAGGCCGAGATAGGCAAGATTGCGGTCGAGCGCGGCGGTCGGGCGCTTGCCGGTTTCCTGGATCGGATGCATCGGAAATTCGAAGGCGATGCCGCCGGCGGTGCGGATGCCTTCACGCACACGGTGGGCCAGCTCAATGTGGTGGCGGTTGCACGGCGACAGGTCCGACCCGGTCTGTGCGATGCCGATGATCGGCTTGCCGGAGCGCAGTTCCTTCGGCGTCAGGCCGAAGTTGAGATAACGCTCGAGATAGAGCGCGGTCATGCCCGGGTTGTCGGGATTATCGAACCAGAGCTGGGAGCGCAGTTGGCGGTTCTTCTTCGCGCGCGGGCCGCTCATGATGATCGTTCTCCCTATGATGCTTTTGCTTTTCCGCCATCAAATCGAGTTTCGGCAAGTACAGCAAGTTGGGAGTGGCTTAGACCTGTTCCGCGTTGAGATAAGCGAGCCGTGCGCCGCAAAAGGCGCAGATCAGGCCGAGACCGAGCGCTGTGAGGCCCGCGATCACATCGACGGTACCGCCCACATTGCCGCTTTTGCTCATGATGCCGCCGGCGGTGGCGACGGCGAACACGAGCGCGATGAGAAAACGTTGCGCTAGGCGATAGACGAAAGCGCGCTCACGCGCCGCCGCGATCAGATAGGCCCCGGCGCCCCAGCCGCCAACGAAACCGGCGGCGGCGATCGCCCACCAGGCGATCGCTGAGACGAACTGGCGGGCGCTGGCCGCCGCCGTGTCGCGCAGCACCTGATCGAGGCCGAGCCCGAAGACCGTCAAGACGATATGCACCGCGAGCGCGGCGAAGAGGCCGCAGGCGATGGCGGCAGCATAGTGCAGTCGGCGAAGGGCGTCGGTGTCCATCGGGCGGGTCTGGCGCAGGCTTTCGGGCGCCCACAATAGCCGAAGTCTTCGCCCCTGCGCGCAAGAAATTATGCAGTCGTCCCAAGGAGATCGCGGAATTCCCGCTCCAGCGCCTCGAGCGCCGCGCGCCGCGCTGGCGTCACGTGATCTTCGGGCTCTTCACGCCCGTAGAAATGCCGATCCTCGGTCGCGAGCTCACGCGTACGGTGGCCAACCTCGTCCAAGCTCATATTGACCCCCATCGATATCCGCCGTTCTTCAATCGCTAGCTGAGTCGCGCGTGCGACCAAATGTGGGGATAACTCGGTTTATGCGATTGACTTTGGCTGTGACTTTTTGGCGACAGGCGCTGGGCGCGGTTTGCGTCCTGGTCGCTCTCCTGATGGCTCCCGCGCCGGCGCGCGCCGAGCCCAGCAAGGACGATGTCCGGCGGCTGACCGCCGACATCGTCTGCACCGCCCGCAAGACCGACCGGCAGTTCGGCTACCGTTACCGCTACAACGTCACGCTCTCGGTACGCCAAGGAAGCGTGCGCCGGCTTGTGCTGTCGCAACAAGCGACCTCGAAACAGGGTGACGAGCAGGGCTGCCGCATCGCCCTCGAAGACCTCAAGCAAGAGGCCGCCGACGGCGCCATCGTGTTGCGCGAGGCCGATTCGGAGGCGGGCGCGAAATCGCGCTGCATCGTCCGCATCACGGCCGACGATAAGCAAATCCGCATCCAGCTCGGCGCCGCGGTGCAGGAAGGCAACGACTGCCGCGGCGGCGACAATGTGATGTATTGCAGCCCGCGCGCCTTCTGGGCAGACATGGTCATCGACCGCAAGAGATCGGCCTGCCGGCCGGTGGAGTAGTATGTCGTTGACGCCGCAATCCGACCGCCGCAGCACCTTTCTGTTCCTGCTCGGACTGATCGTTCTCTACGCCGCCATCATGACGGCGAAGTTCGCGCTCTGGCGCACGAACGTGCTGATGAACGATTGGGCTTTCTATAACACCTCGTTCTGGAACACGAACTTCCGCGACCTCTGGCTGCTCAGCCACGACCGCCTGATCCAGTTTGGCTATCCGAGCTACCTCAACGAGCACTTCGCGCCGCTGCTGCTTCTCTTGGCCGCGCTCTACAATCTGCTGCCGCAAACGCAAGCCGAGGCGATGCTGCTTTTGCTGCACGGCGGCTGCGTGGTCGTCGCCGCGTTATTCGTCCATGCCACTGCGCTGCATCTGTTAAACGACAGGCGGTTGGCGGCGATGATCGCGTTCAGCTATGCGCTCAGCCCGGGTATCCTGTGGCCGACCATCAGCATGGTCTATGGCTTCGAGCCCGATTGCCTGTTGGCGCCCATGGCCGCGTGCGCCGGCTGGGCCCTGGCGACGCGGCGTGACGGCGTGTTCTATCTCGCGCTCTTACTGGCGCTCGGCATCAAGGAGAATGTGCCGGCCTATGGCGCGATCCTGGGCACCGGCCTCGTGCTGTTCACCGCGCGGCGCAAACTCGGTCTCATCACGATAGCAATTTCACTGAGCGTTTTCGTGCTCGCCTCGAAGGGTGTGCCGTGGATTACCGGCGTCGAAAACCGCAACGTCGGGCGGGTCTGGACCTTCGTCAACGACGTGCTGCATCTCAATCCGCACTTCGATTACACGTGGCAGGAGATCCTGGTGGGTCTCGGCTACAGCCTCGCGTTCCTGCCGGCGCTGGCGGTATGGCCGTTCCTCGCCATGCTTGGCCCTGACCTTCTGCTGATCGGGCAGGTGTCCTACGCCAAGCTCGTCACCTGGCACGTGATGCTGCCGGTGACCGTGCTTGGCGTGTGCGCGGCCTTCGGCACGGCGCGGATCGCGCGGCCGCAATTGATGCGGCGCTACTGGACGGCGGTGCTGTGCGTCAGCCTGATCGCGGGGCCCGCGACGATCTACATTGCCTATACGCGCTACATCGCGCTCACGAGCTCGGTCGATCGTGCCGCGGTGGCGCAAGCGATCGCGCTCATCCCGAAAGATGCCGGCGTCGCCGTCACCAGCGACCTCGAGCAGTATTTCACGCGTCGGGCAATCGTCTCGTCGCGGCCCGATGTGCTGACCAAGGCGGCGAGCAAATTCACTTATGCGGCCGTCAACCGCAATGCGCTGACGCCGGGGCGTCGCGACGGCCCGCTGTCGGGCGTGACGCAGCAGGATGCGTGTCTGGTGGCGATTGCCGAACGCGTGGCGGGTGAGGGCGGCAAGGTGATGGATGCAGGCGGGATACTGGTGGTGAAGTTCGACAAGATGCCGAAGCTGGAGTGCCGGTAGGAGGCACTACCGCGACGGCTGTCCCCGCTTTCGCGGGGACGACATCAGTGTGCGCGGCTATCGCTGCTTGTCAGCCCCGCCCACTTCCTTCTCCACGATATACCGCGGTCGCGACTTGGCCTCGAAATAGATCTTGCCGACATATTCGCCGATCACCGCCAGAGCGAAGGTCTGGAACGCGGCGATCAAAAGGAACAAGAGCATCACCGAGGTCCAGCCTTGGACGGTGTGGCCGGCGAGCCAAGTGCCGAACACCCACACGCTCATGCCGAGGAAGATAAAGAACAGGATGATGCCGAGTAGCGCGATTAGCCGGATCGGCCGCACCGACAGCGAGGTGATGCCGTCGATGGCGAGCCGCATCATCTTCTGCAGCGTGTACTTGGTCTCGCCGTGCAGCCGCGGCAGGCGTTCGAACTCGACGATGGCGGTCTTGTAGCCGAGTTGCATCACCAGCCCGCGCAGGAACACATGCACCTCACCGTACTGCGACAGCGCGCGCATGGCGCGGTCGCTCATCAGCCGGAAGTCGGCGTGATGCGGAATGATGTCGGCACCCAGCCAGTTGAGGATGCGGTAATAAAGCCCGGCGGTGCCACGCTTGAACAGGCTGTCGCTTGAGCGTTCCTGGCGCACCGCGAAGACGATCTCAGCGTGGTCGCGGCGGAAGTGCTCGATCATCTTGGCGATGACCGAAATATCGTCTTGCAGATCGGCGTCGAGCGAGACGGTGGCGTCGGCTTTGCCGATCTGCGTGAGTAGGCCAGCGAGCAGCGCGTTCTGATGGCCGACGTTGCGCGACAGCTTGAGCCCCTGCACGCGGCCCGGATGCGTCTGCGTCGCCTCTTCGATCAGGCTCCACGTGCGGTCGCCGCTGCCGTCGTCGACGAACAGGATGTAGCTCGAGGCCGCGATGTCATGCACGGCGACGAGCTTGTCCATATCCGCGAGCAGGCGGTCGAGCGTATGCGGCAGCCCCGCCTGTTCGTTGTAGCAGGGAATAATGAAGGCGATGGTCGGTGGCGCGGCGGTGGTCATGGGCAGGCTTCTGAACGGGCTTTTGGCATCAGGCAATCGAGTGAGCGCTCCGAACGGAGCGTGCGAGGCGGTTTTTATCCGGCGCTCGCAAATTTTTTTATCCGATGCGCGAACACCTAGACTTTAGTCCATAGCACCTTCGCCAGCAGTTTGAAAATACACGCGGCGCTCTACGCGGCCATTCGCGCCATCGTTCGCGCGACACGCGAAGGCGGCATTCAACGCGCGGCCCACCGTATTGATCGTCCGTTCTCGCGGCACTAATGCTCGCGTCAACACGCTGCACGAGGCAAGAAACAAAAACGGGAGAACGGCCCTGCATTCCTATTCGCGGCACGGTTCTGTCTCGGCATTCGTCGCGAATTTCGCGCGTAAACGGGATTTTTATGCCGGCGGCCTGATGATTCTGTTCGGCTTGGTGATGGCCTTGAAAGGGCCGAGCTACCGGCTCGGCACTTTGATGCATATGGGCCCCGGCTTCTTGCCGACGGTGCTCGGCGTCATCCTGATCGGTCTTGGCATTGCGATTGCCGGTACGGCGCTGGCGACGCCCGAAGGCGAGGACGAAGACCTGTTGCCGGAAAATCCGGAATGGTTCGCGTGGGGCTGCATCCTCGCTTCGCCTTTGGCCTTCATGCTGTTCGGCAGCTACGGCGGGCTCGCGCCGGCGACATTCGCTTGCGTCTTTGTCGCCGCGATGGGTGACCGCGGCATGACATGGAAGCAGGCCGTGGTGCTGTCGGCGCTCGTGATGGTGTTCGGCGTGGCGCTGTTTCATTACGTGCTGCAGATCCCGATGCCCGTGCTCGAATGGAGGGGCCTGTGATCGGGACGGCGCTGACGGATCTCTGGTACGGCTTCGGCGTCGCGCTGGAGCCGCACAACATTGTCTGGTGCTTTATTGGCGTCCTGGTCGGCAACATGGTCGGCGTGCTGCCGGGCATGGGCCCGCTCGCGACGATTTCGATCCTGTTGCCGCTGACCTTCGGCATCAAACCGGTCGGCGCCATCCTGATGCTCGCCGGCGTGATGTACGGCGCGCAGTACGGCGGCGCGATCTGCTCGATTCTGCTCAACCTGCCGTGTCACCCGCCGCACGCCGTGACATGCCTCGACGGCTTCCCGATGACCAAGCAGGGGCGCGGCGGTGCCGCGCTCGGTGCCACCGTGTTCGCCTCCTTCGTCGGCGCCTCATGGGGCATCACCGAGATGATCTTCCTGGCGCCCGTGCTGGTGCGGGTGGCGATGGAGTTCGGCCCGGCCGAAATCTGTTCGCTCATGTTGCTCGGCCTGCTCGCCGGCTCGACCTTGGCGCGCGGCTCGCCGCTCAAGGGCGTGGCGATGACCGTGCTCGGCCTGATGCTCGGCATCGTCGGCACCGACATCGAGACCGGCGCCGAGCGCTTCACCTTCGGCATGACGCATCTCGATGACGGCATCGAGCTGATCGCGCTCGCGCTCGGCCTGTTCGGCATCGGCGAGTTCATGAACAGCGTCAACCAGGTGTCGACGGTCAACGCCAAATACGCCAACGTCACGCTGAAGGACATGCGGCCGTCCAAGGAGGAGATGCGGCGTACCATCGCGCCGATGTTCCGCGGCACGCTGATCGGCAGCCTGTGCTCGCTCATCCCCGGCACGGGACCGACGATCGCGTCCTTCGTCGCCTATGCCACGGAGAAGAAGATCTCGAAGACGCCGGAGAAGTTCGGCACCGGCATGATCGAGGGCGTGGTGTGCCCGGAGGCTTCGACGCACTCCTCGGTGCAAGGCGACTTCATCCCGACGATGAGTCTGGGCATTCCCGGCGACGCGGTGATGGCGCTCTTGCTCGGCGCGCTGATGATTCAGGGCATCGTGCCCGGCCCGCAGCTCATCAAGGAGCACCCGGATATCTTCTGGGGCCTGGTCGCGAGCTTCTGGATCGGCAACATCATGCTGGTCATCCTCAACGTGCCGCTGATCGGCGTGTGGGTGAAGCTGCTGACGATTCCCTACAAGTACCTCTATTCGAGCGCGATGTTCTTCGTGTGCATCGGCGTCTATGCCGCCAACAACGACATGTTCCAGGTCGGTGAGACGGCGGCGATCGGCTTCCTCGGTTACGTGCTGCTGCGCCTCGGCTTTCACCCGGCGCCGATCCTCCTGGGGTTCGTGCTCGGCCCGCGCTTCGAGGAGAACTTCCGCCGCGCCATGCTGATCTCGCGGGGCGATCTCACGGTGTTCATTGAGCGGCCGATCTCGGCGGTGTTCGTGCTGTTGTGCGTGGCGCTGATCGGCCTGCAGATCTATGTGCGTCTGCGAGGGCCGAAGAAGCCGCTGGTGCCCGTGCTCGAGACTCAAGGGGCGGAGTGAGGCGTCGCGCCGCCTCATCCGGGCTCGATCCCCACGTGACGGGTTCCCCGCATTTGCATCAAGTCGCGATTTGTTCTGAATAAATCTGCGCGAAACTGAAAAATAGTCTTCATCCGGCGGCCACGAAAAAACCGCCAACGTCCCCGACCATCGACTGAACCGCAAAGTTCCATCCGTGGTGGGGGCACTGCGGTTTCGATTCTTTTTTGTCTCAATTCAGTCCCATCGTCCCCCGTCTGAATCGCTTTTCCGAGTCGGCCGATGGAAACATGCCGGCCGTCGTAGGGGTACCCGACCGCTCATGTTGACCGCGCGCAACGCAGCCATAAGATTGCTTAAGTTCATGATGGTGGCATCGCTGGTGCTGCCGGCGCTGCTGTTCGCCTTCACGGCCTGGGTAAGCTACGGCAACATCGAGCGCGTCACCAATGAGCGCATCGACCGCTCGCTCGACATCCTGCACGAGCACGCGCTGAAGGTGCTGCAGACTATCGAGCGCTCCTTCGCCGAGGTCGACGAGATCGTGCGCGGCATGTCGGACGACGACATCCGGGCCAATGAAAGCTTGCTGCACGAGCGTCTCAAGCGCATCGTCGAGGCCCTGCCGCAACTCCAGGGCATCACTATCATCGACCGCGACGGTCATCCGCTGGTGTCGGCGAATGTCCTGCCGGCCCCGCGCGACCTCGACCTTTCCGACCGCGACTACTTCAAGGCGCAGCAGGACGGGGCCCCGCGCACCTATGTCAGCGGCATGCAATCGCCGCGCATGAGCGGCCTGAACGATACCTATTTCGTTCTGTCGCGGCCGCGGCCTTCCGACAATGGCGCGTTCAACGGCATCGTGTCGGTCGCCGTGCTGCCGAACTATTTCGAGGGCTTCTATGCGCGCATGAGCACCGGGGAAGGCAGTTATTTCGCCCTGGCGCGGGAGGATGGCAGCTTCCTCGCCCGTTATCCCCTGCTCGAGAACCGCGACGTCACGCTTGGTCCCGAGAGCGGGCTGCGGCAAGGCATCGCGCAAGAGCTCGAACGCACGATCTATACCAACACATCGCCGATCGACCATGTCGAGCGCCGGATCGGCTATCGCAAGCTCAGCGGTTTCCCGCTGTACGTGCTGGCGGGCGTCGAGACATCTGCCATTACCGGCGAGTGGTTGCGCTACATGAGCAGCCATCTGATGTTTGGCCTGCCGCTCACGGCGTTTCTGTATGCCGGCCTCGCGCTTGCGCTGCGTCGCACGCGCAGGCTTTACGATGAGGCCGACCGGCGCGAGATGGCGGAGGGCGCGTTGCGCCAGGCGCAGCGGCTCGAGGCGATCGGTCAACTGACCGGCGGTGTGGCGCACGACTTCAATAACCTTCTGATGATCATCAGTGGCAGTGTGCAACGCCTGCGCAGCGAGCTCACCGACGGCAAACATACGCGACTCCTGGAAATGATCGCGACCGCGACGCAACGCGGCGAGACGCTGACGCGGCAATTGCTCACCTATTCGCGCCAGCAGACACTGACGCCGGAGGTGGTCGACCTGTCGCAGCGGCTGCCTGTCTTGCGCGAGTTGCTGACGCGGTCGCTGCGGGCGGACATCGAGATCAAGGTCGATGTGCCGGAAGGCGTCTGTGCGACGCGCATCGATCCCGGCGAGTTCGAGCTCGCGATCCTCAACCTGGCCGTCAACGCCAAGGATGCCATGCCGAGCGGCGGCACTTTGTCGATCCGCGCCAAGCCGGTGACGCTCAAGGGCGAGGCGAGCGAGGAGGGGCTGTCGGGCGATTTTATTGCCATCCGCATCGCCGACACCGGTCACGGCATTCCGGCCGACATCTTGCCGCGCGTGTTCGAGCCGTTCTTCACCACGAAGGAAGTCGGCAAAGGCACCGGCCTTGGCTTGAGCCAGGTCTATGGTTTCGCCAAGCAGTCCGGCGGCACCGCCACGGTGTCGAGCGTGGAAGGCCGCGGCACCACGATCACGCTGTATTTGCCGCGCAGCGTGGACGCGCCCGAACTCGAGACGGCGCCCGCGCCGGCGCAGGCACCGACGGAAACGGCCGGCACCGTGCTGCTCGTCGAGGACAATGCCGATGTCGCCGAGGTCGGGGCCGATTATCTGCGCCAGCTCGGCTACCGCGTGCGCAGCGTGGCCAACGCACAAGCCGCGATCGCGGCACTGCGGCTCGACGCCGACGTCGATCTTGTCTTCTCCGACATCCTGATGCCGGGCGGCATGAACGGCCTGGAGCTGGCGCGCGAGATCGAGTTGCGTTTCCCCGGCATTCCGGTGCTGCTTGCCACCGGCTACAGTGCCAGCGCGCAGGACGCCGTACGCCAGGGCGTCGTTGTGTTGCAGAAGCCCTATGATCTCGAAAGCCTCCGGCGCCATATCCATGAGGCGGTCGAAGGCGTGAAGGGACGCGATCGCGGCCCGGTCGTCGCCAAGGCCTCTTAAACGACGCGTTTCTTCCCTCTCCTCGGGAAGAAAGCTACGCCTCGCCGATCTCCTTCAAAATCTCGTCCGTGTGCTGACCAAGTAGAGGGGCAGGGTGCTCGCTCGCGGCGCGCCAGCCGTCGAACACGATCGGCGTGCGCACGCCAGGGATCTTGCCGGCTTTGGCGGCATCGCTCGGCAGCTCCAGCTTCATGCCGCGGTGGATCACCTGCGGGTCCTTGAACACCTGCTCGAGATCGTTGATTGGGCCCGCGGGCACCTGTTGTTCTTCGAGCTTGGCCAGCAGGTCGTCGCGCTTCATGCGCGATGTCAGCTCGGACAATTTACCGATCAGCACTTCGCGATGCTTGAGGCGGCCGACATTGTCCTTGTACTCCGGATTCTGCGCGAGCTCGGGCGCGCCGAGCACATTGCAGAACTTGACATACTGGTTGTCGTTGCCGGTAGCGACGATGGCGTAGCCGTCGGCGGTCGGAAACACCTGATAGGGCACGATGTTGGCGTGCGCGTTGCCGATGCGCTTCGGCACCTTGCCCGACACCATGTAATTGAGCGCCTGGTTCGACAGCACACCGACCGTGGAATCGACGAGCGCGGTATCGACGTAGCAACCTTTGCCGGATTTCTCGCGCGCCTGCAGCGCCGCGAGAATGCCGATCACCGAGTAGCAGCCGGTGAAGATGTCGGAGACGGGGATGCCGATACGCGTCGGCTCGCCGTCCGGCATGCCGGTCAGATCCATGAGTCCGGCCATGCCTTGCGCCATCAGGTCGTAGCCGGCGCGCTTGGCGTAGGGGCCGTCCTGGCCGAAGCCGGTGACGGAGCAGTAGATCAACCGCGGGCACTCATCCTTCAGGCTCTTGTAGTCGAGGCCGAACTTGGCGAGGCCGCCGACCTTGAAGTTCTCGATCAGCACGTCCGACTTCGCCGCCAGCTTGCGCACAAGACGGCGGCCTTCCTCGCTTTCGAAATCCAATTCGATCGAGCGTTTGCCGCGGTTGGCGGCATGGAAGTACGCTGAGCCGATATGCTTGCCGTCTTTGCCTTCCACGAAGGGCGGACCCCAGCCGCGGGTGTCGTCGCCGGCGCCCTTGCGCTCTACCTTGATCACGTCGGCACCGAGATCGGCGAGCATCTGTCCCGCCCAGGGACCGGCCAGGATGCGGGCAAGTTCAAGAACGCGGAGGCCCGCCAGCGGCTTTTCCATATCCAGAAAACTCCTCGAAGGAACGCGGAAGAAACGGCGCGCCGGGTTATAGGGCCAACCTTCCGCCCTGACCAGGGCCGGAATTATTCATTGGTCGCATGGACTTGCGCCGGAATTCATCGACTCCGGTATGGCGGAATGGCACACTGGCCGCTAAGGTGGATATGGGGCTCTCGATTTCGGCTATTGTACCGGTATCGATCAAACGCGGCAGTCTGGCCGCTAAAAAATCATCTGGAGGAACGCGAACATGAACGCATTGAGCAAAATCTTTATCGGCGCCGTAACGGCAGCCGTGCTGACGGCCTCGGCCCAGGCGCAGGTGACGCTGCGCGCGTCGCATCAATTCCCGGGCGGCAAGGGCGACGTGCGCGACGACATGGTGCAGATGGTGGCCAAGGAACTGGCGGCCGCCAATCTCGGCGTGACCGTACAGGTTTATCCGGGCGCGTCGCTGTTCAAGCCGAACGACCAATGGAACGCGACCGCCAACGGCCAACTCGACATCACGCTGTTCCCGCTCGATTACGCCAGCGGCAAGGTGCCGGTATTCTCTGCCACGCTGATGCCGGGCCTGATCCGCAGCCAGGAACGCGCCAAGCGCATCAACCAGTCGCAGTTCATGAAGGACATCAAGGCCGAGATCGAAAAGCGCGGCGTGATCGTCCTGTCGCACGCCTGGTTTGCCGGCGGCATGGCCTCCAAGGGCGGCTGCATCCTCAAGCCGGAAGACATGAAGGGCCGCAAATTCCGCGCTGCCGGTCCGACCTTCGCCGGCATGTGGGAAGCCGCGGGCGCCAGCATCGTCTCGCCGCCGTCGAACGAAATCTACAACGCCTTCCAGACCGGCGTCGTCAACGGCACCGATACCAGCCTGTCGACCTTCGCCTCCATGCGTCTCTACGAGGTCGCCGACTGCCTGACCGCGCCCGGCAACAACGCGCTGTGGTTCATGTACCAGCCGATGCTGATGTCGAAGAAGAGCTTCGACAAGCTCAACAAGCAGCAGCAGGATGCCATCCTCGCCGCCGGCAAGAAGGCGGAAGCCTATTTCGAGAGCAAGGCCGAGGCGATCAACCAGGAAGCGATCAAGGCCTTCGAGAATAACAAGGCCAAGGTCGTGTCACTGTCGGACGCCGACTTCGCGGCTTGGATCGAATTGGCGAAGAAGACTTCTTACGCGCAGTTCGCCAAGGACGTGCCGAACGGTCAGAAGCTGATCGACGAAGCGCTCGCCGTAAAATAACGATGCCTGGAACGGCCGGCGGCTTTCACCGCCGGCCGTTTTTCCATGTGCGCTTGGGGCCGCACGTCAAACGATCGCGGATCATTTCATGGATATCTTCATACGTGGCGTGACGATCGCATCGCGCCTTGCCGGTATAGTCTCCGCGCTGCTCATTGCCGCCGCGGTGCTGGTCATCTGCGACATGGTGATCGAGCGTTACGTGTTCAACCTCACCACGATCTGGCAGATCGACGCGGTGACCTATTGCATCGTCGCGGCGACCTTTCTCGGCAGCCCTTATGTGTTGATGACGCGCGGTCATGTGAACGTCGACGTGTTGCCGATCTATGTCGGGCCGCGCCTGCGCTATGGGCTGGCGCTGTTCACCAATCTGTTGGCGCTTGCCTTCTGCATCGCGATCTTCTGGCTGTGCACGGTCTACTGGTACGAATCCTATTTGGAGCGCTGGGTCTCCAACACGGTTTGGCGGGCGCGGCTGTGGATTCCCTACACCTCCATGCCGATCGGGCTCGGCCTGCTGGTTCTGCAATATGTCGCCGACACCCTTTCCTTGATCACCGGACGGACGCCGCCCTTCGGCATCTCCGCGCGCGACACGGTCGAAGATGTGGCCCGGGCGCAGGCCATTGAGGCGATGGGAGACGCACCATGAGCCCTGCCACCCAAGGCGTCATCGTTCTGGTTGCGACGATCCTGATCCTGATGTCGGGCATTCCGGTGGCTTTCGGCCTCGGCGCGCTTGCGATCGCCTTTCTCGTTCTCTACCAGGGCTTCGATGCGCTGCATGTGGTCGCGGAGACCTTCTGGTCCGGTCTCGACGAATTCACGCTCGTCTCGATCCCGATGTTCATCATGATGGGCGCGGCGATCGGCTCTTCGCCCGCCGGCAAGGACCTCTACGAAGCGCTTGACCGCTGGCTCTATCGCGTGCCGGGCGGACTGGTGATCTCCAATCTCGGCGCCTGCGCGATGTTCGCCGCGCTCACGGGTTCGTCGCCGGCAACCTGCGCTGCCATCGGCAAGATGGGCATCCCGGAGATGCGCAAGCGCGGTTATCCGGACGAGATCGCCACCGGCTCGATCTGCGCCGGCGGCACGCTCGGCATTCTCATCCCGCCGTCGGTGACCTTCATCCTCTACGGCATCGCCACCGAGACCTCGATCGGGCGGCTGTTCCTTGCCGGCGTGATGCCGGGCCTGCTGCTGACCGCGCTGTTCATGGCGTGGACGCTCATGTTCATCTGGTACAAGGGCCATCGCGCCTACGCGGCGGATTTCCGCTTTAGCTGGCGGGAGAAGTTCGAGTCGATCCCGAAGGTTCTGCCGTTCCTGTTGATCGTCGGCGGCGTGATGTACGCGCTCTATGGCGGCGTCGCCACGCCGTCGGAAGCGGCCGGCGTTGGCGCCGCGCTCTGCGTGCTGCTGGCCGTGGTGATCTACCGCATGTGGAACGCGGGGGCCTGGTGGGCGATCCTGCGCTCGACCACACGCGAGTCGGTGATGATCTTGATGATCATCGCCACCTCGGTGCTGTTCGGCTACATGCTGACGTCGCTCTACATCACCCAGACGCTGGCGCAGGCGATCGCCGACGCGCACCTCAACCGCTGGGTGTTGATGTTGTTCATCAACTTGTTCCTGCTGGTGTGCGGCTGCTTCATCCCGCCGGCCGGCATCATCTTGATGACGGCGCCGATCCTGCTGCCCATTATTACGGCAGCCGGTTTCGATCCGGTGTGGTTCGGCGTGATCGTGACGATCAACATGGAGATCGGCCTAATCACCCCGCCGGTCGGCCTGAACCTGTTCGTGGTCAACGCCATTGCGCCGGATGTGTCGGTGAGCAAGGTGCTCTGGGGCTCGCTGCCCTACGTGCTGATGATGGTGCTTGCCATCATCATCTTGTCCATCTTCCCCGGTATCGCTACATGGTTACCTGACTATCTGATGGGGCCGGGCAAATAGCGAGCGACCGCCGGACCTTGGCACCCGCGGGCAGCGGTCGCGGAGGCGTTGGATGAACACCTCGTTTTTCGGCGAGCTACTGCAGACCATCTCCGACCGTGGACGCGCCTTGCTCGCCCGCGGCGACCGGCGGACCGACGCTTCCGCCCGCTCCGAAAGCCTAATGGAACTTTGCGAGGATCTCCTCTCCGGGCGCGGCGAGGCCTCGGGCGTGGCGCTGGCGCGTGAAATCCTCGGTCGTTACGCCGCCCTCACAACCGGTCCGCGCATCGCCTTCTTCGAAGCATTGGCCCAGCGTTTCGGCACCGAGCCCGCCCGCATGGAAAAGGCCATTGCCGCCTGGCAGGCCAAGCCGTGCGACCAGACAGCGGCGGACCTGCACGCGGCTTCCGAACCACGCCGGCAGGAGCTGTTCCGTAGACTCAATCTCGCGCCCGGCGGCACGCAGGCGCTGGTGCGCATGCGTGAGCAACTGATGGACGTGCTGCCGCACCGCGACGACCTGCAGCCGGTCGACGACGATTTCGTGCATCTGTTTACGTCCTGGTTCAACCGCGGCTTCCTGGTGCTGCGCCACATCGACTGGTCGACGCCGGCGCTCATTCTGGAAAAGATCATCCGCTACGAGGCGGTGCATGAGATCCGCGACTGGGAGGACCTGCGCCGCCGCATCGATCCGCCCGACCGGCGCTGCTACGCCTTCTTCCATCCGGCGCTCAACGACGAGCCGCTGATCTTCGTCGAGGTGGCGCTGACACGCGACATCCCCGCCGGGATCGCGCCGATCCTGGCCACGACGCGCGACGGCATCGAGCCGGACAGGATGCGCACGGCGGTGTTCTACTCGATCTCGAACTGCCAGCGCGGGCTTGCCGGCGTGTCGTTCGGCAACTTCCTGATCAAGCAGGTGGTCGAGGAAGTCAGCCGCGAACTGCCGAAGCTCAACACCTTCGTCACGCTTTCGCCGGTGACGAGCTTTGCTTCCTGGCTCAAGCGCGAGCGCGCGGCCGAAAGCTCGCCCGCGCTCAACGAGGCGGACAAGGCGGCGCTCGTCGCGCTCGATACAGCCGGCTGGTGGCGTGATACGGAAAAGGCGGAGGCGCTGAAGGATCCGATGATGCGCGCCGCCGCATATTACTATGTGCGTGCGAAGAACGGCCGCGGCGCGCCGCTCGACGCGGTGGCGCGCTTCCATCTCGGCAACGGCGCGCGGCTCGAGCGCATCAACTGGCTTGCCGATACCTCGGACAAGGCGATGGCGCAGGCGCACGGCTTCATGGTCAATTACCAGTACGATCTCGACGACATCGAGAAGAACCACGAAGCGTTCGCCGAGCAGCGTACCGTGGTGGCCTCGAGCGCCGTGCAGCGTTTTCTGCGCCCCTCGCTCGAACTGGTCCCGATCACTGGGTAGCTAGAACTTCCCGTACACCGGAACGACAGCGCCGCGCGTGACCTTGTTCTCCGGCGAAGCCAGGAACAGGATCGTTGCCGCGACCTCTTCCACTTTCGGCCACGCATTGAAATCGGCCTTCGGCATGGCGGCGCGGTTGGCGGTGGTGTCCATGATCGAGGGCGCTACTGCATTGACCAGAATGCCGTCGCGCACGACTTCTTCCGCCATCGTGGTGGTGAGCGTGGCGACGCCGGACTTGGCGATCGTATAGGCCGCCATGCCGGCGCCCGAACGCCACTCCAGCGCCTGGCGCGAAGCGACGTTGACGATGCGTCCACCCTGCCGGCCGGCGCGCATGGCGTTCGCTGCCGCGCGGCAGCATAAGAAGCACGATACCAGGTTGCCGTTGAGCTGCTTCATCAGCGCGGCTTTGTCGGTGTCGGCCACGTTGCCCGGTGCAAAGCCGCCAGCGATATGGATCGATGCCCACAGCGGCGATGAAGCCGTAAGGCCGCCATAAAGCTTGCCGGCTTCCGCTTCGTCAGCGAGATCGCCGACCGCGATCAGCGTGACATTCGGATCGCCGCGGTGCGCGAAGCGCTGCGCCTCCGCCTCGTTTCTGTAAGGGATGACGCATCGCGCGCCGGCGCGCAGAAGGCCGGCCACCACTTCGGCGCCGAGCGCGCCGGTGCCGCCGGTGACGACGACGTGTTTGTTGGAGAAGTCCATGGGTGTCCCCGCCTCGTTGGCGATATGGCAGACGAAAGTGCGTGGCGATCCATGATACGTCATTCCGGGCCCGCCGCTATGCGGCGTCCCGGAATGACAGAGAATATTACCCCCGCCCGCGCTTCGCGCGCGTCGGCAGCACCTGGAATTCGATCCAGTTGGCGATCTCGCCGGTGCGCAGTTTCTTGTCGAGCACATTGCTGCTGACGCCGTGGCGCCAGGACAGCCGCTTGCAGGCGGGGTCGCGGTCGAGCGCGTCGAGGTCCTGCGCGAAGGTTTTCACTTCACCTTCGTCCGCGAAGAAGCCCTCGGCGATCAGGCCGGTGCCGATGCGGCGCACAATGGCGGCGAGTTCGCGCAGCGGATATTCGGGATGGTACTGCACGCCCCAGGCGACCGAGCCGTTGGTGCGGATTTCGGCGCTCTGCACCGACGATACCGCGTTGCTGGCGAGGATGGTCGTGCCCGGCGCGACGCTTTCGACTTCGTCGAGATGCACGGTCGGCGCGTTGAACACCTCGATCTTGCCGATATACATCGGGTGCTTGCGGCCGGCGTCCGTCAGCCGGATGCCGCGGCCGAAGCCGATCTCGCGCCCTTTCGGGTTGCGCCGCACCTGGCCTCCCGCCGCGACGGTGATAACCTGCAAGCCCCAGCAGGAGCCGAACACCGGCGTACCGGTGGACAGCGCCGCACGCACCAGATCGATCTGGCGAGTGACCTCGGTGCCGCCGTTATAGATATGCAGGCCGGACCCGGTGATGGTGATGCCGTCATAACCTTCGAGGGCCTCACCCGCCGGTAGGGCCGCCGCCGTGTCGCCCGGATAGCAGATGTCGACGACCGTGCCCGGCAATAGCTCGCGCAAGAGGTCGGCGTAGCCCTTGCTCGCAAGGGTGCCCCCGACCGCCTGATGTTCGGCCATGGTCTTGGGGGAATTGCCTTCGATGACGAGGAGGCGCGGGGAGAGCATCTCTGGTCCTGGGCGGGCGCTTTGGAGCGCCCGCAATATTCCTTCAACGGTCTGGATATGGCCAAGCTAAGGCAACTTTGCAATCTCGACCGCGTTTTACTGCTTTAATCGACGTTAACGCGCGTCGCTCTAGATTGTGCCGTCAGCCGCTTCCTGCGGCCTCTAGCTCAAGGCAGCCGCTACGCCCATGGCCGATTTCGACCTCGCCATCATCGGCGGCGGCATCAACGGCACCGGCATTGCCCGGGACGCAGCCGGCCGCGGCCTGCGCGTGCTGCTTCTCGAGATGAACGATCTCGGTGGCGGTACCTCATCCGCCTCGAGCAAGCTCATTCACGGCGGCCTGCGGTATCTGGAGCACGGTGCCTTCCGTCTGGTGCGCGAAGCGCTGACCGAGCGCGAGGTGCTCCTGCGCATGGCGCCGCATGTGATCCGGCCGATGCGCTTCATGCTGCCGCCGCTGCCCGGCTTGCGCGCGCCGCTCAAATTACGTCTCGGTCTCTTGCTCTATGATTGGCTCGGCGCGCGTAAGCTCCTGCCGGCCTCGCGCACGGTCGATCTCACCCACCACATGGTCGGCCAGCCGTTGCAGCGGAAATTCCGCTACGGCTTCGAATATTCCGATTGCTGGGTCGACGACGCGCGTCTCGTCGTGCTCACCGCGCTCGATGCCGCCGAGCGCGGCGCGACCATCCGCACGCATGCCAAGCTTACCCGCGCCGACCGCGGCGCCGACCGCTGGGACCTCGTGCTCAATGTGCGCGGCCGCCGCGAAACGACGACGGCGCGCGTCCTGGTGAATGCCGCCGGCCCCTGGATCGGTGAGGTGGCGGAGAATGTCCTTCGTCAACCACTCAAGCGGCCGGTGCGGCTGATCAAAGGCAGCCATATCGTGGTGCGTCGCCGCTTCGAGCACGATACCGGCTACATTTTGCAAGCAGCCGACGGGCGGGTGGTATTCTCGCTGCCTTTCGCGCAAGACTTCACCCTGATCGGCACCACCGACATCACTTTCGTCGGCGACGTGAACACGCCGGCGCCGGACGCCAAGGAAATTCTCTATCTCTGCGACGTGATGAACGAGTATTTCCGCGAGCGGGTCTCGCCCGACGAATTGGTGTGGTCCTTTGCCGGTGTGCGCGCGCTCTATGACGACGGCTCCAACAGACCCGAGGACGTCACCCGCGACTATGAGCTGGTCCTCGACGAGCCGTTCCGGCAAGCGCCGCTGCTCACCGTCTATGGCGGCAAGATCACCACCTACCGCAGGCTCGCCGAGGCGGCGATGGAGAAGGTCGGCCAGTTCTTCGAGACGCGGCCGCCATGGACCGCCAGCTCGACGCTGCCGGGCGGCAATTTCCCGCCCAGCGACTTCTACGGTGTGGTGGCGGAGACCATCGCGCGCTGGCCGTTCCTGTCAGAGCCGCACGCGCGCCGGCTGGTGCGGGCCTACGGTCTGCGGGTCGAGCAGATACTGGGGCAAGCGCAGAGCATGGATGATCTAGGGCCACGTTTCACTGGCGACCTTACCGGCGCGGAGTTGCGCTATCTTGTCGAGCACGAGTGGGCCGAGACCGCCGACGACATCCTCTGGCGCCGTACGAAGTTAGGCCTCAAGGCGACGCCAGATGAGCGTCTCGCCATCAATCAGTTCATCGTTTCGATGAACGGCCAAGGCCAACGCTGAAGGCACCGCACACGGTTAGCGAAGCATTACTTTGATGCCGCTAATTGCTACGGCTGATTTCACGGCGCCGATAAGTATTATATTGTATGCACACATCCAGCCCTAGAACGGATACCGGGCACTGGATAGCGATGGATTCCAGAGCAGTCGCCGCACGTCTCCCCGACATCAAGATCGTGATCGTGGATGACGAGCTTTATATGCGCAAAGTCGTGCGCACGATGCTGACGGGTATCGGCGTGCGCGACATCTACGAAGCCGCCGACGGCCCGGAAGGGCTCGAGCTGATCCGCACCGTGGCGCCGGATATCGTGATCGTCGATTGGCAGATGCCCGGGCTCGACGGCTCCGGCTTCGTGCGCATCGTGCGCTCGCCGGAGACGTTCCCCTATCCCAACGTACCGATCATCATGCTCACCGGCCACAGCGAGCGCTCGCGCGTGATCGAGGCCATCAAGATCGGCGTCAACGAATTCCTGCTCAAACCGGTCTCCTCCAAGGCATTGCAGGACCGGTTGATCGCGGTGCTGGCGAACCCGCGCAAGATGGTCAAGAGCGACAATTACTATGGTCCGCTACCGCGCAATCTCGCTGCTATGTATTCGGACAACGACGAGACCATCGCGAATCTCTTTTATGTGAACTAAGCTCCGGACCACGCGCCGCGTGCGCGTGGTCGTCCGGGGTTGTTCGTTGCCATCCACGCTCATCGCCATCGATCAGGGCACAACCTCGACGCGCGCCATCGCGTTCGATACGTCTTTGCATCCGCTCGCCACGGCGCAGGAAGAGCTCCGCCAGATCTATCCCGCACCTGGCCGGGTTGAGCACGACCCTGAGGAGATTTGGCGCGCAACCGTTGAATGCGTGCGCGCGGCGATGGCGAAAGCCGGAATCGCCGCAAAGGATGTCGCCGGCATCGGCATCACCAATCAGCGCGAGACGACGGTCATCTGGGATCGCGCGACCGGCAAGCCGATTCATAATGCCGTCGTCTGGCAGGACCGCCGCACCGCCGACTTTTGCGACGCCTTGCGCGCACGCAGGCACGAGGTGGAGATCGTGGCCAAGACCGGGCTGCTCATAGATCCCTATTTTTCAGCCAGCAAGATTGCCTGGATCCTGGACAATGTCGCAGGCGCGCGCGCCAAAGCCGAAGCCGGCCAGCTCGCCTTCGGCACCGTAGACAGCTTCCTGCTCTGGCGGCTGACCGGCGGCAAAGTGCACGCGACCGATGCCACCAACGCCGCGCGCACCGCGCTGTTCGACATCGGCAAGGGCGAATGGGACGCGGATCTGTGTGCGCTGTTTGGCGTACCGGCCGGGTTGCTGCCTGATGTGCGCGATTGCGCCGGCGCATTCGGCATGACCGGTTTGTTCGGCGGTGCGATCCCCATTCTCGGCATGGCCGGCGACCAGCAGGCCGCGACCATCGGGCAAGGCTGCTTCAGGCCCGGCATGATGAAGTCGACCTACGGCACCGGCTGCTTCGCGCTGCTCAACACCGGCGCGCAGCGCGTTGTCTCGCGCAACCGGCTGCTCTCGACCATCGCCTATCAGCTCGATGGCAAGCGCACGTATGCGCTCGAAGGGGCGATCTTCGTCGCTGGTGCTGCGGTGCAGTGGCTACGTGACGGCTTGAAGATCATCGCCAAAGCGGACGAATGCGACGCGCTCGCCGCCAGGGCCGATCCGACCGAGCAGGTCTATCTGGTTCCGGCCTTTGTAGGTTTAGGCGCGCCCTATTGGGACGCGCAGGCGCGCGGTGCGCTTTACGGTCTCACACGCAAGGCCGGCGCGCCGGAGCTGGCACGCGCGGCGCTCGAAGCGGTCGGCTACCAGACCCGCGATCTGCTCGAGGCGATGAAGGCGGATTGGCCGGCCGCGCCAGGTTCCGCGACTGTGCTGCGTGTGGACGGCGGCATGACAGCGAGCGACCTCACCATGCAGTTCCTCGCCGACATCATGGCGAGCCCGGTCGATCGGCCGGTGGTGATGGAAACGACCGCTCTCGGCGTCGCTTACCTCGCCGGCCGCGCGGCGGGCTTGTGCCCCGATCTCGACGGCTTTGCCGCGCAGTGGCGGCGCGACCGGCGCTTCGAGCCGGCCATGGCGGCGGAGACGCGTGCGCGCAAATACGCCGGCTGGCAAGACGCCGTGCGCCGCACGTTGACGGCGCAATAGTTTTCCCATGCGCGCATTGTCCGGTTGAGCGCCCGCGCGCGTCCCGCTAGCGTGCCCGCAACTTGGGGTGCGAGGGGTTTGATGGCGGGCGGATTTGCGGCGGAGAAGCCGGCCCTGGTGCGGTTTGACGGCGTGGTGAAGCGCTTCGGCGCGCTTACCGCCGTCGATCGTGTCTCGCTCGACATCGCGCAAGGCGAGTTCTTCGCGCTGCTCGGGCCTTCGGGCTGCGGCAAGACCACGCTCTTGCGCATGCTTGCCGGATTCGAGACGCCGAGCGAAGGCCGCATCCTGCTCGACGGCGAGGACATCAGCCAAGTGCCGCCGCACAAGCGGCCGGTGAACATGATGTTCCAGAGCTATGCGCTGTTCCCGCATTTGAACGTCGAAGGCAATATCGGCTTCGGCCTGCGCCAAGAAAAGATCGGAAAAGACGAGATCGCGGCGCGTGTCGAGGAGATGCTGGGGCTTGTACGGCTCAAGGGTTACGGCAAGCGCCGTATTGACCAGTTATCCGGCGGACAACGGCAGCGCGTGGCGCTGGCGCGCGCGCTGATCAAGCATCCGCGCGTGCTGCTGCTCGACGAGCCGCTCGCCGCGCTCGATAAGAAGCTGCGCGCCGAGACGCAGTTCGAGCTGATGGAATTGCAGAAGAAGCTCGGCACCACCTTTGTTATCGTCACGCACGATCAGGAAGAGGCGATGATCGTCGCCGACCGCATTGCGGTCATGGACCACGGCAAGCTGGCGCAGGTCGCGGCGCCGGAAGAAATCTACGAGCGGCCGAGTTCGCGCTGGGTCGCCGATTTCATCGGCGAAGTCACCCTGATCGAAGGCACGCTGTCGCAGCCCGACATGCTTGCCAGCGCGCTCGGCCCGCTGCGCGTGGACAAGGGTGCGGCCAAGGTGGGCGACAAGGTTTGGCTCGCGCTGCGGCCGGAGAAGGTCCGGCTTGGCGCCCAGCGTGATGTCGACGGCACGTTCAACGCGCTCGCCGGTACTGTCTACGAGATCGGCTATCGTGGCGACATGTCGATCTACAAGGTGCGCATGGCCGACCGTTCCTTGATGAAGGTCGCGCTCGCCAACAGCGGCGGCCCGCCGCCCTTCGCGGCCGACGACGTCGTATGGCTGTCCTGGCCACCCGCCGCCGGTGTGGTGCTGACGCGATGAGCGGACCGGCAACAAGACCGTGGCCTGCGCGCCTGGTGGTGCTGATTCCTTATGCGTGGCTCGCGCTGCTGTTCCTGGCGCCCTTCGTCATCGTTGTGAAGATCAGCTTGTCGCAGACTGCGCTGGCGCAGCCGCCCTATCTGCCGGTGTTCGATCTTTCTGCGGGCTGGGAAGGCTTGAGGGACTTTGTCGCGCAGCTCTCCTTCGATGCTTACGCGCTGCTTGGCTCCGACTGGCTCTATATCCTGTCTTATTTGAAGAGCCTCGAGGTCGCGGCCATCTCCACGCTTATCCTGCTGCTGATCGGCTATCCGATGGCCTATGGCATTGCGCGCTCCCCGCGCGGCCTGCAGCCGCTGCTGGTGATGCTGGTGGTGCTGCCGTTCTGGACCTCGTTCCTCATCCGCGTCTATGCCTGGGTCAACATCCTCCAGCGCGACGGCCTCCTGAACACCGTGCTGATGAAGCTCTCCATCGTCGATCAGCCCGCCGCTTGGCTTGCCTCCGACACAGCGATCTATATCGGCGTCGTCTATTCTTATCTGCCGTTCATGGTGCTGCCGCTCTACGCCACGCTGGAGAAAATGGACCAGTCGCTGCTCGAAGCAGCCGCCGATCTCGGCTGCCCGCGCTGGAAGGCATTCTGGCAGGTGACGGTGCCGTTGTCGCTGCCGGGCATCGCCGCCGGCGCGCTCTTGTGCTTCATCCCGATCTGCGGCGAGTTTGTCATTCCCGATCTACTCGGTGGCTCCGAGACATTGATGATCGGTCAGACGTTGTGGACCGAGTTCTTCGCCAACCGCGACTGGCCGGTCGCATCCGCCATCGCCGTCTCGCTGCTGGCGTTGTTGCTGGTGCCGATCGTGTTCTATGAGCGGCTGCAACAGCGCGCGATCGAAGGAGGGCGGAGCGCATGATCCCGAAAAGTGGAAACCGGTTTTCGGACAAGATCATGCGCAATCCAATGCGAAAGGGCCCTTCGCTGTTCAACGTGACGGCTGTGGCCCTCGGCCTCGCCTTCCTTTATCTGCCGATCGCCATTCTGGTGATCTATTCGTTCAACGCCTCGCGGCTGGTGACGATCTGGGGCGGCTGGTCGCTGCATTGGTATCGCGCCCTGCTGCAAAACGAGGCCATGCTGCAGGCGGCTTGGGCGAGCCTGCGCATCGCCGCGCTGTCAGCGACCGCGGCCACCGTGCTCGGCACGCTCGCGGCAGTGGCGCTCACGCGCTACGGTGCGTTCCGTGGACGCTTGCTGTTCTCCAGCATGGTCTATGCGCCGCTGGTGATGCCGGAAGTCATCACCGGCCTGTCGCTGCTGCTGCTGTTCGTGGCGCTCGGCATCGACCGCGGTTTCTGGACCATCGCGGCGGCGCATACGACGCTGACGATGTGCTTCGTCACCGTCATCGTGCATTCGCGGTTGGTCGGCTTCGACCGCAGTCTCGAGGAAGCGGCGATGGACCTCGGTTGCCCGCCGCTCAAGACGTTTCTCACGATCACGCTGCCATTGATCGCACCGGCGCTCGTGGCGGGCTGGATGCTCGCCTTCTCGCTCTCGCTCGACGATCTGGTGATCGCGAGCTTCACCACCGGCCCGGGCGCGACGACGCTGCCGATTCGTATCTATTCGGAGGTGCGTTTGGGCGTGAAGCCGGAGGTGAATGCGATCTGCACGGTCATGATCGCCATCGTCGCGGCGGCGACCATCGTGGCGTCGCTGCTGGTGAAGCGCGGAGCGGTACGGCGCGCACGTGAAGCCGCACTCGGCGCGGCGGTCTGACAGCCGCGGCGAACCACATCGTCGGTTCCGTATGCCTAATAAAGCGGCGCGACATCGGCGCCGCGTAATATTCTCGTCAAATTTTCGCGACGATCGTTTCAGTGTGATCGCATTCGCGGCACTCGAATGTCCGCAGATCGTGGCCTGGCCGCGCCGGTTCGATGCGCGTCAGCATCATTTTAGTACCACAATGCGGACATGGCCGATGTGGAATCACATTTATCGTCGTGGCCTGCGGATGAAACCGTGCCATGCCCGCCCCCGAATAATACCCCGGCTGTGGCAACTCTCCAGCGGAACTTGGGCAATTTTACGGACCGTCGTTGGAGGTCGCCCGAAAGGAACTTCAGCGCGATTATCCGACTACGTCGGAACGATATGTCGAAAGACACATTAGGGAGTTGTATGTCGGGGAAGGGCCGTATGGACGCGTGGCATTATTATCTTGCCAAGGCCGCGGAGTTGCACGCGAAGGCGAGCGACGAAAAAAATTCGACGCTGCGGAGCGAGTTGGAGAGCTTGGCTTGCAGCTATTGGCGCTTGGCCGAGCAGGCGCAGAAGAACAGCCATCTCGACATCGGCGACACGTCGCAATCCGATAAGGCTGACCGGCCGCAAGATCGGCGCGAGTCGTACTAGCGCGTTGTGCTTATTCGGGCTTGCCGGCGGCCGGCTCGGTCTGCTGCTCGGCGGTCGGGGTGGCGCCGCCGGTGAGGCGGTCGATCACCGAGCGCACCTGGTCCCGCGCGCTGCGCTCGCGCACCGCGTTGAGCAGCGGCGCCGCCGCACCCGAGCGGCGAATCAGCGCTTCCGGATCCGGCAGCATCAGCGGATCGTCCCACGAACCCTGCACGATGAAAGGCAGTTCGAACGGTAACGCGCCCGGCCGCGTCACCGTCACGAGCGTAGCGGTGCCTTTGAGGTCGAGCTCGCGCTGCGGGATGGAGGCGGAGCCTGCAAGGCCGAGCCGTACGGCCGAGCCGTCGATCTTCACGTTCTCGACCGTCGCCGTGCCCTTCTCGATCTTCAGGCCGACGGTGATCTTTTCATAGGGCGTGCGGCCGCTGCGGAAGTCGCCGGCGCCGGAGAGCGGCCGCCGTTCCAGACGCCGCAGCAGCTGTTCGACGTTGAGCCCGGCGAGCGCGCCGTTAGTACCAACGAGGCTCGCATCGCCATGCAGCGTACGCGTCACGGCGAGCACGCTGTCGCCGCGCCCTTCGACGGCGAGGGACATGTTGCCCCGGCCTTCCAGGCGGCGCAGGTTGAACAGCTGGCCCAGGCAGCTTTCCAGATCGACGTCGATGAATTGAAGCTGCGATTTTACATCCACGCTGCCTTCGAAACTGGCCAGCGCGAGCGAGCCCTTGATGACGCCGCCATAGGCCTGCGCCTCGCCGATCGTCACCACCAGGTGTCCGCCGCGCAAATTGGCGGCGATGGCGGTGCGGCCGAGTTTGGCGTTGGAGACGGTCACATTGCCGGCGGACAGCCGCACGTCGACATCCATGCCGTTCAGGCCGTCGAGCGCGATCGTGGCGTTGTTCCATTCGCGCTGATTTGTCGTGAGCAGCCGCACGGTCGAGACGTAAGGCGTCAGGTCAAGCTTGTCGGCGGCGAGCGTGCCCTGCAGCGTCTGGCGGCCGTCGGTGGCGAAGGTGAGCACGCCCTCCGCGGTATTGCCATCGAGCTCGACATTCACGCCCGAGAGGCCGATCGTGCCGCCGACCACACTGGCCTGCGCCTTGATGGTGAAGCGGCCGAAGCCGCCGCCGGGCAGCGGCTTCTGCCCAGCCCAGATCAATGTGTTGCGCAATGATGACGAGTCCGCTGCGACCGTGCCTTCGATTCTGAGTGTCGGTCTCACGCTGATCGAACCGTCGAAAGCCGCCTTGAACGGCGCGCCCGAGAGCCGCAGCCGCACACCGGTGCGGTTGCCGTTGAGCGCAGCAGAAAAGTCGGCAAGCGTCGCGCTCGCGTCGATCGGCTCGCCATGCCAGACGAAACGGCCGGTGGCGCCGAAGCTTCTGGAGATCGACGGCCAGGCGAGCGACAAGTCGACATCCGTCAACTTCTCCTCGGCCTTGCGGGCGATGTCGCGGATGATCACCGTGCCGTTGTCGATGCGCATCTCCGAGAAACCGGTCGCGCGCGTCGCCCCTGGCTTTTGTCCGCGTGCCAGCGCATCGATCAGGGCCGACCAGTTCGATTGGCCGTCGGCGTCGAGATCGATGGCAATGGTCGGTCGTTCCAACGACACGTCGGCGATCTCGACCCGGCCGATCATTAGGGGGAAGAAACGCAGGCGCGCGGTCAGCCGCTCGGCGGTCAACGCCGGCCGCCGTGCATCGCCCAGCACCACGTCGTCGAAACTGACACTGCCGTTCGGAAACAAGGCGACCGTGGCGGGGCCGCGCAGCACCGGCTCGAGCCCGGTGGCGGCGCGAATCTCGCGCAGCGCCTGGCTGCGCACGGCTTCGGCCGAGATCAGATAGCCCGCGGCCATAAGAACGCCGGCTGCGGCCACAAATGCGGCAAGCAGCGCAAATCCCAGGCGTTTCAAGCCGGTGGCGGCGTTCAAAGGGAATGATTCCGGTTGTGCTTCGGCGTCGAGCGCCGGCGGGACTATAGCATCGGGCCCGCTGCAGCCAACCTTGCGGATCGTCTGTGACCCTTTTAGGGCCGCTTTTCCCGAAGGTTAAGCTTACCGCACCTCGTCCGCGGCGGCCGGGCTACCTTCCGCCAGATGGACCATGCGGATGACCGGCAGGACGCCCACCATGACGATGAGAAGGGCGGCCAAAGCGCCTTCCTCGAAACTGCCCCGGGTCGCGAACTGATAGATGTAGGTCGACAAGGTCTCGGTATTCAGCGGACGCAAGAGCAGCGTCATCGGCAGCTCTTTCAGACAATCCACGAAGACCAGCAGGGCGGCGCCCCAGAGCGCGGGTCGCAGCAGCGGCAGATGAACGCTACCGATGAGCTTTAAGGGGCCGGCTCCGCATGCGCGGGCCACTTCATCGAGTTCGGTCGCGACGCGGGCCAGACCCGCCTGCATGAAGCCGATGGAGATCGCGAGGAAACGCACGCTGTAGGCCACGATCACGGCGGCGCTCGAGCCGGCCACGATCAGGCCGATCGATGCGCCGGTAACGCGCAGGCTCAGCCAGTTGATGGCGTCGTCGATTGCGACCAGCGGCGCGAGCAGTCCCAGCGCCAGCACCGTGCCGGGAATGGCGTAACCGAGCGTGGCAAACGTCACGCAGCCGGCAACGAACCGCCGGCGTACCAGCCGCAGCGCCAATGCGGCGGCAAGACCGAGCAGCAGGATGACGATGGTGGCGCTGGCGGCGAGCATGATGGTGGTCAGGCTGTGCCGCAGCAAGGCGGGATCGATTCCGGTCGCCAGACTGCGCGTGACGGCTTCGCGCAACAGGAAGCCGGCCGGGATCAGGAAGCCGAGCGCCATCGGTATGAAGCAGGCAATCAGCGCGAGCCAAGCACGCGCGCCGTCCAGTACGACCGGCGCCGTCACGCGGCTGTCTTGCACGGCGGCTTGATAGCGTTGATGGCGGCGGCCGTAGGCTTCGAAGGCGATCAACGCCGCGACCAGCGCCAGCATCGCGAGTGCAATCTGCGCCGCGCCGGGCAGGCTGCCGCGGTTGAGCCACGTGGTGAAGACCGACAAGGTCAGCGTCTGTACGCCCAGATATTCGGTGGCGCCGATGTCGTTGAGCGTCTCGAGGAGGGCGAGCGCGACGCCGACCGCCAATGCCGGCCGCGCCAAAGGCAGCGTGATGTCGCGCATTGCACGGGCCGGCGAAGCGCCCATGGCGCGTGCGGCGTCGACGAAAACTGCGCATTGCGTCTGGAACATCGCGCGCGCGGCGAGATAGACGTAAGGGTAAAGCACAAGGCCGATGATCAGGATCGCGCCGCCAAGTGAGCGAACCGACGGAAACCAGTAGTCGTCGGCGGTGCGCCAGCCGAACAGCGCGCGTAAGCCGCGCTGTACCGGCCCCGCGGCATCCAGCATGTCGACGTAGACATACGCGGCGATATAGGTCGGCAACGCGAGCGGCAGCGGCAACAGCCACAACAGGGTGCCGCGCCCGGGAAAGCGGAAAGTGGTCACCAGCCAGGCGGAGCCGGCGCCCGCAACGGTGGTCACGACGGCGACCCCTGCAAGCAGGAGTGCCGTTTGCATGGCGGCGTTGGGGATCACATAGGCCGCGAGATGGGGCCAGATATCGGCGTCGCCGATAGCGGCAATCCGCACCAGGCTGATGAGCGGCAAGGCGAGCAGCGCGGCGACTGTAAGGCCGATCGCAATCGCAACGGCCGGCGTCCAGTGCAGGCCGTGAGAAAATACGGCCCCGCGCGAGGCGGGGCCGTTTACAGGGGAAGAGATGGCGCTCAATTGTCGAAGCCGACTTTGTCCACCAGTGCGGCCGCCGCCTTCTTCGCCGCGGCCACCTTCGAGAGCGCCAGCGGATCGGGCTTCAGCGTGCCATAGCTGGCAATGACCGCATTGACCGGCACGCCGGTGCGCAGCGGATATTCATAGTTCGTGTCGGCATACATGTGCTGCGCCTTTTCGCCGGCAAGCCACTCGATCAGCTTCATGGCGTTGACCTTGTTGGGTGCGTGCTTGGCGAGCACGACGCCGGAAACGTTCACATGCGTGCCGCCGCCCTGGAACGTCGGCAGGATCACCTTGGTGGCGTCGGCCCACGGCTTCTGTGCGTCGCTCTTCGACATCAGCGCCCAGTAATAGGTATTGCCGATGCCGAGGTCGCACTTGCCGGCGGCGACATCGCGCGCGGTCTCACGGTCGCCGCCCGAGGGCTTTTGCGCCAGGTTGGCTTTGAGCCCGCGCAGCCATTCCTCGGCCTTGGCTTCGCCGTGCTTGGCAATGTAGGCGGCGATCAGCGCGTTGTTGTACATGTGCTGGCCGGAGCGGATGCAGATCTTGCCCTTCCATTTCGGGTCGGCCAGATCTTCATAGGTGATGCTGTCCTGCTTCACGCGCTCCTTCGAGGCGTAGACCACGCGCGCGCGCAGCGAGATGCCGTACCAATGGCCTTCGGGATCGCGGTACTGCGAAGCGATCACCTTGTCGAGCACAGGCGAGACGATCGGCTGCGTGATGCCGGCGTTGATCGCGTCTTCGAGCCGGCCGATATCGACGGTGAGCAGCACGTCGGCGGGGCTGCGGTCGCCTTCGGTCTTGATGCGCTGCTCGAGGCCGGAGCTCGCCGAGATGATGTTGACTTTGATGCCGGTGTCCTTGGTGAAGGCGTCGAACAACGGCTGGGTCAACTTGGTCTCGCGATAGGTATAGACGTTGACCTCGCCCGACTGGGCAAACGCGCTGCCGGCGGCCGCAAGGGTGCCGAGCGCGACGAGGGTCCGTGCGAAGGTCTTGGCCGCCGCAAACATGGCTTGATCTCCTGGCAAGAATTCATCCGCGTCTGCCGCCGGCCGGTCGCCGAGGCGCGCGTGTGGATAGCGCTTGATGTGAGGCGTCTCCCTGATCCAGGTCAATAGATTTTATATGAAAGATCAATAGCTTAGAATGATTCTAGAATACCAAAGTCGTAAGGCCGTTCTCGAAATCCTGCGATCCGCCATGGAGATAGCCGCACTCGCGCAAGCGCCGGCGGCGGCGTTTCTTGCGGCATAGTGCCCTGGCGGCTAGCTAATGCGGTGGCAGGGCCGCTTGCCGTCCCGGCGAGGCTGCCTGAGCGATCTCGGCGATCATTTTCTTGATGATGGCATCGCCGAACGAATTGAAATCCTTGGCCTCCATCACGAAGGAGCCGGGGCCGCCGGTGACATTGTCCTGATAATATTTGGCCAGTCCGCCGGGCGGGTTGGTGTGCTCCGGATTCCAGGGCAGCGGGCGTTCGCTCAAGATGACCAATCCATTGATGTTGATGCCGAGCTTGAGCGCCTCATCCCGCGCCAAAGTCACATCGCGGCCGGCATTGTTGGTGCCGTCGCCGGAGACGTCGATGGTCTGCCGCTCGGAAGTGAACGGCGCGCGCGCGATTTGCGCTACCGCTGCGTCGATGCCACCGCTGATCGAGGTGCGGTCGGCAAACGAGCGCGGCGATTCCAACAGCCGGTCGCCGAAGGCCTGGGCTGCTTTCGGACCGTCGATGATGGTCCAATCGATGACGATCTTCTGATTGCCGAAGCCGGACCATTCGATGAAGGTCAAGCCGATCCGTCCGTTGCGCCCGGCGCGGATGGCGTCGAGCACGCGGCGATCGGAAATGGCGGCGGCATAACCTTCGCGCTGGAGCTGGAATTTCTGCGCATCGACGCTGCGCGAGACGTCGGCCGTCAGCACGAGCAGCAGGTCGACTTTCTCGGCCGCACGAGCGGCGGGCGCGCTTGCGATTGCAAGGACGAGAAGAAGACAAAAACCAAGCAAGCGACGCATGACGGTCCATCCCTTGGTCAGAGACGAAGCTTAACCGAAAAGCGCTATTGCGCCAGCACTCTTGTGGCTGGGAATGCGACCTCGACCAGCGTGCCGTCGTCGACTTGGCTCACGATGCGGAAGCGCGCATGATTGGCTTCGGCCAGCGCCTTGGTGATCGGCAGGCCGAGCCCGGTTCCGTTGGAACCCCAACGCGCCGACGTCGCGAGCTGTCGGAACGGCTCGAGCGCGGTCTGCAGTTCTTTTTCGCTCATGCCGACGCCTGTGTCGCGCACTCGCAACACCACTTCGTGCGCATCGGTCACCGCGGTGGACACGATCACCTGGCCGCCGGCGCCGGTGAACTTAATCGAGTTCGACAGGAGGTTGAGCGCGATCTGCCGCACCGAGCGCGTGTCGGCGATGATATGCGGCAGTGTCGGTGGCAGCGACGTGCGGATGATGACGCGCTCGCGGTTCGCCTGCTCCTGCATGATGGCGACGCACTGCTGCACGACAGTATTGAGATCGACGCTGACGAAGGAAAGGTCGAGCTTGCCGGCCTCGATCTTCGACAGGTCGAGCAGGTCGTTGAGCAACGAGATCAGATGACCGCCGGAGGCATGGATGTCCTTGAGATATTGCCGGTAGCGCTCATTGCCGATCGCACCGAATCGCTCGTCCATCATCACCTCGGAAAAGCCGATGATGGCGTTGAGCGGGGTACGGATCTCGTGGCTGATCTTGGCGAGAAACTCGGACTTGGCGGTGGAGGCTTTCTCCGCCTCCTGCCGCGCATTGATCAGCTCTTCTTCGGTGCGCTTCCAGGCGGTGACGTCGCGCAGCACGACGCACAATTTGTCGTCGCCTTCGATGCGGCCCATGGTGACGTAGAGCGGCACCAGCCCGCCTTGGGCTACGCGGCCGATCGCTTCGCGCCCCGCGTCCAGCATGCGCGCGCCGTTCTCGCGCGCCAGCCGGTCAAGATGGTCGAGCATTGAGCGCCTGCTTTCCGGCGCGAACAGATCGCCGAACGACAGTTCGGTAAATTGCGCGGCCTCATAGCCGAACAGCGCCTGCGCGCTGCGGTTGGCCGAGAGGACACGGCCAGCACGATCGAGCATCAGCACGCCATCGGTCGCGGTATCGAGGACCGCCTTGAGCTGGTGGTTCTCGTCTTCCAGCCGGCGCAATGAGGCCTCGGCCGCCTTGCCGCGCTCGTCCGATACGACGGGCTGCGTGTTGATCATCAAGACCAGCGCGTTCTCGTCGTTCCAGGAGACGGTGAACAGCCGGCCTTCGACCGGCTTCTGCTTGCCGTTGACGGTGGTGATGGAAAGCGTCTTGGTGCCGTTCTTCGCGCCGCTCTTGCTTCCGGTCTTGGCGTCCGCCGGCGGCGCTTCCTTCGTCTCGATGAACAGGCTGTCGAGTCCGCCTGCCTCGGCGAGCGCGTCGAGCGAACCGTACCCGGTCCAGTCGAGGAAGGCGCGGTTGGCGTAGATCAGGCTGTTGAGCCGGTAGACCAGGATGCCGACCGGCAGCCGGTCGAGAATAGGACGGCCTTCGTTCATATCGCGCGCGGCATTGCCGTTGCGCGGCGATGGCGGCGGCGGCGCTATTGGCGTCGGCGTCGGCGACGTCGGCGGCGGCGCAGGCGCCACGAACGGCTCGATCTCCCCTAGTTCTTTGTTGGCCGTACCGTTCTTCAGACGTTCGTTGAGCTCGCGCGCAAGCTCTTGGAACGCGCTGTGCTCGACCGGGCTGAGCGATGGTGCTTGCACCGGCGGCGGTTCGGCCGTCGGCGGTGCAATAGCCGGCGCGACCGGCGGCGGCGCTGTGATCGGCGGCGGCGTTGTGACTGGCGGCGCCGCCGGGAAGGGCAACACCTTTGCTTCCGGCGCGGGTGGCGGCGTGTCCTGCTGCGTCGTCAATCCTGCGCGCGCGCGACCCAGCGCCTCGAGCCTTTCGGTGTCACGGCAGATGCCGAAACCGCGAAATCCCATGAACTGGCGGTCGCGGTCGAATACCGGCAGTCCGGACATCTCAATCGGCAGACGTACGTCGCTGCCGTCGACCGGCCACATCACGACAATGCCGCTCCAGGTTTCACGCGCGGCGAGTGCCCGGGCAACTTGTCCCGACGGATCGAGCTTGAGCGCATCGGCGATCTCGCCCCACGGCCGGTCGAGCACGGCGGCGGTGTTTGGGCCGATCAGCCTCGCGAAGTCCTCGTTACCGAACGTAAAGCGCGTCGTCTCGTCCATCTGCCACACGAAGCGCAACGGCACGCGGCGCGCCGGCGCATCATTGCCGACAGGGTTCGGCACGGTCGGCGGCGAAGTGATCGTTTCGGGCGGGCGTGCCGGCGCGATTTTGTGCGGCACGCCGGTGAAGATCATGAGTAGCGTTACGGTCGGACCGGCACCCAATTTGCGCAACGTTACATGGCCTTCGGCGATTTCGCCGTCGGCGCGGCCGTTGAGTGTGGCCTCGCGCGCCAGTTTCTCGGCGCCGAGCGCAATCAGGTCGCGCTTGTCGCCCATGCAGTCGCGCGCGCTCGCGACGCTCTCGATGAGCTCGCCATCGGCGGTGAAGAGCACCGCGGGCTCATCGATATCCTTGAGCAGCCGATGCGCGCGCTCGGGCAAAGCGAGTTCCTTGCCGGCGCGTTCGGTCGCCGCCACCAGGATGGCAGCGCGGTGATCGGCAAGCGCGATGCGCGAGCACAGACAGATCAGCATGCCGCCGAGCGCGGCGCCGAAGCCACGCAGCCGTTCCAGCCGAGTCAGCCCATGCGGCAGCGTGCCGGCAAGGCGTGCAATCTGCGCAACGGCGGAATGGTTTGGTTCGAATTCGATTGTCGCGGCGGCGGCGGGCGAGGGGGCATCAAAGATCGCGGCGGCGACTGGATTGGCCCACAGGATGCGCGGTTCCTCGGCGCTCCATAGCCAGACTGGCATCGGGCTCAAGGCCTGCGCCGCGAGCCGCGGATCGTTCAGCCAGTCGACCTGGAACCTGGGCTCAATCATCACATGCGTCAGGGGCTTTTACGGCTAATAAACCCTTAATACGGCTCGCGCTCTGCGGCGTCCACGGCACATCACACGCGTGTCACAGCGAAGCGGCAATAACCTTAACGGGACGGCTGGCGGGCAGGACTTGCCACCCTAGATAAACGCGAGGCCCGCATTGCACGCCGGCCAAAACGAGAGGAGGACGTCCATGTCAAAAGAAGGTACGACCGCTTTCGATATGTCGAACGAAATGCGCAATTTCGCGGAGAAAAGCGTCGAGCAGGCCCGCGCCGCCTTCGATAGTTTCGTTTCCGCCGCCCAGCAGGCGGTCAACACCGCGCAAAGCCAGGCGGTGACGGCACAGACGGGCGCCCGCGACGTCGGGGAACTCGCCATGCGCTTCGCGGAGCGGAACATTTCGTCGTCGTTTCAATTTGCGCAGCGACTCTTTCAGGCCAAGGACGCGCAGGAAGTCGCTAGGCTTCATGCAGAATACGTGAGCAGCCAGATGGCAGCCCTGGCGGAGCAGGCTAAGGAGCTCAGCCAGAAAGCTACGAGCATGGCCAAGCCGGCCACGCACTGACGTCCGGGCCGGAAACCGGCCCGGACGCCGTCCGTTGCTTCCCTTTAATCCGCTGGCCGCGCGCCGGCAGGTTGGCGCACGGTATTTTGTGCATCGCAATATTTTTATTGCAATGCACCAAATTTGTGCTATACAGCGTTATTGGCGCCTGCCGGACGTGCATTGCCCGTAGCGGCAGGTCCTTTGAACAGGCGCGGACCGTATGCCGAGGGCCGACGATCCGCTCGATCAGCCGGAAAACGCCCTCCGAGGATGTTTGTCATGGCCGAAACCACCACTGCCTCGGCAACGCCGAAATCGAAGAAGCCGGTCGCCTCCATCGCCGCGCCGGCGTTCGAAATGCCCAAGTTTGAAATGCCCAAATTCGAGATTCCGAAGTTCGAAATTCCGAACTTCGAGATGCCTTCGATGGAGATGCCGGCGGCTTTCCGCGAGTTGGCGGAAAAGGGCATCGCCCAGGCCAAAGAGAACTACGAGAAGGTGAAGGGCGCCGCCGAGCAGGCCACTGAAGTGCTCGAGGACACCTACACCACCGCTTCCAAGGGCTGCACCGATTACGGTCTCAAGGTCATCGAGCACACCCGGGCCAACAGCAACGCTGCCTTCGACTTTTACGGCGAATTGCTCACCGCCAAGTCCTTTGCTGAAGTTGTGGAGAAGACCACCGCCTATATGCGTGGCCAATTCGACACCATGACCGCGCAAGCCAAAGAGCTTGTCGATTGCGCCCAGAAGGCCGCGAACGACACCGCCGAACCGCTGAAAGAGAGCTTCAGCTCCTTCGGTAAGGCGTCCTGAGCCGCTGGCCAAATTGGCTGAATTCGAAAAACCCGGGCGCCCGCGCCCGGGTTTTTGCTTATCCGGCCCGCCAAATGGAAACTTGCCAAAAGGGGAGGCGGCACTTAGTTTCCGCCTCGCCCGGCCAGGCCGGACAAAAAGTACCCGTGCAGGTGTAGCTCAGTTGGTTAGAGCGCTGGTCTGTGGAACCAGAGGTCGGTGGTTCGAGTCCACCCACCTGTACCATCCACGTCGCACGGCGCGTCCGCGCTCCCTTGGCGCCCGGCACTCATCAAGGTTCGGCCCCGCATGACCCCCTTCGCGCTTCCCGAGAAGCTCGACCGCGATCTTTCCCGCGTGCAGTCCTATTGGGAGAGCCTTCGCCGTGGCGGCAATGACATGCCCTTTTGGGATGACGTAAAGCTTCCCACTCTGCAGGAGCAGGGTGCCAGCGTGCTACTCATCGACGCGTTCGCGCAGCCTGAACGCTTCCGCTTCAACTTTCTGTCCGATGTCTTCAAGGGCGCCGGCGAGCTCAAAGGCAGTTTCGCCGACGAGCAGGACTTGCCACATCCGTTCGAATTTTTGCGCGCGCAGTGCAGCGCCACCGTGGAAGCACGCAAGCCCACGTACTATCGACACGACGGCAAGGATGGCTACGCACGTCTCCTGCTGCCGATGTGGGGTGACGGCCGCATCAGCATGCTGTTGGGCGCGGTCACCAACGCCTGATCCGACACCCGCAAACAAAAACGCCGGCGGTTTCCCGTCGGCGTTTTTGTTTTTGTTAGAGTCGCGTCTAGCGCCAGCTGCCGTAGTAGCGGCCGTTGCTGTCGGCGCGCGGGCCGATCGCGCCACGCGGGCGGACCTGCTGACGGCCGTCATTGTTGAACAGCCAGTCGAAGAAGTTGGGGCCGTTGTTGTAGCCGCGATTGTTGCCGAACATGCCGACCGGCATGCGCACCGGCTTCGACGAGGTATTCGGCGGCCGGTCGATCGCGATGTCGGCGACCTTATGCTCGCTGCCCTTGAGAATCGCGATCATCTTGGCGTCGCGTCCGTAGACATCCTTACGCAGCTGTAGCTTCCCGTCCGGATCGACGAAGGCGGTCTGGTAGGTCAGGTGCACCCAGATCGGCTTGGGGAAGTTGATGTTGATCTCGTTGGAGCCGAGCATCTTCTCGATGCGCGCTTCGGTGTAATTTTCGTTCGGCATCGCCAGCGAGAGAAGCTTCTCCGCATAGGTGAAGGGATTCTGCACGCGCATGCAGCCGTGGCTGTAGGCGCGCTCCTCGCGGGCGAACAAATGTTTGTCCGGCGTATCGTGCTGATACACGAGGTACTTGTTGGGGAAGTTGAATCGGATGCGGCCGAGCGCGTTGGCGGCTCCCGGCGGCTGATAGATACGCACGGTGCCGTCGGCATTCTGCTCGACCTTCAGGCCGATGCGGTCGAGCGCGTCCGGATCCTGCTGCAGCGCCGGCAGATACTCGTTCTCGATGATCGACGGCGGCACGTTCCAGGTCGGATTGACGGTGATGAATTTCATCTCCGCGCTGATCATCGGCGTCATGTGGTTCGGCTTACCGGCCACGATCTTGGTGTGCCAGTAGACCTTGTTGTTGCTCCAGAGCGTCAGCGAATAGTCCGGCACGTTGACGATCACGTGCTGGGCGCCGAGATCGCGCGGGAACCAGCGCCAGCGCTCCATGTTCACGACGACCGTGTCGATCGGGTTGTGCGAGGCGCGCTGTTCTTTGGTCTTGGGCCCGCCGTTGAGCGTGGCGACTGTGACGCGGCCGAGGTTGCCGTCGGCGCCGATATCCGCGCCAAGCTGGAACGCCTTCACGGCGTCGCGCACGTTGTCGTCATAGAGCGGCGAGTTCTTGTCGCCCGGAATATCGAGCCGCTTACGCAGCGCGATCACACGCTCGTCCTTCATGCCCGGGCGCAGGATCTTGCCGTCCGGCACGCGGACCTGCTCGACCTTCTTTTCCTCCGGCTTGGGAGCGGCCTGGCCGGCGGTCTTGCGCAGCTCGGCGAGCTTCGCCTTGAGCGCCTTGAACTCCGCCATCGGCGGGTTGAAGGTATCCAGCGTCTTCGCCGCATCATCATTGGCGGCGAGCTTGGCGAGGACCTCGGCTGGCTCCGGCGCGACCGGATTGAACGTGATGTCGCCGGCCACACGCGTGAAGTGGATGCGGCCGGTCTGGGCATGGCGCGCAAAGGTGAGCGCGGAGGCGGTAAGTTTAAGCTCCGCCTCGGCCAGCGCGTCCGTGGTCGCGGCAGCTTTAAAGTCCGGCGTCGGGTAGTCGCTCGGATCGAGGCCGACGGCCTGCGCATCGTTCAGGTAGGCAATGGCGGAATTGGCGCGCGCGGCCGCGGCGCCGTTGGCGATCCAGAGTGGTGCGTAGTCGCGCGCGGCGTAGAAGGCTTCGATGCCGGCGCGGTCGGCCTTGCGCATCACGATGCGGTCGAGCTGCTTGCCGGTGACGAATTCACGCAGCTTGTCGGTGAGGGCGGCATCCGCGCCGACGACGGGCTTCGCGGGCTCCGCCGCCGGGCTGGCGGCGTTCTGCACCGGGGCGGCCTTCGGCGGCTCGACGACAGGCGTCGAGGCTTCCTGCTTCGGCTCGACCGGCTTTGTATCGATGGCAGCGGCCCCGGCTGGGGCCTGCTCGATGTCCCTCGCCGTCAGGGGCGGGGGCAGGGTGGTATCCGGGACCGGCACAGCGGCGTCGATCTTCTGCTGATCGGTTTGCTGGGCGTAGCCGGGATGGCTCGTGAGCAGCAGCGCCAGGCCAAGGGCAGTTGAGGCCAGCAGACCGTGGAGTCGAACGCTTTTCACCTGTGTCTCCCAAAGCTTCCGGGGGCAGGCCCCCGACATTGAGTTCCGCGCGCAATCTATAACCGATAGTCCCGCATCGGTTACGTTTTTAACAACTTGCCGCCGCCGAACAGGTGAGCTGTGTGGCTATTTTGCACAGCCTGAATCCTCGATCGGCGGGGACAACAAAGCCTACTGCAACGGTGGGGGCGCTCCGCGGTTCCTGCACTGTTTTCCGCGGCTTTTATCCGATGACTTTCGCGTGATGGCGGGTGCGCGGCACTGTCACCCGGGTACCACATGGCGATGTGTGGACCTCGGCAGCCTCTTGCGGCGTTAAGAGCGTGAGTTATGCTTACCCCGCACACTGCGGTTGAAAGGATAAGGTCATGGCCTGGACGACCCCGATCCTCGAAGAGATCTGCCTCGGCCTCGAGATCAACGGCTATCTGCCGGCGGAATTCTGAAGTCTCCGATCCATCCTTGCCGGCCCCTTGAATGGGCCGCCTGACGGCACTCGTGCTCGGCGCAGCCGCCGGAGGCGCTTTTCCGCAATGGAATTGCCGCTGCCCGGTGTGTGAGCTTGCCTGGCGCGGCGATCCGCGTGTGCGCCAGCGTACGCAGGCGAGCTTGGCCGTGTCGGCCGGCAACGGGCAATGGACCATCATCAACGCTTCTCCCGATCTGGGGCAACAACTGCGCGCGGCGCCGGCCTTGCATCCGCAAAGCGGCCTGCGCGGCAGCCCGATTGACGCCGTCGTGCTGACGGGCGCCGAGATCGACCAGATCACCGGTCTTCTGTCGCTGCGGGAGGGCACCAGGTTCAAACTTTTCGCGACGGCGGCCAGCCACGCCGCGGTCGCGGACAACGCCATGTTTGACGCCATGAGCGCGATGGTGCGTCATGCCGTCGCTCCGGGCGAGACTTTCATGCTGGCGGGCGGCATCGAGGCCGGTCTGTTCACCGTGCCCGGTAAGGTGCCCCTCTATCTCGAAGGCGAAAATCCGGACCTCGCGGCCGAGACCGCCGCCAATGTCGGCATCGAGTTTGTGCGCGAGGGCGCACGGCTCGTTTTTGTGCCAGGCGCCGCGGCTGTGACCGACGCGATGCGCGAGCGCTTCGCGAACGCCGATGTCGTTCTGTTCGACGGTACGCTGTTCACCGACGACGAGATGCAGCGCGCGGGCGTCGGCGCCAAGACCGGACGCCGCATGGGCCACATGCCAATTGACGGCAAGGACGGCTCGCTGAAGGCCTTGGAGGGGATCGGCGCGCGGCGTATCTTCACCCACATCAACAACACCAATCCGATCCACATCGCCGGCTCGCCTGAACGCGCCAAGGTCGAGGCCGCCGGCTGGGAGGTCGCCGAGGACGGCATGGAGATCGTGCTGTGAAACTGCTCTCGCCCGAGGAGCTGGAAGCCGCGCTGCGCGACATCGGCGCCAGGCGCTATCACCGCCTGCATCCGTTCCATGGTCTGCTGCACGGCGGTAAGTGCAGCAAGGGTCAGGTGCAGGCCTGGGCGCTCAACCGCTACTATTATCAGGCGATGATTCCGATCAAGGACGCGAGCCTGATCGCGCGCTGCGAGGATTCCGCGGTGCGCCGCGAATGGCGCTCTCGTCTCGTCGATCACGACGGCGAGAAGGAAGGCGAGGGCGGCATCGCACGCTGGCTCAAGCTTACCGACGGGCTCGGCCTCGATCGCGATTACGTCACGTCGCTGCGCGGGCTCTTGCCGGGGACGCGTTTCGCGGTCGAGGCTTATGTGCATTTCGTGCGCGAGAAGTCGCTCCTGGAAGCGATCGCGTCATCGCTCACCGAACTGTTCTCGCCGGTCATTATCGGTGAACGCATGGCCGGAATGCTGGCGTACTATGACTTTGTCAGCCGCGAGACACTGGCTTATTTCGACAAACGGCCGCCGCAGGCCAAGAAGGACTCGGATTTCGCGCTCGCTTACGTGAAAGCGAACGCTACAACGCCCGAGCAGCAGCAGGCCGTGCTCGCCGCGCTCGAGTTCAAATGCGGCGTGCTGTGGACGATGCTCGACGTGCTGCATCACGCCTATGTCGATCCGAGAGAGGTGCCGCCGGGCGCTTTCGTCCCGGCGGACTGAACTATTTCACGCCCTGCGCCTTATTGACCTCGCGCACGATCGGCCACCACAGCTTCTCTTCGCTGCGCATGAACTCTTCCGTCTGTTGCGGCGAGAGATCGCGCGAGTAGGTGCCGAGCTGATGGAAGCGCTCCTGCACCTCCGGAATGGCCACCACCTTGCGGATGTCGGCATTGACCTTGTTGACGATCGCGTCCGGAACGCCCGCCGGCGCCATCAGGATGAGCCAGCCGCTCGACACCACGCCGGGCACGGTCTCGCTGATCGTCGGCAGGTTCGGATGCGTGGGAAGACGTTTGGCCGAGGCGACCGCAAGCACCTTGATGCTGCCGCCCTGAATCCCCGGTGCGAGACCAGCGAGGCCTTCGAACATGATCGGGATACGGCCGGCGATCACGTCATTGAGAGAGGCCGCCGCACCGGCCGCATGTACGAACGAGATGTTCGCCTTCGAGCGGTTGCGGAACAGTTCGCCGGTCAGATGCGATTGGCCGCCGCGGTTGGTCGCGCCGAACAGCATGCCTTCCTTGCTCTTGTTGGCCATCGCGATCAATTCGGCGAGGTTGTTCACCGGCAGGTCTTTGTTGACCGCGACCGCGATCGGTTGCTCGCCGACCATGCCGATCGGCTTGAACGCGGTCTGCAGGTTCACCGACATCTTGCCTTCCTGCATGATCGGCAGCACCGTGTAGGTCGAGGCCTGCGTCATGTAGAGCGTGTAGCCGTCCGGCTCCACCGCGGCTGCCGCTTGCGCGGCGATCTGCCCGCCGGCGCCGGGCCGATTTATGATGACGATCTGCTGCTTCCAGAGCTGCGACAGACGGTCGGCCACGACGCGGGTGACCACGTCCGGGCTGTTGCCGGCGGCGGCGGGCGTGATGAAGGTCACCGGCCGCGTCGGATAATCTTGCGCTTGCGCAGGTGCCACCAGCGCCGCGCCGACGCACGTCAATGTGAGCAGCGAGAAAATTCTTTTCATTTTTCCTCCCCTGCAACGGTAGCGTTTTTTGATTGTGGATTTGCTGTATAACACGTCGCCCGCAAGCGCCAAACGTTCAGTACGCGTTCAAACAAGAGCAAGATAGGGCCGGGAGACGTCGATGGAACAAGCGGTCGTGATCGCGCCGGACGCCAAGCCGCGGCTGCCGCGCGGCGTGCGTCTCACGCACAACGAGGCGCAAGGTGGCTGGCTGCTGCTCGCGCCGGAGCGCGTGTTCAAGGCAGATGCGGTAACGGCGGAAATCTTGAAGCGCTGCACCGGCGAAGCGACGCTGGAGGCCATTGTCGATGATCTGGTGAAAGCCTTCGCCGGCGCGCCGCGCGACCGCATTCATTCCGACGTGGTGAAATTGCTCGGCGGACTGGCGGAGAAGAGGCTGTTGGAGTTGAGTTGAATTGAATGGCAACGAATGGCGCAGGCATCCCGGCCCCTCTCGGCCTGCTCGCCGAGTTGACGCACCGTTGCCCGCTTGGCTGCCCCTATTGCTCCAATCCGCTGGCGCTCGACAACCGCAGTGACGAACTCGACACCGCGACATGGGCGCGCGTGTTCAAGGAAGCAGCCAGCCTCGGCGTCCTGCAGGTGCACCTTTCCGGCGGCGAGCCGGCCGCGCGGCGCGATCTGCCCGAGATCGTGAAGGCCGCGCGCGCCGCCGGTCTCTACAGCAATCTCATCACCTCGGCAGTTGGGCTGACGCCGGCGACATTGTCCGTGCTCGCCGACAACGGCCTCGATCACGTGCAGATTTCGATCCAGGACAGCGAAGCAGAATCCGCGGATCACATCGCTGACTATAAAGGCGCCTCGGTGCGCAAGCGCGCGCTGGCGGTCGAAGTGGTCAAGCTCGGCCTGCCGCTCACGATCAATATGGTCGTGCATCGCGCTAACATCGCGCGTGTCGAGCAGATGGTCGCGCTCGCGCTCACGCTCGGTGCGTCGCGCGTCGAGATCGCGCATGTGCAGTATTACGGCTGGGCTTTGAAGAACCGCGCCGCGCTGATGCCGACGCGCGAGCAGGTGGAGGAGGCCGTGCGCGTCGTCGAGCGGCTGCGCGAAACGCATCGCGGGCAGATCGTGATAGATGCCGTGGTGCCGGACTATTACGCGCGCTTCCCCAAGCCTTGCGTCGGCGGCTGGGGCCGCCGCTCATTGAACGTCACGCCGGCCGGTAAGGTATTGCCCTGCCATGCTGCGGAAGTGATCCCCGGCCTGGAGTTCTGGAACGTGCGCGAGCATGCGCTTGCCGACATCTGGCGTTCATCTCCGGCCTTCAACGCCTTCCGTGGCGACGACTGGATGCAGGAGCCATGCAAAAGCTGCGCATTGAAGGAAAAGGATTTTGGTGGCTGTCGCTGCCAAGCCTTCCTCCTTACCGGCGATGCGCGCGCCGCCGATCCGGTGTGTTATCTCTCGCCGCATCATGCGCTTGTCGCTCAGCTTGCGGCCGAGCGCACTGAGGCCGCCTACGCCTATCGCCGCTAGTTGGGAACCGATTGCAACCCTAGGGATTGTACGTCCGCCGTAACCGGGAAATCCCGGCGGCAGGCCTAGGGAGGAGATCATGAGGAATCTGGCGATCGGCGCGGTTTCCGCGCTGGGGATGGCTATTGCTTCGGCTCAGGCGCAGCCCGCGCCTCCCGGTAATCTGGAAAAGCTCTCGGGCTTCCAGCAGACCGGCACGCCGATGGACATTCCGACCGTGCCGCAGGGCGGGGCCAAGGCCGAGGCCATCAAGAAAAACCTCGGGCGCATCAAGCTGCCGCCCGGCTTCAAGATTAGTCTCTATGCTATTGTGCCGGACGCGCGTCACATCGCCGTCGGCCCGCAGGGCGTCGTGACCTTCGTCGGCACGCGCAAGACCAAGGTCTATGCCGTGACCGATCGCGACAAGGATCGCGTCGCCGACGAAGTAAAAGAATTTGCGCCGTCGCTCGCCTTCCATATTCCGAACGGCGTCTGCTTCTCCAAGGACGGCTTCTTGTTCGTCGCCGAGCAGAACCGCGTGCTGCTGTTCCCGGCGGCCGAGTTCTTCTACGAGGGGCCAGACGTCGCCGCCTTCGTCGTGGTGAAGCAGGGCGATCTCATCCCAAAGCAAGAAGAATCCTACAATCACACGGCGCGTGTCTGCCGCATCGGGCCGGACGACAAGCTCTACATCACGCTCGGACAGCCGTTCAACGTGCCGGCACCGGAGAAGCTCGATCTCTACAAGCGCATGGGCATTGGCGGCATCATCCGCATGGACCGCGAGGGCAAGGGACGCGAAGTGTTTGCCTGGGGCATTCGCAATTCGGTCGGCATGGACTTCAACCCCAAGGACAAGTCGCTCTGGTTCACTGACAACCAGGTCGACGGCATGGGCGACGATATTCCGGCCGGCGAGATCAACCGCGCCGACAAGCCGGGGATGGATTTCGGCTTCCCCTATTTCGGTGGCGGCAAGACGCGCACGAACGAATACAAGGACAAGCAGCCGCCGGCGAACGTTGTCTTCCCGCAGGTCGAACAGGTCGCGCACGCCGCCGATCTCGGCATGACCTTCTACACCGGGCAGATGTTTCCCGAGCGCTATCGTGGCGGCATCTTCTCGGCCCAGCACGGCTCCTGGAATCGCACCAAGCCGGTCGGTGCGCGGGTGATGTTCACGAGCCTCAAGCCGGACGGCACTGCCGACAAGAGCGAGCCTTTCGCGGAGGGCTGGCTCACCGAGAACGGCGAATATCTCGGCCGCCCCGTCGACGTCGCGCAATTGCCCGACGGCTCGATCATTGTGTCGGACGACTTGGCTGGCGCGCTGTACCGGATCTCGTATGAGGGGCGCTGAGCCCAAGAGCGGCGCCGCAGGCCTTGCTTGCGGCGCCGGCATTGTCATGACCGGTGTGTTGCTGGCGGCGTTCGTTGCGGACGCACTGGCCGCCGATGGCGATGCAGCGGCCGGTCGCCGCAAGGCGCTGCAGTGCCAGACGTGCCATGGCCTCGATGGGCTCTCCAAACTGCCCGAAGCGCCCAGTCTCGCCGGCCAGCCGGTGCCTTATCTCATCAAATCGCTGAACGATTTCCGGCAAGGCGTGCGCAAGAATGAGATGATGTCCGTGGTGGTGCAGCAGTTGAGCGATCAGGATGTCGCCGATCTCGCCGCCTATTACGCCGCCATCACAGTAACGGTGCAGCCGCCGGGCTGACGGCGAGAGTTTCAGCCCGTCAAACCCCGCCTTTGCTCACATCCCCCGATTGCAAGTGTGGGGGTAAATGAGTGAGACTGGTTGCGATGGAGGCGCGCACCGGGGCCGCTCTCAATCGGACCGCGGAACGAAAAGCGCTTCCACACCAGGGAGGCGTCCATGATTCGATCCGTTCAGCGTCAGCTTTTGTTTGCCGGCACCGTCACCGGTCTTTTGTTGGCCGCGCCGGCCGTTGCCCAGCAGCCATCCGCACCACCCGCCGCCGCCCCGGCTGCACAACCTTTGCCTCCCGGCTCGCCGCTCATCGGTCGTCCTGAGGGCAACCCGGCGGCCGCCAAGCTCGCGCCCGTCGCTCCGCCGCCGATCCCGACCGCGGCAGACAAGCTGCCGACCGCCAAGCTCAAGCTGCCGCCCGGCTTCAATATCGAGGTCTATGCCAGCGGCATTGCCAACACGCGTTCGCTGCGTGTCGGCGACAAGGGCACGGTGTTCGTCGGTTCGCGTTTCGGCAACAAGGTCACCGCGATCGTCAAGAAGGACGGTAAGACCGAGCTCAAGACCGTGGCGGAAGGGCTCTATCGGCCGAACGGCCTCGCCTACAAGAACGGTACGCTTTACATCGCCGAGCTGTCGCAGATCTCCAAGATCGACAAGGTCGAGGACAACCTCGACAAGCCGGTGAAGCCGACGGTGATCTATTCCGATCTGCCGAAGGACGAGGCGCACGGCTGGAAATTCATCGGCATCGGTCCCGACAACAAGCTTTACATTCCGGTCGGACAGCCGGGCAACAACGTGATGCCGCCCGCGACGCATGCGCAGATCCGCCGCATCAATCTCGACGGCAGCGGCATGGAAGTGGTCGCACTCGGCGTGCGCAACACGGTCGGCTTCGACTGGAATCCGGTGAACAAGCAGCTCTACTTCTCCGACAACGGTCGCGACTGGGCTTCGGAGGATGTTCCGGAGGACGAACTCAACCGCATCACCAAGGTCGGCCAGCACTTCGGCTCACCCTTCTGCTACCAGGGCAACTTCCTCGATCCTGAATTCGGTTGGGGTCGCTCGTGCAGCGAGTTCGAAAAGCCGATCATGCTAACCGGGCCGCATTCGGCCGGCCTCGGCATGCGCTTCTATACCGGCAACATGTTTCCGAAGAAGTACAAGAACGCGATCTTCCTCGCTCGCCATGGCTCTTGGAATAGGTCGAAGAAGTTCGGTGGCGACGTCATCGCCGTCTTCCTCAACAAAGACGGCACGGTGAAGTCGTCGGAGCCATTCATCACCGGCTTCTTGGAGAACAACAGCTACATCGGCCGCCCGGTGGACGTGGAGATCATGAAGGACGGTTCCATGCTCGTCTCCGACGACTGGAACGGCGCGATCTACCGCATCACCTACGGCAAGGCGAAAGTCGCGGGCCGCTGAGGCGAACTGCGGTGGGCCGGAGGCGTTATGCCTCCGGCCGTTTTCGTTTGAGCGAACATCAATGACAGTTTGGAACCTGAGCCAACGGCTCGTTGCCGCCACGTTGCTGGTTTGCGCCGGCAGCATCGCGATGGCGGCCGAACCCTTCGTCGAACGCGTGGCCCCGTGCCTTGCCTGCCATGGCGAGAACGGCCAGTCGGAAAACCCGGAAGTGCCGTCACTTGGCGGCCAGCCTGCCCCTTACCTGTTGATTCAGATTTATCTCTTCCGCGAGAAGCAGCGCGTCATTGAAATCATGAATGACGTGACGAAGGGGTTCACCGACGACGATCTGCGCACCTTTTCGGATTTCCTCGCCAAACAGCCCCCGCCGAAACCGGTCGATGACAATGCGCCCGATATGGCGCGGCTGGAACGCGGCCGCACGCTTATCACGCAGCACCGCTGCAACGCCTGTCACAATCTCGATCTCACCGGCAACGAGAGCATTCCGCGTATCGCCAACCAGGGCGAAACCTATCTCGTGAAGACATTGCGCGAATACAAGAACAACACGCGGCACGGCTATGATCCGGCGATGGCAAGTGTGCTGGCGCCGGTCAGCGACGATCAGATCCTCGATCTCGCTTACGCCATCGCGCGCTTTCGCTGACAATCATTACGTAACGTGATCGAACAACAAAAAACCGGGCCCCGTGGGAGGGGCCCGGTGGGTAGTCTTACCGGCGTGGGGGCCGGTTACTCTTCCAGAGGGGAACATGCTGCTCCGCCGGCTCATCTGGGAGGATACTTCCGGCGCAACAGCGAGCCCGCAGTATGCGAGCGGTATTGGAGCCCAGCAATGCGGACAGCCGCATGTCAGCCATGCCAAATCGCGCGCCACGTAAATGCGGATAAAATGCGCGTATTTATTTGTACATCTATGACTGGCGCGTGTTCACGTACGCGTGATGTCTCATGGCATACGAATTAGAAGTGCCAGCGCTGCGCGTTCGCGACCAGGAAATCGCGGAAGACTTGGATGCGCGCGACAGACTTGAGTTCTTCCGGATAGACGAAATACGCATCAAGCGCGAGCGTGTTGGCCTCGCCGAACAACTGCACCAAGCCGCCGTTCTCTTCCACCAGATAGTCCGGCAGCATGGCGACGCCGAGTCCGCGCTGACAGGCACGCAGCACGCCGAGCACGTTGTTGATCGAAAGCGTGGGCGTGCGCGGTCCTTTCCCATCGCGGCCCACGTCCATGAGCCAGCGACGGTTCGCAAAGTGGGCTGGAACCGCGCCGCCGAGCAGGATGATGCGGTGCTTGTCCAGTTCCTCGTGCGTGCGCGGCGTGCCGAAGCGCTTGAGATAATCGGGCGACGCATAAGCGTGAAAATGGACCGAGAACAGCTTGCGCTGAATGAGATCCGGCTGTGTCGGCTGACGCAGGCGGATGGCGACATCAGCCTCGCGCATGGCGAGATCGAGCTCTTCGTCGGTGGTGATCAGTGTGATGTGGATGTCGGGATAGAGATCGAGGAACTCGCCGAGGCGCGGCGTCAGCCAATGCACGCCGATGCCGGGCGATGTGTGCACTTTCAGTTCGCCGTTCGGCCGCTCGCGGCTGTCGGTGAGCTTGGTGCGGGCCGCCTCGAGCTTCATGAAGACTTCATGAGCCGTGCGGTACAAAAGCTCGCCCTGTTCGGTGAGAATCAGGCCGCGTGCATGACGGTGGAATAGCGAGACGTTGAGCTCGCCCTCCAGCGCCGAGACCTGACGCGACACCGCCGATTGCGACAGCCCGAGCCGTTCGCCGGCGTGGGTGAAGCTGCCCGCCTCCGCTGCGGCGTGAAAGACCTTCAGTTTGTCCCAATCCATGGAACTACTGTGCGATGAGCTAATGGTCATTCGGCAGCCGCCCGTTCGGTTTCATGCGCAGCCAGGAATTTCTCGGCTTCCAGCGCCGCCATGCAGCCTTGTCCGGCGGCGGTGACTGCCTGCCGGTAAATGTCGTCGGTAACGTCGCCGGCGGCGAAGACGCCGGGCACCGAGGTCGCGGTCGAATGGCCGGCCGTGACGATGTAGCCGGAGGACTTCATTTGCAGTTGTCCGGCGAAGAGCTCGGAAGAGGGTTGGTGGCCGATGGCGATGAAGACGCCGTCAACCTGACGTTCGGTCATGAAGCCGGTCTTGATGTTCTTCAGCCGCACGCGGTTGACCTTGAGCGGGTTGTCGCTGCCCAGCACGTCGTCGAGCACGGAGTCCCAGATCACTTCGATCTTGGGATGCTTGAACAGACGGTCCTGCAGGATCTTCTCCGCGCGGAAGTGGTCGCGCCGGTGCACGACCGTGACCTTGGAAGCGAAATTGGTGAGGAACAGCGCTTCCTCGACGGCGGTGTTGCCGCCGCCGACGACGATGACTTCCTTGTTGCGATAGAAGAAGCCGTCGCAGGTGGCGCAGGCGGAGACGCCGT
>Ga0255338_1001038_pt1 | contig 61441 bp, 68 predicted proteins | sample MeOH1_35cm_T4_19_FD_203715 | JGI IMG/M metagenome (GOLD analysis project Ga0255338, IMG submission 203715) | Sandy soil microbial communities from University of British Columbia, Vancouver, Canada - MeOH1_35cm_T4_195 | ecosystem: Engineered > Artificial ecosystem > Sand microcosm > Unclassified ... | reverse complement strand
TCGTCACAGGGTACTCCGCCCGAGACCCTCCCCTTCCCGCCAATCCCCGCCGGCCGATAGCTTGGATGCGCCGCCTGATTGCCTGGTGGCGCGCCCGCGCCCCCGTACCCGCGCCCGATCCGGCGCACGTCGCAGCCCAGCGCGAGGCACTTGCCCATGCCCGCGCGGCGCTGCGCCGATCCTATGCGGCGCGGGACGAGGAGCTCGAGAGCCGCATCGTGGCGCTAATGCTCGCCCTGTCCTTGGATCCGCCGCCGCGGCGCCGACGCCGACGCAGCCGGGATGCCACGCAAAAGCCGCCCGGCCATTTCTGATCGGGCGGCAGGGAGCATCGTGCGTGCGTGCGCGCGATAATAAGGACAACGGCGATCGCCCGATTTCGATCCACCTCTGCGGCTCCTTTCACGCGTCTTTTCGGACAGCCATATCCGACGAAGCAATCCGAAGGCAGCGCTCGCTCGCCCAGGGCGCGGTTGCGACTGGCCGACGAATCCGTCCGCAGTCGGATTCGACGGGAAGGGAGACATTTGCCCTTGCTGAAGCAGTGCTGAAATGCAGTCATGGCATTTCAGCGTAACGGTAAAAGGGCGTGCCATGCACAAGCTGCTTCTGAGCCTTATCCTGCTCGGCGCAACGATCTTCGTCTCGCCGGCATGGGGGCAGGCCACGGCCCGGCCCTGCGGAACCGAAGAGACAGTCGGGCCTGCCTGCCTCCTGTCCAAACAACCATTGGCGTCGCTGCCGCCCGGCCCGCTTTACTGGCACCTGGATCAGTTCGATTCGCGGAACGCCGCCGAGCGCGCCGCGATCGCGACCAGCACGGTGGCGGAGGCGTTCGGATCGATCTGGCTGTTCACCATCGAACGCCAGTCCTGGCGGCCGGCACGGGGCAGGCATGTCTCCGATATCGGGCCGCTGCCCGTGCAGCCTGCAGCAGCCTATGCGGCCGAATATCTTCGGTCGGTCTTCAGCCCCGGCATGACGGCGCCGCTCCACGTCCATTCCGGTCCGGAAGCCTTTTACGCCGTCAGCGGTGACACCTGCCTGGAGACTCCGGGCGGGATCAAATTGGGTCGCGGCCCAGGCAACAGCCTGCTCATCGAGGCGGGGCCGCCCATGCTGCTGATGGCGATCGGGAAGGATCCGCGTCGCGGCTTCGCGCTGATCCTGCACAGCGCCGATCAGCCGCCCACGACCCTGATCCATGACTGGCATCCGCAGGGCCTGTGCAGCCAGCAGCTTGCGCGTGACCAGGCCCGGTAGCAGTCACCATCGCGCGGCTGACGTCGGCCGCCAGCCGCGCTATGCAGCGGCGTGACCGTGATCCTTCGCCCCCGATCGCTGCCGGTGCTCGGCCTCGCCTGCCTCGCCGCCCTTGCCCCCGCCGCCCCGCGCCTGGACGGCGCGTGGCCCGATACGCCGCGCGCCAGGCTCGGGGCGCTCGCGCTGCTGCAGACGCTCAACGCCGAACTGCTCGGCCATGACAGCGCGACGCTCACGCTCGATAGCTGGTGCGCACGCCGCCATCTTGCCCCGCCCGGCAGCCATGTCGTTGCCGACCGGGTGACGGGCGCGGACAAGCCGGCCCCGCCCGAGGTCCGCGCGGCGCTCCAGCCCGGCGCCGGCGACGCGATCCGCTACCGGCGGGTGCGGCTGCGCTGCGGCACGCGCATCCTGTCGGAAGCGGACAACTGGTATCTTCCCGCCCGCCTCACGCCGGAGATGAACGCGCTGCTCGACGGCAGCGACACGCCGTTCGGGCGCGCAGTGCAGGCGCTGCATTTCCGGCGACAGACCGTGTCGGCCAAGCTGCTCTGGTCGCCCCTGCCCGATGACTGGCCCGACCGGCACGACCGCGCGGGCACCGGCCGCCGCCTCGCCATTCCCGATCGGGTGATCGAGCATCGCGCGATCCTGCGCCTGCCCGACGGCACGCCCTTCAGCCAAGTGATCGAGACCTATCAGGGCGCCGTCCTCGGCGCAGCGCCGCGATGATCCGCGGCGCGCCCCGCCGGGAGGTGCTGACCGGCGACATCACCGCGCTGGCGCATGACGCGATCGTCAACGCCGCCAACAGTTCGCTGCTCGGCGGCGGCGGGGTGGACGGCGCGATCCACCGCGCCGCCGGGCCGGAGCTGCTGCACGAATGCCGCCTGCTCGGCGGCTGCCGGACGGGCGAGGCAAAGATCACGCGCGGCTATCGCCTGCCGGCACGGCATATCATCCACACCGTCGGCCCGGTCTGGCGCGGCGGCGGCAACGGCGAGCCGGACCTGCTGGCGAGTTGCTACCGCGCCGCGCTGGCGCTGGCGCAGCGCCACGGCCTGCGCAGCATCGCCTTCCCGGCGATCTCGACCGGCATCTACGGCTTCCCGATGCCCGAGGCGGCCGCCATCGCGACGCGGACGGTGGACGACTGCCTCGTCGCGGCGCCGGCGGCGTTCGACCTGATCTCCTTCGTCTGCTTCAGCCCCGAAGCGACGGAAATCTTCGCGCGGGCGCTCGAACAGGCCCAGTAACAGGCCCAGTAAACGCCGGCCCCGCTGCGGCCGGCATCCTCGGCGCCCTCACCCGGCCGCGACGGGAATCCATACCGAGAAGCTCGCGCCCGAGCGGTCCGTGCGGTTGCGCGCGACGATGCGCCCGCCATGCGCCTCGGCCAGCTTGGCGGCGAGCGTCAGGCCGACGCCGCTGCCGGGCCGGCCAGCGCGCTTGTTCGCACCCGCGCGCCAGAAGGGCACGAACAGCCGCGCCTCGTCCTCGGGCGGAAAGCCGTCGCCCTCGTCGAGCACGCTGACGATCGCGAAGCCGTCCGACCGGGTCATCGCGATCGTCACCGGCGTGCCGGCCGGGGCGTGCTTGATCGCGTTGGTCAGCAGGTTGGTGAAGACCTGCGTCATCCGCACCGGATCGGCGAGCACGCGCTCCGCCCGGTAGGTCTCGACCAGCGTGACGTCGCGCTCGCTCGCCGACGCGCGGAGATCGCCCGTCGCCGTGCGCAGCACGCTGTCCAGGTCGAGCTGGCGCAGGTCGAGGCTCAGTTCGCCCGCATCGGCATGGGCGAGCGTCTGGAGATCGTCGACCAGCCGGGAGAGGTGCTCGACCTGGCGCAGCAGCCGGTCGGCCTCGCCGGTGGCGGGATCGATCACCCCGTCGGTCAGGCCGTGCAGCCGCCCCTTGAGGATGGTCAGCGGCGTGCGCAACTCGTGCGCGATGCCGGCGGTCAGCACCGTGCGTTCGCGCTCATAGGATTCGATGTCGGCTGCCATCCGGTTGAAGCTGTCGACCAGGTCACCCGTCTCGCCCGATGTCTCGCCCCGCGGCACGCGGACCGACCGGTCCCCGGCCGAGACCTGCACCGCCGCGCGCGCCACCGCGGTGATCGGCCGGCTGATGCGCCGCGCCAGCACGATCGACGCGCCGCCGCCGACGATCGTCGAGATCAGCCCGATCGTGGCGATGAAGCCGATATCGCCGATGCTCGGCCCGTCGCCGCCATAGCGGTCGTAGATCTGGAAATAGCGGTCCGAGCCGCGCTGGCCGGTATCGATCAGATATTGCAGCTCGGCCCGCGCCCTGGGCGGCATGTGCGCCGCGACGCTGGCGAGATGATAATAGACCGATCCGTAATAGACGACGAGCCCCACCGTCATGGTGATGATGGTGGTGAGGCCCGCGAGGATCAGCATGCGGGTGACGATGCGGTTCATCACGCCGGCCACAGGCGATATCCCAGGCCGCGCACCGGCTCGATCATGTCGGCACAGCCGGCCACGGCGAGCTTCTGGCGCAGCTTCGACAAGTGGCTGTCCACCACCCGGTCATAGGCCTCGCTGTCCGGCGATGCCGCCTCGAGCAGTTCAGTGCGCGAAAAGGCGCGGCGCGGCTGGCGCGCCATATGGGCGAGGATCTCATATTCGGTGGGGGTCAGCGGCAGGCGCACCGGCTCCGCCGCATCGTCGTCGCCGCGACACGTGACCACGCGCGCATCCAGTTCGATCAGCAGCCGACCGACCGAAAGCGTCCGCCGCGCGGTCGCGCCCTGGGTCCGGCGCAGCACCGCCCGGATCCGCTCGACCACCTCGGACGGGTTGAACGGCTTCACGACATAATCGTCGGCGCCGATCCGGAGCGAGGACAATTTTGTCACTTCGTCGTCGAGCGCCGTCACCATGATCACGGGCGTGTCGATCCGGCGCCGGATGGTGGTGAGCACGTCGAGCCCGTCGCTCCCCGGCAGGCCGATATCGAGCAGCATCAGGTCCGGGCGAAAGCGCGCATGCTCGCGGATGGCATCCTGCACCGTCGTCGCGCGCGCCACCTCGAACCCGGCCCGCTCGACATAGGCCGCCAGCAGTTCGGCGATCTCGCGCTCGTCCTCCACGATCAGAATCCGGCTCATCAATACTCCCTTCGATCCACGCCATCGCCCCGGCATGTTGAGGAAGGATGGAGGGCAGACTCCATCGAACCTCCATCGAATCCACCGCGAGCGTTCATCGTCGCCCGCCATCTGCCGCCCCGACGCCGGTTATCGTGACCGGCGCTTTGGGAGGTTTCTCGCATGCTACGCTCACTTGCCCGATTTGCGCTATTCGGTTTGATTACGACCCCGTTCGCGGCCCCCGCGCTGGCGCAGGACGACCCCGTCAAGGGCATCTACGCCGTCGCCCGCGCCGGCGCCTCGATCAGCCCGGAACAGAAATTCGACGGGTCCTCCGTGCCGCTGTCGTCGCTGTTCGACGACAAGACCAAGTACAAGACGGGCATCACCGGCCAGATCGGCGGCGGCTATGATTTCGGCCTGTTCCGCGTCGAGCAGACGATCGGCTATACCAGCAACGACCTGAACCTGAAGGATGCCAACACCGGCGGCCTCACCAGCGCCGGACGCAGCCGCGCCTTCAGCATGACGGTCGCCGGCTATGTCGATATCCCGGTCCACAAGATCATCGTGCCCTATGTCGGCGGCGGTATCGGCGCGGCGCGGGTCGAGGCGAACCTGTCGCGGGTCAACAGCGCGACCGGCGTCGGCAGCAGCTTTTCCGGCAAGGACTGGGGCCTGATGTGGCACGCCGATGCCGGCATCGGCGTGCGCGTCTCGCGCAAGATGACGATCGAGGTCGGCGGCCGCTATGCGCAGACGAGCGGGCTGAAATATGCCGGCGAGAGCGCCGGCGTCGCGACCAGCTTCGAGCCGAAGCTGAGCACCCTTTCGGCCACCATCGGCGTCCGCCACGTCTTCTGATCGTCCGGCAGCGATCGGCCGGCCCCGCCGTCGCGCGCCCGCCCGGCCGCCCCGGCGGCGGGGTGGGCGCGTGCTGCCGCCCCCGCCCCGAAAGGAATAGCTCGTGCCGGCCAGGCCGCTTCGTTTCTGCCGTGCCGTCGTGTCCGGGAATCGCCGCCGGCCGACGCTCGCCCGTGGCCGCGTACGGTATCCGCGCGGGCTGGCAGCCTTCCGGCCGACGGACATATGACGCCGCTCGGCCCGGACAGCCCCGCGGACGCGCCCGCCGCCCATCGCCTCGGGGCACCGGCGCGCCAGGTCGCCGTCTTCCTGCCCCCAGGCGTCGCCGGGCTGCTATTGCTCCAGCGCCAGCTCGACCGGTTGCTCGAGGACGATCTGGCGGCGGCCATGCTCGCGCTGATCGTGGCGATCGTGCTGCTCGCACTGGCCGCCCCGTTCCTCGGGCGATCGCGGCGGCGCTAGCCTAGCGGCAATCGCCGTAGAAGGTCATCGTCCGGGCGCGGTAATCGAGCAGCATCCTGACCTTCATCGCCGCAAACAGCGGATTGCCGATATTGGCGATCGGGCCGCCGGCGGATCCGCGAATGGGGTGAAGCGAGGCGATCTGGCCAGCCGGCAGCCTGAACGGGCCGAAGCCCACCGGCGCGGCGATGGTGTATGCGGACGCTTTCGAACTGCCGCGCGCGCCGTTGTGGACGATCGCCCCCTTCTCGACCAGCGCGTCGCGCAGACCCGGCAGGTCCAGCGCCTGTTGATACAGGCCGATGCCGCCGTTCGCGCCGGTATCGATGCTGATCGGCCCGGCGAGCGCGCCAAACCTGAAGTCCTGCAGGATCGGAAAGCCATCGACCGTCTCGAACCCGGTCGACCATCGCGTCCTGCACGAACCCGTCATCGCCGCTGCTTCGGCGACATCGTCCAGTATCGCCAGGTTCCGGCGCGGATAGTCGATCATCACGATCTTGTCGGACAGGAAACTATAGCCGAGGATAGCGTCCAGCTTCCGCCCATAATGGGTCGAAAGCGCGCTCAAGTCCGAGGCAACGGCGTCGATCGAGCCGTAGCCGCGCCCCTGGATCGTCAATCCGGCAATCTTCGCGGGAAATACCGCCTGGCCCTTGCCTTCGCCGAAGCCGCTGGCCTCGCCGCCGTCACCCTTGTCGATCTCGAGGCCAAGCGCTTCGGCGCGCGAACGGTCGATGACCGAGGGATCGACGCCGGTATCGATCAGGACGTAGAGCGGCGTGCCCTTGATCATGACCTCCACGCCGATCTCCGACCGGGAGAAGTCGAACGGAACCTGCACGGGGGCCGACCGCGCCGGCGCGGAAATGGCCATCAACATCAACAGAATGCCGGCCATCCGGCCCGATCTTCCACCCATTGCACGATTATGGCTGACCGAGGCGCGCCGGGCAATGCCCGCTTCCGCCCTCTACGGCGCAGGCTGAACTATCCCGATCTTCCCCCGCCGTTCCGGGGGCCGGCATCAGGCACGGGCGATCCAGCCGCGCCAGGTGAAGGCAGCGTAGAATTGCGTCACGTCGCTGAAGCCGCCGGCGCGCAGGATGGCTTCGTCGGCCTCGGGGCTGAGCATCGCGACACTTGCATCGACAGCGGTGCGCGCGCCCCGCGCCTGACCGGGGTCGGCGCCGGAGGCGATCGCGAAGTTCATGTAGCGGTCGAGCCAGCGCGCGCGGTCGCCTTGCGGGAAGCTGCCATGCGCGGCGACGAACGGCGCGCCGGGGCGGAGGCGCCGGTGAATCTGCCGGACGGTGCGCTCGCGTTCGACCGGATCCAGAAAGTGCAGCGTCAGCAGGCAGACCGCGGCGTCGAACGGGCCGGACGGCGCGTCGTCGATATAGCCCTCGATCAGGTCGGCCCGCGCGGCGTGAGGCCCGAGCGTGCGCCCGGCCAGCTTCAGCATCTCCGCCGCGGGATCGACGCCGACGAAGCGCCAGCCGGCCTGCATGTCGGCGAGCGCCTTCATCTCGAGGCCACCGCCCGCGCCGAGGACGAGCACGCGCGCGTCGTCTGGTGCCCGCTCGGCCAGCAGCACCCCGGTCATGCGGTGCAGCGCCTCGAAGCCGGGCACGAAGCGTCGCGGCCCCTCGACATAGCGGGCGACATGCACCGGATCGGAAAAGGGCTTGAGGAAATAGTCCGGCCCGGTCGGCGCATCAGTGGGCATGCTCGGCTCCGCTCGTCTCGGGAAGGGGCCGCCGGCTGAGGCGGTCGTGGAAATCCGCGCTCAGCGCGGCAAGCGTGACGCGGTGGAACGACGCGAGCAGCAGGGCCTCGGCCTCGTCGAGCGCGTCGTCGAGCGCTGCATTGACCGCCTGCTCGACCAGGCAATCGGGGGCTTCGCGCCGGTTGCCGATCGCAAACAGCGCCGGGCGCCCAAGCGCCTCATAGACGTCCCCGAGCGTGATCGCCGCGAGGTCCCGCGCGAGCGTCCAACCGCCGCCATGGCCCTTTGTCGACGCGACATAGCCCTGCGCGCGAAGCCCGGCCATCGTGCGGCGAACCACGACGGGATTGGTCCGCATCGCGACGGCCAGCGCAGCGGAGGTCACCGGCCCGTCATGCTCGGCCATGTGGAGCAGGACGTGGAGCACGCCCGATAATCGACTGTCGCGAATCATGTAACTTCTAATGATACATTATCGAGATCGGGTCAAGGCGCCGGGCGAGGCCGGGCGCACCGCGGGCGCCGGAGCGCGCGGGCATTATCCCGCGCGCTCCCCGTCTTCAGATCTGCGCGACGCCGCCGTCCACGAACACTTCGCTTCCCGTCATGAAGCTGCTGTCCGCCGATGCGAGGAAGGCCGCCACGGCGGCCACCTCCGCAGGGTCACCGAGCCGCCCGATCGGCGTGCCGGCACCCATTGCGTCCATGGCTTCGGCACCAACCACATCCAATGCGAGCTCGGTTCGCGTGGGCCCGGGCGACAGCACGTTGACGCGAATGCCGGTGCCGCGCAGGTCCTGCGCCCAGCTGCGCGCGAAATTGCGGACCGCGGCCTTGGTGGCGCTGTAGACGCTGAAGCTCGGCGTGCCCATCACGCCGGTGCTCGATCCGGTGAGGATGATCGAGCCGCCCTCGCCCATCAGGGGGAGGCCCTTCTGGACGGTGAAGAGCAATCCCTTGACGTTGACGTCGAACGTCTGGTCGTAATGCCCCGGCGTGATCTCGCCCAGGGGGGCCAGCGCTCCGGTTCCGGCATTGGCGAAGAGAATGTCCAGGCTGCCGCGCGCCGCCTCCACCGCCCCGAACAGCCGATCGAGATCGGCCAGATCAGCGACCGAACCCGGCACCGCGCGCGCATTCTCCCCGAGCGCCGCCACGGCCGCGTCGAGCGCATCCTGTCGCCGCCCGAAGATATAGACGAAAGCGCCTTCCTCGATGAAACGCCGCGCGGCGGCGAACCCGATGCCGGTGCCACCACCCGTCACCACCGCCGTCTTGCCTGCCAGTCTCTTCATGTCGTGCTCCTTGATTGAGGTTGCACGTAGCTGGCGGCGCACCCACCTGTGGACAAGTATGCACCTTTTGGTAAGTACCCAAATATGTCCGAGCCCCCTTCCCCTGTCCCCGGCTTTTCCTGCGGCCTCGACGCTACGCTTCGCCTGATCTCGGGCAAGTGGAAGCCGCTGATCCTCTATTTCCTGCTCCAGGGGCCGAACCGTTATGGCGCGCTGAAGCGGGCGGTCCGCGGCGTCAGCGACAAGGTGCTGATCCAGCAGCTGAAGGAGCTGGAGGCCGACGATGTCGTCAAGCGCACCGACTATCGAGAAGTCCCGCCCCGCGTGGATTATGCGCTCACCCCGCTCGGCCGCAGCCTCGCCGAAGCGCTCGTGCCGCTGTGCACCTGGGGAAGCGAGAACATGGCCGAGGTCTCGCGCATCTTCGCCGAGCGCGATGCCTGGCGTGATGGCACAGCTCCCTAGCCGGCAGTCCTCGCCTGGAGGGGATCGGCATCGTCGTGGCGCATCCGCCGCATCGCTTTCGCGCAGGCAAGCCTTATATCTCCGCCTGCCCGCGCCTAGATAGGGCGGGATGACAAAGGTTCTCCTGGCGGGCGCCACCGGTCTGGTCGGCACGGCGGCGCTGAAGCTGTTGCTGGGGGACGAGCGCGTGACCCGGGTCGTCGCGCCGACGCGCCGGCCGCTTCCGCCGCACGCGAAGCTGCTGAACCCGATCGCGGACAGCGCCGATTTGCCGCACGACGCCGACTGGTGGGCGACCGACAGCGCGATCTGTGCGCTGGGGACGACGCGGGCGAAGGCCGGATCGGCCGCGGCGTATCGCGCCATCGACCATGATTACGCGCTCCGCATCGCGACGCTGCTGCGCGAGGGCGGCGCACAATGCTTCGCCCTGACCTCGTCCATGGGGGCGAATGCGCGGTCCCGGTTTCGCTACACCCGCACCAAGGGCGAACTCGAAGACGCCATCGATCGCCTCGATTTCCCCTCGCTGACGATCGTGCGCCCGGGCTTTCTCGGGGGAGAGCGCGCGGAATATCGGCCGCTCGAGCAGATCATTGGCCCGCTGCTGCGCATCGCGGCGCCGATCCTGCCCGCCGGCGCCCGCATCAGCCCCGCATCGACCGTCGCGGCGTTGCTCGTCGAAGCGGCGCTCTCCGGCCGGGCGGGCAGGCACGTCATCAATTCCACGCAGATCGCGGTCGTCGCCGGGCGCCGCCCCGCAATGCCGGGCAATCCCTATTATAATGGCCCCGTTACCGACCATTTCGACGGCAACCGCTTCTTCAACCCGGGCGAACCGGAAACCGACCGAACCCTGAGCGACGTGCTCCGCTGGAAGCGCGCCGTGCCCGACAATCCCTGGCCCGCCTCGGTCGGCGTGGCCCCGGTCGTCCCCGACGCCCGCGTCGCGGGGCTGCGCGTGACGATGGTCGGCCACGCCACGCTGCTGATCCAGATCGCCGGCCTCAATCTCCTGACCGACCCGGTCTGGTCCGATCGCGCCAGCCCGCTCGATTTCGCGGGGCCCAGGCGCGTCACGGCGCCCGGGGTGAGGATCGAAGACCTCCCGCCGATCGATGCGATCCTGCTGTCGCACAATCACTATGACCATCTCGACATCGCGACGCTGCGGGCCCTGCAGGCGCGGCACGCGCCGCTGATCGTCACCCCGCTCGGCAACGACACCATCGTGCGCCGCCATGTCCCCGCCGCCCGGATAGCGGCGGGCGACTGGGGCGATCACTTCGAGATCGCGCCCGGGGCGGAGGTGCATATCGTGCCTGCCACCCATTGGTCCTCCCGCGGCATCCGGGACCGGCGCATGGCCTTGTGGGGCGGCTTCATGGTGCGGGCGGGAGGAAAGCTCGTCTATTTCGCCGGCGACACGGGATATGGCACGGGCAATATCTTCCGGGCGATGCGCGCGCGCTTCGGCCCCCCTGACCTCGCGCTGATCCCCATCGGCGCCTATGATCCCCGCTGGTTCATGGCCGCACAGCATGCCGATCCGGAAGAGGCCATCCAGATCATGCGCGACCTCGATGCGCGTGCCGCGATCGGCATGCACTGGGGCACCTTCAAGCTGACCGACGAGTCGCGGGACGATCCGGCGCTGCGCCTCGCCGCCGGGCTCGCGGCGAAGGGCATCGACCCCGATTCCTTCGTCGCGCTGCGGGCGGCCGACACGGCCGAGTTCAGCTGACTGCCGGAGGCATAATACAGGCACCCGGGCAGCGCACCGAGGCGCACGCGCGAGAATGGCTCGCCAGCCGGCCGCCGAGTGCTAATCATGCACCCATATTCCACCCCGGTCGGAGTGACGTCCGCGTGTCGCATGCCCGCTAGCAGCGTCGAAAGCGCTGCCCCCTTCAGCCGGCTGGTCGGCCGGATCCAGGTCGAGGCACTGCTGAACTGCCGCGTCGCGGTGACGCGCGGCCTGCACGGCCATGTCGGCCGCGCGCTGCCGTTCGACCGGGTCGTCTATCTGCTGATGGTGCTGCGCGAGAGCGCTGCCTTCCGCGGGACCTGCACCGGCGTGGCGGCGGCGGGGGAGCGGCCCTCCGGCATCAGCATCAACGCCATCGCCGCCTCGCTCGGCCAGCCCTTCGAAACCGCGCGGCGGCATGTCAACGCGCTGATCGACGACGGCGTCGCCCGGCGCGGGCCGGGGGGTGTCGAGGTGCGGCCGGAGGCCCTGGCGCGGGGCCCGCTCGCTGCAATGCTCGTCGATCTGCATGACACCATGATCCGGCTGGTCGAGGATCTGCGCACCTTCGGCGTACCGGTGCCGCCGCCCCGGGGCGGCGTGCCCTATTGCCGGGAAGCGACGATCGCGGCCGCGCTCGACCTGATGCTCGCCGCGCACGAATATCTCGTCCAGGGCTATCGCTCGGGGCTCGAGATGGTGGTCGTCAATGCAGTCGTCGCAGCGAGCGTGCGCCACATCACCTTCGATCGCATCCTCGCGCTGCGCTACGCCGCGGCGGATACGCCACCGCCCGACCAGTTGCGGCGATCGGTCGCGCCGCGCCCGATCGCCCGCGGGCTGCTCATCCCCTACACCACCGTCCGACGGCAGATCGAGCGCTCGGTCGCGCGGGGCATGCTGGTGATGCGCGACGGCGGGGTCCGCGGGGCGCCTGCCTTTCTCGATCAGTCGTCGCTCATGGCCGGCGGCGCGGTCAGCGCGGCAGTCGTCTCCCGCGTCGCGCGCGCCTTCGAACGGCTCGGCCCTGGCGGCTTCCCGTTCGACGATCCCGCCAGCCGCTACATCGGATCGCGCCCGGCGCTCATCGCCTTCGCCTGAGCGCGCGCCGCCCTGCTACCCGCCACGGATAGCCGCTCGGTGCGGTAAAGACCTTGTTAGCCGCGAACTCCTAGCCGTCACGCATGCACTGCGGTGAAGCGGGAGAAGCGACCATGTTCGCAGCGGAGATCGGATTGTCGAAGCGCGGGCGATCCGCCGGGGCCATGCCGTCGCGCCGGCAGCATCCCCGCTCCCACACGCAGATGCCGGGCCGGGTCGGCGACGACGGCATCCGCAGCCTGTGCCGGGTGAGCGACCTTTCGCTCTCGGGCGCGCGGCTGAAGACCCATGCCGCGCTGCAGTGCCGCGCCGTCATCCTGCTCACCCTGCCGGGCCAGCCACCGCGCCGGGCGATAGTGATGTGGTCGGACGACTATATCGCCGGCTGCGCCTTCGAGGAGCCGCTCGACGCCGGCACGCTGGAGACGCTGGTGGGCATCTACGGCTTCGTCCCCGCGCCCAACAAGGTCCGGGCCTAGCCCCCGGCCGGGCGCGCCGCGCGCGGGGTGCCGAGCCCGGCATCCTCATCCCATTCGGCATCGACCGCCGCCTCGATGCAGCCATACCAGCCGAGCCCCTGATAGGTCTCGTAGCCCGGGGTCCGGGCGAAGGCGATGATGCTGCCGCCGCGGCGATACCAGCCGCGCGTGCGCCCCTCCGTCTCCAGCACGACCTTGCCCGTCAGGATGTCGCGCCCGTCCGAGGCGGCGAGCACATGATGGTCAGCGCTCAGCAGCATCACCCGCGACGTCTTGCGCTCCTCCTCGGACAGGGCCAGCCCCTGCACGATCGTGGCGGCCTGGGGCGCCCAGTCGAAGAAGATGCCCATCACGCCCAGCCGCTCGCCGTCGCTGCGCCCGCCGGCGCGGATCGCGGTTGAATAGGTGGCGACCGCCGCCCCACCGAGATGCGGGTTGCGCGCGATGTCGCACACCGCGAAATCGTCGCCACTCGAACAGCCCAGGCCGCGCCTGAACCATGGCTCGTCCGACACGTCGACGCCGATCGCGCCGCGATAGAGATCGGGCCGCCCGGTCGCGACGACCCGGCCGTCGCGGTCGGCGATCCAGAGATCGAGATAGACGGTGTAGGAGCGCAGGATCGTGGCGAGCCGCTCGCGGGCATAGGCGCTGCTGTCCGGGCCGGGATGAGTCAGCGCCTCGACCATTGCGATGTCGGTCGCCCACCAGCGGATGTCGCACGAGCGCTCATAGAGGTTGCGGTCCATGATCTCGACCGCATTGAGCGCGAGATCGGCCAGCCGCTCGCCGCGCAGCGCGAAATGCATCTCGGAGCCGGCCCAGCGCAGCTGCTCGATATTGGTCGCCACCGCCTCGCGCAGCTGGCGCGCGATGTTGCGGATATCGCTGGCGACGCCGTTCATTTCCTGTGCGACGACCGAGAAGGCGGATCCCGCCTCGCCCGCGCGGGCCGCTTCGAGCCGCGCGTTGAGCGCGAGCACGCCGGTGCGGCGCATCACGTCCTCGATCAGGGCGACCTTTTCCTCGGTGACGCGGGACACTTCATAGGCAAGCTTGAGTACGGCATCCGCCACGGCTTTCCCCCCAGCCGGTGATATGCCCTCTCCCGGGGCGCCCGTTCGCGTCCCCTGCCCGAGCGTGGCCGATTATGGTTAATTTCCGATGCCGCAACGACACCGCCGACCCGCTCCCCCAAGGCTATGCGAAGGCGCGGCGCCCCGCAATATCCGCAATGGTGGTAAATGCGCGCCTGTGGCCCCGATACAACAATGGCGCGGAAACCCGGGGGTTTCCGCGCCGCGCACCTCATGCCTCAGCGCTCGTAGCGGCCATAGCCGCGGTCGCCGCGATCGTAATCGCCATGGTCGCGGTGATGGTGGCGACCGCGATCGTCGCGATAATAGCCGCGATCGGCATAATAGCCCTGCTGGTAATAGCCCTGCTGGTAATAGCCATTGTCGTAGACCTGCGGGTACTGCTCGTAGCGATACTGATCATAGCCCGGGCCATTGTCATAGCCCTGCTCGTAATAGCCGTCGCGCCGGTGGTTGCCGCTGCTCGCAATGGCCGCGCCGATGGCGAGGCCGGCGATCCCGGCGACGATCGCGACGCCGCTATTGTCATGGCCGCGATGCCCGCCGCCATAACGCTGCGCCGAGGCAGGCACGGACGCGGTAAGCGCAGTGGCACCAAGGGCAAGGGCGAGGGTCGCCCGGGTCAAAAGGGATTTCATGATTGGCTCCTCAAAGGGGCGGGCGCGTTGCTGCCCGAAAAGGACAGGGGCCCGTGCCGGCTTGGTGCCTTTCTGGAACCCGTGCGGTGAATGGGCCCGGAATGGGCCTTGCAGCATGTGTTCATCGCTGTCGGAGGGATCCGCCCCCCGGCCCGGGACCAGCGGAAAACCTGCGCGACACCGTGATATCCCCGATGGGACGGCCATCAGTGACCGCGTATCCGGCGTCCATGACGGCAAGAGGAGGATCCGGCATCACGAAGCAGCATCGATCGCCATCCCCGTCCGGCCGGTCGCCGCGGCTCGCCCGCTGGTTGATCGGCCTCGTCGCGCTGGCGGCGCTGTTCGCGGCCGTGACGCATTTCGGCGAGTTCGAACGCTTCGCCGAGATGGCGCGCCGCGCCCGGCCCGGCTGGCTGATCGTCGCCGTCCTGCTCCAGCTCAGCACCTATGGAAGCGTGGCGCTGGGCTGGCGCACCGTCCTGCGGCGCGCCGGCGCACCGCAGCCGTTGCGGCGGCTGCTGCCGATCGCCTTCGCGAAGCTGTTCGCCGACCAGGTGATCCCGAGCGCGGGGATGGGCGGCAACCTGCTGCTGGTGGAGCGGCTGACCCGGCTCGGCACGCCGCGCGGCACCGCCGTCGCCGCGCTGCTCGTCTCGATGATCGGCTTCTACGCCGCCTATGCCCTGCTCGCCGTCGCCATGCTCGTCACATTGTGGCTGGATCGCGCGGCGACGCCGCTGCTGGTCGGTGTCGTCACGACCTTCCTGCTGGTGGCGCTGGCAATTCCCGCGCTGGCCCTGTGGCTGCGCCGCCGCGGGAGCCGGCCGCTGCCGGCGTGGCTCGAACATATCCCGCCGATCCCGGCGCTGCTCAAGATCGTCGGCGAAGCGCCTGCCGACCTGGTGACCGACCGCCAGCTGATCGCGACCGTGGGCGGCCTGAATGGCCTCGTCTTCATTGCCGATGCAGCGACGCTCGCTGCCTGCCTGCTGGCGATCGGCCAGCCGCTGCTGCCGGGCACTGCCTTCATCGCGCTGATGGCAGGATCGATTGCGGCGACGCTCGCGCCGCTGCCGCTCGGCCTGGGCAGCTTCGAGGCAAGCTGCGTCGCGATGCTCGGCGTGCTAGGCGTGCCGGTGGAGGCGGCGCTCGCCGCCACGCTGTTGCTGCGCACCCTGACGCTCTGGCTTCCCCTCCTGCCCGGCCTGGCCCTGCTGCGCGGCCACCGGCGAAAGGCGATCCGATGACCGACGCATTCTGGTCCACCCCGGCCGCCGCCGCGCTGGCGACGCTGAAGACATCGCCGGCCGGCCTCGATGCGGCGGAGGCGGCGGCGCGGCTGCGGCGAACCGGGCCCAATCTGGTCGGCGGTGAGCGGCGCGACAGGACGTTCATGCTTTTCGCGCGCCAGTTCAAGAGCCCGCTGACCCTGATCCTGCTGTTCGGCGGCGCGATCTCGCTCGGACTGGGCGACTGGCTGGATGCCACGATCATCTTCGTCATCGTCGGGGCGAGCGCCGGGCTGAGCTTCTACCAGGAATATGGCGCGACGCGCGCGATCGCGGCGCTGCAGGAGCGGCTGGCGCTCAAGGTGCGCGTGCTGCGCGGCGGCGCCGAGACGATCGCGCCGGTGCAGGAACTGGTGCCCGGCGACGTGATCCTGCTCGCCGCCGGCAGCCTGATCCCCGCCGACGGGCTGGTGCTTGCCGCCAATGACTGCCTCGTCACCGAAGCCTCGCTGACCGGGGAGGCGCTGCCGGTCGACAAGCTGCCCGGCACCGTGGCGGTGGACACGCCGATCGCGGGCCGCTCCAACGCGCTGTTCATGGGATCGTCGCTGCGCAGTGGCACCGCGACGATGCTCGTGGTGGAAACCGGCCCGCGTACCCAGTTCGGCGAGATCGCCGCGCGGCTGCGCACCGCGGCGCCGGAGACCGAGTTCGGCCGCGGGGTCCGGCACTTCGGCACGATGCTGTTGCGGGTGATGATCGTGATCGTGCTGGCCGTGCTGACGGTGAACCAGCTGCTCGGCCGCCCAGTGGTCGAATCCCTGCTCTTCGCCGTCGCCCTCGCGGTCGGGCTGTCGCCCGAACTGCTGCCGGCGATCATCAGCGTGACGCTGGCGGCGGGCGCGCGCGAGCTGGCGCGCGGCGGGGTGATCGTCCGCCGGCTGGAGGCAATCGAGAATCTCGGCAGCATGGACGTGCTGTGCACCGACAAGACCGGCACGATCACCGAAGGCGCGATCGTGCTCGATGCCGTGCTCGATCCGAATGGCGATCCCTCCCCCACGGTGCGCGAGGCGGGCTTCCTCAACGCGGCGCTGGAGACGGGCATCGCCAACCCGCTCGACGCGGCGATCGTCGCCGCGGGCAGCCAGGCCGGCCTGGCGATCGGCGCCCGGCGCAAGGTCGCCGAGATCCCCTATGATTTCATGCGGCGGCGGCTGAGCATCGTGGTCGAGGATCCGGCCGCGCCCGGCGTGCGGCGCATGATCACCAAGGGCGCGTTCAGCGACGTGCTGGCGGTCTGCACCCAGATCCGCACGGCGGATGGCGACCAGCCGCTCGACGCGGCGGCGCGGCAGCGCATCCAGACGCTGTTCCAGGCGAAGGGGGATGCCGGCTTCCGCGCGCTGGCGGTCGCCGAGCGGCAGCTCGACGCGGCGGCGGCGGTCTCGCGCGGCGACGAGGCAGGCATGGTGTTCACTGGCCTGATGCTGTTCCTCGATCCGCCCAAGGCGGACGCGCAGAAGACCCTCGGCGACCTTGCCGCGCTGGGCATCGCCGTGAAGGTGATCAGCGGCGACAACCGCCATGTCACCGCGCATGTCGCGCGCTGTGTCGGGCTCGAGACGAAGAACATGCTGACGGGCGAGGAAGTGGCGCACCTGCCCGACGAGGCGCTGCGCGCCCGCGTCTCCCGCGTCACGGTGTTCGCCGAGATCGATCCGCAGCAGAAGGAGCGTATCATCCGCGCGCTGCAGCGGGCGGGCCATGCGGTCGGCTATCTCGGCGACGGCATCAACGATGCGCCGGCGCTGCACCTCGCCGATGTCGGCATCTCGGTCGACCAGGCAGTCGACGTCGCGCGCGAGAGCGCTGACGTGGTGCTGCTCCACCGCGATCTCGACGTGCTGCGCCAGGGCGTGGTGGCCGGCCGGCGTACCTTCGCCAACACGCTCAAATATATCGCGATCACCACCAGCGCCAATTTCGGCAACATGGTCAGCATGGCGCTGGCGACCCCCTTGCTGCCGTTCCTGCCGCTGCTGCCCAAGCAGATCCTGCTCAACAATTTCCTGTCGGACCTGCCGTCGCTGGCCATCTCCAGCGACAATGTCGATCCCGAGCATATCGCCGCGCCGCAACGCTGGGACGTGCGGCAGGTGACGCGGTTCATGATCGTGTTCGGGCTGATCAGTTCCTGTTTCGACCTGCTGACCTTCGCTGCCCTCCTGCTCGTCTTCCACGCCGGCGAGGCCATGTTCCAGACGGTGTGGTTCGTGCTCTCGGTGCTGACCGAGCTTGCCGTGGTGCTGGTGCTGCGCACGCGCCGCTTCGCCTTTGCCAGTCGCCCGAGCCCCTTGCTGATGTGGAGTACCGGGCTGGTCGCGCTGGGCTGCTTCGCCCTGCCTTATATCGGCAAGGTCCAGGCGGTGTTCGGGCTGGTCGCGATTCCGGGGTCGCTGCTCGGCGTCGCGATCGCGATCCTCGCGGCCTATATCGCCGCGACCGAAGGAACGAAGCGGCTCTTCTATCGCGCCGCGCGCCACGCCCGTCACACGGGCCATGACCGGACCCGGAGGCGCGATCGGCCCTGAAGGGAGCGCCGTGCCCCGAACGCGCCCTCCGTAACCTTCCCGATATGGCGTCCACCGCCGATCGCGCAGAGCGTTGCTGCAGCTATGGGAGATGCATGATGGACGACAAGCCGCAGATCGGCGTCCTGCCGGACATCCTGTTCTTCATCATGTTCGCCCTGTTCGTCGCGGCGCTGATCGGCGTGGCGATCTATCTGAAGCTCATGTGAGCGCCGGCCATGGTCGCATCCGTCAAGCGCCACCGCCCCGGGAGCGGCATTCCCCCCTTGCCCGGCCCGGCCGGTCGGGCGCGTGGACGCGGGGTGGACGGCATACCGCCCCCCGCTTCGCGGTCGTCCCGACGCGGTTGATGGCTGTCACTAGCCCCGACGCTGACGGCACGCGCGATCCGGAACGCGCAGCCTATGCCCTGCGCGACGACCAGGACGGCATCGAGCTGGTCATCGCGGGCGACTGGACCGCCCTGACGCTCGGAGATGTTCCGACACGGCTCCAGCGCCATATCGACGAACAGCCGCGGTTCGAGAGAATCGACCTGTCGCAACTCGGGCACGTCGACACCGCCGGCGTCTATGCGATCCTGAGCGCGATCAGCGAGGCGGCGGCGCGGCGCGCGTTCGACCGCGACGACCTCCGCCGGCTCGCCGAACTGGTCCGGCCTGCGCTCGAGACGAAACCGGGCGGTCGACGCCGTTCCCATCGCGACGCGGCAGCGTTCTTCACCTGGATCGGCCGCAACGTCGTCACCGAGGCCATCGAGGCCTATCGCCTGGCGGATTTCGCCGGGCAGACCATCGTCGCGATGGCGCGCACCATCGCGCATCCCCGGCGCCTGCGGCTGACGCCGCTCGTCGCCGCGATGCAGGAGGCGGGCCTCAAGGGCATACCGATCACCATGACGATGACGTTCTTCATCGGCGCGGTGATCGCGCTGGTGGGGGTCAACATCCTGGCCGACTTCGGCGTGGCCGTGTTCACGGTCGAGATGGTCGGCGTGGTCGTGCTGCGCGAGTTCGGGGTGGTCATTGCCGCCGTGCTGCTCGCGGGCCGATCGGCGTCGTCCTTCGCGGCGGAAATCGGCGCGATGCGCATGAACCAGGAGATCGACGCGATGCAGGTGATGGGCGTCGACCGGTTCGATGCCCTGGTCGTGCCGCGCGTGCTTGCCACGCTGCTGATGCTGCCCCTGATGACCTTCTGCTCCGACATTGGCGGGATCGCCGGGGGGATGCTCGCGAGCTGGGTGACGCTCGACATCAATCCGGCCTTCTTCGTCAGCCAGACGCTGCTGACCGTCGAGGTCTCGCATTTCTGGATCGGCATGAGCAAGGCGCCCTTTCTCGCGGTGGTGATCGCCGCCACCGGCTGCCGGCAGGGGTTCATGGTGGAAGGCAACACCGAGAGCCTCGGCCGGCACGTCACCGCCGCAGTGGTTCAGTCGATCTTCCTGATCATCATGTTCGATGCGATCTTCGCGATGATCTTCACGGAACTGGACCTGTGATCGCCGCCGGCACCCCCGGCCCCACGATCAGCGTGCATGGCCTGCGCACGAGCTTTGGCGACAAGGTGGTGCATGACGGGCTCGACCTGGAAGTGCGGCATGGCGAGATATTGGGCGTGGTCGGCGGCTCCGGGTCGGGCAAGTCGGTGCTGCTGAACACGCTGCTCGGCCTCAAGCAGCCCGACAAGGGGGAAGTCCTGGTGTTCGGGCGCGACGTGCGCGATCCCGCGAGCCAGATCGATATCGAGCGCCGGATCGGCGTCCTCTTCCAGCAGGGCGCGCTCTTCTCGTCTCTGACGGTGCAGGAGAATGTCGAGGCGCCCTTTCTCGAACATACCAGCCTGCCGATGCGGTTCGTCCGCGACCTCGCAGCGCTGAAGATCAAGCTGGTCGGATTGCCGGACGACGCCGGCGCGCTGCGTCCGGCCGAGCTCTCGGGCGGCATGCGCAAACGCGCGGGCATCGCCCGGGCGATCGCGCTGGATCCCGAACTGCTCTTTCTCGACGAACCCACATCCGGCCTCGATCCGATCGGCGCCAATGCCTTCGACGAGCTGGTCCGCAGCCTGCGCGACGCAATGGGGCTGACGGTGTTCCTCATCACCCATGATCTCGCCACGCTCCACGCGATCTGCGACCGGGTGGCAGTGATCGCGGAGCACAAGGTGATCGCCATCGCGCCCGTCGCCGAGCTCGAGACATCGCAGCATCCGTGGATCCGCGACTATTTCCAGGGGCCGCGCGGGCGCGCGGCGACGGAGGGACATCGCTGATGGAACGCCACGCCAATTATGCGCTGGTCGGCGCGATCTCGATGGCGATCCTGGTGGCGGCGATGATCTTCGTCGTCTGGCTGGGGCAGAGCGAGTTCGATCGCCATTTCGATCAATATCGCATCATCTTCGTCGGCCCGGTGCGCGGCCTGAGCGAGGGCGGCGATGTTCAGTTCAACGGCATCAAGGTCGGCCAGATCGAGCAGATCGCGCTCGACGAGCACGATCCCAACCGCGTGCTGGTCGATGTGCGGGTGAAGGCCGGAACGCCGGTGCGGGTGGATTCGATCGCCACCACCGAGGGACAGGGCATTTCCGGTATCAACATCATCCAGATCGATGCCGGATCGGCCGGGCATCCGCTGTTGCGCGCATATTCCCATGATGCGCGCCCGGTGATCCGCACCAGGCCCAACGCCCTCTCCGCACTGCTCCAGGGCGGGGGCCAGATCCTGCAAAAGACGACGGAAGCCCTCGACCGGGTCAATCGCCTGCTGTCCGACCGGACGCTGGACGATCTCAGCGCCGCGGTCGCGGATCTCCGCCTCACCACGCATGAGGCGGCCGCCAATCGCGCGATGTTCGCCCGGGCCTCTTCCGCGCTCGCCAAGCTCGACGCGGCCGCGACCGACATCCAGTCGGCCGCCGCCTCGGTACATGTCATCGCGGATGGCGATGGTCGGCGGGCCTTTGCCGACATCTCCTCGGCGGCGAGCGAGCTGAAGCTGACGATCCGTGATGCCCGCGGTACGCTCGCCAGGCTGGACACGCAGAGCGGCGAGCTCGGGACGACCACGCTTCCCAACATCAACGCCACGATGATCAGCATCCAGGACGCGGCCGATTCGCTCGGACGCCTGGTCCGGGAGGTTCGCAGCGATCCGCGGGCGACGCTGGGGAAGAAGGGCAGCAAGGAACTGGAGGTGCACCAATGATCCGCAGACGGCCCATGATCCTGTTTGCCGCCGCGCTGTCGCTGGGCGGCTGTGTGGATGCCCTGCTTGGCGGCGCGAAGCGGGTGCAGCTCTATCGCCTCGATAGCCAGGCTCCGCCGCCCGTGGCGGCGATGGCGCGCGATGCCGTTCCGGGCCGGGCGATCCTGCTGCTGCCGGTGCGCTTCGCCCCGGAAATCGATGGCGACCGGCTGCTCACCGTGCGCGGGCGCGCGGCGCTCTACATCCGGGACGCACGCTGGGTGGCGCCGACGCCGGATCTCTTCGCCCGGGAAATGGAGCGCATCTTCGCGGCGCAGGCGCCGAACATCCTGCTGACGAGCGCGCGCCAGCCATCGGCCGCACGCCATGCGCTGCAAGTGACGATCGACACGTTCGAGGCGTCCTATGCCGAGGGCGCCTCGGCCGAAGCCGCGCCGCTCATCCGGATCGAGGGAGAAGCGCGCCTCATCAGCACGACGGATCGGCGCGTGATGGCCGTGCGCCGCTTCGTGGCCACCGCGCCGGCGAGCGAGAATCGCGTCGGCGCGATCGTCGCTGCCTTCGCCACCGCCACGGATGTCTACCTGGGGCAACTGGCCGGCTGGACGAGCAGCGCGGCGATGGCGCAGCCCTGAGCCCGGCGCCTCGGCACCGTCTCAGGGCTGCAGCCGCTTCTTTCCCTCCGGGCAGTCCTCGCGCGTCGCGGCCGCGGCCGTGAGCAGATACGCATCGCCCTTGGCCACCGGCTCGCGGCCACGCGCCGCCTTGCCGTTCAGCACGCGGCACAGATCGGCATTGCCGGCCGGGCCCTCGACGAAATCGGCATGGCCGAGCAGCGTGGCCGACACGTCCGACAGGTCGACGATATCCATGCCCTTCACCGGCGCCGCATAGCAGCGCGCGCCCTTGACCTTGGTGCCGCAGCGCAGATCCCCGACGCGAAAGGCGCCGTGCACCACCCTGGAGCTGCGCAGCGGCAGATCATGGTCCGACGCATAGAGCGTGATCGAGCGACCGGGCGCGACAAGGCTGCCGGCAATGTCGCGATCGAACATCTCGCGATCGATATCCGGATCGGCCAGCACCATGGTATGGATGCGCCGCGCCGCCTCGGGCGACGACCGCTCCAGCGCGCGCAGGGCATCGATCGCGATCCGGTTGCCCATGCTGTGCGACACCAGCAGCACGTCCCTGGCCGACCCGGCCAGGTCGGCGAGCAGCGCGTCGGCATAGGGCTGGGTCCAGCGGGCATTTTCCTCGTCCCAGGTATATTTGGTCAGGGACGCCTGGGACGGCCAGACGAACGCGACCACCGGCCCGTCGAAATGCGCCGCCGCCGCGATCAGATCGGCCCGCTCGAGCGCGGCAAAGGGCGAGTTGTTGTAGCCATGGACGAAGAGCAGGAGGCGCCCGCCCGAGGCGGCGAGGTCCTTTACCAGCCGCGCATGCCACGCATCGGCGGCGACCAGCGCGAGATCGGGCTGCTTCTGCTTCGGTGCCGTCGGCGCGGTGGCGACGCCATAGCGGACCGGCCCGCCATAGGGGGTCGGGCTGCCATAGGGCATGGGCGTCCCACGCCCGACCGTCAGCAACGGCACGGGGCCGCGGCAATCGGGCAGGTTGGAACCGACGAAATAGATCGGCCTGCTTGCCTCGACCGGCCCCGCCGCGGTCAGCGCGGGGCAGCGCGCGGCGAGCACGTCATAGCCGAGCGGCGGCGTCTGGACGCAACCCGCGAGCAGCGTCGCCGCGCCAAGCGCGGCCCAGGCCGCAAGTCGATGGATCATGCAACAGTCCCCGCCGGTGATAGCGCCGCGATGCTTGCACGCGACGGACGACATGGGAAGGACCAGTGCCCCAACCATTCGCCGCCCTTGCGGAACGGCGCGGATCGATGCGGCGACGGAAGCGGCCGTCGCGCGCCTCAGTGATTGCCGCCGATCAGGTCGCCAAGGCCGCCCAGGACTGACCCCTCGCCGCGATTCTGCCCGCCGCGGCTGCCGGCGGCGGCGATCATGCGCCCGGCCAGGCGTGAAAAGGGCAGCGACTGGATCCAGACATGCCCGGGCCCGGTCAGCCGCGCGAAGAACAGCCCCTCCCCACCGAACAGCGCGCTGCGCACGCCGCCGGCCGAAACCAGGTCGAAATCCACGCCGGGCGTATAGGCGGCAAGGCACCCGGTATCGACATGGAGTTGCTCGCCGGGCGCGAGCTGGCGCTCGACCACCGTGCCGCCCATCTGCACGAACACCCAGCCATCGCCCTCGAGCTTCTGCATGATGAAGCCTTCGCCGCCGAACAGGCCGGTCATCACGCGGCGCTGGAACTCGATCCCGATCGAGACGCCCTTCGCCGCCGCGAGAAAGGCATCCTTCTGGCAGATCAGCCGCCCGCCATAATCGGCGAGGCGGAGCGGCAGGATCGCGCCGGGCGTGGGCGCGGCGAAGGCGACCCTCGCCTTGCCCTGCCCGTTATGCGTGAAGACGGTGGTGAACAGGCTCTCGCCCGTCACCAACCGCTTGCCGGCACCGAGCAGCTTGCCCATGAAGCCACCCTCGCCGCCGCTGCCGTCGCCGAACACCGTCGTCATGCCGATGCTGGCGTCCTTCCACACGAACGCCCCGGCCTCGGCCACCGCACTTTCGCCGGGATCGAGCTCGATCTCGAGAAACTGCAGTTCCTGCCCCTTGATCTCGAAATCGATGTCGTCGGCAACGCCGGGGGTGCGCATATGCTGCCAGGGGCTGGGACCGGACATGGGAAACTCCTGCTGGTGGTACGCGTCCTCCTAGCCCGGAAGACGGCTGATTCGCCATCGCCACCCAATCAGCCGAGGGGCCCGGGCATCGCTTCCACGACATACCGCGCAAGGATATGTCCGTTTCGACATCGTGCGGTGCGGTTGAGCCGGCACTCCCATAACGGGTATCACGACCGTTGCGGACCTTGTCCGGTCGTCGCATGAACGGGCAGAGGAGTAGCGCGTGCATCTTGAATATCAGGCCCGGGTGAGGCGATCGCCCCGATCCCATGCCGTCCGGGGCCGCGCCGCGTGACGGGAACCGACCGCAAGGCAGGATCCGGCCGCGCTGCCGCCGAGGCTGACCTCGCCGTCCTGATCAGGGCAGCGCTCGACATGGCGGACGAGCTCGGCCTCACCGCCGTCGCGCTGCGGCTGGACCAGGCGCTGATCGATCTCACCGGCGAGGGCTTGGCCCCGAACATGGAAGACCTGTCGATCGACGAACCGGCGCCACAGGCCGGCTTCCACGGGCCTACCACGGGCGACGGCAGCGAGATCGCACACCTTTCCTGACATCGACGACGAAGGAGCGGCATGTTCGCCGCGCCCTGAAGCGCTGACGGGTCACGATGAATCTGCGCGCCAGGCAACGGGGAATGGCAGCCGGCGCAATCTGCCGCAACGCCGCGATGCCCCCCTGCCGCTGACGAGTACGGCCGGTCGCGCCGATGCACAGCCCAACATATTGCAATCGTTCAGCCTGGGCTCGGGAAACAAACTCCAGTCGCGACGTCCAGCTCTGCCCGGAAGACCGCATTGCCTTCACGGTCGGCGCGATATTTGAGCCGATTCGGAACGTCAGCTTCACGGTCGACTATTACAATATTGAGAAGACCAACGCGATCACGTCAGTCAACTTCGACGAGGCGATCAGTAATTACTACACGACCGGTCAGCTCAGCTATAACGGGGTGATCATCATCCAGGATGAGGTGGACCCCGAGCATCCCAGTGCCACGCGGCGCGTCGCGTTTGCCCAGGGCAGCTTCATCAATGCCAACAAGATCCACACCTCGGGCCTCGATTTCGGTGCACGCGGCGTATTCAACCTTGGCTCGAACGTGAAATTCACGACGGATGTCGAGGCGACCCACATCATCGATCTCAACACCACCTTCCCGAACGGCAAGACCCAGCACTATGCGGGCACCCTGGGCAACTACGGCCTGACTGCCGGCTCGGGCACGCAGCGCTGGCGCGGCAACTGGCAGAACACGCTCGACGTCGGACCGTGGTCGCTGACTGCAACGGCCTACTACACCAGCGGCTACAACTATTCGGCCGAAGACCAGCCGGACAGCGTGGCGGGTGATTGCAGCCTGGTGCCGACCAATCTGGACGGGGAAGCCTATCAGTCGTGCAACGTGAAGTCGTTCATCAGCGTCGACCTGCATGGGCAGGTCAAGGTCAACGATCGCTTCACGCTCTATGCAGACGTGCTCAACGTTGCCGATCGCAAGGCATCGATCGATGCGACGACCTACGGCGCCTATCTGTACAACCCGGTGGTGGCGGAGGCCGGCATCCTCGGCCGTTCGTTCCGCGTCGGCGCGAAGGTGGACTTCTGATTGATTGACGGCTCCGGGCGGGTGGCTCGCGACGAGCCGTTCGCCCGGGCCGTCGGCTCCGGCAAATCCCGGGATTGCCCGGGAAGCGCCGGACGAACGAGATGCGCGAGAGGGAGACCTTATCCTGCGTTGATATTCAGCCGATTCCCTCGATGGATATCAGCGCAGGATTGCGCAAACCTGGTGCCCGTGCCGCTTGCGGTTCCGGGCATCTTTTTTGTCCGGAACGGCGCTTCGTCCGGCTTCTTCGGGGCGGAGATCGCCACAGCATCCGCCTGAAAGGCATATATTTTTCGATCGGATGCGATTTCACCCAAAATGGATAGATTCACTAACCTATCGTAAAGATTTGCCGGGCAACGCTCTGCTCCGGGGGCCTCGTTTCAGGAGCATTGGCCGTGCTGCATGCATTGACCGAAAGGCTGTGGCCGCGCCTTGGCTCCCCGCGAGCCTGGCGCAGATCGACACGCCAGATCTTCCTGCTGTCGCTGCCGGTCTCGCTGCCGCTCTGGCTGGCGGCGATCATCATACGGAGCGTGCTGATTCTGCTCGGCGTCGCCGTCCTGTCGCTGCGCGAGTTCTGGAGCGCGCCACCGAAGCGCCGGGTAAGCTATTATGCGCGCGACGAACATGATTCCAGCGCGCCGGTCCGGCTCACGATCCGCCGTGGCGCCAGCAGGCGCTTCTTCCTGTAGCCCGATCGGCGTCCGGTCACGGATCTGTACGGGATTCTCCGCAATTCCCCGTGGCTCGCCATCGTGCTACGCGGCGCGCATGGATCAGCGGAACAATCGCGGCTGGAAGCGCATGCCGCTCGGCCTCTGGGTGATGATCGCCGCCGGCATCGGGCGTATCCTGTTATCGGTGGTTGAACTGGTCTTCGCCCGCCTCACGCACCGGCCGCGCACCTGAACTCATCCCGCAAGCCTTCGCGGAGCCGCCCACGTCCCGGCAGCAGTCGGGCCCTGCGCCGCTACGGCGCGGTTGCGCCGTCCGCGCCATAGGCAAGCAGCCATCCCGGCGGCAGATAATCGGTCGACATGTAATAATAGAAGATGCATCCGCCGTCGCCGCGATAGCTGGCCCCCTTGACGATGCCGAAGGCGACAGTGCCGTTGAAGACCGGCGCGCCGCTGTCGCCCCCTTTGCAGGTCGGCCCCGTCGCCGTCACCCAGGTCGGCTGGCAAGCGCCACCGCACAGGTCCCCGGCCGGGGCGAAATCGACCAGTTCGACTTGCGAGCAGCTATAGCCTGTCGTCTCCCCGCGGTGGCAGACGACGTCACCGGCGCGCGTGCTGGTGCGGTTGCGCCAGCGCGTCACGGGCCGCGCCTCGGTCTTTGCCGTATCGGCATAGAAGAGCGGCCGCAGCGGCTCCGGGCTGACCATCACCTGCACGTCCTGGTAGCCCCACCCCCATTGGCCCGCAAAGTCGAGCGGCGTCGCGTGGCGCTCGCGATCGACATAGGACATGCTGTCCGGGCAATGCGCCGCGGTGACGATGCCGCTGCGCGCGCCGTCCGTCACCACGAAACCGGTCGTGCAGGCATAATAACGGCCATCCGCCGGATTGACCCCGACCACGCGCGAACCGCCGCCGACATCCATGCTCATATCGGCGTCGCGCCCGAGCAGCCGGAGGCGCACCGGGACGCCGGCGATCGCAGCGATCCTGTTCTTCAGGGTGCCGGCGCCGAGGCGATCGGCATCGGCCCCATTGACCATCACGACCAGCTCGCCGGTGCGCGGATCGGCACCCATGCCGGGCGGATGCGGCACGAGCGCACGGATCTCCGCCTGGTGGCGTGTGATCGCTGCGACGATCTGCCTGCGCGTCGCCACGGCACCGGTGTGGAAGGTGACCGGCACGGTGCGCCCTCCCGCGACGATCGCCTCGTCCTCCACCGGCTGCGTTCCGGTGAGCAACACGACGATGCGATATTCGGGATGATGCTCGATCGCGATGCCGGCCAGGCGATCCTTGTACAGCAGCTGCAACCGGTCGGTCGCCGCGACCGTCTCCTCCTGCGCCCGCAGGCGATACGCCGCCTCGTCGAGCGACACATGATTCTGCGCGGCATAGACGGCAGCATCGTGGGCCAGCGCTGCGGCGCTGGTCTGGACCGGGGCGGCCGCGGGCACCAGCTGCGCCTGCGGCGCCGGCGCCGCGGGCAGCTGTGCCGCGGCAGGCGCGAACGCAGCGGCAATGGCGAACAGGGCGGCAAGGACGGGGCGGGCACGAACAAGGGCAACGCGCGGGATCATGATGCCATGCTGCACCAATGCAGAGCGGCTGCCTAGGGCATCCGCGCGCCGCAGGCGATCGGCCCTTGCCGCCGCCGACGACGACGCTATCGTCGCGCCGGCGCGGGCGACGACGCCTGTTCGTGGAGTTCGCGATGACTGACAGCCTGGACCATGCCGCTCCGCCGGCCGCTGCCGCGCGATCCTCCCCAATCCGCTATTCGCGCCCCGCGATGCTGCTGCACTGGACGATCGCTGCCTGCTTCGCCTTCCAGATCGGGCTCGGCTGGCGCATGGACGCGCCGCGCGGGCCGCAGACCTTCGCAACATTCCAGCTGCACAAGTCGATCGGGATCACCATCCTGCTGCTGACGCTGGTCCGCATCGCGTGGCGGCTGAAAAGCCCCGCTCCCGCCTATCCCGCGACGATGAAGCCATGGGAGAAAGCGCTGGCCCATGCCGTGCACATCACCTTCTATGTGCTGTTGCTCGGGCTGCCGGTAACGGGCTGGCTGCTCGTCTCGGCGAGCAGGACGGCGGTGCCCACCCTGCTCTTCGGCACGATCCCCTGGCCGCATGTGCCCGGCATTCCCGGGCTGGCGCCGGACGCCAGGGGCGCGGTGGAGGCGGCGGCCGAGTTCGGCCATCACGCGCTGATCTACATCTCCTATCTGGTGCTGTTCCTGCACGTCGCGGGCGCGCTGAAGCACCAGTTCCTGGAGCGCGGCGGCGATCTTGCGCGGATGTTGCCAGCGCCGAGCCGCGCGCTGGGCGCCGCTGCCGTCGCAGCGGTGCTGGCGCTCGCCGGAATCGCGCTGGTCGCCCTGACGCTGCCGCTCAGGCCGATCGCACCCACGCAACCAACCCCCGTCCCGACCCGATCCGCCACGCTGGCCGAGCCGGCCGCGACACCGGCATCGGCCGCGCCGCGCGTTCCCGCAGCAACCCCGACACCCGCCCCCCTCGCGACGCCAGTGGCCGCCCCTAGCGCCGCGATGCCGTCGCGCTGGACGGTGCGGCGCGCGGCCTCTTCCCTCGGCTTTCACACGAGCTGGTCGCAGGGCCAGGTCGACGGGCATTTCGGCACATGGGACGCGACGATCCTGTTCGACCCCGGGGCGCTCGACGCATCGTCCGTGAAGGTCACGATCGACATGGCCTCGGCCTCGACGGGCGTGCCGGATACCGAAGGCGCCCTGCCGGGCGACGACTGGTTCGCGGCGGCGACGCATCCAAGGGCAAGCTTCGTCGCCAGCACCTTCCGCCATCGCGGCGGCGACCGCTACGAGGCGATCGGGACGCTGACGATCCGCGGGACATCCCGCCCGCTGACCTTGCCCTTCACGCTCGCGATCACAGGCGACATCGCGACCATGTCAGGCACGGTCGTGATCGACCGGACCCGTTTCGGGATCGGCCAGGGCGAATGGGCCTCGACTACGGACGTGCCGGCAGGGGTGACGGTAGCGGTGACGATCAAGGCAGACCGGGCGCGCTGAAGCCATTCTACCGAAAGCGGCGCACTGCCCGCTGCAGATCGGCATTGTCGAACATTACGCTTTCCCACCAGCTCTCCGGCGGTGTGGTGACGGTGAAGGTATCGTTGGCGGTCAGAACTTCGCTGAAGCATTGCTGCACGGCGCTGGGCGGCTCGTCGGTTCCGACGTACCATATCTTTTCGAACAGGCGGGCATGGGACCAGTCCGGATGTTGCCCCAGATGCTCGTCCACCTGCTCCTCGGTCGGCCAGGATCCGCGTATATCACATCGGACAATATAGTTCGGCACTGCACTCCACCCCCCGGCCGACCGGCGCGTGACAGCGCAGGCGATGCATTCGAGTCGCCAATAAGCGGGATCGGCACCGGGCGGCAAAAGATTTCGCGGAACGCGGGTGACGACGATCGGTACCTGCCTCGTAGCCGAACCGATCAGCGCGGCCGTGGCCCGGTGATCCTGAGCGGAGATCGTTTCAGGAAGCGCTTGCTGGCAGGCACGCGCTCGGGCCGGACAAGGTTGGTCTGCACCGCCTGATACAGATCGGCCTTGTCGAACATCCACTTCCGCCACCACGCATCCGACGGGGTGGTGATCGTGAACGTGTCGCACACCGTCAGAATCTCGCTGAAGCATTGCTGCACGGCACCCGGCGGGTCGTCGGTTCCGACATACCAGACCTTGTCGAACAACCGCCCGTGCACCCAGCCCGGGCGGCGCGCCAGGTGCTGATCGACCTGTTCCTTGGTCGGCCACAGGCCACGAACATCGCACGCGACGATATAGTTCGGCATTGTCCTCCCCCCTCGCCGAACCGCGCGCACAACGCGGCCCGTGCATGATCTGGACGTCACCGATCCGCCTGAGCCACACTGGCGCGGGAAATTTTTTTGAAATCAGGGTCTGGCCGAAATGGGCCTAGAGCGTCGCATCGGCGAGTCCGCCACGGATCGCTTTACTCATGTGCACGGCAACGCCGCCGGGCAGGATTTCCTCGCCATCCACGCCGTAGCCGAGCGCCGCGTAAAGGCGCAGATTCGCTGCCATCAATTGATTGGTATAGAGCCTGATCCGCCCCCGACCGGACGCCGCGGCCAGTTGCTCGGCGTGCGCGAGCAGGTGCCGGCCGAAGCCGCGGCCCTGGAATGCGGTCGCGACGGCGACATTCACGACCAGCAGGCAGTCCGGCTCTTCGGCGGTCTCGATCAGCGCGGCGAGCGCCCCGTCACTGTAAATCAGGTCGAAGCGATGATCACGCACCGCCCGATCGTAATCGGCCGTCATCGGCCGCGGCTCGCGCCCGACGATCGGGACCCAGCGCGCATAGGCAGCGCGCGTCAGGTCCCGGATCGCGGCGGCATCCGCCGCCTCGCCGCGACGCAGGATCATGGCACTGGTCATGCACCCACCCTGCCGCGCGGGCCGGCGCCGGGCCAGCGTCGATTTGCCGTGACAGACGCGCGCGAGCATGGCGTAGTTGCCGCAACGCGCCACAAGGCGCCACAAGGGGGGAGAGCAACATGCTGAACTACGCCACCGTGGGATCGAACGACCTGGATCGCGCCAAGGCCTTTTACGACTCCCTGCTCGACACCATCGCCATGACCAAATTCTTCGATCACCCCTCGGGCGGGCGACTCTATGGCCGGCCAGGAAAGAGCCTGTTCGGCGTGCTCGGCCCCTATGACGGGAACGAAGGAACAGTCGGCAACGGCACCATGGCGGGGTTCGGACTGGAAAGCCGCGAGGCGGTCGCCGCCTTCCACGCCATGGCGCTGGAGCTGGGCGCAATCAACGAGGGCGATCCGGGACCGCGCGGCGGCGAGAATTCGCCGGCCTATTTCGCCTATTTCCGCGACCCCGACGGCAACAAGCTGTGCGCCTATCACTTCCTGCCGCGCCCCCCGAAATAGCGGATCGAGGGAGCGGTATGCTCCCACGGGAACACCGCGCGGTCGCGGCATCATGATCGATCAGCCGTCCGGCGCGTCGAGCGCGGCGAGGCTCGCGAGGAACGCCGCGCGGTCCCGCAGCTTGCGCAGGCGCCGTCGGCGAAACACGAACCCCGCGATCCCGAATAAGGCGCAATAGACCAGGCCGACGCCGGACAGGCGCAGGACCGGCGCCAGATCGCCGGGATGCCGGGCGATCAACCACCCGGACAGGCCGAACAGCAGAATGGAGGCGATTGCCCAGATCGCGAACAGCATCCGCTCCCAGGTGGCGGACGGGACCGAGCTTGCGGGGACATAGGAATCCATCGCCCCACCTTATCGCCCGCGCGGCGCGGTGGCAAAGCCGCCCGACCCCCGCAACATCCCTGCGGATGGAATTACGCAATAACGTCGCGCCGCAATTCCTTTAGATGGAAGGGCGCCAGCCGAGAGGAGACTTTGCGGTGGTGGGGTCAGGCCGGGGTCGGAAACGGTCCCGGCCTGATCTTCGTACTGCACCTGCGCACCGGTCCCGCTCCCTGCCAGGTCGATCGGCCACCCCGCTCTCGCAAGGGCCGCCGGACCTCAGTCGATCAGGCCGCGGTGCCGGATTTCCTTCCACAGCGCGTCGGCATCCGGACCGGTGCCGTTGGTCGCCTCATAGGCCTCGACCAGCGCCTCGTCGGTCACGGCGAACTGGGCGCGCTCGAGATATTCCTGCGCCTCGAGGATGCGGCGGTTGAGATCGCCGCGAAAATCGTCGCTCGCGCTGCGCCCGAACAATGCGCCCTTCTTCACCCGAAGCGACAGAGCGCCGTTTTCGATCATCGCCGCGATCCCGAGATCGTCGCGCATACGCTGCCGGATGAGAGCCATGGAAAGCGCGAGCATGCGCATGGGATAATTGTCAGCCATTGTCGCGCCCCTTAGACGCGCCTTGGCGGCAGGATCAAGGCGCGATCGGCCTGTCGGCGAACAGCGTCGGCGAATCGCCCGGCCGCCACGGCCGCAGGCGGATCATTGCCCGTGCGAACAGCGCCGAGCCGAGATGCCGCGCCAGCCAGGCCCGGACACCCGGCAAGGGCTGGGCATCGAACCAGGTCGGGTCGGTCGCCGCGAACTGCCGCACGAATGGCATGATCGCCATGTCGACCAGCGTCCGGCCGGCGCCGCACAGATTTGCCGCGCGGCCGAGGCGCGGTTCGAGGTCGGCAAGGATGGCGAGACCCGCCAGGCGGTGCGCGACCGGATCCTCCCCATGGCGATCGGGATATTTGTAGCGATCGAGATGATGCTTGAACGGCCCGTCGTTGCGCGCGATCGCCGCCGCGTCGTCGCCATCGAGCCATTGTTCGGGATCGTGGCGGGCGAGCGCCCAGCGCATGATCTCGAGGCTTTCCTCGATCACGCTCCCGTCCGCCGCCACCAGCACCGGCACCGTCGCCTTGGGCGAGGCCGCCAGCAGGGCGGCCGGCTTGTCGCGCAACACGATCTCGCGCAGTTCCACTGCCTGCCCCGCGACCAGCAGCGCCATGCGCGCCCGCATCGCATAGGGGCAGCGGCGAAAGCTGTAGAGGACGGGCAGGCCGGTCATTCCCGCGTCCTAGCGCAGCGATAGCGCCATTCAGGAAGATAATTTCATGTTCGCGTCACGTCCCCGTCAAGCGCGGCGGCCAATAGCGGTGTCATGATCGCGAGAACACTGGCCGCGCCCGGGAGGCGTCCACTGTCGCACCCGTTCCGCCGCTGGGGCTGGAAAGGCTGGGCGGCGACGGCCTTCGCCCTGATCGCCTGCGTCATCCTCGGCCTCTACGCCGCCGCCGGCTTCTTCGATCGCGATCCGGTGCATCTGTTCGGCATGGACGGGCAGCGCAAGCCGCTCGCCGCAGTCTATTTCTCGGGCGACATGGGCCTGCATTTCGGCATGGGGCCCTATATCGCGAGCGGGCTGGCCGGTGCCGGCGTGCCCGTGCTCGGCATCAATTCCTCCACCGCCTTTGCCAGCCACCGCTCGCGCGCCGAAGTCGATGCGATCGTCGCCCAGGCAGTGCGTGAGACGCTGCGGCGCACCGGCGCCACCCATGTGGTGGTGATCGGCCAGTCGTTCGGGGCCGATATCGCCAGGGTCGGGCTCGTCGCGCTCCCGCCCGACCTGCGCGACCGGGTCTCCGCGATCGTGCTGGTCGTGCCCGGCGAAACCGCCTTCTTCCGCGCCGATCCGACCAGCCTCACCTATCGCGGCACGCCCGACGCCGATGCCTCGGGCATCCGCCAACTCGACTGGGCGCCGCTTACCTGCATCCGCGGCGCGACCGAGACGGACAGCCTGTGCCCGCGCCTCGCCGGGGCCAACCAGAAGGCGATCACCCTCCCCGGCGGGCATTTCCTGCGCAACGACCATGCGCTGCTCGTCCGCACCATCTTCGCCGCGCTCGCTCCCTTCCTGCCGCCCCTGCCGGGACCCGCCTCATGAAGTCGTTGCTGCCCATCCTGCCGCTGCTCGCCGCCGCCTCGCCGCCGCTGGCAGTACAGACCACGGCCGATCCCGCACTCGGCATCTGGACCAATCCGCACCGCACGATCGACATCCGCACCGAGGACTGTGGCGGGCACCTGTGCGGCACGATCGTCGCCGCCGCGCCCGAGGCAGTGCAGGACGCGCATGACGCGGGGATCGACCGGCTGATCGGCTTGTCGCTGCTGCGGGACTATCGCCGCGTCTCCGACACGCGCTGGGAAGGGATCGTCTATGTGCCCGACATGGGGCGCACCTTCTCGTCGCATATCGTCAGGGTCGCGCCGGACACGCTGCGCATCTCGGGTTGCCTCGTCGGACAATATCTATGCCGGTCGCAGGACTGGACGCGGCGCTGACTGCCCCCGCGGCGGCGGGCGCAGCCCGGCGGCAGCCCGTGCCCGCGGGGCGCTGGCGCCGGCGGCTGATCGTGCTCGCAGTGCTCGCCGTCGCGCTGCTCGGGTTCGAGGCGCTGCGTACGATCCTGGCCGAGGTGCGGCTGAAGGATGTGCGGGGCGCGCTGCACGCAGTCGATCCGGCGCGGATCTGGGCGGCGATCGGGCTGACCGCCGCGAGCTATCTCGCGCTGACCTTCTACGACTGGTTCGCGGTGCGCACGATCGGCCGCCGGGTGCCGTGGCGCACCGCGGCGCTCGCCTCCTTCACCAGCTATACGATCGGGCACAATCTCGGCCTCTCGCTGCTGACCGGCGGATCGGCGCGGCTGCGCGCCTATTCAGCCGCCGGGCTCGACTTCGCCGATGTCGCGCGCATCACGCTGATCGCCTCGGCAACCTTCTGGGGCGGCGTGATCGGGGTGACCGCGCTGGCACTGCTCGGCGCGCATGCACCGATCGCGATCGCCGGCTGGACCTTCGCCGCCGGCGCGCAACACCTGCTCGGCGGCGTGCTGCTCGCCGCGATCGCGGCGCTGTTCGCGCTGCGCCTGGCGGGGCTGCGCGAATTACGGATCGGGCGCGCGACCCTGCCGCTGCCGACCCCGCCGATCATGGCGGCGCAGCTCGGCGTCGCGGCAATCGATCTCGCCTGCGCCGCCGCCGCCCTGCTGGTGCTGGTGCCGCAGGCGGGGCCGGCGCTGTTCGGCGCCTTCTTCCTTGCCTATGCGCTCGCCATCACCGTCGCGCTCGTCACTCATGTCCCGGGCGGGCTCGGCGTGTTCGAGGCGACGATCCTCGCTTTGGTGCCGCTGGGACGCAGCGACCTGTTCGCCGCGCTGCTGCTCTACCGCCTCGTCTATTACCTCCTGCCGCTGGTCGTGGCCGGGGCGATCATGGTCGGGCTCGAGGGGCGGCGGCTGCGCCGGCCGATCGCGGCGAGCCTCTCCGCGGTCGAGAGCATCGGCCAGGCGCTCGCGCCGCCGCTGATCGGGCTGCTGGTGTTCGGCGGCGGCCTGGTCCTGCTCGTCTCGGGCGCGCTGCCGGCGGTGCATGGGCGCATGCACTCGCTCCGCGGCTTCCTGCCGCTGCCCTTTGTCGAGGCCTCGCATTTCGCCGCGAGCCTGGTCGGCACTGCGCTGCTGCTCACCGCGCCGGCGGTGCAGGCGCGGCTGAAGAGCGGCTTCCATGCCGCGCGCACATTGCTGCTCGCGGGCGCGCTGTTCTCGCTGCTCAAGGGCTTCGACTATGAGGAGGCGATCATCCTGCTGATCGTCGCCGGCCTGCTGCACTATAGCCGCCCGGCCTTTTATCGCCGCTCGGGCATCGGCGCCGCGCCGATCGCGCGCTGGTGGTGGGCGGCGGCAGTGATCGCGCTGACGCTGAGCGCCTGGGCGGGCTTTTTCGCGTACAAGCATGTCGCCTATTCGGACAGCCTGTGGTGGGATTTCGCGTGGCGCGGCAACGCGCCCCGCTTCCTGCGCGCGACGCTGGGCGCGACGATGCTGATCGGCGGCGCTGCCTTCTGGCGGCTGATGGCTGCCTCGCCGCACGTCAACGAGCTGCGCGAGCTGCCAGCCGAGGTCGCCGCACGCGCGCTGCCCTGTGCCACGCGCGCCGACGCGATGCTCGCCTTTACCGGCGACAAGGGCTTTCTCGTCTCCGCCGCCGGCGATGCCTTTCTGATGTACCGCGTCTGGGGGCGGAGCTGGATCGTGATGGGCGATCCGGTCGGCCCGCAGGCGGCGTGGAGCGAGCTGGTGTGGGAGATCCGCCGCCGCTGCGACGCTGCGCGCGGCCGGCTCTGCCTGTTCCAGGTCAGCCCGGACATGCTGCCGCTGCTGGTCGAGCTCGGCCTGCCGCCGATCAAATATGGCGAGGAGGCAATGGTCGACCTGTCGCACGGCTTCGACCTGCAGGGATCGGCCTATCGCTCGCTGCGCTATTCGGTGAAGCGGGCTGTGGCGGCCGGGCTGAGCTTCGCGGTGATCCCGGCGGCGGAGGTGCCGGCGCACGGCGCGGCGCTGCGCCGGGTGTCCGATGCCTGGCTCGCGGGCAAGCCGGGGGCGGAGAAGGGGTTCAGCCTCGGCCGGTTCGATATGGACTATCTCGCGCGATTCGATTGCGCCGTGCTGCGGCTGCACGGCGAGATCGTGGCCTTCGCCAATATCTGGACGAACGGAAAGGGCAGCGAGATGTCGGTCGACCTGATGCGCCATCTGCCCGATACGCCTTATGGCGCGATGGACCTGCTGTTCGTGCGCCTGATGCAGCTCGGCGCGCAGCGCGGCTTCGCCTGGTTCAATCTCGGCCTCGCCCCGCTCTCCGGCCTGCAGGGCGGGCCGCTCGCGCCGCTCTGGTCGCGGCTCGGTGCCGCCGTCTATGGCCATGGGGAGCGACTCTACAGCTTTTCGGGGCTGCGCGCGTTCAAGGCCAAGTTCGGCCCTGTCTGGGTGCCGCGCTATATCGGCACCTCGCCGGGCCTGTCCGCCCCGCGCGCGCTGATCGACCTGGCGGCGATGATCGGGGGCTAGGCCGGCAAGAAGTCGGGGCGCAGCCAAAGCCGGTCGGAATAAGGGGTTGGTCATGTCGAAAGGGCTGTCAGCCCCGGCAGACGCGGCGAGCCTCAGCCCTTGCCCGCATAGCGATCGAGCGCGCTGATCAGCTGGTCGCGGATGCCCGGTTCGGACCAGGCATGGCCGGCCCCCTCGACCAGGTGGAAATCCGCCTCGGGCCAGGCCTGGTGCAGCGCCCAGGCGTAGCGCGCCGGGCACGGCATGTCGTAGCGGCCATGGACGATCGTACCCGGGATCGAGCGCAGCCGGGCGGCATCGCGCAGCAGCTGCCCCGGCTCGAGCCAGCAATCATGCACGAAATAATGCGTCTCCAGCCGGGCGAAGGCGAGCGCGAAATGCCCCTCGTCATGCTGCGCGCTGTTCGCCGGATCGGGCAGCAGCGTGATCGTCTCGCCCTCCCACAGGCTCCAGGCGCGCGCCGCCGCCAGCCGGGCCGCGGCATCGTCCCCGGTCAGGCGGCGGTGATAGGCGGCGAGCAGGTCGCCCCGCTCCTCCGGCGGGATCGGCGCCACGAACCGTGCCCATTTGTCCGGAAACATCTCCGACACGCCGAAGCGATAATACCAGTCGAGCTCGGGCCGGGTGCAGGTATAGATGCCGCGCAGCACCAGTTCGCTGACCCGCTCGGGATGCGTCTCGGCATAGGCGAGCGCGAGCGTCGATCCCCAGGAGCCGCCGAACACCAGCCACCGCTCGACCCCGGCCAGCGCGCGCAACCGCTCGATATCGGCGACGAGATGCCAGGTCGTATTGGCCTCCAGCCCGGCATGGGGCGTCGATCCGCCGCAACCGCGCTGGTCGAACAGCAGAACGTCATATAGCGCCGGATCGAACAGCCGCCGGTGATCCGGCGCGATTCCGCCACCCGGCCCGCCATGCAGGAACACCGCCGGCTTTGCCCCGGGTGTGCCGCACCGTTCGTAGCGAACGCGGTGGCCGTCGCCGACGTCGAGCATGCCGCTTTCATAGGGTTCCAGCGGTGGATAGAGCATCGGCATGGCAAATCCTGTCCTGGCGGCCCGACGCCGCGACGGGCGGAACCTAACCCGGGTTCGGTCCCGATGCCATCGCGCCCGACGCGTGCCGCCCTACCCGTCCCACGACATCACGCGCCCGACCGGCCATCCGCGATCATCGACTGGAACGTGGCGCGCGAGCCGGGTTCGCCGATATCCGACGAGCCCGGCAGTGCCATCAGGCGCGCTCAGCGTCTCCTGGCTGGCAAGCGTCCGTTGATCCAGTCAGCCGGGTCGTAGTGATTTTCCTGTGCGTCCTGCACCTCGAAATGCACATGGCTTCCCGTGCCCCGCGCATTGCCCGTATTCCCCAGAACGCCGATCTGCTGGCCGAGAGTGACCCGCGTTCCGACTCTCAGGGCCGGGAGTTCCCTCAGATGGCCGTAACGCGTGATGTATCCGTCAGGGTGCCGCACCCTGATGAAATTGCCCCAGCCATCGATTGCCGCCGTCTCAACCATATAGCGTTCCATCTTGCCCGTCTTCCGATTCTTCCGGAGCAGGAATTCCTTGGTCTTCCTGTCCCACGCCCAAACCCGCTTATGTTGAGTGCGCACCTCCACGACGACGCCATCGGCGGCGGCCCGCACGGCAGTGCCGATCGCGCCGGGCACATCGTCTCCAAGATGAGGGGTCTGCTCGAACCCCTTGCCCCATTTCTTCTTCCGTATCCCCCGGAACCCGCCATGGGGCGCGAAGCGTCCATCGGAATAGCGGAACCCCCGGCTGTCCTTCTCCCCGTCGCGCGGCAAATGCAGGCCGGTGGCGGGAATGGGAACCGGCCAGGCCCTTGAAAGTGTCGCGCCCCCGCCATCCGCAGCCACGCCCGGCGCAACGGCCCTGGCCGGTGCAGCCGGCGAGCGCGCCGGCCGTGCCGGCGATGTCGGTGCCGGCAAACCCCGCTGGCCATCCGTGGCAACGGACGCCACGGCTTTCCTGGCCGGCGCAGCGGGCGCGGCCCGCGCAGGCGCGCCGGCCGGTGCCGTCGGCACCGCCCGTGCCGGCGGACGCCCCCCGCCATCCGTGGAAGCGGGCAGCGGCATCTTCCTGGCCGGCGCAGCCGACAAGGCCCGCGCGGACGTGCCGGCCGGCACCGTCGGTACTGTCCTTGCCGGCGGACGCCCTCCGCCATCCGTGGAAGCGGGTGGCTGCGCCTTCCTGGCTGGCGCAGCCGACAAAGCCCGCGCGGACGTGCCGGCCGGCGCGATCGGCGCCGCCTGTGCCGGCGCACGCTGCCCGGTGAGTCCTGTACGGCTTGGAGTGGGCGCACGCTCCGGTCCGGTGCCTTCGATATCCTTCATCACCCCGGCAAGAATGGGCGATCGGGGCGGCGTCGTAGCGGGGAGATTGCCAGTGGATGCGCGCGCCGGCGGAGCTACCGGTTTGGGCGCTGGCGAACCGGCCGCCGCTGGCTGGCTCCCCGGCTTCCTGGTTTCTTTCTCGACAAAGGGGGCAACCAAAGTCGAAGTGGCCGGAACCTCGATTCCGTCCGCGTCGATCATGTAATTCCGTACGTTGATGTTTTGATCCGTGTATTTGATCATGAAATTTCGGTACGCCTTGCTCCTGTCATTCCCGTTTTCGGCCACAAGAGCAGCACCACGCGATTTAGGGATATTCTCATTCCACGATTTATTGGAAACGGAGAAATTCCCGCGTATAAACCTTCGCCCGACTGTCGGCCCTTCATGATGCATCAGATAAGCATATCGCGCGATGGCAGCCGGTGAATTATCGCGAATAAGCCCGTTCCTGCGGAGAATATCGAGGTTAAATACCGCATAGTCTGCAGAAGCGCTGATCGAGTGCTGAGGATCAAATCGCAGATCGAGAAGTTCTTTCTTGTGCTCGGGCAGAACAACACCCCGCTTGTCGAGATACCCGAGGCCCTGGGCCACGCCGTTCAGATAACTCCCGCGACGTTGGGCTTCTCCAATCCACGTACTGGACAGGAATTGCGTAAGCCCGCACGCCGATGATCCTACCATCTTTTTTTTCTTCGCCGACCACCTCCTATTCTTGCTCTTCGGGTCCCATACTCCGTTGATTTTCGCTGCCTCTGCGGAGATGAGCGCAGCGAGCATCTGAACTGGCTGACCGGATTCTCGCGCGGCTTTCTTGATGTAATCGGCGTAGAGATCGTTCACGCCCAGCGTCAGATTGTCCGTCGAATAGGGATCGCTCGATGCCAGCCCCGCCAGCCTCCGGGCCCGGAGCGTCCTCTTCGCTTCGGCCGCGGCGGCTGCCACCGCCGCAGCCGCCGCCCGAGCCTTTGCCCGTTCGGCGTTGGCAGCGGCAGCCGTCGGCTTGCCGCCCTGGCCGGATGGCTTTGGGCCTTGCGCCCGGAGTCCGCCGGCCGCACCGGGCAAACCTGCGTTCGCTTTTGCCGGTGGCTGGCCGCCGAACTGGGCCCTGAGCTGCTCGGCCGAAATGCCGCGCGCACCGGGCGCCGATACGCCGAGAGGATCGGTCGCACCCGCCAGGGCGACACCATGGCCAGCCTGGTCAGACGATGGATCCGCGCCGTCGTCCGGCGCCGCCCGCAACGCAGCAGAACCGCCCATATGCCACCATTTGGCCGCTTCCTCCGCGGTATAGCCGCGCGGGGCGATGCCCTCCGCCACCAGCGTATCGCCGAGGCTCTGCGCGACCTCGGCATAGGTCGCCGCGCGCTTGCCCTGGGTGGCTTCGGCCAGATCGGCCGTCATCCGCGAAAGCAGCCGCATCATGCGGTAGCCGCCACGCGGATCGCGCGCGCCATATTCTTCGGGTACCGGCCAGTCCGCGTGATCGCCGTCAGGGATCGGCCGGGGCGGCGCGGGCGGCAGCGCGGGCCGTTGCAGGGCGAGGTGCCGATTCTCCTCCAGGAACCGCTCGATCCAGGACGCGTCGCCATCCGTTTCCGGTGTCGCCTCCGGCATTTCGTCCGGAGCGGGGGAAGGCTCGACCGCCGCTGCCGTGTCGGGCTCGGCCGGGCCGGAATCCTGCGGCGCGTCGGGCGGCCCCGCCACATCGACGTCCTGGAGTGATAATATGTCGGCAGCCATGGTCACCTCCTGGTTGGGGAGATGACCAGCCACACATCCTGCGGCAGTTGAATCGACCGGCGGATGCCCCGCCGGTCGCGTGCGCCTAGCCGCGCACCGTCGCGGACCGCATCGCCAGCCCGACGAAGAGAACGGCGAAGCCCTGGAACATCAGGTCGATCGACAGCACCAGGCCAAGCACCCAGACCGCATTGACCGGCCAGCCCATGCCGATCACCAGCGCCGCCGCGATGCTCGCCAGCCCGGAAGCGAGCGTCCAGCCCCAGCCCCTGCCGCGTTGGCTGAGGGCGATGGCGGCACGAAATACCCCAGACAGGCACAGCGACAGCGACAGGAAGAGCGTGAAGACCATCGCCGCGAACAGCGGATCGAGGAAGATGCCGATACCGGCGAAGAGGTAGAGCAGCCCGGCAAGGAACCACAGGACGGCCGGCCCGGATTGCCGCACGCGCATCGCATGGGCGACCTGCAGCGCGCCGCCGATCAGCACCATGATGCCGACATAATAAGCAGTCGCCACGGTCGCGACCATCAGGTTGGCCGAGGCGACGACACCCAGCAGCACGAGGCAGATGCCGAGCGCAACGAACGAGCCCCAAGGCCCGCCCCGCATGCCCGAACCAAAGACCGAATCATTTCGAGCCATGAGATTTTCCCCGTACCGGCGACCCCTTGGGTCAATCGCCGGTCGGGATAATGCCGGCCAGCACGGGCGGCTTTGCGTAATGTTACGGAAGCGAGCGGGGCGAGCGGTCGGTCCGCCCGCCCCGCAGCACCTCAGGCCGTGGTTTCGAGGCTGCGCTTCAGGTCGCGCATCTGGTCATGGCCTTCGCGAACCGATCGATAAGCGCTCTGGATCGCGGCCCGTACCGGCACGGACAGCTCGGTATCGGCCAGCGCACTCTCGAATTTCGCCTTGATATGGTCCTCGCCGCGCTCGACCTCGTTGACGATCGCCTTGTCGTCGCGGCCGGTCACGGCAGCCTTCAGGTTGAGGAAGGCGCGGTGCGCGCCCGCCAGGATCGTACCGTCATCCTCCGGCGCGCCGCCAAGGCGGGTCACTTCGGCGCGCAGCGTTTCCGAAACGGCGCGGCGCTCGGCGGCACGGGCGCGGAACAGGTCGGCATAGCGGCCGCTCTCGGCCTCGTCCGCCGCAGCGGTATAGCCGTCAACGCTGTCGATCGTCGTCGCGATCAGGCCGTTGAGCGTGCGGATGTCGTGGCTGGTCTCGGTCATGATACTCTCCGTACATTGGAGCCCAACAAACGCCCGAGGCGCGGAAAGGTCCCACCAAGGCACGGAAAAACAGGCGAAAATCGTTACGGCAGCGATCAGCCGACCGCGCGCTGCGCCATGCCGTGCTTCCGCGCCGCATGCGCCGCCCGTAGCGGCATGGGCGCCTCGTCGCCCGCCCGGCTAGCCGCCCGCATGGGTCGGTTGAATCGATTGCGCGCTTGCAATGTAGGAAATTTCCTATGAGAACATATAAGGAACAAGATCGGAGCGAGTCGTGAGCCAGCAAGCCAGCCTGCCGGGCGCTATCGGGGTGGAACCAGACACGCGGACACGGCGCTGCGCAGCATGCGGAATCTCGGACTGGCATCCGGAGGCGCGAACCTGCCAGGTCGGCGGCTGCCCGTTCCGCGCGTCCGATGGCTGCGTCGCCGCCATGCCCGCCGACGTGCAGCGCGCCCACGCGTGACGATCGATCCCGCCATCCTGGATGCCATGCTCGCGGCGGGCGCCTCGGCGGAGGTCATCGTCGCCGCCGTCAAGGCCGATGCGGCGCGCGAGCAAGCCCATCGCGCCGCGCAGCGGGCCGGCAATGCCCAGCGCCAGCGGCGCTATCGCGAGCGACTGTACGGCGCGGAAATGCCGGACCTGTTCGACGGCGTCGCGGCGGACGGCACCGAGCCTGCCATCGCGCCTGCACCGGATGATGACGCCGGTAACGCGTCACCCGCCGTTACGGACGGCGTGACGGACGTCATCCCCCCTTCCCTTGATAAAAGCCCCCGGACCCCAAAAATTAATCCCAACCCCCGCGTACCCGTGGGGTCACGGGCGCGAGGCCCCGCCCCCGAGGCGATCGCCCCGGAAACCGCGGGTGCCCGCTTCCCCTGCCCGGCTGGCTGCGATCCCGGCGACTGGCGCGACCTGCTCGTCAATCGCCGCGCCAGGCGGCTGGCGATGACGCCCGCCGCCTATCGCAAGCTGCTGCGCGACCTCGCCGCCCATGCCGACGATGCGTGGCCGCCCGGCCGGCTGCTCGCCCATGCCGCCGAGAAGGGCTGGGCGCAGATCTTCGATCCCCGCGACGACCATCCCCAAGGAGCCCGACGCCATGGCCACGCCCCCTCCCGATCCGCTGCCGGTCCAGCCCGCGATCCCGGCGCACCGCACAATCCTCTCGTCCGCGCCGTACTGCGATCCGAGGCTCGCGGCGTTGGTGGCGGAGGCACCGGCTTTTAGCCATGTCTGCACCCGCAGGGAGCGCGCCGCCCTGGCGGGGCTGGCGGACCGGGTGCAGGCAGCGCTGGTGCCGGCCGCCCCGCGCGAGATTCGCCGCATGGTCGGCAAGCTCGCGCTCGGCTTTCCCGCCGCGAAGGCAAGCGACCTGGAGGCCGAAGCCCGGCTCGAGCTGTACGCCGAGGGGCTGGCCGATATCCCCGCCGACATTCTCGGGGCCGCCTGCGCGCGGGCGCTGCGCGAATGCCGCTTCTTCCCCTCCGTGTCGGAGATTCGCGAGCGCTGCGGCGCCCTGGCGGTGCGGCGCTGGGAAGCATCGCGCATCCGCACCCTGATCGCGACGCATGACCGCGACTGGCGGCCCGATGCCCCGCCGATCACCGCCGCGCAGCGCGCGCGCCTCGCCCAGATCGTCACCCGCCACGCCATCGCATGAAGGAGACCGGCATGAACGATATCAGCCTCTCGCACTGGGAGCGCGAAGTGCTCGCCTGCGTCACCGAAGCAGCCGAGGCCGGGCGCCAAGCCCCGACCGGCGACGAGCTGCAGGAACGCTGCGGCTGCGATTCGATCAGCACCACCGTCCATCTCGTCCAGCGGCTCGAGCGCAAGGGGCTGATTCAGGTGGAGCGCTATCAGCGCACACGCCGCATCACCATCGTCGCCACCGGCAAGGCCACCGCCCCCGTGACCAACCGCACCCCGCACTGGCGCACGCTCAAGCGGCCCGGCCGAATGCCCTCTACCGCGCTGCCCGGCCTCAAGACGCGACGGCCCGACGTGGCGATGGCGATCATCAAGGCCGCGCATCGCGAAGGCATGGCACTGGACGACTTCATTGCCGAACTGGTCTGGGCCGGCTGGCAATCGCGCGAGGAAGCCTTTGCGGCCCGCGTAGCGGCCACGGGATGACGTCGCCGCGGCACGACCCCGGACCGCGAAGGCCAACGCCATCGGCCGAAATTTGTTTTCCCGACCAGCCGCCGGCTGCTGCGGAGCGAGGGGTTCGGCATCGTCTGAACCATGAGAACGAATAGGGTGAACGACAGGCACACCGTCGACACAGGCGGGACAGTTCGGTTTGGAGTCGCAAGGCGAATGCGTTGGTTCAAGCGTCGCGAAGAGAAGAAGGCGAGTCGCGACATCATTTCCTGCTCGGCAGGGGTCGATCCGGTTCTGGGCACTGCTGCCGGAAAGGCGGTCGCGGCGGGGCGATATCGTGTCTACGCCGCTGAACCGGGCGGGCACGCCGTTCTGCTGACCGGGGGCCAGCCCAAGCTGATCGTGAAGGTGCATCGCCGGCAACTCAGCCATCCGGCAGGCGAGCAGATCGACATCCTGTCCGTCGAGGTCGCGCAGGGCTCGGGCCAGGACCTGCACGAGCAACTCGACGCGCTCTGGGATCCGGCACTCTCGCGCCGCTGACCGCCGGCGGGCCCAGCGTGGCGCCCCCCGAGGCTCAGGCGTTGCCGTTGCGCCGCCGCGTATCCCAGCCCTTGCGCGCCGCCGCCGATCGCTGCTCGGCCGACCCGGATTTATGCGCGCGCCCGCCGCGCGAGGACGAAACATGCGTATCGGCCCGGCCGCGGCCGGAGCCCGACTTGTTGCCGCCGCCGCTTTCCTTGTTCACCGTCGCCCAGGCCCGGCTCTCGGCTTCCTTCTTCGGCACGCCGCGATCCTCATAGCCTTGCTCGATATGCTCGGCCTTGCGCTTCTGCTTGTCAGTATAGCTGCTCTTGTCGCCACGGGGCATGTTCGTCTCCCTTCACGCACTCCCCTCCCCGCGCAAACGATCGAGCCGCTCCGGCGTTGCATGGCGACCGGTCGCCGGCAATGGTCGGTCGGTGGCGCGCAGCTCGCGCGCCCGCGCAGCGAGGCGGATCGCCTCGTCGATCAGCTGCGCCACGAAATCGGTCGAGGAATCCCGCACCGCGATGGCCAGGCAATTGCTGGCTTCAGTCGACAATTTCTGCGCGCGGATCTCTTGTCGGGACGGCTGGTCGGGATGCTTCATGCCCCACACAAGCCCCGGATGCCCGACTGGTTCCCTGCGCATCGCCCGATTTGCGACGGGCCGTTGGGCGATCCGGGAGCCAGCGCCTGGGCCGGATCGGCATGGCCATGATTCGTTACATTCCCGACTTATTTCAATCACATGTGCCGGGCCGATCCGCTCGGCCGCGTTTCAGACCGGGCAGACGTCGAACGCGAAGCTGATCCTGCGCCGATCGGAGACGAACGGAATGGTGCGGTGGTGATAATGGGAGGGCGTGAACAGCAGCATGCCCTCGCGCGGTGCGACGCGGTACGATCCGGCGGGCGCCAGTGCGGGATCAAGCGAGGGGGGCGGGCCGAATTCGATGCAGCCCGCCCCCGCGCCCTCGACCGAGAAAAGCTCCGAAATCTGCACATAATAGACGCCACTCAGCCAGCCGCCGCGATGCGTGTGCCAATCCTCATAATCGCCACTCCGCTGGATCAGCCCCCATGCGTGGAGCCGTGCCTCGGCGGGTCGGCCCTCGAGCCAGGGATCCGGCGGGCCGGGTGGCGCTGTATCGACGAGCATCGCGACGTACCGGTCGATCGCTGCCTGGATCGCGCCGAGCAGAGTGCGGATCAGCGCCGGGCGCGCGCCGTTCATCAGATGCTCGACCCGCGCCGCGCCGCGCATCGCGAGTTCGTCGGTCGGCACGTCGGTGATGGCATGGGCGTTGGTCAGCAGGTCGGCCGCGACCGCGGCATTGAAGGCGGCGAGGCTGTCGAACCCCGCCGGCACCGGCAAGGTCGTCTGGCCGATCCCGCGCGGATCGAACAGCAGGCGGCGGGCCAGCGCCGTATCGCCCGAGAGCGCGGCCGCCCGGCCCCAGTCGAGCAGCAGCTGGGCGTGGCGCACGCCCTTGCCGGCCAGATCGGCGCACAGCGCGCGCAGATCGGCGACGCGGCCCTGCCCGCGCAGCATCCGGCCCAGCTCGAAACAGGCGGCGCGGTGGCCCGGTTCCTGGTCGAGCGCCTCGCGAAAGGCCAGCTCCGCCGCCTCGCCCTGCCCGAGCGCGAGCGCGGCCATGCCCTGCTGGAACTGGAGATGGGCCGACGGCGCCGGGCCGGCATCGGCGATCAGCGCGAGGACGTCGGCGGGGCGGCCCAGCCGGGCCCAGCACCGGGCGAGCCGGATGCGGACGTCGCGCGCCGCCGGATCGAGCCGCAGCGCCGCCTCGAAGGCGGCGGCGGCCCGATCGAAGTCGAAGCGATCGAGCAGGAAATTGCCGAGCTGCGCGTGGAGCGGCGCACTCGCGGGAGCCGCTGCGATGGCCCGTTGCAGCAGCGGCAGCGCGACACCGGGATCGACGACGCGATCTGCGTCGGCGGGATGCCACGCAATCACGCGATCACCCCGCCACGCCGCGCGCGCCGGGCGATCAGGAGTTGGTATCGCCGTCCGGAACGATGTTGAACACGGTTTCGGACAGGCTCAGGTCGAGGCGCGTGAGGCTCGGCGTGGTCCATAGCTTCACCGCATCGCTCGTTGCGACGGCATCGGCGGTGCTCGCTTCGGCCGAGCCTTCGATCTTGCCTGAATCCACGGTCATTCCCATTCTCCCGTTCAGTACAACCCACCTGCCATATTAGTGGCGGCCCCTTATGGCCGTTTGCCTAACACGACGTCCCCAATGCGTCCACTTTCCAGTAGAACATATCTGTTCCACTTAGGATCACTGCAGCCAACACCATGACGAGCACCATCTTCAATTTTAGGAATCATTGTGCCCTGCACCATTATGTGGTGCCGACCGGCACACGCGCCCGCTCCGGGCAAGTCAGGGGCGGGCGCCAGTTCTTTCGCGAATCGCCTCTGCACCGTACCGACTGGCCGTGTCGCAGCGACGCATGGCGCCGGTCAGTGGGAATAGTTGCACCTTGTTGATCTCGAGGGACTACCGTCGGCCATGACCGCCCCCCCGTCTTATGTCGTCGCATCGCGCCAGGGGATCTTCCTGGTCGATCATCCCGGCCATCGGCTGCTCGTGCCCGGCTATTTCTTCGGCGTGACGATCCGGGACGGCGCGCTGTACTGCTTCAGGACCGTATCCTCGCCCGAAGCCGCGGCGAATCCCGACAGCGGCTGCATCATACGCTATCGCTTTCGCGACGGCGGGCTGGACGCAGGCGAGGTCCTGGTCGAGGGACTCGACTATAACGGCCATCAGGTCGATTTCTTCGACGGCTCCTTCTGGCTGGTCGACAGCGGCCACCAGCGCATCCTCGAATATGATGCGCAGTGGCGCCGCGTGGCCGAGCATCGCATCGGCCCGCCGGTCGAACGGCGCGGGCCCGACGATGCGCATATCAACTCGTTCCTCGGCCGGGGCGATCGCATCCACCTGATGTTCCACAATGTGCATCGCCGGATCCCGAGCGAGATCGTCACCTTCGATCGCGGCTTTCGCGAGATCGCCCGCGCGCAATTGCCGTCGACCGGCTGCCACGACGTGGTAGAATTGGAGGATGGGAGCCTGCTCTACTGCGAATCCATCAGGGGCCAGATCCGGACGGTCGGTGGCGCGCCGCACAAGATCGACGTGCTCTACACGCGCGGCCTCGCCGTCGGGCCGGACGAGATCGCGGTCGGCAGCTCGCTCTACGGCGCCCGGCCGGCACGCGGCATGCTGCCCGGCTTCGTGACCTTTCTCGACCGCGCCTATGCCCGCGTCGCGCGGATCTACCTGCCCGCCGCGCCGACGCAGATCCGCCGGCTCGACGGGGCCGACCTCTCGCTGTCGCAGCCGCGATGAGCGACGCGCTGGACAAAGGGGCGTGGGACGGGGGTGCGTGGGACGGGCGGGCGCTGCCCCCGCACCGCTACCGCGCCTTCGGGCTGCTGATCGCGTCGGAACTGGCGCTGCCCGAGCTCGCCTCCATGCGCGACGATTCCGGGGCGGCGCCCGATGTGACGATCCGCCTCGAGGCGCCCGGCGATCCCGCCGGCGTCGCCTGGCCGCCACGGCTGCGGCCCGATGCCCGGGGCGCGACGCTTGCGGTCGCCGGGGCGGCCCGCTACCGCATCGAGGACGGGTGCCGGATCGGCATTGCACCCTATCCCGCGGCGCCCGAGCGCGACATCCGCCTGTATCTGCTCGGCTCGGCCTTCGGGGTGCTGTGCCACCAGCGCGGCGTGCTGCCGCTCCACGGCAATGCCGTGATCGTCGATGGCCGGGCCATGGCCTTTTGCGGCCATTCCGGCATCGGCAAGTCGACCCTGGCCGCGCATTTCGCGGCGCGCGGCTATGCCCTGCTGTGCGACGATGTCTGCGTCGTCAGCTTCGACGCCGCGGGGCGGCCGCTGGCCTGGCCGGGCCTGCCCCGGCTGAAGCTGTGGCGCGATGCCGCCGAGAATTTCGGCCATGATCCCGGCACGCTGGAGCGCGCGATCCAGGACAAGGACAAATATCATGTGCCCAACGCCGCCGTCACGGCGCCCGGGCCGTTTCCGCTGGCGCGCGTCTATCTGCTGAGCGACGCCGCCGAGAGCATAGCGATCAGCCCGGTCGCCGGCGTCAGCTCGATCCAGGCGATCATGGCGCAGACCTATCGCAAGGTCTATCTGCGCCCGATGGGGCTGGTCGGCGCCAATATCGAGCAGGCGACGCGGATCGCGCAGCACGCCCAGGTCTTCGCCGCGCCGCGCCGCCGCGGCTTCGACTGCTTCGCGGACGAGGCAGCGCGGCTCGAACGCCATATGGCGCAGGACGACGCAGCGCCGGTCGCCCGCGCCGAGGGCAGCCGGTGAGCGCGATCGCCGGCCTGTGGCGGTTCGACGACAAGCCCGATCCGGCGGCCGATTGCGCGCGGATGCTGCGCGCGCAGACCCTGTACGGCCCGCATGACGGCCGGCAATGGGCCGAGGGCCCGGTGGCGCTGGGCCGCCGGCTGTTCCGCACCCTGCCCGAGGATGCCCATGACCGGCAGCCGCTGCTGAGCCGCGACGGACGGCTCGTGCTCGTCGCCGACGTGCGGCTCGACAACCGCGCCGAACTGATCGCCGCGCTCGGCCTCGCGCAGGGCGACATGCGGATGGCATGCGACGCCGCGGTCCTGCTCGCCTGTCTCGAGCGCTGGGGCGAGGGCGCGCTTGACCGGCTGGTCGGCGATTTCGCCTTCGCGCTGTGGGACGGGCAGGCGCAAAGGCTGATCCTGGCGCGCGACTTTCTCGGGCAGCGGCCGCTCCATTATCATCGCGGCCCGGGCTTTTTCGCCTTCTCGACCATGGCCAAGGGGCTGCACGCGCATCCCGACATCCCCTATGCCGCCGACGACCAACTCGTCGCCGAATTCGTCTGCCTCCTGCCGCAGACCGGATCGCGCAGCTTCTTCCGCGACATTTCCAGCGTCGAGGCCGGACAGGTGCTGACCGTCACGCGCGACGGCGTGTCCGCGCGCGCCTATTGGCAGCCGCGCCGTCCCCCGCGTGGCGCGCGTGCGCCGGCCGACTGGGTCGAGGGCGTGCGCCATCATCTCGATCAGGCGACGGGCGCGATGCTGCGCGGGGCGGACGGTTCAGTCGGCGCGCATCTCAGCGCCGGCTTCGACAGCGCGGCGATCACCGCCACGGCGGCGCGGCTCCTCGCCCCCGAAGGCGGCCGGGTCACTGCCTTCACGTCGGTGCCGTCCAGCGGCGACACCGCCGGCGCGCGCCGCAACCGGATCAACGACGAAGGGCCGCTCGCCGCGGCCACCGCCGCGCTCTATCCCAATGTCGATCACGTCCTGCTGCGCACCGGGCACCAGTCGCCGCTCGACGATCTCGACCGCGTGTTCCTCCTGTTCGAGCGGCCCAAGCTGAACCTGTGCAACTGGGTGTGGAAGCGCGCGATCAACCAGGCCGCGCAGGAACGCGGCCTGCGCGTCGTGCTGCACGGCATGATGGGCAACCTGTCGCTCAGCTATGCCGGCACCGAGCTGCTCCCCGAATTGCTGCGCACCGGCCGCTGGCTGCGGCTGTGGCGCGAATCGCGCGGGCTGATGCGCCACGCGGGGATGCGCTGGCGCGGCCCGATCGGGCTCGCGCTCGGCCCCTATCTGTCGGGGCCGTTGTGGAACCGGGCGACCCAGGCCCTGCAGGGCCGCCGCACCGACGTGCTGCACTATACCGCGATCAGCCCGGCGCGCTTCGCCGCGCTCGATCTGGCGGCGACCGCCCGGGCGCGCGACCTCGACCTCGCCTATCGCCCGCGCAAGGACGCCTTTGCCGACCGGGTCTGGATGATGCGCCGGGTCGATCTGGGCAACACCAACAAGGGCACGCTGGCCGGCTGGGGCATCGACCAGCGCGATCCGACCGCCGACCGCCGGCTGGTGGAATATTGCCTCGGCATCCCGACCGACCAGTATCTGTCGCACGGCATCACCCGCGACGTCGCCCGCCGGGCGCTGGCCGACCGGCTGCCCGCCGCAGTGCTGGACGAGCGGCGGCGCGGCTATCAGGCCAGCGACTGGCATGAAGGGCTGACGGCCGGGCGCGCCGCGATGGCGGCCGAAGTCGCGCGGCTGGCGGCGTGCGGGCCAGCGGCGGAAACGCTCGACGTCGCGCGGCTGCAGGGCCTGATCGAGGACTGGCCGGCCGGCGGCTGGGACAGCGAGGCCGTGATCCAGTCGCACCGGCTGGCGCTGCTGCGCGGGCTTTCGGCCGGGCATTTCCTGCGCAAGGCGACCGGCTCCAACCAGTGAGCGCGGCCGCGGCGGCCCGCGCCTTTCCGGTCGCGTCAATCCTCTGCTACGACGGGCCATGGCCGGCCCTTGCCCGCCACCGCGAAAAGGGCCTGCCATGCCGATCGTCACCGCCAATGGCATCGATCTCCATTATGAGGATGCCGGCGATCCCGCCGCCCCCGCGATCCTGCTGATCATGGGGCTGGGCACGCAGATGATCGCCTGGCCCGACGCGCTGGTCGAAACGCTGGTGGCGGCCGGGTACCGCGTGATCCGCTACGACAATCGCGATATCGGCCTGTCGACCCATCTGCACGATGCGCCCACGACCAACCCGCTGGTCGCTTTGCTCGCCACGCGCTTCGGCCTGCCCTTCCGGCACGCCTATACGCTGAGGGACATGGCGGCCGATGCGATCGCGCTGCTCGACGCGCTGGGCATCCCCGCCGCGCACATGGTCGGCGCGTCGATGGGCGGGATGATCGCGCAGAATCTCGCCGCGCTCTATCCCGATCGCGTGCTGAGCCTGACCTCAATCATGTCGTCGAGCGGCGCCCGCGGCCTGCCCGGCCCGACGCCCGAGCTGCGCCGCCGGATGATCGCCCGGCGCGATCCCAGGCCGACGCGCGAGCAGGCGATCGCGGCGGGCATCGAGATGCTGACGCTGATCTCCTATCCCGATCCGACCCGCGCGCCCGACGCTTTCCGCGTCATGGCGGGGCGGGCCTTCGACCGCGCCTTCAACCCGCAGGGCGCGCGCCGCCACCTGCTCGCGATCATCGCCGATGGCAGCCGCGCCGCCCGCCTCGCCGCGATCCGCGCGCCGACGCTGGTGATCCACGGCGCCGCCGATCCGCTGGTGCCCTTGCCCAACAGCGAGGACATCGCCCGGCGCGTCCCCGGCGCGCGGCTGGAGGTGATCCCCGAAATGGCGCACGATCTGCCGCCCGCGCAGCTGTCGCGCATCGCCGGGCTGATTGTCGCGCACGCCGCCGGCTGAGGCGACAGGAGGCAGTCGTCCGTGCCGCGGATCGTCGCGGTCACGCGCGCGGCACCGGGCTTCGCGGGTGACATCGGCGGCGGGCGAGGCTAAGCCGCGCCGCATGGAATCGCCCCGCCGGTGGATGCGATCGCAGCCCTGGTTCGTCGCGCTGATCGTCGCGGCGGCGCTGCTGGTGCGCCTGCTGGTGCCGGCAGGCTTCATGCCCGTCTTCGCCGGGGGCGCCGTCACCATCGCCGTCTGCACCGGCGACGGCCCGATGCAGGTGATCATCCCGGCCCCGGGCGCGACGGGCCAGCACGATGATCGCGGCGGGCACGCGACCAGCCCCTGCGCCTTCGCCGACCTCGCCCTGCCGGCGATCGGGGGCGCCGATCCGGTCCTGCTCGCGGCCGCCCTCCTCTTCGTCATCGCGGCCGCGCTGGCCGCCGTCGCCGCCGCGCCGCACCGGCGCATCGCGCATCTCCGGCCCCCGTTGCGCGGGCCGCCCCTCCCCGCCTGATCCATCGCTTGTCATCGAGCCGATGCGCCGGCCCAGCCCGCGCGTCGCGATCAGGAGAGTCCATCATGCATTACCCCACTTGCCGGCTCGCGCCGGCCATCGCCGCGCTTGCCCTGTTGGCCGCGCCGGCAACCGCCCATGACTATCGCCACGGGCCGCTGACCATCACCCATCCCTGGTCCCGCGCGACCAGCCCGCGCGCCGCCGTCGGCGCCGGGTTCCTCGCCATCCACAACAGCGCAAGGCAGGCCGACCGGCTGGTATCGGCAGGCTCGCCGCTCGCCGACCGGGTCGAGATCCACAGCATGCGGACCGAAAACGGCATCATGCGCATGCGCCAGCTGCCCGAGGGGGTCGTCATCCCGGCCGGGGGCGATGCGATCCTCGCCCCCGGCGGCAACCATCTCATGCTGATCGGGCTGAAGCGCCCGCTGCAGCAGGGCGAGATGGTGCCGGCCACGCTGCGCTTCGAACATGGCGGTACCGTCGCCATCGCGTTCAAGGTCGAGGCGGCGGACGCCCTGCAGCCGGCCCATGCGGAGCACCGGCCATGAGCGCGGCGAGCAGACGCGGGCTGCGGCGCGGCCTCTGGCTCTGCGCCGGGCTGGTGGTGGCGGCGGCGCTCTCGATCGGCGCCTGTTCCCGCCATGCGTCCCCGGCCGGCGACAACGCCGCCGTCCCGGAGAAGCCGAGCGTGATCGGCGGCCCGTTCCGCCTCGTCGATACTACCGGCCGGACGGTCACCGACCAGTCGCTGAAGGGCAGGCCCTATGCGATCTTCTTCGGCTTCACCCGCTGCCCGGATGCCTGCCCGACGACGATGAGTCGCCTCGCGCTGCTGCGCCAGCGGCTCGGGCCGGATGCGGACCGGATCGCCATCCTGTTCGTCTCGGTCGATCCCGAGCACGACAAGCCGGCCGATATCGCAAGCTTCCTCTCGATGTTCGACACGCCGGTCACCGGGCTCACCGGCAGCCCGGCGGCGATCCGGCAGATCCAGCAGGCGTTTCGCGTCGTCGTCGAGCATGTGCCCCTGCCCAATGGCGACTACACGATCGACCACAGCACGGCCGTGTACCTGATGGACCGCCATGGCCGCTTCTTCGAGCCGATGAGCGCGACCGATTCCGTCGAGGCCAATCTCGGCCAGCTGCACGCGCTGCTTCGCATCTGACCCGGCAGGCCGGGGAGGAGCGACGGGGCCCTCCCCGGCGGGAACGCCACGCGCGCGGCTGGCTGTCCGAGGCGCGGGCCCGCTCAGCCCGCGGCCTCCGCCGCGATCCAGTCGCGGAACGCCAGCATCGCCGGGTTGGGCACGCGCGACTTGAGCCAGGTGAGCCAGTAGCGCCCCGTCGTGACTGCCTGCGCGAAGGGGCGGACGAGCGTGCCGTCCTCGATCGCGCGCGCCAGCATGGCGGGCGGGGCCAGTGCCACGCCCGCCCCCTGCATCGCCGCCGCCGCCATCGTCACGGAGGAATCGAACACCGGGCCATGCAATGGCGGCGCGGCGACGCCGGCGGCGGCGAACCAGCGCGGCCATTCGTCGGCGCGGTAGGAGCGCAGCAGCGTCGCCCCCAGCAGGTCGCGCGGCTCGGCCAGGCCGCGCGCGATCGCGGGCGTGCAGAGCGGCGTCAGCGGCGTCTCGATCAGCGCCACGCTTTCAGTGCCGTGCCACGCGCCGTCGCCGAAGCGGATCGCGAAATCCAGCCCCTCGCCCGCGATATCGACGCGGTTGTTGTTGGTGAACAGCCGCAGGTCGATCCGCGGATGCGCCGACCGGAAGCCGGGCAGCCGCGGGAGCAGCCAGCCGGTCGCGAACGTCCCCACCGCCGCGACCGACAGGACCTGGGTTGCCATGCCACCGGCGATCCCCTCGACCAGCTCGGCGATGCGATCGAAGCTGTCGGCCAGCGCCGGGAGCAGCGCCAGCCCTTCGTCGGTCAGCGCGAGGCCGCGCGGCAACCGGCGGAACAGCGTCACGCCCAGCCGCGTCTCCAGCCCCTTGACCTGATGGCTCACCGCCGCCTGCGTCACGCACAGTTCGATCGCGGCGCGGGTGAAGGAGAGGTGCCGCGCCGACGCCTCGAACGCGCGCAGGGCATTGAGCGGCAAATGCGGGCGGACCATCGGGCAGCCATAAGTTAATCTAGGGGCTCGGGCCAGCTTTGATCCTTTGTGCGACCGCACGATACAGCCCTAGAAACCCGGCATCGACCACGGAGACAATGGCCATGACGATCGACCGGCGACGCTTCACCACCAGCCTGCTGCTTGGCACCGGCGCGGGAATCCTCGGGTTTCCGCAGGCAGCCAGCGCTGCCCCCGCCATGGCACGGCAAAGCGCCACGCTCCTCGTCGATCAGGCGACGGGCCGGATCCTCCACCGCGCCGGCCCCTGCGCCACGCGCTTCTCGCCCTGCTCGACCTTCAAGATTCCCTTGGCCTTGATCGGCTATGACGCCGGCATCCTGACGGACGCGCACCACCCGGCCTGGGACTATCGCCCGGCGGTCCACCAGGCGCACCGCGCCGAGGAGAAGCGCCGCACCGATCCCACCGACTGGGAGCTCAACTCGGTCGTCTGGTATTCGCAGGAGATCACCCGCCGGCTCGGCGCCGCCCGCTTCGGCGCCTTTGTCGACCGCATCGGCTATGGCAATCGCGACGTCAGCGGCAATCCCGGCAAGGATGACGGGCTCGAGCAGGCCTGGCTCTGCTCCTCGCTCGCCGTCTCGCCCGACGAGCAGGTCGCGTTCCTCCGCCGGCTGCTTGCGGGGCGGCTGCTGTCGCCCGGGGCGTGCGCCCGGGCCGCGGCGATCATCCCGGCGTTCGAGGGGAGTGGGGGCTGGCGCGTGCACGGCAAGACCGGCAGCGGCTGGCTGCGCGACGGAGCCGGCCGGATCGACCACTCGGAGCCGCTCGGCTGGTTCGTCGGCTGGGCGGACAAGGGCACGCGCCGGCTGGTATTCGCCCGGCTGCAAGCCGGCGGCGGCACGCCCGATCCAAGCGCCGGCCGCACCGCGCGCACCGCGCTGCTCGACGAGATCGCCCGACTGGCGGGATAGCGCGCCCTGTCACGGCGTACCCGGCGCGCGCCGACGACGGCTCGGGATTCTTCGCGCTTTACGCCGCTAACTCGATTGACTTTTTCATGCTGCGATGCAAAATATCCCTTCTATCCGGAGGGTTATGATGCAGACTTGGCTGATATTGGAAGCCGAGCTTATCGTCGCGCTTGTCGTCGTCATGCTGCGGACCCGACGGGTGCAGCGCCGCAAGCAGCGCGCGCAATTCCGCCGGAAACGGAACAAGGCCTATCAGGCCGCCTGGAACCGGATCATGCTCCCGCGTTTCCGCCGGAAGATCGGCTATCTCCCGCTGGAAGAGCGGGATCCCCAGATCCGCCTGTAGCGCGCGACCGGCAAGGCGGCGCATGCAGAAACATGCGGCCCTCCGTGGAAACTCGGTCCAGACCGGTCCGGCCAGCTGGGCGTCTGCACCGCGCCTCTCGAGCAAAGTCGCTTCCATTCGCCGCAGCGTTAGGCGTGGTCCCGGGCGGGGCAGCCCCGGTCAGCAAATAGGCGTCACGAAATCAGCAAATAAGCATCACGAAATCCGCTGCGCCAGTTCCTTGTTGATCCCCAGCGCCGCCAGCGTGCCGAGCGCGCCCGAGAGCAGATAGGCGCCCGCCGCGATCAGCCCGAAATTGCTCGCCAGCACCAGCGCCACGAAGGGAGCGAAGCCCGCGCCGAACAGCCAGGCAAGGTCCGAGGTGAGCGCAGCGCCGGTATAGCGGCGCGCCGTCGCGAAATTGGCCGCGACCGCGCCGGAGGACTGGCCGAACGCGAGGCCGAGCAGCGCGAAGCCGGCGACCATGAACACCAGCTCGCCGAGATAGCCCGCATTGAGCAGCTGCGGCGCGAAGCCGCTGAACGCGGCGATCCCCGCCGCCGACACGCCGAGCAGGTAGCGCCGGCCGATGCGATCGGCGATCAGCCCGGAGGCGACCACCGCGACCACGCCCACCGCCGCGCCGACGATCTCGATCAGCAGGAAGCGCACCGGATCCTGCTTGGTGAACAGGAACACCCAGGACAGCGGGAACACCGTGACCATATGGAACAGCGCGAAGCTGGCGAGCGGGGCGAAGGCGCCGATCACGATGTTGCGCCAGTCGCTGCGCAGCGTCTCGGCGACGCTCGACGGCTGCAACTCGCGGCGCTCGAACAGCGCCTCATATTGCGGGGTCGAGACCATGCGCAGCCGCGCGAACAGCGCGACGACGTTGATCGCGAAGGCGACGAAGAAGGGATAGCGCCAGCCCCAGTCGAGGAAATCGGCCGGCGACAGCGTCGTCACGAAAAAGGCGAACAGCGCGCTCGCCACCATCAGCCCGAGCGGCGCGCCGAGCTGCGGGATCATCGCATACCAGCCGCGGCGATTCTCCGGCGCGTTGAGCGCGAGCAGCGAGGCGAGCCCGTCCCAGGCGCCGCCCAGCGCCACGCCCTGGCCGAGGCGGAACAGCGCCAGCAGCGCGGCGGACCAGAGGCCGATCGTCTCATATCCGGGCAGGAACGCCACCGCCGCGGTCGATCCGCCGAGCAGGAACAGCGCGATGGTCAGCTTGGTGCCGCGCCCGAGCGCCTCGTCCACGCCGAGGAAGATCAGCGACCCGATCGGCCGCGCGACGAACGCCAGCGCGAAGATCGCGAAGGAATAGAGCGTGCCGGTCACCCGGTCGACAAAGGGGAATACCAGCGCCGGGAAGACCAGGACCGAGGCGATCGCATAGACGAAGAAATCGAAGAATTCCGAAGTGCGGCCGACGATCACGCCGATCGCGATCTCGCCGGGCATGATCTCGCTGTGGCGGGTGCCGGCATGCGCGGCGCGATCCATGATGTGGGGGGCGGGCACGGTCCGGGCGGTCATCGATGCGTATTCCTTGGTGCCGGCTGGGCGGTCGGTGGCGCCGGCATGGAGTCGGTCGATCGCTTATAGACCCTTGGCGGCGCCGGGGGGATTGGACAAAATGTCCAATGTCGCAGTGCAGCATCGAAGCCTAGCGGGGGCTCCATGCCCCTAACTGGCCATTCCCTCCGCGCGCCCGCCGCCGGTCTCCGCCTGTTTCTCCGTTCCGCTTCAGTGATCGGCCTCGCCGCGCTGCTCGGCGGGTGCGACATGGTGGTGATGAACCCGGCGGGCGATGTCGCGCTGCAGCAGCGCAACCTCGTCGTCATCGCGACGGTGCTGATGCTGATGATCGTCATCCCGGTGATCGCGCTCGTCTGCCTGTTCGCCTGGCGCTATCGCGCAAGCAACGAGGCGGCGCGCTACGAGCCGGACTGGGATCATTCGGCCCAGCTCGAACTGGTGATCTGGTCGGCGCCGCTGCTGATCGTGATCTGCCTCGGCGCGGTCACCTGGACCGGCACCCACCTGCTCGATCCCTATCGCCCGATCGGGCGCCTCGCCGCCGGCCGGCCGGTGCCCGCCGACGCGAAGCCGCTCGAGGTGCAGGTCGTCTCGCTCGACTGGAAATGGCTGTTCATCTATCCCGAATATGGCATCGCGACGGTCAACGAGCTCGCTGCGCCGGTCGACCGGCCGATCCGCTTCCGCCTCACCTCCTCCTCGGTGATGAACGCCTTCTACGTGCCGACGCTGGCCGGCATGATCTACACCATGCCGTCGATGGAGACGAAGCTCAACGCCGTCATCAACCATCCCGGCGACTATGCCGGCTTCTCCTCCAACTATAGCGGCGCCGGCTTCTCCGGCATGCGCTTCCGCTTCCACGGCATGGACCAGGCCGGCTTCGATGCCTGGGTCGCCCGCAACCGGGCCAGCGGCGCGACGCTGAGCCGCGCGACCTATCTGGCGCTCGAAAAGCCGACCGAGAAGGTTCCGGTGATGCGCTTCGCCAGCGTCGCCCCCGGCCTGTTCGACGCCGTGGTCAACCAGTGCGTCCGGCCGGGCACGACCTGCATGGCGGACATGATGCACCGCGCGGGCGGGCAGCCCGCCGCGATGGAGCACATGCCCGGCATGGGCGCGCCGCAGGGCAGGCGCCCCGAGGAACCGCTCACCACCGCCGGCGCGGGCGGCCCCGCCCCCGCCACCCCGGCGGATGTCGACCACCGCAGCGACGCCGCGCCGGCGCCGCGCCATCCCGCCCATTGAACGGCCCGATCATGACCAACGCCCCCCTTTCCGTCAGCCCGATCCTCGGCCGCTTCACGCTGGAATCGCTTCCCCTGCACGAGCCGATCGTGGTCGCCACCTTCGCCGCGGTCGCGCTCGGCGGGATCGCGCTGCTCGGCGCGGTCACCTATTTCCGCCTCTGGACCTATCTCTGGCGCGAATGGTTCACCACCGTCGATCACAAGCGCATCGGGATCATGTATATGATCCTCGGCGTGGTGATGCTGCTGCGCGGCTTTGCCGATGCGATCATGATGCGCCTGCAGCAGGCGATGGCGTTCGGCGGGTCCGAGGGCTATCTCAACGCCCATCACTATGATCAGATCTTCACCGCGCATGGCGTGATCATGATCTTCTTCGTGGCGATGCCGATCGTCACCGGGCTGATGAACTATGTCGTGCCGCTGCAGATCGGCGCGCGCGACGTCTCCTTCCCCTTCCTCAACAATTTCAGCTTCTGGATGACGACGGCGGGCGCCGTGATCGTGATGATGAGCCTGTTCGTCGGCGAGTTCGCGCAGACCGGCTGGCTGGCCATGCCGCCGCTGTCCGGGATCAGCTACAGCCCCGGGGTCGGGGTCGATTACTATATCTGGTCGCTGCAGATCGCCGGCGTCGGCACGCTGCTGTCCGGCGTCAACCTGATCGCGACGATCGTGAAGATGCGCGCGCCGGGCATGACGATGATGCGCATGCCGATCTTCACCTGGACCGCGCTGTGCACCAACATCCTGATCGTCGCGGCCTTCCCGGTGCTGACCGCGGTGCTCGCGCTGCTCTCGCTCGATCGCTACGCCGATACCAGCTTCTTCACCAACACCCTCGGCGGCAACCCGATGATGTACGTGAACCTGATCTGGATCTGGGGCCATCCGGAGGTCTACATCCTGATCCTGCCGATGTTCGGCGTCTTCTCCGAGGTGACCGCGACCTTCTCGGGCAAGCGCATCTTCGGCTACACCTCGATGGTCTACGCCACGATGGTGATCACGCTGCTCGCCTATGTCGTGTGGCTGCACCATTTCTTCACCATGGGATCGGGCGCGAGCGTCAACAGCTTCTTCGGTATCACCACCATGGTGATCTCGATCCCGACCGGTGCGAAGATCTTCAACTGGCTGTTCACCATCTATCGCGGGCGCGTGCGCTTCGAGCTGCCGATGATGTGGACGATCGCCTTCATGATCACCTTCACCATCGGCGGCATGACCGGCGTGCTGCTCGCCGTGCCGCCGGCCGATTTCGTGCTGCACAATTCGCTGTTCCTGATCGCGCATTTCCACAACGTGATCATCGGCGGCGTGCTGTTCGGCGCCTTTGCCGCGATCAACTACTGGTTCCCCAAGGCGTTCGGCTTCCGGCTGAACCAGTTCTGGGGCAAGGTGTCCTTCTGGTTCTGGGTGATCGGCTTCTACTTCGCCTTCATGCCGCTCTATGTGCTCGGGCTGATGGGCGTGACGCGCCGGCTGCGCACCTTCGACGATCCCGGCCTGCAGATCTGGTTCGTCATCGCTGCCTTCGGCGCCTTCCTGATCGCACTGGGGATCGCGGCGATGCTCGTGCAGTTCGCCGTCAGCATCCGCGATCGCGAGAAGCTGCGCGACACCACCGGCGATCCGTGGAACGGCCGCACGCTCGAATGGGCGACCTCGTCGCCGCCGCCCGACTATAATTTCGCCTTCACGCCCGTCGTCCACGACGCGGACGCCTGGGCCGACATGAAGGCGCATGGCTATGTCCGGCCGACGACCGGCTTCAAGCCGATCCACATGCCGTCGAGCACGGGCACCGGCGTGATCCTGGCGGGGCTGAGCGTCGCCTTCTCGGTCGGCATGATCTGGTATGTCTGGTGGCTCGCCGGGCTCAGCTTCGTCGCGATGCTCGCGGTCGCGATCGCCCACAGCTTCAACTACAGGCGCGATTTCCACATTCCCGCGGCCGAGGTGGTCGCGGCGGAGGATGCGCGAACCCGCCTGCTCGCATCGGGAGCACTGGCATGAGCGCGGCACCGGCGGCGTTCCCGCGCGACCAGTTCCACCTCGCCGAGGAGCATGAGCATCCCGAGGGGTCGAGCACGATGCTCGGCTTCTGGATCTACCTGATGAGCGACTGCCTGATCTTCGCGATGCTGTTCGCGACCTATGGCGTGCTCGGCACCTCCTATGCCGGCGGACCCGGCCCGAAGGAGCTGTTCGAGCTGCCGCTGGTCGCGCTCAACACCTCGATGCTGCTGCTCTCGTCGATCACCTATGGCTTCGCGATGCTGGCGATGACGGACGGCAAGGTCCGCGCGACCCAGGCCTGGCTGGCGGTCACCGGGCTGTTCGGCCTCGCCTTTCTCGGCATCGAGCTCTACGAATTCGCGCACCTGATCCATGAGGGCGCGGGGCCGCAGCGCAGCGCCTTCCTCTCGTCCTTCTTCACGCTGGTCGGCACGCACGGGCTGCACGTCACCTTCGGCCTGGTCTGGCTGGTGGTGCTGATGGCGCAGGTCGGCCTGCACGGGCTGATCCCGGCCAATCGCCGCCGCCTGATGTGCCTCAGCCTGTTCTGGCACTTTCTGGACGTGATCTGGATCGGCGTCTTCACCTTCGTCTATCTGATGGGAATGCTGCGATGAGCGCGGATCTGTCCGGCCACCACGATACCGGCCACCTCCATGACGAGGAG
>Ga0255338_1001037_pt1 | contig 61488 bp, 94 predicted proteins | sample MeOH1_35cm_T4_19_FD_203715 | JGI IMG/M metagenome (GOLD analysis project Ga0255338, IMG submission 203715) | Sandy soil microbial communities from University of British Columbia, Vancouver, Canada - MeOH1_35cm_T4_195 | ecosystem: Engineered > Artificial ecosystem > Sand microcosm > Unclassified ... | reverse complement strand
AGCGGCGGCAAATCGTAGCCGGTGTCTTCATATCCAAGGTCTGACGGCTTAGTGATAAAAAGCGCCCAAGTCGATACCCACAGCCAAAACTCATCTTCCTTGTGCGGGTAAAGCGTTAGGTTGTTCGCCTTAGTTGAATCGCGCTGGAAGAATCGCGTGAGGGCCTGTCCGGTGTCCATCACTTCAAGAAAGCCAGCATAATGGATGAGTTCTTTATACTTGTTCGGGCTGGGCGTTGCGGTGCATACGAGCTTATAGGGAACGCCTTCGAACTTGTCCAAAAATGTCTGATACGTTTTACTTCCGAAACTACGAAGGACAGAAGCTTCATCGAGCGATGTGGCCGTGAAGTGCGTCGGGTCGATATTCCCGTCACGCACGCGCTCATAGTTAGTAAGCAATATCGTTCCGGAAGCAAGCCGTACCTCTTCCATATTGCGAACGTATTCCGGGGATTCAATGCCGAGTAGTTCAACTGCATCCCTGACGAATTCTTGTTTCACGCCGAGTGGCAGGACGATCAACGCCTTTCCACCCATACACTCAGTGACGATCCGGCAAAATTCAAGCTGTTGGAGCGTCTTGCCAAGTCCGAATGCCGCGAAGATCGCTCTCCTTCCGCCACGTACCGCCCAGACAACCGCATCGCGTTGGTGGGGCTTTAGGATCGGATTGACTTGCTCAGGTGCAATGACGAACCCCGATTCGGAAGCAATTTGTATTTTCGATTTGAGAAATTTTAAGTAATCCAATAGATGTCCTCCTTCCTATTACCTGCTGCCGGCTGATCCGTCCGCGAAATTCATCCGCATCTTCAACCGTAAACCATGAAGAGTCTCTGTCATTGTGACAAGCTCATTCCGCCACTTCTGCATCCGACCATATGATTCAGCCTCCATTTGCCGAACACTCGTGATGGCTAGTTCTGCATTTTCCTTCTTTGGCTTGTCTGCCGCGATGTAAGCCTTGGCGTATTCGGTGTCCCGATGAACGTGCCACCTTTTATATAGACGGTCACATTCGGAGGACAAGTCACCAACCAGGACAAGGCATTTCGTAAGCAGTTCGATTTTCTGGAGAAGAGCCGCCGGATTATCTTCCGAAAGGTTTTCGGATAGTTCCTTGTAACGAGCGATTTCAGCAATATAGGAGTCAATGTCTAATTGGTTCGACAACTGCCCCCAGCTCCTCAATAAACCGACTTGGTTCATATTCCTCTGTCTTGCCCCAGCTCGATGATGTCCGGGTAGAAGAGATGATCAGGTTGTCCTTTGCCCGCGTTACGGCCACATAAGCAAGCCGTCGTTCCTCTTCCATGTCCCGCGTATTTCTGCTTGGGAAGATCCCTTCATTCATACCGATCAAGAAGACGGTAGGGAATTCCAAGCCCTTGCTTCCGTGAATCGTCATGAGTTTTACAGCGTCTCGATCCTCGATCAGCTTTTCTTGGATATCTCGAATGGCCAGCCATCGGAGGAACGTTTGAACGTCTACGTCCTCCCCAATCTTTTGCTGTCGTTCCATCCAGTAGGAGATGTACCGTTCTACCTCTTCCAAGTCTTGAATCCTGTTGTGCAGGCTGCGTGCGGTGTACCAATTTCGAAGATCGAGTAATTCGATGAGCCGTGATAATGAGCTAAGTACGGTTTCTTGTTGAAGCACAATCTCCGCGATCGTACTGAAATGATATTGCTGGAAAGAGAAGTCCTCGCTATATGTCATAGCCTCCATCAACGAAGTAGATTGATCGGTAGCGATCTGCTCCAAACGTTTAATCTGCATATCTGTGAAGTGTTGTTCCGGGAAATTCATCGATCGCTTGAAGTTCTTCTCATCCCTCGGGTTAAATATGCTGATCAAATGGGAGAGGAGATACCGGATGTCATGCTTCTTTAACGGATCGTCCGCACTGCTTAGAATCGTGCAAGGGATTCCTTTCGCCCGCAGTTTGTGATAAACGAATTCGATCTGTGCATTTGTCCGGGCAAGTACCGCATAGTCAGAAAATCTTTCTCCGAGCGCCTTTTGTTCGATCAGGCCGGAAATGATGTTGGCTTCCGACTCCGGATCCGTCAGAACGAACATATCAAGCGGGTTTCCGTCTTTATTGGCGATCAGTTTCTTTTCCGTCTGGTTAACGTTTTTCTTGATCAGCCTGTTGGCCGCTTCGATAATAGGCATTGTCGATCGGTAATTCTGTTCAAGTTTGATCGTTTCAGTTCCGGAGAACTCTTTCGGAAACTCCAAGATGTTTTCCACTCTCGCCCCACGCCAACCGTATATCGCCTGAAAATCGTCTCCGATCACGAATAGATTTTCCGGATTCAGCAACGAAATGAATTGCAGTTGTTCCCTGTCTGTGTCTTGGAACTCATCGACAAAAACATATTTCCATTGCCGCCGGTAGAAGTCCGCAACGTCTGGATGACGGACGAACAACTCATTGACCTTGCGAATCAAATGATCCAAATCGACCGCATTGTATCTTTTAAGCTGCCAGCCGTACTCCCGCAACACGGACGCTTCCGGCTCTCTTGGATTTGCCCTTACCATCTGCTCAATAACCTTGCTGACTGATGTTCGACCGGACAAGCCATGAACGGTTAAAATCGACTTGATGATCTCTTCCCGGTCTTCTTGGTCGTATATCGTGAATTGCTTGTCCAACCCCAGCCGTTGCCCCCACTCTTTCAAGATGCGGACGGCCAGAGAATGGAACGTACTGCATGTTAATTTCTTCGTTTCCTTCTCCCCGATCAGATGGCCGAGGCGATCTTTCATTTCCTTTGCCGCTGCCCGAGTAAAGGTGATGGCGACGATACTTGATGTTCCAACGCGGCAATTAAGGTTCAGATGAGCCAGGCGATGGGTAAGGGTCCGGGTTTTACCCGTCCCCGCCCCAGCCAGCATAAGAATTCGTTTTGATTCGGAAATGACGGCTTGCGCTTGTTCGTCATTTAATCCAGTTGTCAGATCAAGCAACTGGTTCCGCCTCCTTCGGAGACAGGTTCCATACCTTCCATCCGTCAACGTCGACTTCATCAACCACGCCGGCAATAAGGATGTTGTCCAGTTTGTGTGCCAATCCGTTCAGACCGTTCAGCAATCCCCGGAAATTCTTATTGTCCAAGTTCTCGATGTTGTCTAAGGCCAGAACCTTCAGAGGCGGGTTTGCACGTTCCAGCAGCGTGACAAGGAACGCCGATAGGAACATCAACTGCTCTCCGGTAGACAGAACGTCGAAGTTTGTTTCATAACCGTTCTTCACCCATCCGAATTGGAACACTTCCTTCCCCGTTTCGGACTGTGTTGAGAAGAATGCTGGATACTCGATTCCCATCAACCGCAGATTTTCGTTGATCGACCGTTCGACCGGACCAAGAATGCCCTTGACCAGCTCTCCTTGGATTCCCTTGGGTCCGAGCGCTGCAGACAGGTTCTTGCAGGCTGTATGGTAGTATTGCGCCTTGCTGGCAGATATCATGGCGGTTTGAGCATTGGAGAGCGTGATCTTTGCCTTCTCCTTTTCATCAACAATGCGCTCCAACTCTGCGATTTGATTCTCCAACGCGGCATGCTGCGGCTCCAAAATTTCGAGTGGAGCAAATGACGGCGGCTTCTCACCAGTTAGCCGCGTCAATTCTTCATGGAGTACGTTTACTTTGCTTTGCGCTTCCTGCTTGGATTTCAACTCAGATTGCTCTTCCCGGCGGATGGAGTCGATTTCCGATCTGAACCGTTCGTTCGCCTTGGCTTCATCCAAGAACGCTTGATGCAGTGACCGTTTGGAAGCTTCAAGTGTGTCCATCTGGTTACCGATATCCTTGATTTCTTTTTCCAAGCCTTCGATGAGGCCCGTTAATTCGTCGATCTGCTGCTGGAGCGCCGGTCCTTTCTCACCGACAAATCCAGTAAACTTCGAAAAGTCCTTATCACAAGATATTTGATGATGGAGAACGCAAACCCCCGCGCCTTTGTCCTGAATATTTTTCAGAACCGTATTCATGGTATAAAGCTCGCGTTCAAGAAGAGATAGTCGTCCGTTGGTATCGTTCAATTCCTTCGACTTCGATGCCCGTCGATTTCGAAGGGCATCGATTTCCATCTGGATACTTTCGGACTCAGCGCCGATATCGGTTTGCTTGATCTTGGCTTGCAGCGCTGCTATTTCAGCTTCATAATCGCGTGTGGTCTCCGCGTTGATGATCGTTTGCAATTTCTCGATTTCTTCTCGAAGGAAAGAGATCCGGCGTTGCTTCTCGTCCCACTGACGTTTGATCTCCCGCCCAGCAGTGATCTGGCCGTGTATGTCGGTGTACTGACTGCGGATTGATTGCAATTCGGCTTTCTTTGCAACGATGTCCCGATCCGTTTCTTCAAGTTGATTCTTCATTTCCGCCAACTCACGGACAGCGCCTGTTGCATCGGATTGTTTCTTGTTCCAAAACTGCTGCCGGCTCGTGATCCATGAGAGCATTGATTGAAGCCCTGCCGATAGGTCATAATCGGCAGGCCATTCGGCAAGCGCTTCATTGATTAATTCTTGCGTGGTTTCATAAAGGTCCGGGCTGGTTTCCTTTAATCCGGGTGTAAGGAGTTTTTGGATAAGATGCGCGGTTACTTTGGGCTTGTCCCATTCATCATTAGAAATTGGAGACAGCCCGTAGATGAATTCCCGCCGCTTGGCATCGGACAGGTTGAGGAATTCTTGAAAATCGAACACTACCGGGAAGTTGCCGATTTCGGAAGTTACCCGCGCATTCATTTGAGTGGGATTTTTCTCTCCTTTGTTTGGAGAGACAGCGAGTGATTCTGTGTACTTTACTTCTTTGCTGCCGTCACCTTTAAGCTTTTCCGACCGGATGATAGAACGATCGAATGAGAAGTTGTCCAATTTCAATCCAGCCGTCATTTCATCACCGGAGCTGAGTTTGAATGTATCGGACATGTTCCTTCCCTTGCCGGGAATATACCCAAGCATTGCTAATTGGACGGCCTGCAACCTGGTTGATTTGCCCGCGCCGTTCGGTCCAATAAAGATATCGCGGCCGGTAAGATGTTGATCGAACGAGTTCCCTTTGATTTGTTTTACGCGAATTGATTTGATCATTAAAATCGTGGTCCTCCTTCATAAGATAAGAGACTTACTTCCTCATCGTTCTGTGTATCCACAAGCGTGTTGACAACGTTCGCACCTTCAATGGTTCCTGTTTCTCGCAATTCTCGGGTAGCAGCATCAAAATTGATCTCGGACAAGTCCAATTGATAATTGGCGACAAGTACGTTAGCAATACCCAAGCCGTTTTGAACTTTAATCTTTGCTGGAGGCATGCATGGATGCTTTTTAATAGAAGATTTCCAAGCCAGCGTCATTGCTTCACGTTCGCCGTAATTCTTTCGCCGGATGAAGTTCGTAACGATCGGAATAATGTCGGCATGATCTGTCTTGGCATAGACACCCATTTCTCCATGGAACGCCTCGAAATATCCGGATCTCCGTTCCTCATCAGACAACTGATCAATCGTGCAGATGCGACCAGCGTCCCTATTTGAGTTAATGGCGTGGTTCAATTCCATGACGAACAGCAGCCGGATATCATGCATCACAGTGGCGGCGCTGACATATGGTCTGCCGTCCGCTCCCTTGCTGACCGTTACGTGGTAAGCCCAGATTCTCTGCGGCGAGTTCGTTTTTTCTTCGTATTCGATATATGGATTTCCGACTTCCCGGCCATCCGGGAGGATCATGGTTTTTTGTTCGATGCTCCGGATTCCAGCGACCAAGTTGATTGCGCGGTACCCTTCAGCGCCGATGATCCATTCGCCATCTTCCGCCTGAAAAAGATGCCCCTCGGTATGCGTTAGGCGGACGGTTCCGACGACCTGATCCGCTCGGGCAAATAATTGTCCATGCTGGACGTTTGCCGGTATCCATTCGCTCGGGTCCAGTAATTCAACCATCTGCATTTCCATTCACTTTCGCTCCAATTCGTGTTAAAATTGGGCATATCGGACCGTCAAGAACGATATGCTTATTCCTGAAAAGTCTGCTCCCCAGCAGGCTTTTCTTCATTTCCGAGATACTTTTCGGAAAGTTCGCGTCCCGCCTCTTCGTGGAACTCACGTTTTGCCGCCTTCATCTTTTGCCGCAATACGAGCCATCTTTGTGCTTCGAGAAACTTACCTTCCGTTACCATCAGATAAGCAACAGTCCAGCAAGCGATTGAATACATTTCCATTTCGTTTCCGTCCAGTTCAATCGTGCCTTTTGCCTTTATCATCCGAACACCGCCCATACGATAAGGAGAAAAGCAGCAATCATAGGGAGTGCTAGGAACACAGCGGCGTAATCTTCAAGGTCGCCAGATTTAAGGAGATCAATCATTTCCCGCATCTTTACTCCCTCCGTTATCCTCTTGCGGTTCGTTCGGAAATCTACCCTTGATGTTTTTGGCGTAAAAACTACCGATTGACGGCGCGGACATCATTTCCTCGTAAGTTTCAACTGGGACACCGTAATACGGATATACCGTCTCTTTCCCTTTGAATCGGATGAACAGAATGTTCTGGATCACGTCATACCCTACGGAAGCGATATTGGATGATACAACCGGTGTGAGTTCCATCAGATGTAATCCTCCGGATCAAACGTTTCAATGAACATCAAGGCCGCCACATAATCCATGCGCTTAATATGAATGTACTTGCTGGTCCCGAAGCGCTTTTTCAATTTGCTCCAGATCATCCGGCGATATTTTCCGACAGCGATTTTGAACTTCTCATCATCTTCTTTGTGCCGAAACTTGGCAATTTCAATGGATCGATCGACGACGGCTTTGTATACATCGTCCACTTCACTCGGCAACAGCCGGTTCGTATCGCGAAATTCCTTTTCGAATTGAGAGATTTCATTGCGAGTGTCGTGGACATCTTTCGCGAGAACTACAACCTCTTCTCTTACCGCCTTGGTCTCGTTGCTGACGGCGACGACCTGCTCAAGCATTGCCTTCATCGCGGAAAGTTGATCTTCCGAATTCTGGATCGACTTCTGAACAAACTCGATAACGTTTGATTCCTTCATACCTACGCCTCCACAATATTGATTTTGGAATTCAGAACGACGCGTAACGTAGTACAGAATTCTTCGAGGGCGACAATACTTTTTTCAAAATCTTGTTTCATTATTGGATTTGTTGCGATAGCGCCTTGCAGAAAAATTGTCGGGGCAGCATCTTCGAGAAATTGTTTGATCTTGATCTGCATGTCGTAAATGCTGACTCTGCCCTCGATTTGCATCTTTTTCTCTTTGAATTCAAGGTCGCTTAGTTCTTTGTGCCTTTGCTCCAACTCTTTCCGTTCATCCCGCATTTTGCGAATGTAGCCTTTTAATTCGTCGATTTCATCCTTAACTTTTTGAGGGATGATCTCTTTTACTTCCGGCTTTCGCGATTCAAGTTCACGGATTTGCCGGTCCTTCTCGCGGAGTTCTCGTTGCTTTTCGATCTCCATTTGTTCTTGATATTGCTCAAGGCGATAAGAAATAGCTTCTTCCAATTGATCCGCAGGGATCGCACCTTTGAGCTGCTTTTCAAGTCGCCGCCGTTCCGCGTCGATCTTTTCCGCTCGCTCTTCGGCTTCCCGTAATTCAGCCTTTACTTCCCGTAACTCGCGAACGGTCATTTCATCAACTGTTTTCGTTTCACCGGTTGATGGAACAATGTGGGGCTTCTCGACGAAATCAGCACGGTCAACAGATTGGGGAAGTGAAAGCATTTCGAATATCTTCCCGGTAGGCAAACGTTCCGACGTCTGAACATTTGAAAACTGCTCAAAAGCTTGAATCATGTTCCATGCTGCCGTCTTTCCGATGTCAACCGAGCCAAGCCACGCTTCCCATTGCCCATGTGCTAAATCGTTGTCTCGGACATGTTTTAGTCGCTTTCCTATTTCAAAAACAGACTGGCCGGCGATTTGCTTGTATGTATTAATCTCAGTTGTGATTTGCGCCAAGTCATCGGATAAGGAAATTTCCGTAGTGCTCAATTGGATTCTCCTTTCTTTAGTTGTAAATTGGCCGGAACGGAATACCTTGCTTTGTAAGCAGCCGACGATCTCTCCGGGAAAGAATTTGTCCGTAATCCTCCAAGATCACAGACGACACATATGAAAGGTTTTTCGAAAACTGATTCTTGTGTTTGCGTTTCCGCTTTTTCTTCGCCCGAAGCGAATGCATTACAATGAATCGAGCGGCCTTGGAAGCTTCCTCGCGAGATTCTTTGATGGATGGTTCATTCGTGTTGGATTTAGCCGCTTGTCCAACAGATGAACGACGACGAAACAAATTGCTGATAAATGATTTGAATTTCCCCACGCTATCCTCTCCCTCTCAAATGATTCCATCTTCCAATCTCAATCGGTCAGCTATATCCGCGACGATCAAACCAATGGTGGGCTTAGTAGCGAATTGCCTTGTCATCTCACTGCCCGGGATGTATGCGAGATCAATTGCATGGCGAATGCAGCGCTCAACTCTTTTCGGCGTTGAATCAAACTCCATTGCAATTGCAGAATAAATCCTAGTCATTAATGCGTGAACGCAGCTAAAATCTTCATAGGCCAGAAGAATTGCTTTTCTGAGATAGACATAGCCGGAAACATTCTTAGGAATGCCTAATTTCTCAAGTTCAGTTGCGACTCGACTTGGAAGATTACCAGCCTGTTCGCCTTTGTTTGGAATGATTTGTTCAGTCATTTTTCTACTCCTTTCAACTTTTTGGTTGTTCAGATAGCCATTGTTCTAGAAAGCGTCGAGTTTCGCGAGCCGGGAAGTACCACTTACTGCCGACTTTAAATTTAGGAAATCTCGGGTCGAAGAAGAAAGCTTCCTGTAAAAAGTTCCAGCTCATGCAGGTTCGTTTCTTTAATTCGGAGGAGTCCCAAAAAACAAACTCCGCATCTGCCTCTTTAACAAGAGCGGAGATTGCTTCCTTACAGAGCTTTCGCACCTCAGATTCATCAACTTTCACACTCAACATATCGTTGTCTCCTTGAACCCTAGGTAGGGGTTTTACGGAATGGTGAAACGAATGTCTATTCGTCATTCTTTTCACTTTTCGACATTTTCAAGGTAAAAAAATTTTTCAAACGGTTGTTTGAAGACAGCCAACACGCCCGCAATAAATTGATTTCCCGGAGTACTATAACGATCATCTTTCGGGTTTAGCTTTGCTCTTGATACTTGGCTCGGTGAGAGCCCCATTCTGGCCGCCAAATCTGCGTCTGTTTTGATTTCCAAATCAATCTGCGCCTTCATCAGTTCCTTTGTGTTCAAGCGGATTACGGTTTTCTGCGTTTCATTTTTTTGCATTGATGATTCCCTCCTTTCATGCATGGCGCATATATATACGTTGGTTACATCTAAAATAGCACGCATATATATTCGTTTGCAATACTTGAGCGAATATAATTGCATCCATGCAATTTTTTGGGTATAATTTGTCTATAGTCAATGAAAAGGAGCATCTTTTAAAATGGTCGATATGTTGGTCGGAGAAAACTTCGGGGATTACTTCAGGAGATTAAGGAAGTCGAAGGGCTTCAAGTCGCAGAAAGATTTAGCGATTGCTTCAGAAGGAAGAGTGTCGCAAGCGACTTTGTCAAGGATTGAAGATAACCAGCAAAAACCTTTTCCTGAAACCCTAAAAATTCTTGCCGAAGCACTGAATGAGTCGTACGAAAAATTAATGATTGCTGCTGGATATATAGAGGGAAAAGTCACTACAAGCCGACCGCTAAGATTTAATTTGGATGGTGATATAGTAGAGATGACGGACGAGGAAGTCGTCGATGACACAATCGCCGAAAGAGAGTACAGCGTTAAAAAAGCGTTAGATGAAAAAATTAACGAAACGCGCGAAGATGAGTCGTTGACCAGTGGAGAAAAGTCAATAATTATAAATGAGTTGGATAAAGTTAAAGAGCATTATCGATACCCAAGCTTTGCCCAGTCTAGGGACATTAAAGATTTAAGCAAGTTCTTGGAACAGTCAGAGATAATGTTCGACGGAGTGCCGATGACCGATGAAGAGAAAGCCAGAGTACGTGGTTTTATGGAAGCTATGTTTTGGGATGCCAAACGGCAAAACAAGAGAAAAAAGTAACTTAAACGAGTTGTTTAGTCGAGGTTTCCATTTCGGGGGTACTCATGAACATCGATATTCGGGTTAAAAACTTAATTAAAAAACACAAGACGAACTGCCCATTCCAACTGGCAGATCGTCTTAACATCAACATTTGGTTTTTGGATCTCGGAGACAGTTGCCGAGGATACTACTTACGAACATTAAGAAGAAGGTACATTGCGATAAATTCGTCATTATCACATGATTGGCAGCGTTTTGTTTGCGCACATGAGTTGGGCCACGATCGACTTCACTCCGGAATGATGGGATATTACTTCATCGAGCAGCATACCTTGTTCAATCCAGGTAAATTTGAGCGACAAGCAAACACATTCGCGACAAAACTGATTCTTGGCCGCGAGTTGCCGTATGAAGACGAATCGCACGAAAATTATTGCCTTCGAAATGGTGTTCCGCTAGAGATGTCTAAATACTGTTAATCCTGGGGTGCATAGCCGGAGGGCTATTTCCTATACGCTCATGACAGAACGTATATTCTCTTATTGAAAGGGGTAGTAGGTTTGGCTTTTTATCGAAAGCGAGGAGAGAAGTGGGAATACCGTATCAGTTATATTGATCGTCGATCTGGAACACAAAAAGAGAAAACTAAAGGAGGGTTTAAAACAAAGAAAGAGGCGCAGATTGCTGCCTCTGCCGCTGAGCGAGACATTCATTATTATGGCTTCGCTGAAGACGGAAATGAATTGTTAGAAAGTTACTTCAGTAAGTGGCTAGAGACGTATAAGAGGCCATTTGTAAAGCCGATAACATATTCCGTTCAAGAACGAAACGTCAGGCTCAATATCATTCCTCGGTGGGGTAAATACCGCATGAAGGACTTAACACGAAATGAGTATCAGAAATGGATAAATGAACTACGCGAGAGTTACAGCGAGGGAACGGTTCGGCGAATCAACAGCATCATGAACTCGGCACTTAACGACGCCGTACACGAGTTCAATATTGTCCGGAATAATCCAATAGAACGAATCAAAATTCCCAAGGATGTCGAGAAAAAAGAAAAGGTCAGTTATTTTACTAGAGAACAGTTAGATAAATTTCTTGAGCACTTGAAAACGCCGCACAAAAATGCAAAGTACCAGCTCTCAAAGCAACCATATTGTTTGTTTACGCTATTAGCCCGAACTGGAATGCGGATCGGCGAAGCGCTCGCGTTAACATGGGACGATTTCGACGAAAAGGGGAAGTCACTTGCAGTCAATAAGACCCTTGTTTACCCGCTAAATTCTACACCATACGTTTCTACTCCGAAAACAAAAAACAGTGACCGGGTTATTGCTTTAGACGATGCAACAGTTAAATTGCTGAAAAGTCACCGAATTAATCAAAAAGAAGTCGTGTTGGCATACGATAATTACAAGCCATCCACAACTAACCTTGTTTTCCACCAACATGACGGTCGATGGTTGCGTACGAATGTCGTCCGGGACTTGTTTAAGGTGAAATGCAGACGAGCCGGTGTCCCAGTATTATCTCCGCACGCTCTCAGACATACTCATGCCGTGCACCTGCTAGAAGCAGGCGCAAATATAAAATACGTGTCCGAGCGACTTGGGCACGCAAGCGTGAAAGTCACAGCGGACACGTATCTTCATGTTACGAAGAAAATTGAAAATGATGCATTGGCTCTATATGAGCGGTATGTCCGTCTCTAAAAACCGGACAAAAAACGGACAAACGCCCATATCGAAGCCGATAACCATTGCTACACAAGCCTTAACCGATGCTGCCTTCCATCTCGAGCTTAATTAATAAAGGCGTTCATAACATTTCACACTGCCATCATTTTGTGGTTTTCCGTGGAATTCGGCAATCACCTTTTCTTTTCGCTTCATATTATATTTTACTGAACCGGACAAAAAACGGACAAGGTAAAGTCGGAAAAACGGAGGTGGCAATTAACTTCAGGTTGGTTTTTCATTAGGGATTGTTTCATTGTGTTTGTTGTATTTAACAGCCACGCGCACCATACCTGCGGGCATTGATATTTGTACACTCGCAGTTGACGTTATTTTTTTCTCCATTAAGACTGCCTTTGCAAATATTTCTTGGTACTGCCTTGGCACATCTTTGTCGATTGCGATTTCATGTTCCATCATGCATCCTCGCATCCTTTGATGTATAATGATGAAGAAAATTTGCTACTCCGAAAGGAGACAAATCGGTGGCTCCCTCTTTGCAGTTGGGGGAAAGCCGATTACCTGATTTGTGCAGACGTGCCGGTATTTCGCAATCTGAGCTTGCCAAACGGCTAGGTGTAACGCGCCAATTTATCTATAAGGTAAATAAGCGCGAACGAAACTTGACGCTTGCCCAAGGCATACATGCATCGATAATACTTAATTGCGACGTAAAGGACATCCATGTGCTAAATTGGGTAAATCGGTAGGGTGGGATTTTTCCGCTCGCCCCCTCTGCAAGGATTGTGACCCAATAGTATTACAATATGGGTAAGTACCATGATAATCCCGTTGTTTTGTCATACTCTGTCGAATCCTGTACCTGTTAGAAGGTAAAAATAATCCCTAGTCAATTTCATATGTATTTGGTCATATGATCTCTTTTTAACGTAACTGTAACTCGTTAGTGACAAAAAGGCTCCGAGCACTAAGCCCGGAGTCATTCCTTTTTAAAAGCCCGTCCAATATACTCACCAAATCTTACTCCGATCTCCGCCTTTACTACCTCCCGTACCATCCCGAAACGTTCCTCATATCCACGACATATGAAACGATTGTATATTACCTGATCCCTCTGTCCGTCCTCGATCACTTTTATATTGCGCTGCCGAAGTTCCTTTCTTACCTTGGCCAGATCGCTGCTAATCTCGTCCATCACGACGAGTACCGCTTTTGAATACAGCGCCTTTAGCGTATGAGAGCTTCGCTCGATCTGCTGCCGGTTGCGGTCAGCTATATCCAGCATCATCGGCAGCATAACCGCGTCCCGGATCATCACCAGTTCCTCTTTGGTTGGGACACGTGGATTTGTTCCGGATGTTTCAGGCATTTCGTGATTCATACTGCACGACCTACTGGAAGCGCGGAATATATGCGATCCGCGATCAATGTCCGGAATGATCGCTTGCTCCAGTCCAGCACACGGACTTTTCCGTTACGTACCGAGTAAACGGTTACTTTCCGCTGCGTAAACTGCCCCTTACTGTCCTGGTAAATGATCTCCGCGCTGCGTCCAACATACTTATCGATTTTGACCGGCATGGAAAACCGCCTCCTGGTGAGTTCTGGTTTCCACAGTATAAAACAGAACAAACGTTCTCGTCAATGCGAACAAAAAAGAGCAGTGTGAGTGATCGCTCCTGCTCTTTTTTGTTCTTCATTACCACGGTCCTGTGAAACTAACATAAAAAGCTATATATAATACTGATGTCAGACAGAATGTTGCGTCCCCGATTGATATCCATTTAACTAAGCGCCGGTTAAAAAAAGGGATGAAGCCTATTGTAAAACGTTGTATCAGGTACAAGAGACCGAATATTACAAGGAATGCGCTTGTGACGGATATGACATTCAATATCGCGTTCATCACACACCTCCTTGATTAAGTATACAATATTTTACCTTTCCGCTGAAGTGGTTCCTTCATTTTCATTGTCTTTATTTTCGGTTTCGGTTGCTTGAAGTAATGCTTTTAGCTCCTCGGGAGATTTAACTTCGAGTTGTTCTATATACTTTTGCATAATAAGACTTTTTTCTTTTCTTTCTTCGCGACGATCAAGAAAATCGCTTATATCTCGGATAATACTCCCGACTTCCAAGTCAATCCCGCCACCTACGATAGGGAATTTAATATGTGATTTGCCACCTGTTAGCCCCTCGAAAAGCAAGGCGATAGCAATGACGCTCGTTGCAATTCCAGCTAATTTAAATTTACCGCGGGAGTTAATATTAATCTGCGTTGCCAGTTCTGCGATATCTATTTTAAATCCATTGGAGTATTCGTTGAATTCACGAGCGAGTTGAAATATTTCGTGACCCAACTCAAAGAAAGCTGCGGCTGGGATCGCCTCTTCTTTTTCAACTTCAAGGATCAATTGAGCCCTGTCGCCATTTATGAAGAAACTATGATATAAACCTTCGATTTCGTCTGCGTAATCATTTGCCTCGCTAATTGTATGCTCGGCCCTTTGAACGAACTTGATTAGTTTCTTACCGAGATCAAGCTTTTCAACTTCATGCAGCCACCGAACACGCTTTCGTTTTATATACGGACACCCGACAATCTCTCCATCCTCATTCAATGTAGGTTGGGCCGTGTACGGGATCGTATCTTCAACTTCTCCAATACTGATTAAATGAGAGCTAGGACCGGTTATCAGGACGGTATCTCCTGCTTTAATTTGATTCGTGAATATTTTAAGCTGATTTGCAGCTCTACCTGGTCGTTGTGCCTCTGGATAATCTCGCTTAACTCGAAGTGAAAGATCATCAACCGAGAGTTCATTTATCTCGTCGAATGATATCAAATCCCAGTTGATTGCAATGTACCCGCCACTTCTGTAGTATCTGTAGTACTTTCCCCCATTGGTTCGAATAAGCCAGTATTGCTTGCCTTCATTAATATAAGGAATTGCGCTCAAGTCGTTCATCCCTTCTCTGAATCTCTTTAGGATCAGACGACATGAGAGTATTCTACTACAAAAGTCACATATTGGCGATACATGGTATTTGCTGTAACAAAAAAAGCCCGAGAGCCGAAGCCCCCGGGCGAATGAATTATGATACAGGCAACCCGCCGGCCTTACGCACCTCATTGGCCAGTCGGTGCAGCTCGTCCCGGTTCAGCGGCGTGCCATCCGCATTCCGGATGTCGAGCCTCCACGCCTCCTGCAGCACGTCCACCACTTTCTCTGCATCCTCTTTGAGCATCTTCGGTTTCACCTCCACCGGCTTAGTGTTCCACCAGCCTTCGTTGCCGTACGATTCGTTCAGATCAACGGGGTGGTCGGCTACGTTTACGCCGTTTTTATGTTGCCAGATATTTGCCTTGGCAGACTTCCTGCCCCTGCTCCAAGCGTACGTCTGCCAGATCCGGATGCCGGGGATGCGGCGAGCCATCTCTTCGACGACCGCATACGAGCCGTACACGCCGAGAGCGTAACCGGATATTTCAGCGCTGGCGTGCCGCAAATACCCCTCGATCACCTCGTAATGCACCGGCTGCGCGTCGAAGTCAACTGCAAAGTAGATGGCAGTGCCGTTCGGCTGGCCAATCAAGCGAGCCTCGTAAAATGCAGCTGCTCCATCATTTTCCCCCGCCGCCCCACCACCGAGAGGATTATTAGCGCCAGCCTCGAACACGCTGATGATCTGCATGCCGGCTGATGTGATCACTTCTGCCTCATCTCGCGTCAGGCGCTTCCATCCATATCGCTCTGGCACCAAATACCGGGCAGCAAACTTATGCCCGGCAGCGGCAAGCGCTGCGGCCGTCTTGGATGTCAGCGACGTAGCGCAATCAATTCCCTTTGCCATATTGATCACCAGTCCTTTTCGTCAGCCAGCGGAACGGTCTGGCCCGCCAGATCATGAGTGCAATCATTCAAAAATTGAATCTGCCCATCCGTCACGAAGCTATGGCAAACAGTTGGCGTGGAATCAAAAGGCTCTTCGCGCTTTGGGTTACCTGATGCGCGCCACGCATCGATCTCGGCCCATCCCTTTTCGGTGATCTTCGTACCTCTCACTAGAATGGACGGAGTAATTGTAGGCCTTTCCGTGTCACCGTTCCAAGTCCAGCGATCATTAATACCGTGAAGACTTCCGCAACCGGGACACTGGAATGCATGATGGAACGGGACTCCATCAAGCTTGATCATTTTTGCCATCTTTTCCACCGCCACCGTCCCGATTTTTGACGTAGCTGTATGCCCCTGATGCGGTCAGTCCGATCGTTGAGATAAGAATAATCTTGTCTCGGACTTCGGCAGGTACCAGGACGATCACGGCGGCCACAATAAGCGCGATAACTGAGCTGTGCTTTGCCGGTACACCGTAACCCTTTGCGACACCAACAAAAGCGGCCACAAGGGCCGCCAGTGTGAGAATATCTTGTTCCACGATTCATTCAGCCTCCTTTGCTTTTATACAGCAGTGCGATTGCGCCTACGACTATCGATCCGATAACGGTTGTGCCTGCCCAAAAAATAATCTTGTCGATACGGTCTAGCCGGTGATGAGCGGATTTTGCCTTGTCCAACGCTTCAGCAGCCATATCCTTCGCGTTGATTTGCATGTCCAATTTTGTTTCAACCCGCGTGAGTCTTTGCAAGATTTCCGTTTGTACGTCGTCCAACCCGCCTCACCTCCAATAAAATAGGCCCCACTTATGCGGAGCCCTTATTGCACATTATCGTCATTAAACAACAGCCTCACCTCCCAATCAGTTTGTCATCCATACATAATCGTTTTGTACTGCACCAAAATCCGTGCTGACCACTACAAATTGTAATTGTCCATTATTAATCTGGAAGTATCCTGTAGCCTGACGCGACCCATCGTCAAGCGTAGGCATTACTCCAAAAACATTTGTATCACTCATCTGTGTAGATGTGCCCAATCCTGCATATGCATCTCGCTTCAGCAATGTCCAGTTATTGATATTACTCGGGGAAGCGCTCGTCATGAATCCATCAATAGCGAAAGACAATGAGTTGAATGCAATCAATGATTGTACTTTATAATGGATATTAGACGTTGGAACATTAGCGATATTAATTACTGTTCCAATAGGTACGTTAAACGTTCCAGCCGAAGGTGTCCATCGACCAGATGCATTGCCCAATTTACCTTGCGATGAAGATATTGTACCTGTTGCTGATAGGTTTCCACTTGCTGAGATATTGCCCGCTGTTATCGCGCCAAACTGCGAATTCAAAGCATTGACGCGGAAGATATCCAAATTTCCAGCCGACGGCCCCGTAATATTAAGTTGATTAGGCATGCCGGGACTTGGAATATATAACATATATCCGCCGCCTGTATTTTGCCCACCGTTATTACCGAGGTACAATGTGCCAGCATTGTTTCCAAATCCAAATTTAGCCGTATGTAATGCAGATTGAGTTATATCGCCTTGAAAATTTGCTGAATTTGAAAACGTAGCAGTTCCAATTACATTTGTGGCACCTTGCAAATTTGTCGTTCCATCAGTTGTTAAACTACTCGTATTGTCGATATAAACAGAAGACGATGTGCTTACAGCAAGTTGCTTTCCGTTGTTGACTGCAAGTCCACCGCTAAATATCGCCGTGTCATTAAATTCAGTTCTTTCCTGAAACGAAGTAATATTGGTGAACGATGTCAGATTATTGACGGTTACAAGCCCATCGAATATCACACCGGCATTTGTGGAAAATATTGTCCCGCCATTGACATTCATTGCACCGTTTATATTAGTCATACCGGTTAGCGTTGAGTTGTTGAACATGGTTTCTTTTGATTCATTTGTAACATTTCCAAGTCCAACTTGTGCCTTTGTCACCGAATGAGGGTTGTCTGCTCTCGCAGTATGATTTCCGATTGTCGTATTTACAGAATTAGATAGACCATCAGCATATGATTTAGCATTATTTTCCGCTGTAGTCGCTTTAGTTTGCGATCCGGTCGTCGTTTCTTTAGCATTCCAGTTGGATTTTTCACTGTCTGCAACTAATCTATTGTTAGTATCTTGTGTTAAATCACTAGCGTTACGTGTTGTGATATCTGCAATGCTACTCACACTTTTATCAACCTTCGCCCAAGTGGTATTACCCCCGCCTTCTGCATATTTTTTAGCCAATGCGTACGCCAGTACGTCCACCCTCAGCACCCCCTACAATTCGTACCACGTTCCGTTGTATAGTTGATAAATCCTCTTACTGCCGTCCAGTTCTCGATACGTACTTCCATCGTTAAGCGTTGTGTGTGAGGCTAGCCACGCTGTCGTCTCGGCAGTTACTCCAATCCAATCATTAATGAGTTTTGATCCTGCCCAGTTGTATGAAACAACCTTCGCCACGACGCGCACCCCCAATATAATAATCCCCGCCTATGAAGAACCTCCTGTTTCTTCTGTCTTTTCTGGTTGTTTTGACTTTGCTTCGGCATCTTCAATTGTCTTTCCAAGCCATAACTCGATCTCTTTCAAGATGGCCATTTGATTCGGACCGTGGCAGATAGAGATTGCAATTACGATTTCCTTAATCTCTTCTACCGGCGTTTCAATATTAACGGTGAGTTCTAACAATCTTTTAATTGCTGCCATATGATCGAATTCCTCTCTAAATAAATTAGGACATCTCCTGTTTAAGGGAATGTCCGTTAAATCGCTTGTTCGACATTATATAATTTTAACAACCATTCCCGACCAAGCTGCGTAAATCTGCGATGATAAATGACTCTTCCGTTGTCCAATACTTCCTGTTTGATGTCCACATAACCACAATTGGCATATCTGCTGAATAGGAGCCAGGTATCATTCTGTTTGAATTGGACTTTCCGGCGCTCCAGATCGTTATTAAGAGCAATTGCCGACTTGAATCCAAGTTCCTTCGCAATCTCAGTTGCCGTATATGTTTTGTTGACGTGCATCAGGATTGCGTTTGTTCTTTCGGCTTCAATTCTAGCCGCTCGTTCTTCTTTGAGCTTTGTAAGTAGCTCAATTCCAAAATCGGGATTATTCAAAATCTTATCAATGACATTGTCGGTTGCGTATATACCGTGTTTGCGGATCGAAGGAAGAACCTCGCTTGTTACCCACCGTTTATACGCTTTAGCCTTGTCTTTTATATCTTTATTGTTGCCTTGCCGCGAAGCTCCGAAAACCAAACTATACAAGCCAGACTCGTTTGTAAACTTCTTATTCTGCTTTCTTCCAAGAGAATCTATGACCTCGTGGACCGCTAGGTCATCCTCATCAACGTGGTTTTTAATTGCATCATAAGGGTTTGAAAAAGATAGGGACGTCGCTGCCTCGGTTGTCCCGAACCACTCTACTCCGTCAACGACAACAATTGGCAATTCCCCAAAAATCTCATTTGTAAAAACTTGCATTTGTTCCATCGCTAAACACCGACCTTATTGGTTTATTTTTCGCCCTTAAATTCAATAAAACAGCGGAAGGGAAATGAGGACGGTGGCATTTCCTTTTCGGTTGGCCTACCTATCCGCTGAGCAAAACAAAAAGACGCTAGCTAATAGCCAGCGCCTAATGTTTTACAGTTATAGATTATCAGTTGTTTAATGCGATATTACTACGGATTAAGGTAAGGAAACTTTTCCTGACCTTATTTTTATTGCTGAACATATTTTAAACGAATTGTATTGCCAACTATGGCTGCGTTTATTCCTAAAACAGAAAGTTTGACGTATGCCGTACCGTCCAACATGAAGAGATTGGCACCTTGACTATTTGCCTGCTGCTGAGTAAGCTCAACTTTCTCTTTGCCTGGTAAACTGAAAGTGATGGAGTTCTCGTGAACATCAAGATAATTTTTGAAAATTCTCGCCTGAACAAAATCACGGCCGTCAACCTTAATTAACCTATAGGTCTCATTGTTTTGTTCATGGACCTCAAAATCGGTAGAGGTGAAATGATACTCGCCTTGCTGTAAAGCAGGTTGATTTCCAGACAGTCTCGCTTCTATTTTGACAAGCAGATCTATGATTTTTGCTAAAGATAAGAAGAAAACACCTGTGGGAACCGAGTAAAATAGCATCGGTGTTGCTGTCTGTTCATAGATAGCATAGACTACGCTCAAAACTATTAAAATTACACCAGTGATGCTCGCTGCAAAAGACAAATAGGCACCCCCTTATAGTCACTTATGGAGTTGTAGTTAATTGTGCTTCAAGTTGCTTGATTCTTTCCTTTAAATCTGCAATTTTTTGTTCATATTCTGCATTCGTTTGTCTTAGTTTTTCTTTTTGGGCCTCATCACTACTACGAGGATCGTTTATAACTGAATTATTCGCAAAAATATATGCTTGTAAGTCCTCTATTTGTTCATTGGTTCTAGCAAGTAAAAACTTAACATCATCAGGTGTAAGGTTTAATTCTTTTTGGGTAACTGGATCAACCATTGTAGTGATCACCACCGTCTTGTTTTCAAATGAAATTTGACTTCCTGTAGCATCAGAAAACGCTCTGTTGGGCGTGTAAGAAACACCATTTATTGATATTGCTTTAGTTTCAAGTTGCTTGCCGTTTACCACAACCGGATATTCTGTCTGAACTTTCTGACCTACCAAAGATGTGACTGCTCCGTATACAGGAAATGCCGATGCTACAAATATACCAATAAAGAACCCTATCGCATATTTACGCATTAATCTCCCTCATTCCCTAAATTTTTCCTACAGTATAGCACTTTTAGGGAGATTTAAGAAGTACATATACCATTATTGAATGTTTTCGCTGTAGTTGCAGGTCCACCACTTGATGTTGCAACGTATATAGTTCCGGTAAATCCACTAAACACATTAGCTTTTGAATCAAGAGCGGATTGAAGTGTTTGAACATCTCCGGAGCTGTATACCTGCGACCAATCGGGGACGGATACATAGAACCCTGGACCAGGATCCATGCTGATTCCCGTGTTGCCCTTCAAAACTAACCTCTTTAAAGCATTCATCTGAAGGTTGTCTGAAAATGGAAAGATTAGCCCAGCAAGAGATCCGTTCTGATAAAATTGCATACAAGGAGTTCCACTATAATTCGAATTTATTACCATGTAATCATTGGCATTCAAGTAAATTGACATAAGGTTCCCGCTTGGGTCTATTTCAACTCTAGGGTATGTGTTTAATGAAGTCGCAATATATGCACCTATCAAAGTACCACCAGTAATTGTTCCTGTTGCGAATATATTGCCTGAGAATACGCCGCCTGTTGCATTAATAATCCCTGTAAGATCAACATCAGTTGCTTTCAGGTGTCCGGACATATCAACTCTGAATGGCGCACTGGAAAAATTCTGATTTCCAAGATAGATGCCGTTGCTATCCATCTTGAAGACGTTATTACCTGTACCTACTTCGATTGTTACGAAATTGCCTAACTTACCGATAACCTTCTCTGCAATAACGCCACTGGCAGTAATAGCAGCGTCAGCAGTTGCGCCACCGTCTGTCGTGATGTAAATGCCTTCTGCTGACTCTACAACCATATGCTGCGGGTTAAGTTTGCTTCTTAAAACGATGCCGCGCTGGTCATAGATAACTTCAGTTTTTGAGTTGTTGATATCGTTTACGGCTTGAGCGGCGAAATTTTCAAAGTATGATGTTAATACCTTTCCACCGCTAATAATCCGATCAACAATATGCTTGGACTTATCCAAGTCTGCAATGATGTCTTCATAATCTCGAAGGAAGTAATTCGCCAGTGTTATATTCGGTTGCTTACCCGGATGGAACGGATACTCTGTAATCTCAATTACACGCGCCGAGATATCATTGATCTGCATTTCGCTGTCAAAGATTCGGATTGTATCTCCGAGGAATATTTCTGGTTCCTCGTTATCTATCTTATGCAGATCAGCGACATCAAGAGGAACGTCAATCGATGGCACTTCCTGCTCCCGCAACGCCTTTCTCGTGGCTTCCAAGAGTTCTAACGGATCCTCAATATCCGATTCAATGATTTCACCGTCAAAGTATGTGTTCGTTGTATTGGACCAGTATGCGGCATAAGGAGAGATCAAATAGTTTACTTTAATTATGCCGCCGACAATTGCTCCGGGAACTGCGTTCAGAAGCGCGTATTCTTCGCTTGTGAGGATCGATGCGGGTTGTCCTATCCAAGTCAGGCCGTCTTTCATCTGAGCAAACATGCGGGTAACAAGAGCACGAGAGCTGTCTTTAAAATTTACGTTGATGATGTTCTTTTTAATCCTTGCTTGGTATCCCCTGTCCATTCCGATCTGTTTTTTCAGGTGGATTACGAAGTTATCAGGTTCAACTTCACAACCATATTTCTCGACAACGAAATTAAGCGCCTGCAGGCAATTCCCCCGCCCGAAGTCTTTAATATCCTTCAGATCGAAAGTATCGTCAACCGAGAAGGTAAATTTACCGCCAGTAGCTGTAGATATCGAGTTGAGCAGCGTGACGATGTTTACACCATAGGCTTCTTCAATGTATGAGTCATAAGGGAATTTGAAATCGGCCAGTTTGAATATCACGTGCATGCAATCAAACTGAACCATTCGCTTTACGCCGTCACGTTTTCGAGATCGATCATTGATGACGTAATATTGTCCGCGTTCGTCCTTAATGTGACCTTTGATCTGAATGATATCGTAGTCATCGCTAGACATTGGTACGGTAAAAGATAAGTTGTAATCTGAATTAAGGCGACGATGACGTTCTACGTCTCCAGCATCACGCAATGCGCCTAATTGATTAAAGTTCTTATCATATACAAGAAGTCTTTTCAAAATGGATCCCCCTTTAATAAAGGTATTTGTCCCGGTATGTGATCCGGATTTGAACGGTTCGCCCTGTCGCCGAGTCAGTGTATGTGATTGTATTTTGTCCCGGATGAATATCGAAAAAATCTCCGGTATAGCCAATTGGTTGGCCATTTCTCATCACGCGAAGTTTTCCGGAATCGATTACTATTTTGTCTCCTGGAGCAAACGGATTATTGATAGCGATTGAATCAACATGAAATCTGCTTAAATTTCCTTGGAGACTTCCTTGACCGTTTAACGCGGCGAAAATCAGACGTTCCCGAATCATCTCCACATCCATCGTTGCGATGCCATTGAACTCTGCTGACATGAAAAATTCTCGAATGAGATCGGCAATTAGTTCGCCTTCACCGTTCATTTGAGCATTCATTGTTAAGTCCATCGTCAGCGATGCTATTAACTCAGATTTACCTTCAAGAATTGCAGAAAGCATAATATCAACTGAAAATGGTCGGCTGAATGGCATCCGATTTAATGCTGCGTTTCGGTTAAACAAGTTATCACCACCTTAAAAAAATAAGAGCCCCGATTGCTCGGAGCTTTGTTGCGTATAATCGTCCTCAAGCGAAATTAAAGAGCCTACCGTCTGGTAGACTCTTGGAAATCCTCTCTGCTAAAATAACAATTGGTCATGATTGTCATTTTGAGTAGAGAGGAGGTTGTTGCTCTTGCCAACAAAAACGGTTGAGATAAAGTGCCTAAACCCAAAATGCGGAAAGTGGTTTAAATCACCCATATTCATTGGGGATCTCGAATCATTTGATTCTTCAGCATTGGCCGGAAACAATGTTCAGTGTCCGCATTGCGGTAAAATGACTCCGTGCAATAAGGAAAACATGAGAATCAGAGCTGATGAGGGCGGATTTCGTGGCAAGGACACCTAAAAAGGTTTCCTGCTCCATCGAATCCCATCCTTCATGAACGCGAACCAAACACCGGCATTGTTCATCTTTTTTACCCACTCGATGGGGAATGTTTCATCCTCGCGACGAGCGACTTCGATCTCTTTTTCGATCTCTTGGTCTGTCATCTTTTGCCCCTCCATTTTACATGTTATTAATCCAAAGCGAAAGGGTGCCAATCGGCACCCTTTTTTTACAGTAATTTTCGTCTTACACCGTCGTACCTGTTGCATCCGCCCAAGTGCTCGGAGCGGTCTTGAGCCATATCGGTTTGCCTAGTGTCATATCAAAATACGGCGTCCCCACCGGTACACTCGTCGGTCTATTTGCTGTCGTACCACTAGCCAGAACGTTGCTAGCCGTCCATCCTGTATTTCCGGTCCCGGATTGCTTAACATAAAGAGTCGCGCCCACACTTCCGTTTGTTCGGATAAAGAGTGATCCCACTCCAGCTGTAACCACGCCTTCAGGGCTGTTAATGCCGCAATATACGTTGACGCCAGTACCGCCGAATTTTCCGAACAGGGAGTTAGATAGCGTGATACCCGAAAGCTCGATGACGAAATTATTGTAATTATCCCCAATCATTACGAGGTTATTGGATGCTCCAGCAATGTATATCCCGCGTTCTGATACATACGTATTTAACGAATCATTGATTCTCAGAAAAGTGTTGCCGTTGATCGTGCCGACATTATCGTTACCGAGAATAACTATTCCTGCTGCGTAGGTTAGTGTGCTGTCCTGTGGGTCTACGATCGTATTTCCCTCTGCAACAAAGCCCTGATTGTCATTGTTTATGACGATCGCACCGCCGCCATAGCATTGATAGAGATTATTCCCCTTGATGACCATGCCTATTGTATCGTAGGCATAAATTGCACCGGTTGTCGTGGTTTGCATGCCGCTTTGATAGAGGTTATTCCCTTCAATGATTGCACCCATGTTATATTCGGCGGTCTTTTCTCCGATGATTTGAATACCAAATCCACCACCAGAACCATACACCGTATTCCCAATCGCCTTGCATTCCTTAGCGGCGTGGTCAATGACTCCTGAAAGATGGCTGGAAGTAATAGAAATCCCGCGCCCGCAGTTACGGATCGTGTTGCGAATGAAAGCGATGTTCTCCCCGCCGTGCGTATCCAGTGCTTCATAGAGCGGTATGTCTTCAAGAAGCATATTAGATACGGTGCAATCTTTACTTCTTGGGTATGTTACGAGACTGTTTGTCAAAGATGTCCGGGTGAATGCGACACCATAACATTGTGTTGTTCCCGGTGCAACGTCCTTAATGTGGCCCCCATCGACGTTCACATTGGTTGCAGAAATACCCATAATTCCGGCATATCCAATATGCTCAATACGTGGACATCGAATGATTACGTTTTTGGCAAATTCAAGGTGAATCCCATAGAACCCAACATCATGAATATAGCAATCTTCGATGATTGCCGTATCCTTGTAACTGCTGGAGTCAGCGCCCTTCATCGCAATCCCGATTCCGGTTGATACGGCGCTTGCATTCCCCACACCTTGTAATTCAAGTCCATATATCTTCACGTTATTACCGAGAGACAATAGTGTTATATGAGCAGTGGTGTTAAAAATTCTTGCTCCGTATGCGAAAACCGTCGTGTTGTCCGGTATCACCAGCGTCGATCCAATCTGGTAGCTACCCGGCTGGATAAATAGAGTTTTCCCAGCGGCGGCAGTTGCGGCTGAAGTCAGTTGAGTAATAGTATCAGTAACTCCTGAAGGGTCAGCGTTATGCCCCTCAACCGCATTGACTGCTGTCACAGCTTCCGCCAAATGCGCAACAATCCTTGTCTCATGATCCTCAATGTTTCCTTTGAACGAGGCATGGTCGTATGCCGTGAAGTTCCTTGCGACCTTCGATCCAACACCCCAAGATTTGGCCACTCCTTCAAATCCGCGCGTAACACCGGTCAGATCATTTCCTGTCTTTCCTGTATACAGCACAGTCTCTGCTGTCTCATCGCTTCCGATAGTTGCGATATTAGGCGCTGCCGGAAGTTTGGATGCATCAACCAGTGAGATTGTCGTTTGAATATTATCGATAGCTGCGGAGAGCTCAGTTACCGGGCTATTTGCTAGCCCGATATACATAGTTTGCTGTGTCATGAGTTATCCTCCTTAGCTCAATGTGAGAACGAGTGAGTCTTGCAGAACACGAGGGCGGTCACCGGAAAGGATAGTCCTTGCCGATGCCCACGATCCGAAATAAAGAAGGTTTCCGCCGGTATCTGCGTCTCTGATTCCTACGTGAGTGACATTTCCCCAATCTGCTGTTGCGACCGGGAATACGATGTCAGCGCTGTTCTTGATTGTTTCTTTTCCTCCGACTACTACCGGTGCAGACAATGTGATAGCCTGGCGCGCATAAGAACCACCCGTAACCTCTGTACCTGTATCTGCTGCTGTTGGATCGGAAGTGTAGAGCGCAAGGTAAACGGTAGCTGGACGAGTGTACGCAATGTTACGGAAAACTTGGTTAAGCAGCGAAGTTGCGAGAAAATTACTAATGTTCATTTTTGGTCATCTCCTACTCAATTTGATATTCGTTTTGAATTGTTAATCCGTTGATTGTGGTAGAACCCGTATTCGTTAAAACAAAAATCGGACTAGCGTTTAAATCGCCGTCCGATTGGACTACTTCTATATGAGGATTATCAGTAAACGTTGTTTCAAGGATGCTCTCTGTGGAGCTCTCGGGGAATGGATCGTACATTTTCATCGGAAGCGAAAAGTTTCCATCAAAAATGATCTTCTCAATCGGGAGAGATCCGGCATACCGCATTCGATACTGCTTTCCGGGGAGATCACTATATGTGACAATTCGTTCTCCCCGTTTTGCATCGAACACTCTGGCCAATTGCCTAACCTTTGCGTGATAGTCTGTTGTCGGATCGTCAGCCATTAAAACACATTCATGGGTTACGATTCTGGCTCCATACTCTGACCCGAAATCCAGTTCCCCATTGTGACCGGCGATCTGAACTGTATAGTCTCTGGTATCAGGAAGGATTGGTATGTCCCTCCTGATGATCCCGATACCAAGAGACGAGAACGAAACTCCGTCTATCCATGCTTCAATCATGACCTTTGCTTCGCCCCCGTTCTTGATTGAAATCTCCTTACTACATTGTCGCGTTCATTCCAGAATGTCCTAGCATCAGCTTCATCTGCTATATTTACATTTCCAGTTGATACCGTGTAATAATGATTGTTCACGATGCTCTGATTAGATCCTGAAGCCATTGCAAATTGAGGCATGGAGAAACTTAGGCTTGGCATCTTGAAATTCAGCAACCGGAATAGGTTCCCTTGCTGTTGTTCATTCAAGTACATTTCCCCGCCATGAGCGACAACCGGCACGGCCTGTCCCTTCGATCCTTTTACGACGCCTCCATCAGCGAAATGTTGGATTCCGGAATAGTTGGTTTGAGAAATGCCGTATTTGTTACGGAAGTCTATGTTTTCCTTGTTCGCAGCTTTCTTCTGGTCTGATGTACTTCTGGGATCGTTCCAGATACGCTGATTTTCGGTATACTTTTCAAAATCCAACTCCGCTTGCGTCTTGTTAGCTGCTATTGCCGACATTTTGGCTTTATACTGCGAGATAAACGTATCCAGATTAGAAAGTATAGTTGCGTTTTTCTCGGCTTCTTTCTGAATTTGGATGTTCTTCAGCAGTTCAGCACGGCCGGCGACATCGTTTTTGAATCCGTCAAATATTTTCAGGAGATCGTCGTAATGGGATTCGGTGTCTTGGCGTTCTTTCTCCCATGCCTTTTCTTTCTCTGCCTTCTCATCTTCAAGCTCTTGTTTCTGAGCTTCAAGGTCACGTCTACGAATAACCCGAGAATGTTCAAGTTGCATATCCGCGATTTCTTTTGTTACATCTCGAAGTTCTTTCTTTCCTTCTGGACCAACAGCGGATTGTAGTAAAGCTTGTCGCGCTTGTTTCTCTGCTAACTTCTTCTCATAGTCTGAGTCGTCGTTTGTACTTTGTTCGGCAGCTAACAAGCGATCGATAGCCTTGATTTTTTCGTCCTGGGCAGCAACATAAGCGTCACGTTCATCCTGAATCCTCTGTAGCGCTTGTTGTTTAGCATCTTGTAAGTATGAACGTTCTTTGGAGATTAACTGGTCAAGGCCGTTTTCTTCTTCCTGCACAAGCTTCTGTTTGGCAGCATAAACCTGTTCATCTGCCTTGATGCGTTGTTCAGTACCTTGGAGATAACGTTTCTGAACTCGTTCCCATGCAGCAAGTTCTTCCTTAGCAGAAAGTTCGCCCATGGCCTTCTTGTGATTGATCCAGTTTTCAGAGAAGGTGAAGGAATCTTGTTCTTTCTTCATCCTATCTTCTCTAAGTTTGTTCTCTAGGTTGTAGATATTCTCTTCTGTTTGCCACCTCAGTTCAGTCTGTGAGCCATACGCCGTCTGAGCCTTCTTCCAAGCGGCGAGCTCTTGTTCGGTTGTCAATTTCCCGATGGCTTTAAGATGTTCAAGCTGAGCACGGAAATCATCAAACGATTTTTTAAGTGGATCTTCGGTTTTCTTGGTGCTCCCAAGTCCTTTAGCGTTGATTTTCTTTCCAGTTGATAGCCGATAAATCTCCTCGTCAATCCCATACAAATCTGAGTCATTCAAACCGCTGAACTCTGATCGTATAGCGCGGAGTTTAGCAAGTTGAGACTTTGCATCCGCATATCCTTTTGCTTCAATGTTTACTTGATGCCGGAAAGCAGACATAGCGTCATCGAAATCTTGCTTCCGCTGTTTGGCAGCATCATTTAGCTCTTCTTCTGTTTGTTGACGACCGCCGTGGTTCTTATTTCCGTACTGATAAGACTCTGCTTTTTTCTTCCCATCCAGTAAGTCCAGTGTTTCTTGTGCGTTCTTGAGTTTCTGTTCTTCGATTGTGAGTTCATTTCCGATGTTCAACATATCATTTGCGTATTTGGTTCGATAAGAATCAACTGACTTACCTGTTGCCATATCCCAGATACTCAAATCGCTTTTACCGAAGTTATCTTGCTTGAATTGTGTTTCTTTCTTTTTTGATTCCAATTCTTTAATTCGATCCTGAGACTTTTTAAGATCGTCCATCGCGACAATACGCATGCTCGAAGCATATTCTTGCCTGAATGCTTCTAACTTTGAAATATTGACATCGATCGCTTGTCCGTGTGCATCCCATTGAGAAATCAATCCCGGCATAAGGCTGCTAATCTTGGTGATAACAACGGCAAGTTCATCTTTCGCTTGCTTAATTTCCTTATCCGATTTGGTGTTATCGTCGACGATCGACCTCAGTTCTTTATATTTCTCAGCCAGTGCATAGGTATCTCGCTCATTCTGGATAGTTGCTTCATTTGCTGCATTTGAAGCGCCTTTGAAGTATGACCATGCTGCAGTTGCTGCGCCAATCGCAAGCGCAATTCCTGTTAATACTGCACCGATTGGAGTTGCTGCGAACGCCTTTTGTGAGACGTTGGCAGCATCTGTTGCAACCTTCAATCCCATCATTGCCCTTGCGCCGTTTGTGAGTCCTACGACCAATTGAATAAGCGATTGACCTGTTAGCATCCGCATCCCGGTATTAAGCGTCAAAATAGCCCCGCCAAGAAGTAACGTCGCGGTCAATGTATTTCGTATTGGTTCTGGGAGAGAGTTAAATCCATCGATTAGCAGTGTTCCGGTGTGAACCATCTCTTTCAAAACGGCAAGAAGCCCGTTATCACCGATTGATACAACAAGCTCATCCCAAGCTGCCTTTAATTGCATGGATTGTTTTTCAAGAGTTGTCATCGCAAGAGCATTTTCCCGTTGCGCCGACCCGAAAGAGTTCTCAGCAGTCGAAGCCACTTGCATGACCTTCTGATAGTTGTCCATCAAGGCAATGAAACGTGAGGCCTGATCACCACGGGCAACGGCCTGTGTGATCTCGTGACGTTCGGCATCCGATACCTTATTCCAAACTTCTGAAATACGCTGCAAGATTTCCTTAAACGGCATCATTTCTCCGGTCGCTTGTTTGATCGTTCCGACATACTTTTCAAGCTTATCGATTGCAATGTCTCTGCTGGAGAAGGAGATAAACGATTTAACGGCGTTTCCGGCTACTGATCCAGAGAATCCGGCTTCGTTCAATACTGTCAAGTAACCAATCAACGTGTTAATATCGACACCGGCGTTATTTGCCGCAGCGCCCACACGGTTAATGCCCTGAAGCAGTTTATTGGAGTCCGTAGCATAATCGTTTGATACCTGATTCAAGCGGTCGAGCAGGCGTTCAGAATCAGTTGCCGCCATGTTATAGTTGAGGATTGCTCCGGTGAGAAGTTGTTGCGCCTGTGCCGCGCCCTTAAAAGATTCTTCAACGTTTGCGGCCATCATTGCCGTCTTTGCTAATGCCGCCGTATCCTTCTCATTAAAGCCTTGTTGGGCAATTTGGACGTATACGTCACCTACATCTTTTAATGCGTATCCGTATTCTTTTGCGTCCTGAATCATCGACTCTTTAACAAGTTCTACGTCGACGTTGGCACCCATCACGCGCTGTACGCCAACAAGCGTCGATTCAAAGTCTTTCAGTACAGTAATTGCTTCTTTTGCACCTTGTATGGCATTGAAATATAAATTTCCTGCTAACATATATGGAGCCATTCGATTAAAAGCAGTAGATAAAGTTGTATTCTCTGAATGACCATGCATCATCGTAGATCCAGGGGCTAGTAATTTGTCCATTTTGACTGCATGTCTTTCTGCTTCTTGTTCCATGCGTTGGTTGGAACGTCTTGTTTCAATGAACTCTCTGTCCAAGCGAGCTTGAATTAAATTTTCTTGTCCGCTAGCTGCCGCTGTTTTTTGCTGAAGTGTTGCCATTCTTTGTTTATGTTCTTTCTCTTGTTGTTCGATAGCGTTTTGGCGTTTCTTCTGAATGGCTTGTTGAGCCTTCAGTTTTGATTCGACAACCTGATTAGCAACGTCTAACTGCTGTGTCTTAGCCTTGTAGTATTCAGCCTGAGCTGTGCGTTGAGCGACCAATGCGGCGGATTCTGCAAGTATTTTTTTGCGACGTTCATCTGACGTTAATGCCAGTTTATCCGCTGCCTTAGTCATTTCTCCGTAGCTTTTCGCTGTAACAGCCAGTTCAGCATTAAGACCCTTGAAAGTTTCAGTGTTCTTTTTTGCCGCTTCATCGATCACTTTGAAGGCAGGCAGAATCTTAGACGTATCAAGGTTAATCCTTGCGCCAACTACGTCTTTGTTCAATTCATCAGCCATGATCCTCACCTCATCTTGGAGGTAAGGAAAATTTTCCTGACCTCATTTTAGGTAAAATAAAAAGAGACTCCGCGAGTCCCTTGGTTTTCCGATATTTATCTAGCTTTATTGTAAATCTAGTTTTATGCGTATTTACTCCTGATTTTAGGTATAAACAAAAATAACGGGGCATTTCAACGTCCGTTGAAATACCCCATGATATCTGCTATTCCTTGACGGGTTAGTTTTTCTGGTTCTTCGACTTCCCCGCCATGCAGTCTTACTTGTTCTTTCATTTCTTCGTTCATATCCTCGAATATCGCGTCCAGCTCGTAATAATTATGGTCATACCATTCTTTATGAAGCTTTCTACGCGACAAACGGCCATATATTTGAGCCTCTGTTAGAGGCTTGCTGTCTGCGTTCTTGTTTTTCTTTTCCGGTCCTTTACTAAGCGAAAAGAAATCGATCGACAGTCGCTTCCATCTGCTCCGGAATGCTGTCGTCAAACTCCTCTCGGGTGAATCCTTCAATGAAAATCAAATTGAGGATTTCGACCCATTTGCCGATTTGTTCTTCCACTTTCTCCGGATCGCTTTGCTGAATAGCAAATTTGATCTTCAGAAGCCCATCCCGATAAAGCTCTCCGACATCTTTGATTTGCTTAATTGTTCCGACGCGCAGCTTCTTTTTGATATCAGCAGACAACGGAATTTCGGGACCGATTCCCATAATCAGATCCAATTCATTGTTTTCCATGCTTCATCTTCCTTTCGAAGAGGGAGCCGAAGCCCCCTCTGTTTATTTTGATTACACAGCGTAAATCTCGATAACCTTCTCGTCGGAACGGCCAGCATCCAGAACAGCGAGTTCCAGGTTGTTTGCCGTTGCCGTTTTGCGTTGCTGGTCGATTGCAAACGTGCCAAGCATTTGCGCTTTGTAGATGACGATTGCCACGTCGAAATATTGGTTCAATTCGTCATCAAATGCACGGCCATAAGCGACAAACTTGTACGGTTTGTTCTTTGTCGTCGTTTTGACCGAAGCGACATCCGCCTGTGTTGCGGTGTAGTCGTAGAACACCCGCACATCTTTGCCCTTCAGGTTGGTATCGCCAAACGTGATCACACCGGCAGCGATGGAATACTGGTCAGCAGTCGGAGCAGTCGTTACGCGCTCAAGTACTTTACCGGAATTCGTCAGACCTTTGGTAGCTACCACTACTTTCTCGGAATCAGCCACGATGATTGCCGCATGCTTCAATGTAGCTGTACCCGCTGCATCGACCGTTGCCTTTTCCATAGCCGGAACTACAGCAGACCCGGTGGACAAGTCAGCGCCGGTTGCTGCGACCAGTTGATTGAAATCGAGAATAGCGTTTTGAATCGTGATCGCGGATTCCGCGTTTTGCTCCGTCAAGTGGAAGGCGTATTTACTTGTGCCGCCATATACACGGTTTTGCGTTGCCGGAATCTGGATGTTCATTTGCTGCAGTTTCTCGAAAATGCCGACCGGATCGCCAGTCGTCAGGTCAAACAGAGCGCCATTCGAAATATCGTCTACAACCCATCGTTTCGTCGAAAGTTGTGTCATTGACGTAAAACCTCCCTTAAAATAAAAAGTCGCTTAACCGATTTCGGCCAAGCGCTTGTCGATCTCTTTGATCTGTTTGTATTCGTCGGTCGTTTCATAATTCTCGACCGGATCGAACGTTCCCCAAATGCGAATCTTCTTTGCCAGCGAAATCTTTTCTTTCACCAGCTTTTCTTTCTCTGACGAAGATTTGTCAGATTTGGATTCATCGGTCACTATGCTTCACCTCAATTCCCACGGAAGTAATCCACATCGAAAATAGACTCATATCCTTTTACACCAGAAATACCGGTTGCAAAGTCAGCGTCATACGCAAGATAGCAGCGATATGAATGAAAGGTTGCATCCGATATCGTCTGATCGTGAAAAAGCTTATATGCAAGTTCTGCCATTTGTTTGGCTTGGAAAGAGTTTTTCCCGTAGAAGTCAAGGCAGAACTTGCCCTCAAATACGAGATAGTTCCTTCCATACCGACCAGGCTTCACGTACATCAGCACCATGGGGCAAGTCGTTCCGTTGATAGCAGAGTCGGCTTCCGCACCACGCACCAATTTGGCTGTAATACTCGCGGGAGGTGATGTAGGAGTTAAACCAAGCAACGCCATGAACTCTACGTCATTCTTGAGTGTGTTATAAATAGCGTCGATCAGTTTTAAACTCATCTGCATCACCCTTTCACGAAGTATTTGTGATACGGAAACTCTTCGATCACGCTGGCAACGCCCTGCAGGATCCGGTCTTTATTCGACTGCAAAGCTACCCGGAGGAAGAATGTCGGCGGCGTAGGAGCGAACTTCTTGTCGATGTCGCCCCTTGCAGCCAATTCTTCAAGATCAACGCCAGCGTAACCGCCGCCAGATCGCCGTATAACACCGTCAATGCTCCGGTATGTCCCTCTCGCTCGACCTACCACAACGCGACTGCTACGCGACCGCAGACGGTTCCACGCATCGGAATTGAAATACTTTACGAGTCCGGGGTTTTGATCCGGTCCGGCCATCAATGAACCTTTACCGAACTGCTCCATCCATGCTTGCCAATAATCCGCCGTTATTTCACCGGTGATCATCTTGTTTGCGACTACAAAGAGCTGCGCATGCAGGTGATTCCTAACTTCGGGATAATAGCGGACGTTCGATTTGGCGGTTTGCAGCACAAGCGCGGTTAATCCCCGAATCTCCGTTTCAAGTCTTCGCTCCAATGCGGCGCTTGCTCTGGCGGCATCGTATCCGGAGATAACATCGGTGATCATCGTAGATCCTCCGACAACTGGACATACAGGAGATTCGGATACTTCACATCGTCAACGGCATCAACCTGATATGGTCTGCCATTCATAACGATTCTGTCGGGAGAGATCAGTGTCGGATCCTGTGGCTTGCGGACATCAACGTTTGCTTGCAGTTGCAACACATAAACGGTTGTCGGCAATAAGCCTGGATCTTCCTGCCGGAGTCTGGCCGTAACGTATTGAGCGAACGCTTTTGCATTCACCTGAACCGTTTGGAACGTCACGCCAATCGGATTGTCATTCGAGTCATACGTTCTGCTCAGTCTGTGAACATCTACCGCCGCATTAGTCTTGATAAGCGAACAGTATTTATCCTTTTCGACCGTCAAGCGAAGCGTCTGCACGAAGAACGAATCCTCCGTCTCCACAAGCGAACCATTCTGAACCGGGGAGTTAGGAGCAAATACGCCATTGTACATATACTCCTTTCCGATAACCGACGAAGCTCTTGAATCGCGTGATAGGATGACCTTATTCGCTTGTCCGTCTACCATGCAGCCAGTGTGTCGGTGAGAGAAGTCATTGAACATGTGTTATCACCTCATTCAACAACTTCCCAATCCTCCGCAAGCATGTCTGTTTGGGATGCTAGCCAACCAACAACGATTGAACCATCTGCGGCTTTCATGTCCACATGAGAATTGATTTTAACGAGGCCATATTCTCTGCTGATATGCTTATCCGCTTCGTTTCTCAGGTTGTCCCGTTCAATGTCAGCCCCACGAACTAAGTAAATGAACATTCCCTTGCCGTTCCAACCGTTGCGTGCGACCTTTTTACCTTCTTTGATTGCTTCAATCGCTTGTCCAAAATTCATTGATTTCACCACCATTCACCTGAACGATCTGACAACATACGGACTCAGCAGACCGGCTATCTCTGGCGTGATCATGCTGTTCCCGAAATACTCAATCGAAAAGTCAAAGTCTTTCTTCGTCTTGACGTTCGAGTTCGCATTGCTTGCCAGTTGCGCGACGATCATCCCACAAGAAACCTTCACCGCATCCGGTATCGTCGCCCATCCGCTTGTATACGTCACTTCCAACTCTGTATAAGGTACACCGAACATATTGAACCCGCAGATAAATGTTCCGAGGTTCTTGTCGATGTTCAGAATGGAGAGATCGGTAATAGGCACAAACGGAGGCGGCCCGAAGATATTCCCGGTTATGACGTTGTACAGTGGTCTGCCTTTCAAGTCCGTTACATCTATTACCGGGTAATAAGACAAATGCCCTCTTTGATAGCTATTCATGTTATGGTAGTCAGTCAAAGGTACACGCTCGGTATACGATGTAACGTCTAGCGACCGCTTGCAGTAACCGTCGATGATTGCGGATGCACGCAGGATAAGCGAATCATCCAGTGTAACGCCGGACGGAACATAAGCGGTATCGGTAAGCTGCAGATACTTGCTCATTTTTACTCACCGGCTTCCGGTTTACCTTCTTCCGCGTATCCATCAGCAACCAGCTTTGCTGCGATATCGGCGTTGACTTCGGCATGCCCATCTTTAAAGGTCACCGCGCCGCCGTAAGCGTAAATTGTATGGATGCCATTTTTCTGGCTGTCCACGCCTTTAAGAACAAGGCTGACGTTTGCGCTAGTTTCGACCGTATCTTTCTTTGTCGCCAATTGGAAAACCTCCTCAAAAGACGATAGAGGCGATCATATAGACCGCCTCATATCATCAAGGTTATTTAGCTTGCAGTCGGCAGCGTGATCGTTCCATATGCATGCGCATAGGACGGACCTTTGGCAACCGGTGCGCCGTATTTGATGCCGACGTATTTCTTTTGCAGATCGGTTACGAGTCCCATTTCGAACAGGAAGATGCCTTTTTCACCGACATAGTGGTACTCGATCATCGGCTCGGTAACGATTGCCACGCCGTAATCGGTTTTGGTGATGTCCGTACCGTTGACAGCAGAAGTCATGAACGGTTCCGGGATCAGCGGCAAGAGACCAGCAGCAGTCATGATGGCGCGAACTTCCATGCCGGCGACCATCGTCTTTTGAAGGCCCGGAACAATGGTTTGGTTGTGCGTTGCCAAGCGCTCCTCTTCTTCGATGCCGTTCAACCCGATCGGGTGGATATAGATCGCGGTCGGACGAAGCTCGTACAGTTCGCTTGCGCACATAGCCGCAACTTTCGCACGAAGTGCTGCGACGATGGACGAACCTGAAGCTACCGAGAAGGTGTTCGTGATTTGCTTTGCAAGCCCAACATATTGCAACGTTGTCGGAACAGACAAGCTTGTGTCTGAACCTCTCCAAAGTGCCTTGCCGTGTGAGAGCGTGATGCCGCTGATCATGTCAGAAAGGTCTTTCGCTTGCAGTTCCGGCCAGTTGTTTTGCTGTGCAGCCAGTTGCAGGTCGTAATGACCGTAATTGATTTGGTTCGTCATAGCCTTGATTTTCAGCGAATGCGGCGTTCTGATGTTGCTGATTGCCGTTGCCGAAGGGTTGCGCGGATCGACGAATTCTCCGCCGTTGATCGTGTTTTGCTCGAAGTAGCTGGAGAAGTCGCCCGTTGCCGGTACATACCGGATGCGGCTGTCCAGAACCGAGTTACGGCGCAGCGCGTCGGTGATTTCCTTTTGGTACTCTTCAACGATGATTGCACCAGGTGCAACGATTTGCGCGGCTGCCGAAAGATCGATAAATTGCGTGTCGGTCACTTGTGCCATTGATTATTCACCATCCCTTTGAGTTTGGTACAGAGCTTTCGCTTCAAGCTTCAGCTTTAGTGATTCGCCGGCCTGCAGGTTCATCCGGTCAACCGTTGCGCAGAAGGTTTGATAATCCTTTGCGTCATCTTCACCGGCGCCGCCTTTGCCGTACTTAGACAGCAATTGAGATGCCGAAAGTGTTTTGCGTTGCGGCTCACTTGCAGCAGCCTTCAGATCAGCCAGTTCCTTTTCCAGCTTCTCTGCGCGTTCTTTCGCCGCCTTCAATTCGGCGTTTTCTTCCGGTGCCGGAGTCGGTTCCGGTTTCGTTGCCGCTGCTTTCAGCGTGTCAATTTCTGTTTTGATAGCGCCGACTTCGGTCTTAACGCCATCGACTGCCGCCGAAATATCCTTTTTGAATCCTTCGAGCATTTCTTTCAATTCTTTTGCATCCAATTCGGACACCTCCGTTTGTTTGTTCTTATTTGAAGCTGCAAAACTGGTCATTTTAAAAGCCGCATCCTCAGCAAAAAGGATTGCGGCTCCAGTTCCACAGAATTCAACAACATCCAGTACATTCGGGTTATCGTTTGCGATTTGTACGACAGCTTCCATTTCCAAACTTGCCCCGAACCTGTACTCTTCCCAATCGTATTCAGCAGCGAGTCCGTTGTAATAACGGATCGTCGCTACTACGTCAGGAAAGTCCTTGCCGTAGATGTAGCCTTCAACCATGGCCGTACCATCCATCGACATGTAACAGCGTTCCATGACAGCCACTTTGAAGCGTTGATCGTGCGAACTCATTCCGTCGGTATAGTTGATATTGAATGCCATACCAACAAACGTCTGCAAATACTTGTTCGCAACCTCGGACGAGATTCGAATAAGCTTTCCGTTCGCACCTTCCGGCGATCCATCTGAAGGCGTGTCGCATTTGAACAATCCGCATTTGAACGGGATTTTGTTCGGATGCCCTTGGTTCCCGCTGTCCATCAGCGCGAATTGCCGAGGTTCGATCTTCTTACTCATTTTCAGAAGCATCTTTTGTTCTCACCTCCTTTAAAGCGAAAAGTTAGCATCCCACAAGAGTATTGTCTGCCAATCATCGTTTGCCAGTTCAGCCTTGTCCTGGAACGTTAAGGCTTCATCCTCTTCGCTCCGCTGATACTCAAGCACCTCTTGGAGGAATCGGAATGTCAGCAGATCATTTTCCTCAAACGCCGCCCGAGCGATAGACTTCAGTTTGGCTGTCGTATCCTGCTCTTGTTTCAAATAGAGGAAAGCAATCTGTTTGATGCCGGTAAACGACAAAGCCACTTCTGGAATGGTTAGCGCAAGAACCTCTTCATTCCGATCTGTCAGATAGTCGGCAATCTTTTTCTGATGGCTGTGTTCCTCATCTACCTGACCGATAAAGTGCGCTGCCATTTTGTTTAAGCCTTTGTTCCTGAGATACGTCCCGATCTTCAGGTACAGTTGAGCATTGTACCCCTCATGCGATATTTGCTCATTGAGCAACTGCAAGAGGTTTGAGCTTACGTTTTTACCCATGTTCTCACCACGCTTTCGTTAGACGAGCATATAGCCGACAATCCGAACATCAGGATTTGCTTTCAATCTAAATTCTTCGTCGTATGCGTTAACGTAATAATCGATTTTGCACTTGACTTCTTGATAGTTGGTGATTGTTTCAATTGCGCCATTCGGTAAACGCACAGCGACAACCAAAACTTCCCACCCAGCTATACCAGCTTGGATAAGGAACTCTTTTCTTAACTCTTCCAACCTCTTCACCTTCTTTCAAAACAAATTAAAAACGCCTTCTATTCAGCGGCGTTCGGATCACTTGGATTTGGTTGATTCGGATCAGTCGGTGGCGGATCGGTTGTCTGCTGCACCTCCTGTTCCTCTGCTGTCTTATTAATGTCGATTACGTTCGTGCTATTTGGCAGCAAAATGACCTCACCGTGATTGTTCGGCAAAGCTTTCTTGTTGAGGCTATCTCTTACTTCGTCCGGCGTGGTTACTCTCCGGTCAAGATAGATAGCGTCAATGTCTGCCTTCAGTTTTTGATCCTTGAGCGATACAGCATATTTAAACTTGAACTGAATGACTCCGCCCATGTTAAAGCTTCCGTCAATGATCTCGTTGTTGATGTGCTCTGCTATGGTATCGGCAATGGCTTGGATTGTTGCGTTGGTATCGTCATCCTCGCTGTCTGCCGTACTGCGGTTCACATCCTTTGTCTGCCCGAGCTTCTTAGGAGAGACGCCGAATGCAACCGCAATTACCTCGATCAAGAAGCGCTGCCACTCAAGAAATAGTGCTTTATCATCTGTTGCCCCGAGGTCCAAGACACTCGGATTCTCGCCGCCGATAATCGGCATCATTCCTCGCCCTTGCACTTCATTTTCCCAATATGCTCGATAGGCTTGTACAGCCTTCGAGTCAGCGCTTTTGCCAAGGTTTAGAATCTTCCGAATGAAGCTATTCCCCGCTTGTTTCCCTGCTGATTTATGTGCCGATATGAAGCTATTTACCGATTCCCAAACCGTTTCTAACGGCGCTAATCCAAATGGCGTATTTGTTCGCGGATTCATTCGGATATACATCAATTCGGCATCGGTTAAAGGTACATATCCGCCTTGTGGCTTGCGCTGCGCATACCTAAGCGAGTCGCGTTTTCCGTCCCAGTTCGGATACAATTCGATTGAGAACGCGTCAACCGGAAACAATCTCAGCGGCCTGAGTGAATCTCCAGCCTTCGCAATCTCCGTTGCCCCTGCGCTGGCGACAAGCATATCTTCTACGATCTGTTCGATCCATAGCCGGAATGAATCGGATTGATTCGGCTTCCGCATAACGTTCGAAACGACATCACACAGATTCTGATATCGTTCTTGTTCGTTTTCATTGATTGCCGTAACCGACCATTCAAGCTTTGATATGCCATCTTTAATGATGTTTATTGCTCGGCGCGGTATAGGCGACTCGCTTAGTGATCGAAGGTTGGCTGGTGTTCGCTTCTTTGTCGGCTGGTTATTTCCCCATCCACTGAACCATCCATAAGGGAACGGGTAAGCATCCGTCTGCCGATCCGGTTCATTCTTTGTACGGCCAGCTTCAAGCCAGTTTATTACCCATGATCTCAGTCCCAAAAGGTTTCACCTCCATCCAAGAGACATTCCGACCAAAAGAAAAGCGCCGACAGTTGTCAGCGCTCATTCTTATCCATGTATAGAATAACATCAGAATTGTTCGCTTTTACTACGGATTTTAAGAAGATAAAGAACCAAATACAAACCCGGACTCTGCTTCAATGTTCGCAAACGCCAATACAAAAGCGTCGGCTCGGTCTGGTGATGACAGTCCACGTTTTTTCATTTCCTTTTTTGGTTCTAAGACTATCTTTCCGCTGCTGCCCATTCGCCATTTCCTTGTTGTGAGCTGCGTTATGAGTTTGTCATCATCTGGGATCTGCAAATATCCAGGCAACCCCAAAATGTAATTGCTCATGTTCTCATCCAGTCGCTCTTTTATCTGTCCCCACAATTCAGATCCTTTGTTCCCGTAGTGTTCATCATCAGTCGATCCTCCGTTATGAACCGGTATGACCTCATAACCCAACCCTTGTTCATTGTTCACTTCATTCACCCGATCCGTCACACCGCCACCCAAACCATCATCATCAATTCTGATCTGTACTTGTGAGATATTCGGGTAAGATTTCTTGCATCGCGCTGCCATGTTCAACACCCATCCTGCCGTTACCATCAAACCTTCCTTATGGTGAAAATGAGAGTCGATTACAACGCCATTCAGCCGTGCATAAATAGCCGTTTCATCGTCGCCGAATCTGGCAATATCCGCTCCGATATAAAGTATGTCTCCCTCCGGAATAACCTTGACATCATCCTTAGCGAACATCGCCATTTCGAGAGATATAAATGCATCGGATTCGCCGCGAGGAAACTCACCTTTAACTCGAACTCGATAAACGTCACTATCTTCTCCGTATTTTCGTTTCAGCATTTCGATGTTCTCTTTGCTTGTCCTCGGACTATTTAAGCAGGAAACCTGATGAGTCTTAAAAACTGCCCTATCTTTATTGTGCGAATCAAAAAAGAACCCGCTTGTTTTAGTTGGGTTCCCACACATGAATAGCTTATTGAACTCTCCGGACAGTGTTCCGAATATTGCCGCCATTATCGGATCAGCAACACCAGACGCTTCGTCCACGATAAATAGCATGTGATCTTCGTGAAATCCCTGCATATTTTCCGGCTTCGTTGCCGTCCTGGCAGTGGCAAACCATCGTTCCTCATACTTCCGCATATAAACTTTCGTCTTTGTCCATTTGAGGATCCGTTTAAGTATTGGACTCTTTGACTGCCACTTACTGATTTCCGCCCAGAGAACATCGTTTAATTGTTGGCGCGTTGGAGCTGTGCAGACAACGCGAGGAAAGGGGAAGCAGCAGAGGAACCAAAGGGCGACAGCAGCTTCAAGAGCAGTCTTGCCCACACCTTGGCCAGAGCGGACGGACACGCGCCGATGACCGGCAATATCCGTTGCCACTTCATCCTGCCATTGGTCTGGAGTAAACTGTAGGATTTCCTTGAAGAAGAGAACTGGATTATTACGGTATTCCGGTATTCGCTTCTTGAACGCCAGAAACCTCCTACGTATCTCCTTCTTCGTCTCCGTCGACTTCACTCTCTCCGTCGCCATCTCCTAACACCGCCCCAACCCAATCTTGAATAAGTTCCTCGTCTGCATCCCCATCATCAGGATTGGCAAGTTTATGGACCTCCAACTTCAACTTCTCAATCCGTAGTTTTTGTTGCTCATCTGCCCATCCTAACCGGCACATCTCTTCATATTTACCGATCATAGATGTTAGAGTGCTCATAGCTCTGGATTGAGCATTTAGGAACGTAGCCTGCTTGTCCCACGCGAATTGAATTTCCCATTCCTTTTCATCCATTGCGAATCCTTCCTGGTCGATAAGCTTCGTTTTGCGGATTTCCTTCGTCATGTCATTATGGTCACTAACAAACATGATCTTCTGGGCTCTGATGATAGCTGTGAACTTAAGCTGAATATTCTCCCATAAAATATCGATCGGGCTAATGCTTCCGGCTGCATCATAAATCTCCCGAGTTTCATCGTCGTCTGGCAGAAAGTTGCGGAACAACCCGTGCGAAACTGCATTTGAATTTCTAAGAGGAGCGCCGTGTCCGACAGCATTTTTATTACCTAACGGAGCACCACCTTCATTTCCAACGGCGTTCTTATTTCCGCTAGGCGCACCTTTCTTCGGTTGCAACTTCTCGGCTTTGGTTGCAACTTCTTTTGATTCGGTTGCAACCTTATCCCATTTCTCGCGTGACTTCCAACTCTTGATAGTCTGGTAGTTGATGGAATATTTGTCGGCTAGATTCTTTAATGAAATATCAGTCCTTTCGAATTCGGAACGTATCGCTTTTTTATTCAATTCGCTGCCGCTCTTCATCCACAACACCCCACAGACAAATTATGGTTAGTGTTGTTTGTTTTGTTTGATCGTGACAATATGAGATGTTCAACGCCGTCATGCTCATGTTCTCCTGCATGGCATTCGTTGCACAAAGTTTTCCCATTATTTATGTCTGTTCTTAAATCGGGAAAAGTTGACCATGGCAAGATATGATGCGCCTCTAAGTTCTCTTTGTTCCCGCACTCAACACATTTGAAACCATCTCTTTCGAGGACTCTTTTGCGCCATTTCCTAACTTCTTTTGAGTCACGATCTATGATTGGGCCGAGTACTTCCGGTACAATTTCTCTCCATTTTGGGATGTAATAGTCAAGGATCATTGCACAAGCGTATTTCTGCCATATTGATATATCATCTCTGAGGTACTGGCAAATCGTCAGAAATACTAACGGCTTATTTATTTCAACTTTATCCCCAAGTGAATCGCAAATTTCTCTCAAAGGTCCAATCATTCCTATACGCATTGCAACTTGCTTTAATGCATGCATCTTTTCCTTTATTGTCACTTTTGGTTGTTCGAAAATCAGGTTCTCCCACTTGTCCTTCGCATTCCACCCTCTTACCGTTCCATCAGATACCCCAAGCTGAGCGGCGATGTCAATGAGATTGATTTCGCCTTTTGATGCGATATAGATTTCTTTTGCTTTGTCTCTATTCGGATCTCTTTGGCGTCCCATGTCTCATCTTCACCCCCTGTCTATTTTTAGCTAAGGAAAATTTTCCTGACCTTAATTTATTGAGTACATTCCAAGAGTCCAAGGATCCCAAATGCGATAAAACTGAATCCGATAGCAACGGTGAATATCTTAAATGCTGCTTGTTCTCGATCTTCATTCATGGCCATGTACCTCCTTGGACATAAAAATAGGGAGATACGAAGTGATTCGTACTCCCGAAGGGTAAGCTATGTTTTCGTAGAGTGATTGGTGACCTCGCTCGTCCGGGTCATAGAACCGCTTGTTGTGCCATATTGCCCAATGAGTCGTTTTCGATCCATCAAAGTGCATCTTTACAATACAGGTTTCGGGTAAGTTGGTAAGCCGCCAAGGCTCACGGAGTCTCATTAATGGAGGATCGCCGCAATTAACACCAAGCTTTCGAAGTGCCGCGACAACTTCTTTTGTCCTTGTTCCGCTTCTCTTTCCGAACGCTGCGATTGATTCTTCCAGACTTACTCCAGCGATCATAGCTACGCACGTTTGACCGCACAGGCTCGATCCCGGCGGCTGGAAGATATGTTTCACGATCCACACCTCCAAGCAAGTTAAAAAGCACCCGAAGGTGCTTATTTGGAGTTGTACTCTTCTGATGCCTTTTTCAACATTTCAATCCATGAACTGAACGATGTGTTTTCCTTAATGAACTCGTCTAATTTGTCAACATCGTAGTTCTTGAAGTCGTCTGGAGTCGGGCTGCTTAATTCCATCGGAGATGTGTCCTGAAATTCTTTAGCAGATTGGAACTTGGTGTACTTTTGCATAAACAAATCATTAAATAATTCGTCAAACCCAACAAACGATAGATTTGAGAAATCTAAATTATTGAAATCCACCATATCACCTCCCTCCACAACTATACAGCATCTTCCATTTTTCTGCTATATTTGCAATGGGAGGGATGATTGATGTTCAAACCTGGCTATATCCTCGATACCGATGAAAAGTTCGGTTCCGCTCAGGCAAATAACCTTAACGTATGCGTTTATCAGCAAGGTCAATTAATTTCCTATGGAGGGCCAATCCAGGAGTATGATGATATTGCAGTAAAGATCAATGGGTCCTACTTTATGCGAAGGAATTGTGAATTTAAAGTTCGTTAAATTAAGAAGGCGCATTTCTTCGGCTGCGCCCATGCCGCCAAGATCCAGACCATATAGCGCCTATGGTCAACGCTCACGAAAGGAGGAGTCCCGCGAACTTGCCTTCGCTCCGGCAAGCAGGCTGAAAGATGATTGGGACTTCAGGAGTGGTCTGGAGTATTCGAAAATGAGAGATAAGCAATTGTCATAAAAACAAAATAGCCCGCACTATGGCGGACTGAAGGAGGGGGTATGAAAAGGTTAGAATTCGCGATAATTGAAGAGCGGTAATTTATATTATGACGGTTACCGCCAATCCGCCGCGCCCCGGAATGGAGCCTTTCTCGTCCTCGGACTATTGTCCTCATAGGACATTCTCCGGATGGTTCCCTCCCTTGTAAACATACAGTCTGTACACAATACATTGTACAAGGGATAAGGGTTAAACGTGGTCATGGGCCATTCTCCCATGAACTGGTGAATCCATTTCGGCTTTCGCTTACTGTCGTCTCTCTTCCGCCACCACGTTACATTTAAAGCATATATCCTTATTACTTCGTTGTTACTACGGATTTCAATTGCATAGCCTCTTGTGAATATGGCATATACTTTGATCTCCATTCAATCGTCAAGGCGATAGCTTCTTCTTTTGAAAGACAATTCTTTTGTATTACACGTCCATTTATTTTAACCCTCGCTCTCCATCTAACACATGTTGTTTTTGTTTTTACGCAATCAACTCCCCTATGTCCACTTGTATTGTTTTTCTTAATCTTAAGATTTTGCAAATTTTCTCCATTGGTCACAACGCGAAGATTTACACTTCTTCTGTTATCCAATGTATCGTGATTGATATGATCTATTACTAAACCTTTTGGATCACCCACTAGCAAACGGTGAAGTTGCCTGGATTTTTCATTCCCTTTGTTTATATTTCCTACGACATACACTCGATCACGATGTAAATAGCCATACCATCTGGTTGGATATGATTTCACAAGCGGTAAGTCGCACGTATCAATTATTGTTTCAAATATTCTCCCATGGCATTTAATAAAAATGGCTGTTACATCCCCGCGTACCTCATATTCATTTTTCATACAAATATCCCCTCACAATGTTTTCTTAACTCAATTGTGAGGGGATACCACTGCGCGTGCGTTTCCATTTCGCTACGGATTTTCACCCGCGAAATAACTTGAGAATTCGTTCTGCTTGATCTGGGCGAAGGACGCTAATTTCCCCTCGTAAAGCTAGTTCCAATTCTTCGAAAGTAACAAATCTACATTCCCCGTCTTTGCTTCTGCCACTGCCATAATCAATTATAATGCAATCGAGAGTCTCATATAGTTTCAAATTTTTGGTTATTTTTTCAATTGCTTTACGGCGATTTTCGAAAAATGTCGTTTCTGAGATGGGCCAGATGAGGTAGGTTTCTTTGATCCGCCTCATATATTCGACAGCTTTCTTGGCCTTCATGCCTTCTTTCCACAGTAATTCAGCAATCTTTTTCTGATGGGGCTTCAATAAACTTGAAATAGCGTTGTCTACGTCTTTAATTATTGCCTTGTAAAATAAATAAATTGGTTCTCGTCCGTTCTTCAAAACAACAGTGTTTGCAGTAAGGTCAGACGTAAGATCGTGGCTGGATATTCGTTTAGCCCCACCGTGAGCTGCGGCTAAATCGTATTCCGACACCACTCCACACGTTGACCGCTTGACATATTCATAACTTGTCACGACTTCGATCATATGTTCTGAACGCATCCGAAGCAACCAAAGCACTTTCCGAACATCGTCTTGCGTGATATCCCCGAATAAGCTTAACTGGACAATCTGTGCGGCTATAGTTCGTTCGGTAAACTGGTCAATCTCTTGATTATTTTCGATGATCGTACTCAATTACAATCACCCCTTTTCTAACTTGCTATTATGTTAACTCGGATTATCTTCGTTTTTACTGCGGATTTTTTACCACGCCGCGATAGACATGTCGGACTTTCCCAGTATAGACTGCATATTAGGCATCCCACCAACCTCCGATAGTAACGATTCCGACTATCAACCAAGCGATTCCACAGCCAAGTATAAAGCCTAAAAGTTTGTCTTTGTTCATTTCGTTTCTTCCCCCTTGTACCGGGATAGGATGGAACGGTATTCCCTAATCCATGTCATGCCTTCCACTTCGCTTATGCTGTTTTGATTGATTAGTCTATAAGCCCATTCCAGTACCTTATCCTTTTCTGCGAGTTGGGAACGGAGGGAACCGATTTGCTTGGTAGCTTTCGCTGTGTGGTTTTCCCATGCGTCCCGTTCTTTCTTCACCTGTTCTAGTTCTTCTCGATAACTTCTTGCTTCTTCAATCATTTCGTTATGCAGACGGTATTGTATCCTCGCTTTCGCCTCCCACTTATCCCTCTCTTTGATAATGCGTTCGTTCTCTTCTAGCAGAGTACGGAGCCATGTAGGAGCGTTGGCGGCTAAATAAGCATCTTCATATGACACGTAAGCTCCGATACCGTCATAATGGTCTCCAACCCAATACTGCAAATTTTCATTTCCCGGGTGCGGCTCCGTATCTGCGAAAAGTGTGTATTCATGTGCCGCATCCAATGCCTTCCGTATCTCTTCCGCTATCCCTGACATAGGGGATGTGTTGCTTATAGGTTTAGTCATGGGGATACCTCCTTGTTTATCGCTTCCCATCCTTCTCGATCTTCAATGCGCAATTCACCAAAACCGATTTCGTCACCATGCTTCATGTTTCGTTCCCAATACGTTTGACACGTCTCGCACCAGTAATTCGTTTCGACTTTCCCGCTATCCGCAACAGATACGGCATGCATGTTTGTTCCTGCTGGATATTCGAGAGCACATCCGAAACAGGCATGTGTCTTGCGAGTGATTACAATTTTGCTGGAGAGTGTATCACTCATTCCATCGTTCCTCCTGTCTGAATCAAGTAGGCTTGTGATGCGTTTGATTCTCCGCGCAGCAGCATGTCGATGTTGAAATATGAGTTTGATTTTTTGTTCAGGATAAGTTCGTTTCCGTTGTGCATTCCGTGAATATTGTTGGCGGTGATCGGTGTTCCGAGCTTGTATTCCTTCGATCCCGGCTTCCATTCCACGATTACACAATCTCCCTTTTTCAAATCCATGAATTGATCTCGCGTTTCGAGTTTCACGAACTGCATTGTCTATCCTCCTGTCTCCCTTGGGGAGATGATTTAAAGGGCTTGTACGGACTCCGCTGACGCTATGATGATTCGGTCGATTCGGGGGCCTGCGGCATAGTTCATACTTTGTTCGAACTACGCAACAACTTCTCGCAAAATAAACTCTCTGACTTTCTCCACTTCACTTTCTTCGATGATAAGTTTTACATTTGAATCTACTGCATGAAATTTGATGATTTCATAGACAAATTCATCAACCATGCTCTCCAAATCCTCGGGATACTCTGCGGCATCCTTCCAGTTTGCCCAGTGCAACGCGTCTTCTTTGCTGATTTCAAACTCCCTCGGCTTGCTCGTTTCTGCTTCCGGCAACTTTTGGTTGCAGCAGGCGCAGTAGTGCTTTTGAGTCTGGTAGTTCACAACAACAGTTTGATTTGACATATAATCTGCTCCTTCGCAAAATGGATCTACTATTCAGCGCTTACTCCAGCGTTCTCGTTTCCTTCCGGCAAGGTAATTGGCATAGGTTCATCTATCAGGACATCTTCCATTGTCGGTAATCCACCATTATCCGGTATGTTGATGCCGAAAATTTGACGAAGTTTATTCAGTTGTTCGTTAATGCGTTGTGCGCGTGGAGAGAAGTCATCGCACATTTCATCTTCAATATTCTCGATCGATTCCATCACCCGCTGCGCACCTATTTGTTCGGTTATGATAGAGATGGCTTCGTCAATGTCAATCATGGCTAAATCGTTTCTTCCGGCTTGAATGTGGATTTTCACGACCTCCAACGCCGACCACACCAGATCATCGGATGGAGAGTCGAAACGACCTGATTGAATTTCATCGACGAGGTTTGAAAAAACGGTTTGCCTAATTGTGTTCAAGTTACCGTTTCCGAAGACAGTTATCAGAACTTCTCCTTGCAGCCATTCCAACAACGCTTGTTTATTAATGCTCATTGGATTCACCTTCCTTTGTCCAGTTCCAGAGTCCTTGCTGCCCTTTGGCCGGCATTGGCTCCGGTAGCCGTTGAACGTCAGTCAGCGCCCATGCATAACGACCATTTGCGTAATGACCGTAGTTAGCTTCCGGAGAATCCTGCCCAATCCATACTTTTGGGATTCCCCCGATCAGCAGCATGATATCCCCTGTATGGTCGATATGCACCTCATAACATTCAGTGAGAATTGCAGTTGCCACAATTACTCCTGTCGGCATCCGTTTTAGCGCTCCAGATGCTATGTTGAAATGATCATAAAAGGAATCGTAAATCGACACCTGCAACCTGTGAGGTAACGACTGCATCATATCGTGCGGGTCTTTATTGCTTGCATGAATCGCAATCGGCCCGCGATAATTCGTCTTCCACCCTCGCGTCTCAAATCGTTTTGCCCCAATAGCGATAAGTGACGCCCATGGTTGATGTATCGTTATAGCTTTCATGGTCTATCCTCCAATATTCGTATTGTTCTGACCGTTCCATCCGACTCGTCCGAGATGACTTCTCCTTGTACTCTCACAGGCAGTTGATGACACCCCTGATGCGCCAGACGTCTGGACGGAGTGAGTTTCCAATATTGGTCTTCCCATACCGCCTCGCGACAGTAAGGACACCAGTCAAGTATGCAACCACTAGGCATATCATCCACACCGCCATTAATCTTCAAAATAATGTCCATATGCTTCAGAACCTTTTGGCTTAACCGGATCTGAACCAGCAGAAACAACATCGGACATGAGTTTTGCGAATATTGCAACTTCTCTATCGTCCATCCCATCAATCAAACGGATTTCTCCGGCTTTTAATCTTCTTCCAGCCGCCGCTGCCAACAAATCAATCACAGGGTTAATCCGTTCCATGCGTTGTTTTTGTTCTTCCTCTGCCGTTCGTGATGCCGCTTGTTTGCGCCCGTATTCATCCCAATCTTGCTGATCAAACCAGAAGAACTCGCCGTATAATTGCCGATATAATTCGATGATCTCTTGTTTCTTTTCTTCGCTCCCTTCGATCTCAATATGACATTTTCCGCAAACACGATAGGCATTGGAGAGGACTCCCCGTCCATCCCTCCCGCCGCGACCCTTGACGTGATGCGTCGTTGTGCAGGGAACCTTCTTGCAGTACTGGCAGATTCCGCCCGACCGTTCGATAGCCGCCGCGATTACATCTCTCGGGAACTCTGCTCGATCTGCTCTCGATGGATTGGAGAGATGATGCGAAAGAATGCCCCTCTTCCACTCTGGAACTTCCTTTCTCTCCTTCGGTTTCCGGTTAAGGAGACTATTACGCGGTTTTTCCTTCACTTGTTTTTCTGGCTTCCAAAATGTTTGATGAGACATCGTTTCGCCCCACCCTTCCGTTTAGAAATTGAATTCGATCTGTGTTGCTTTTTCAACTCTGCGTGCATGTTGTTTCTGCTTACATTTTGGACCTATTCCGCTCCGGCGGTGGTGCGGATTTTTAAGCTTTCGGCGGAAAACTAGGCAGCGGGAATGATCTGGTTCCTTAGTTTGTTCCATAGAACTCACCGACCTTCTCAATCAATCCGGCGTTCTCCAGGATCGTGTAGAAGTGTTCGCGTTCTTCCTTGGTGTAGGCCGTTGTCGTTACCCCGAACGATGCATAAAACGCGGCAGCCTCTTGTACTTCTGCTGGTTGCTTGTCCAATTCTGAGAGGTTAATCATTCTTATCTCTCCCTTCATATGAGGTAAGGAAAATTTTCCTGAGCTTAATTCAATTTGTCGATGGCTTCGATTGCATTTCCGATCGTTGAGAAAGTACAAGCCAAACAATTGCAATCATGATCTTGTCCGGGAAGTGGAGGGTTCGTTCTGTAATTCATGGGATCGTTGATTCCAGCACCGTTTAGGACTTCGATTTTATACCCCTTGTACTCATAGACAGTTACCCATACTTTCATTCTCTCTGCCTCCGTGATCTTATTTGATTTTCATAGAGCATCTATGTAAAGTGGCCGAATTGCACCGGGCCATCATAGCGTCCACCGTGCTTGGCGAACGTTAAGCGGATATCCGCGAGTCCGTCATCACGACGGTCTTTCGTCCGGTGTCCCTCCAGACTCATCAGGCGGACGTTACATCAATATACCTTCCACCTTTGCTGATCCATTTTCCGACGATGCCTACATTTTCCTCGACTCTCGGTTTGCAGTTGAAGAGCGAAAGGAAATTTTTAACCTCTTTCTCCGATGCGCGTTGCAGTTTGGTTTGAATGCCATCGAAAGATACATTGTACATTTGATTCCCTCCTCTGTTTGTTGCGGATATCCGCGACCATATCGTTAGAAGCAACGACATGGTTTCGGCTGGTGTCCATCCAGCCATCATCAGGCGGAAACGGTGATGTTCTTGTTCCCTTTAAACTTCTTAGAGGCGATAAGCTGGGCCATCTTTTCATTGGTTGCTTTCACGATCCCCGAAACCACTTTCCCGGATTTGGTTTCCATTGAAACTTTGAATGTTATTTGCATTGTTATCACTCCCAAGTTTTTTTGCGGATATCCGCGACCATTTCGTTGAAGTCAACGAGATGGTTTCGACCGGTTTCCCTCCGGTCATCATCAGGCGGGGATTGTCTCAAATAGCCATTTTCCAAAAGCGCGATGATGTTCTGGTGTTGCTGGGAAATGCTGTGGTATGCCATTTAGCTTCCGCCACTCACTCCATTTATTCATGTTCCAGGTGATGTATTCATGACCCGTAACCTCGTCCCCTATCTTCAATCTCTGATGTAATATGAAGGCGCGGAAGTAGGGCTGATATCCATCTTCTTTTATGACCATAATCCCCTTATACCTCCCTGCCCTTATAGGCTTATTAATTACTGCATCAATGCCCGGCAGATTTGATTGTCCGTCAACAACCCGCAATTGTAATCGTCCATCAGATCATCTGAGTTCGACCAGTAACCTGCAGCAATGTAATCCATGAAGCATTCGATCAGGTTCTCTCTCGTCGGTTCACAATCATATCCAGCGGCTTGCAGCGCTTTTGAGATCATCGTCATTCCCTCCACTTAATAACTCATTTCGTTTAACGTTTATCGTCTGTACTAATAATATAACGAATTTCGTTAAGCGTCAATACTTTTAACTTGATTCGTTAAACTTTTTTTGTTACATTAGAAACGGAGGAGGTAATAACGTGATCCGATTAAAGATTGATAAGATACTTGAGAAACGACCGGAATGGTCTATGTATAAGCTTCACATTGCAACGGGCATTAGACCGAATACTGTGAGCGATATGGTCAATAACAAAGCTAAACAGTGGTCACCGGAAAATCTCGAAAAAATAGCAAGGGCTCTCAACGTTAAATCGATTGATGAACTTGTTGAATATATTCCCGAGGAGGACGTAAATGAAAACTAAATTTGACGAAATTCAAGATGTTCAAAGAAGATGGGTTGGCGGATTAATTGGAGCCGATCATGCCATGTCACTAATAACAAATATCTTGGATTCGAAGTGCGTTGTCGGCCATGATGTTTCAATTGCGAATGCAGCAACTGGAGAAACAATTGCAAAAGTAGATTCTGTCTCAATTCATTTTCGATCATGATCTTAGTTCATTGTTGAGGAGCAAGAGGGATAAATATTCCCCTCTATGCTCCTTTTGTTTTTATTGGGGCAACTCGTCCCACGTTTGCCCATCAAGTATGCGTCCAGCCGCTTTCTTGCCGTTCCGTTCGAAGTACCAATTCTCAAAGCGCTTGACCTTCCCACCTTCTTTTGTGTTTCGATTGACCGTCATTTTGTTGATCTCATCGGGGTATGGCCACCATTCCCCCCATTGTTTGAAGAAGAACGGCACACCTGCAGCCTGACATTGATCTCGTAGAGACCTAATCCAGTCCGGATGAACCGGACGAGCTCCATGGCCGCTCTCACCGCCAGCAATGACCCAGTTGATGCCTGACCAATCCGATCCGAGCGGCTGAAGCACCTCGAACGGTTGGCCGTCTCTCGGACTAGGTACATCCCAAAAATCAACTGATCCGAGTAATGGTTCACATGACAGGAACCGAACATCCGCCGGTGTCATAAGTAGATGCGGTATTCGCTCGACAGCTGCCTTCTGGTTCTCGACACTGGTGCCAATCCAGAGATTAGGCAGCGGGAAAAATTCATCTTTGTCCAAGAAATGGTCCACATATTCGGAGAAACAAACATCCGGATTATCCATGATGACAACGCCGTCGAGTGATTCTCCCCAGCGTTCGAGCAGTACGTCCGGTCCGGCTCCGAGATATTCTTGCATGCGTTCGGGCCGTTTTGTTAATAGTTGAAATGTGTGTTCGGCTTGCCGGTCTAGGACATGATTTGCGAGAATAACGCCGAACACTTGATCAATGAAATCGTCCGGTACTTCCGGATGGAACAAGTCACTCATGCTGTTCACAAAAATTTTCTTCGCTTTTCGCCACTTCAGTGGTTCCAGCATTTTATTAGGCCGAAGCGTGATATCGAATCCATTTTCGAAATAATGCCCGGGTGTCCCGCGAAACCGTTCCGCAAAAGTAAGAGCGTAGCAATTCCGGCAGCCTTCCGACACCTTCGTACATCCGGTGACCGGGTTCCACGTAGCATCTGTCCATTCGATCTTGCTTTTATCACTCATTTCTGTACCGCCTTTCCTTAATGTAGAATCGTTATTTCAGGTTGTTCCCCTTGAGGCATAACCCATACTTCTTCATGACCAAATTCAAAAGTGATGCCAGCCTCGGCCATGGCGATTGCAGTCAGGATTACATTCCCCATTGCTTCAGCAGCTGCAGGCGGAACAGCATTTCCGATGTATTCCCTTGCCTTGGAATCACTGCATTTCTCAAGCTGGAACGGACGGCCATCTGGTAAGTGTGTCGGGAACCCCTGAAGCTGACTGAGTTCGTATGTTGTAAGCGGTCTGTGCCAGGTCCCATCTTCCGCAATAATGACCATGACGCATCGTTCATTCTCGTCCGGGATGCGCGGATCGGCTACAGCTGCTTCTCCTGCGTGAATGTCCATGCTCCCAGTAACCGTTACGGACGGCTCGTTCCAATCCTGAACACCCATTGTTCCGGATCTCGGTGAGCAATTCATTCTAGGGTCCGCGATTAACTGCGCCCCGGCTTGGATGTCCGTTACTCCCGTTACGGTCGCTGCCGTTTCATCAAACGCCTGCATTCGGTATTGATCGGTATACCGTCCTGGTCGGTCGTTAACTCTCGGATCGCTTATAGAAGCTGGAGAGTTCATAATTCGAGATGCTCCCCGTACCGTCTTGGCAGTATCATCCCAATCCTGTACGCCGTAGCTGTCGGGCATGAGGTCTGTCTTAACTCTCGGATCGGCAATCACATGTGCTCCGCTGCTCGGACTGCCACCGGTCGTAACGGTTCCCCCTACCTCATCCCATTCAGTCACCTTGTACCCGCCATTGTACATCGAACTGTTTTCGTCAAACCTCGGATCAGCTATGACGTGCGCTCCGCTCGATGGCCCTGTTCCCCCGGCCACTGTTCCACCTGTTTCATTCCAGTCGCTGACTTTAAATGCATGGTTAAATTTCGTATGAGTGCATGGATCAGCAATGGCAATTGCTCCGCTTCCGAATCGTGTGCCGGTTACACAAGGAGCAGGCTCGTCCACTCGAACAATACGGTATACTGCAGGATGCCTGCCTTCACGTTCTTTTAATCGTGGGTCAGAGACGCATGGAGCGCCATTACTTGGTCCTACTGCTCCGGTGACACACGTTGCGGTTTCTTCGAATCTTTGCATCCGGTAAATGTTCGCCATACCGTTTCCGTCAAGCCCTAACCTCGGGTCGCTGACCGCCGCACTGGCATTGCTTCCGTGTATTTTGGCATTGCCGATAACGGCTTTTCCCGGTTCATTCCAAGCCTGCACTCCCCACGCTCCGCCACCTCTTGGTTCATGAAAAAGTCGGAGGTTTTGCCAATCGGATTTATTCAAATCTCTCCAATCCCCACCTGCAGGTATGACGGCCAGACGTTCCCATGATTTTCGAGTAAGCATTGGCAGCCTGTTCATCTTCCCGCCTCTAACCGTGTCCCCCGGCATTGGTAACGGTCCGATAATTTCCCCGATCGTTCGTAATCGTTTCTTTGGCGGCAAGTACGTAAAGTTCGGAATCTTTTGTTTATTCCGGGCAAGGATGAGGAAACGGGGGCGGCTCTGCCCGAGTCCGCCAATTTCCCCAAGGTTATGATCAGCCCGCATGTTGGTTTCAAAACCAAACCGTTTAAGCAGCCTAAGAATCTTTGAGAGAAGGTCTTTCCCTCTGGTTTGGATCCTTGGCACATTTTCGAAATGAATAAATGATGGCAAGTCTTCGCCGTATCGAATGCATGCTTTTAACACCAACTCAAGCCCGCGCAGCGTGAGTCTGTTGAGCGCCTGGTATTTCATCGATTCCGCCGACTTCTTAGGCAACAGTCCGCTGAACCCCTTACATGGTGGGCTTAGAAAAATGAGGTCCGGAACTTCTTGGCCAAACGCGTTCCATATTTCCCAACCAGTTGTTTCCTTCCAATCTGCTGGCGGCTCCTGACCATGGAATGCTATGTACTGCTCCCTATCAAAAAGGTCCATGGTCACCGATAGATTATCGCCAAGCAAAAGATCATGATTGTGATTCGCTACGGGATCGTAATCGATGCTGCAAAGCATTCTGAAGTTGTACACTTTTCCGTACATTTCAGACTTTGACTGAGTAATTCCCTTGCTGTATCCACCAGCTCCGCCATAAAGAACGGCGACCGTCTTTTCAGTTTTCACTTCTGCTAATCCGTTCATAGATCAGTCTCCAATCTCCGGGAATGGCGGAAGGATAAGAACGTCATTGTCGATATCAAACCGTCTTTGGTTTGGATCTTCTTCCGGATGTTGATGTTCGATGTTTTGGTTTTCGCTCATTGGTTATCTGTCCTTTCTTCTCAGCTTGTTTGATAAGTTTGTTGAATGCTCGTTTATTTGCTGATTTCTGCTTCTTGACCTCAGCGACCGTCATCCATTGGCCGCAATACTTTGTAATGACTCGCAGCTCGATGTCGGGATACTTCGCTTTGAACAGTTTGGCCTTCATCCTAAATGCAGGAGTCTCAAACCCTTTCACATCCACGATGATCTGAGTGCCGTCTGAGAATGTGATCCGAAAATCCGCAACGTATTTGATCTTTGGATTTTCTTGCAGGATGAAAACTGGTTGGCATTCAATTTCACGAATCGCTCCATCCCGTTTCATCCAGAGCAGTTCTTGGTAATAAGATCCCTCCATACGGCTGTCGAAGATTTTCCCTTCGACAATCAAATGGAATTTATTGATGGTCTCCATATCAAAGATCGTTCCGTCTTCCGTCACAATGACTTTCCTTGCGCCGTATTTGCTCATTGAACGCCAGTCCTGTATGGAAGGATAAGCTGCAGATCATCATTTTCTTGGGAGCCTTTGAAAATGATTGGGCTTAAATCTTGGATGAAGTGGATAGAGACTTCCTCGGATTCAACGGTTTTCAGCGCTTCATGGACGTACTTGGCGTTAACCGCAAAGCGGAAGTCAGGACCTTTCTTCTCCTTGATCTCCAGCGATTCTGAAGCGTTAAAGCCGCTGCCTGTTTTGGAATCAATCTGCACTTCTTCGCCTACCGTGATCAAAATTTGATTCGTCTTTTCTTCGGCGGCGACGATCAGAACTCGCTCCAAGCTGCCGAGTAACTTTGATGTATTCACCGTTACAACGCTGTTAAAATCATTCGGGATAATCCTGTCCACATCCGGAAATGAACCTTCCAGAATCGATGAGCCGAATGTGAAATCGCTCGTTTTCACAACGAACTTATGGCCGTTGAAGGATATTTTCGCTTCCTCCTTGGCGTCAATCAGCTTCAGCAGTTCTGCCAAACTATCGCTTTTAATTACAACCGAGAATACAGAATCGTTTTCAATGTTCTCAGCGCTCCTGGCCAGACGATGCCGGTTTGTTCCCGTGAGAATTAGTTTGCCTTCTTCAAATTTGAAGTTAATTCCGGTTAGAATTGGCGTTTCTTCTTTCTTCGATGTAGCGAAGATGGTTTTGTTAATCATCGACCGCAGCGTTTCTCCGGGAACTGTAATTTCCGTTCCAGATCCATAATCAAAGGCCGGATACTCTTCTGCATCAAGTCCCGTCATTTCAAACTTTGACTTTCCGCTTCGAACGGTAACTTGCAATCCGTTGATTTCAAAGCTGATATCTTCCGGCGCTTTTGTGACGATATCGACGATCTTTTTACCAGGCAGAACAATCGCTCCGTGCTGCTCCAGTTGGAAATCATCCGGAGAGATTGTCGCCATGATCGATGTTGCGGAGTCGCCGGCCGTCAGAGATAATCCTTTTTCGTTTACTTCAAACAGAATCCCGTTCAGAATTTCAATGGTTGTTCTCCCGGGGAGAGCCTTGGAAACTTGGTTCAAAGGTTTTACAAGAACGTGCTTGTCAATTTGGAATTTCATGATTTTTCACCTCGAATGTCGATTTTTGGAACATATGTTCTGTTTCAGAATGATACGTTGTCGCCGGAACACTGTATGTCCCGTAAATTTGTTATGATTTTGTGCCTTACGCTTGGCCGATAGATTTCAATTCGTTCAGCACAATCTGCTTCAGATCGTTCTCATAACCCTTGGTTATGTTGTACTTTCGAACGAACCGTTTAACGAACTGATCGACCTCAGAAACTGCCGGCTTATAAATCCTTGCCAAATCTTTTATGCTGGCCTCTACTTCCCTGATTTTGATCGTGGAGCGCAATCTGACGCATCTCCTTCCCTTATGATCTCTTCTGCCAATTCAGCTACTTTTCGCTGAACGTATTCCACGGCGATTGAATGCTTTATGCCTTCTGCTCCCATGTCGGAAAAAATCTTTCTAGATAAGAAATCGAGTTTGGTTAGATGCTCCCGAATAATCCATTCATAGCTTTGATAGATGTCCTCCATTTCGGCATATCGATATCTGTTCATTGTCCTGTTACCTTCCTGAGAAGATCAGATATTTCAGCAGCAAACGGAGTCAGGAAAAGTTTTTTATCCTCTTCAAACTCCTTCTCCGACTTGTAACCGCCTGTATCATCCAAGATCGGAACGAATCTCCATACGCCGCCGATGTATTTCAGCGACACACCGATGCTCCGCAAAGTCCATATGCGCTTGTGAAGCTTTTCTGCAGTATCACGGTTTTCAAGCGAAGGGATCGCCCGCAGCAGTTTCACCCATAAGTTTGTATCCGGAAGATTTGGCCGAGGATCTATCAACAGGTAAGAAAGGTCATTTACCATCTTTCAACTTCCTCGCCAGTTCCCGCATCTTTTCACGTTCCTCGGGAGTTATTTCTTTTGTCGGTCCGTTGTCCTTGACAACTGGCATATCCGGCTTACCGCTTGGACGAATTTGTCTATTCTGAGCAGGCGATATACCACTCTCGTCAATCGTGAGGTAATCTCTCCATCGATCCTTATTCAAAAAGGTGGGCGGATGCATCATATAATCAGGTAACGTTCCCTTTCGCCTGCACTCTGCTGCGTAATTACTTGCCGCAGTGATGATGTCCACAGGATTCGCGGGATTCTTTTTGTCTTTCAAGATTTTGTCCCAGATTTTGATTGAGTCTTGTTTTCGTAGTTTTCTGGGATATGCAGCCCAAAACTGCTCAAAATCAGACATAGTGTTTTTAATATCTTTTTCTTTATCTATATCTAGTTCTAATTCTAGTTCTACTGCGTTACTTTCCGTTACCGCGTCCGTTACTGTAACGTTACCGCCAATGAGTTGAAGTTTCTTTCTGTTTCGGTGATCCGCAACACGAGCACGGGTTTGTTCTTTGATTCTTTCGAGCTTGTCTACCTCCTGATGCTTCTCCCATTTCGAAAGGAAAATTCCGTGTTCGTCCATCTCGATCATTTCCAATTTTCGGAATGTTTCTAAGGCAAGTTTCACTGTATTTAGCTGCTTTTTGAACTTGTGAGCAAGCATTTCATCTGTATATGGAATTTTCTCGGTAAGAAATACATAGCCACCGGCATTGCATTTTCCAGCTAAAGTAAGAAGACGAATCCAGATAACAACGATTGAATCAGCTTCCGGAAGACTTGAAATAAAGTCTATTTTTTCATCTTCAAACATGTCGGTGGTTATCTTAATCCACTTAATGTCAGACACATTTTTCACCCCGGATCATATCTATAAATCCTTCCCTGCCACTTTATTGATGTTGGAACGCCATGCTGCTTTTCCAGTACAACGGGAAGCTCGTCCGAATGTGTATGATCAACTATCCGTATCGTGCGAACTTCATAAGGTTCAAAATCAACGAGTCCCTTTTTCTTGAGGCGGTTAAGGTGTCCTGTTACCGTTGACGGTGAACTCAAACCGACAGCAGCTGCAATTTCTCTGGTTGTCGGTGAGTAACCATTCTTTTGAATATACTGGCTGATGAAGTCGATAATCGCTTGGCTGCGACTCATACTTTCACCGTTTCGAAGAATGCGTTTTTACTTTCCCCGGTAAATCGGTGAACGATCTCCAGACGATCGCTCAACACCTTTTTAACAAGATAGTCTCGATAATCATGGCCGTTGTCTTGAATGATCATGGCCTGTTTGAGTGTTGGATTAATTCCGCGAATTCGCTTCAAATTACACCACTCCTCCAACTTTGTTGATTTACAATTCTACAAATATGTGTTTGGCTTACACCAAATCTTTTTGCTAACGATTTTGTTGAAAACTCACTTTTGAAAGGGGCGTGTCCGGGTCGATATAACCTTCTTATTTCATCTATTTCTTTACTTGTTAGTTTGGAGTTCCCATTTCGTTCGAGGCTTGCAGTTCTTCCTTTGTTATGCCTATCTGCTGTATTTTCTTGATTATTCCCGAGAAATAGATGATCCGGATTCACGCACGTTCGCACATCACATTTATGGCAAACGAACAACCCTTCTGGGATAGAACCTTTAAAATGTATCCACGAAAAACGGTGAGCAGGAAATTGTTTGCCTTTCGACTTGTAGTAACCATATCCGCCGCTTGTTTTTCCCGCTTTCCACAACCAACAAGATTCAGTGAAATTAATTTTTAATCGGAATCTTTCAGGCAACGAATCCGCATTATTCATGAATCTTCTTCCTTTCCATAGTCATTCAGTATCCAAACTTTTCTCTTTTCCCTGCCGAACTCAAAGGCTTCGTCAACATTTTCCATAAATACATCTATGTGCCATTTTTTGATCTTCCCTCCGATATCTTCCGCCCGACAGTAACCATACGACTCGACGTAGAGCGATGAGCCGAGTGGAATGTAGTTGGGGTCTACCGCGCACACTCCAGGACGAGCCTGAGTACCTGTGAAAGTGATGCCATATCCTTTATCCCCCGGACGCTTCCCCGTTGACTCTGGCCCCGCTGTGTAAGCCGTAACCGTCATCTCCATTGGCTCTGTCTGGTTGACTTTCACGTATTCGGTTTTGGTAATGTATTTTGTCTGGACGACCGTCTTGATTTCAGGATCCGGCGCGGCATCGGAAGGTTGAAAGAAAATCAACCCGGCTCCGATAATAATTCCTAAAGCAAAATTGAATAGCTTCATTTCAACCCTCCAGTACCGACAACCAAATCTTCAAGATCAAACAATGTCGGCACTCCGACTTCCGCTTCGGCTGCTTTCAGATATCCAACACCATCGCGGAAATAATCGACATTCAACTCACATCCCAAACCTTTTCGGCCCATCTTCACCGCTGTTACCGGGACTGTCATAAGGCCACCAAAAGGGTCATATACAACGTCCCCAGGATTGGAATAGCGGTTGATGATCCGCTCGACGATGTCGATCTGGAGAGGGCAGACGTGCATCTGCTGCCGTTTCTGACTCTGTGATGTGTTCAGCGTTTTCATCCGGTTAACATCATCCCATACCTCATCCGTCCAACTACCCGGAGCGACAACCATAAATGAGGCCGGCAACTTTCCATCTTTATCGAGTTTTTTCGCAAGTTCGACATGCTCTTGATAGCTGTAAACTGAATTGCGCGAGAACTTACGATAAGCCGCCTGCAGCTTACTGACAGGCAGGGAAACAAGTTCTTCTTTCGTCATCAGCCGGTCACCGTTCGATCGCCAATACGCATGTGCGTCCAACTGCCATTGAGCTCGGGTATAGTCTTCCTTGTTCTTGACGACCGGGACGTCCGCATACGCCGTGCTTGTATCACTCGGCAGCTTACGGAATAGGAGAATATATTCCGGACAACCGACACCCATCTTCGATCCGTCTTTGCAAACCTCGCCCCAGCCGAGACGATAGGTCTGATTGTTCTCGCGGACGACATCGGTCACAACCGTAATCATCCCGCAGTACCGGAAGCCGTGTTTCTTGTAGTGTTTTATGCAATCGGCGTGAAACTCTTCAATCGTCGGCATGCCGTCGCCGGTCGTGTTACCGAAGAGAACTCGATCTTTGACGTGTATCGCCGCCACCCGGCCGGGCACTAGAACTCGAAGAAGTTCAGGCGTGAGGTGGTCCATCTGCTCGAAGAACCTTTCTGTATCCTCGTTGTGACCGAAGTCGTTGTAGCTCGCTGAATACTCGTAATGGTTGCCGAATGGGATGGAGGTATGAATTAATCCTACGCTTTCTGATTCCATCTCGGCCGTTTCAAGAACACAATCGTTATTGACCGCGGTGTAATATTCCGTCTCGATCTTCACACGCTCAACTCCTATGCTTCTGGCCAGTTTGTCGATAACCGATGTTCCGGAAAGACCATACTTCCGGATGATCTCGATCATCTTCTCAATCATGTGTTCGTGCTGCTTCCACTTCTGCAGGAGCGTCTGCAGTATTTCCTTCTCGCTCTCCATATAGATGATGTCGATGATGACATTCTCCGTCTGGAGAAAGCGGTAAATCCGGTGAATGGCTTGGATGAAGTCATTGAATTGATAGTCGATGCCGACAAAGATTGCCCGATGACAATGACGTTGGAAGTTGCATCCGGATCCGGACAACTCTTTTTTCGTAGCAAAGTATTTGATCTTTCCATTCGAGAAGTCGATCACGCGCTGTTCACGAATGTCGTAATCCTGGCTCCCGTAAATGTCCACGACTTCCGGCATCGCCTTTTTGATCGTGTGGCGCTCGTCCTCTAAATCGTGCCACAGGATGAAATGCGCATCTGGATCAGATTCGATGATTTCCTTCGCTTTTGCCACACGAACATCGATGCTGTCCCGTTTTTCTTTAGCGGCATCTGCCAGACCGACAGACGCTTCCCGAAGGAATAGGACTTGTCCATCGCGGTCAAATCCGGCCTTTCCGTGATCGACAGGAATTTCGTGATAGCGCACATCCAGCGGCGGCAAATCGTAGCCGGTGTCTTCATATCCAAGGTCTGACGGCTTAGTGATAAAAAGCGCCCAAGTCGATACCCACAGCCAAAACTCATCTTCCTTGTGCGGGTAAAGCGTTAGGTTGTTCG
>Ga0255338_1001036_pt1 | contig 61566 bp, 58 predicted proteins | sample MeOH1_35cm_T4_19_FD_203715 | JGI IMG/M metagenome (GOLD analysis project Ga0255338, IMG submission 203715) | Sandy soil microbial communities from University of British Columbia, Vancouver, Canada - MeOH1_35cm_T4_195 | ecosystem: Engineered > Artificial ecosystem > Sand microcosm > Unclassified ... | reverse complement strand
GCCGGCGCGCGTCAGCTCCCAGAACGGCTGGTAGTGCTCACCGTCGTTGCTGGTGGTGACCAGCCGCGTGTACTCGATCTGCTTGTCGCGCCACAGCACGCCCAGCGCCGCGCCCTGGCCGGGGAACAGCTGTTCCGCGAGCAGGCCGACGCTGTAGACGTCGAACAGGGTGCCGTACGCATCGAACAGCACGGCCTTGGGTTTTTCCATGGCATGACTGTATTAGATACTTCGATCTGCATTAATAATCGCAGCAGCGGTTTATAGGTGACAAAAAAGCACGTAATGACGATGGTGAAACTCGCGGAGGCACCGAAATGAGCATCAAGAACACCGTGAAGACCTTTGTGCGGCGCATCTTTGGCGCCGAGGGCAGTCGGACCAGCGGCCGCACCGCCGCCGAGCAAGAGACCCGTTATGACAAGCCCCTGGAGAAGTGGCGCGATTTCCCGGTGTACCTGATCGCTGCCGACGGCACCGTGATGGAACATGTCGCCAACGAAGTGCAGATCGTAAAAAACCCGGAGCAGCTGGTAATGGCCGGCGCCTCCCTGACGCGCGAAGCGCTTGATCAATTGATCGACGGGATCGACGAGCTGTATGTTGGCCAAGACTACCGGCGGGCGTTCTTTGGCCACAACCAGGTGCCCGGCAAGTTCCAGCAGAAATTCGCCCAGCTGTACGACGTGCAGAACAAGACGCTGCCGGCGAAGTTCGGCAACGACTGGGGAACCGTTACGGTCCCCTGTGTGCCGTGCTACTACTGTGGTTTGGCGCTGCCGTCCAACGTCATAGAAATAGATCATTGGTTCGAGCAGAAGGCAGGCAAGGTCGGATCGATGGTGAAGGTATTCCGGGCCATGAACGCCGGGCTGACTGCCCAGCCCGGCCAGGCAGGCCGGCGCGTGACGGCCCTGCGCCAAAATCAGCTGGCTGCAGTGCCGACTCGAAACACCAACGCGACGCATTCGTTGGACCACGCAAGAGGCAACTTCTATCGGCCCAACGTGCAGGATGGGTCCAAGCAGTCGCTGACTCCCGCCGGAGCGCTCTTCTTCTCGCTCCTCCTGGAAGCGTGCCGTTACAAGCCCCAGCACCCCTATGGCATCAAGACCGCAACGGACACGGTTCTGGACTACTTCCTTTCGTCGCTGGTCAACCTTGTGCCGGCATGCGGCGCATGCAACAAGGCCAAGAACAATCGCGGCGCCGTGGTCCCATACGCCTGACCAGAATGGCCCGGGCGGGTCACCTCGAGCCTCAAAGATCAGGTGCCTGTCTACGGACCCGCCTGCCAGCACAGGCCGCGGTATTTGAAGAGCCAGTAGGCGAGGCTCGACAACGGCTTGACCTGGGCGACATCGGAAGAGATTGGCGAGTTGCGGCTACAGGCGCAGCCTGTCGAGCCTGTTGCGGCCCCAATCGGAATACAGTGACTTCTGTTCGCGCCGACAGCTGGCCGGTGGGTCATCGCCAAGGAGGTGCCTCATGTTGAAATTCCTCTGCGCCGCGTTGGCGGCATGGGTTCTTGGGTCATGTGGGGGTGGCGGTGGGGCCGACGCCAGCGGTATGGGGATGGTGCTGCCGGGCTCGCCCTTGACCGCTCCTGTCCAAGTGGCCAAGGGCGCGATGGATTCCGTTCTTCTTGCCGGGCCGGTGTCCGTTGTCAACACAACGACCGCCAACGACCAGGTGCTGCGCGCCATTGGCGCCACCGCGGAAGGTGGCTACATCGTCGCCTGGATTTCAAGCGGCCAGATTCTCTACTTGCAGGCGTATGACGCCGCCGGCGGCATGTCGGGCTCTCAAGTCCAGATTCCCCTGGAGATAACGGCGCCCACGCAAGTCGCCAACCGCCTGGCCGTCGAACAGAGTTCGTTGGCGGTGTTGAGCGACGGCTCGGTGGTGGTCCTGTACAGCATCACTCGAGATGTGGAATCGCCGAATGGCTCCGCCTCGACAACCACGGGGGTGTTCTTCCAGGTCTTCAGTGTCAGCGGCACGCGGGTCGTGCCGGAAACGGAAGTCGCCTCGCAGCCGTTCGCGGGGCCCAAGGGCCCCTATCTCGGCACGCCGGCGGTCGTCGCGCTGTCGGACGGCGGCTTCGTCGTGGCGTCAGCGCTCGCCCATTACTCCACGCGGTTCGCCTCCATCTCTACCTTGTCCCTGTACTGGTTCGACAGTCGAGGGCAACCCGTGGGCGCACCGGCCGTGGTGGGAGATTTCCCCGAGTTGCGCTACGCCCTGGTGGCGGACGCCCATGGCGGACTGACCTTGTCCACCAGCAACACCAGCGACAACTACCGAACGGATTACACGGTGTTCCACTATGGCGCGGACCACACCGCCCAGACCATCGTTGCGCCGAGAGGGCGTCCCGCCGTGGTCCTGCCGCTCGAAAACGGGTACGTGCTTTTCGCTATAGGTGGCGAAGCCACGGTGCAGAGGCTCGACAGCCAGGGCAACCCGGTCGGCGAGTCCACCACGATCGCGTCGCTTCCGGTCGCCGCGCGAGAACTGGCAGACGGGACTTACGTCGTGTTCTGGTTCGCGAATGGTGCCTATGTCGCCGAGCGCTTTGCCGCTGACGGCACTTCCCTGGGCCAGCCGGTGCCCATCGACAGCAGTGGTGCCGCGCCCTCGATTGCCGCCCTGGCGGACCCGGGCTTCGCGGCCGCCTGGACCGCCGCCAGCGCGAACGGTGATTCCGATGTGTATACCCAGCGCTTCACGGAAAGGCTCAGCGACCGGAAGAGAGCCTGCCTGAACAGCGCCAAGGCGCAGGGCCTGAAAGGCCAGGAGCGCAAAGCCTTTGTCGATGCTTGCATGGCTTAGTGCGCGCGATGACCGCGAGCGAAACCACGCGGGACAGACTTCTGGGTGCTCAGATGACCGTCGTGACCTTGCCCTCGTCCGACAGTTCGCCGACTTTCTCCTTGCGAGTAAAAAGATCCCAGCGATCCTTGGAACGTACCCCGTACATCGGGAAATCACCGGCATGGCTCCTGTATGCAACGATTACTTCGTTGTTTTCGCCGGTGAACTTCTTCGACTCAAGAATTTTCTTTCTGTATTGAAGTGCGTTGAGATGCCGCTGCTGCAGCAGCGCGCTGCCCAACATCCCTCCCATCACGTTGGCAAATCCATACTTCACTTTCATCTTCGTGTCGCTCGCCACCAGCACCGCGAAGCCCGAGTGCATATCGGAATCTTGACCGTACTTTATCCGCGTGAATTTGGCCCTGATTTGCACATAGTCCCAGTACAGTGGGGATGTGATGTCCTTCTTCGCGAGCTCCGCAACCATGTCAAATGCGATTAGATCATCCTCGTGCGGCAACGGTGCAAAGACGGTGGCACTGTCCTCTGACACCCCAAATACCTGCTTTGATATGGCCAATGTTGGCTTCAAGAGAACAGCACTCAGATCGTGCAAGCCCTTTTCGTTCTTTAACTTCTCCAGAAAGTTCTTTGCTTCAACTCGATCCCAAATCCCTTCGAGTGACGCGTTCAAGCTGATCGTTGCCTTGCCAGTGTTCTTGCCGTTGTTGAAGACATTGACGGGAAACTTCTTCATTGCCGCTTTCTTGGGAAGATCGCGGGCTGTCATTCGTCCCTCTCCGAATGCCGTCTCGAAAGTATCTTTGGACTCCCACTCCTGAATATCGGAGAACCACGCTGAAAGTGACTTTCTAACCACCTCCAGATCTTCGTTTTCGCGAATGTGGCCGATAAGCGCCTTGCGCGTTTCCTCTAGCATTTGGTGTCCGCAGAGTGAGAATTGGGAAAAATTGAGCGTGCCTAAACGGTGCAAGACTGTCAACCTCAAAATTGAGGCCGCACGTTCGCAAACGTCTGCGTTTGACGGCGGATTTCCAATGGTCACCTGAGCAGATCGCAGGCTGGCTAAAGCTTACTTGTCCGACCGACGAGAGGCTGCAGGTGCATCGACCGGTTGAATCCGCCGTTCGAACGCGGACGTGGGATGATTCACGCGGAGGTACTTCAATTGTCTGTCACGATCTTTCACAACCCGGCCTGCGGCACCAGCCGCAACACACTGGCGCTCATCCGACACGCGGGAGTCGAGCCGACGGTGATCGAATATCTCAAGACGCCGCCATCCAGGGAGCAGCTTCGGGCGCTTGTCGCAGAGATGGGTTTGTCGGTGCGGGACATCCTGCGCCAAAAGGCCATGCCCTACACCGAGCTCGGTCTCGGCAACATGAATTGGACCGACGATCAGTTGCTCGACTTCATCCAGCAGCATCCGATCCTGATGAACCGACCGGTGGTTCGCGCGCCGCTTGGAACGGCGCTTTGCCGCCCGTCGGAGACCGTGCTGGAGCTGCTGCCTGTCGGTCAGCTTCCGCCGTTCACCAAGGAGGACGGCGAAGTGGTTCGGGACAGCGGCGTACGCCGCAGAACCCGTCGCGGTTAACTTGGTCCTCGCGGTGACGGCTGCTTCCGGGGCCAGAAGCAGTCGTCAGCCCTTTCGTGGAAGACCAGCGCGATTGTCAACAGGACCGGGGTGGCCGCCGACTGGAGGTCTCGTTCCGCGGATCACCGCCACAGCCGGTAGATCCAGAAGCACTCATCGCTTTCGATTCGCGCCAACAACCGCTGGGGGCTCAAGCCGGTGACCCGGCGCGCCTCGCGGCACAGGTGCGACTGGTCTGCGTAACCGGCATCCACCGCGACGTCTGCCCATTTCACGCGTCCGTGCGCATGGGCAATTTGGGCATCGATCAGTGCCCGCTCAGCGCGGGACAGCCCCATCAGGCTCGCAAGCGGCAGCCCGGCCCACGATCGAATGCGTCGGTTCGTCTGGCGGACGCTGCGTCCCACCCCCGACATCAGCGCACGCATCGCGAGGCCTTCGGCCCAATCACGGTATGTTCTTGCGCTCCTCCAGCGGTCAGCCGGCACCGCCCGCCAGCGTGTCTCCAAGAAGTCCTCGATCAGGCGAACGCGATCCGCGAGGTGCGATTTCTCGAACAACGCGTTCAGCATTGCCTGCCACTCCGGGCAAAAAACGTCCGCGGCATCACAGGAACGATCGACCAGGCCCGCCGGCTGGAAGCCGGTCAAGGCATGCAGAGCGTCGGGCATGATGAGCATTGTCAGCGTCTCGACCGGTCCTGGATTGACGGAAGTGACGGGTCTGGTCCTCGGACCGCAAAGCGCAATGCGTGCCGCGGGCGTGCCGTCTTCTGCCCATACGGCACTGCCCTTGAAGAACCAGGTGACAGCACAGGCCGGTGATGCGGGGAGGTGATTGAAGCGTTGATCCGGCTCCAAGTCGCACGCCAAGGTGCTCCGAGCCACGAACGCGCGGACACACGAGCCGAGCGACAGGCGTGGTGCGATCAGCTGGGAATGACCGTGATGCGGCGACGCGGCGGCGGGTCCGTCGATGTCCATCCCGTTCAATACATGAAGCTTCATTCCAATCCTTGTTTTCAGCAGGCGCCGTCGCGCTTCCCCGCGCCGTGATGCATTGTCCGACGGTGGCCGGCCAGCGTCCAATTCGTTCAATACGGCAGCACCAAGGACTCGTACGCTTGCGCCTTACCTTCATCCCGGCACCCAGCAGATCCCCTGCGCCGCATACACAATGTCCCGAGCCGCTTTCAGCATCAAACTCTTCGCCGCCTATCTCTTCCTGTCTGGCGCGGTCTTCGTCATCGCGCCCAACCTGCTGCTCTCCCTGTTCGGAATTTCCAGTGCAGAAGGTTGGGTTCGCATTGTCGGCCTTCTAGTCTTCAATATTGGTGCCTACGGCTGGGTTGCTGCGCGCAACGAGTACAAAGCATTCTTCGTGGCCTCTGTCTGGATGCGCGTTGAAGTGTGGCTCGTGCTCACAGTGCTCGCCGTGCTGGGGCTCATTCCGCCGGTCATCGCGCTGTTCGGCGTCGCGGACCTCATCGGCGGAGTTTGGACTCACTACTGCCTTCGCTCCGATGCGCGGGTGCTCAAACGCTTTCCGACCTTAGCGCCTGCGCCCGCGGGCGCCACGCCGATGGGTGCTGGACGCATGAGCTCGATTGCTCACCTGGAAGAGGTGTGAGGGGTCGGACGCGGCAGTCAGCATCTTCTCCCATGTCCGTCGCGCGTCGGCCAAAAATCCAGCCTCCCAGGACAAGAAACTACTTCGACCAGGAGGAATAGCCCACTTCCGGAAACTCCAGCCTCAGCACAATGTTGACCCAGGGAGAGATTCGCATGGATCTGGACTACTTTGCTTGTTCCGCCAATAGGAGATCGCCCGTCATTCGACTCTGGACACCGGAATGTCATCCTCCAGGTTAATCACGTGTCTAGCCTTGGTCGGCCTCAGCTTTTCGCTGTGCGCCGCCGACCTCAGCGCGCGCGAAGAGCGAGCCATGGCGCAGCGCGCCTCGTCGGCCCTGAAAGCCGCGCTGTCGCTGGAACTGAGGCCGCCGGAGGAAATCCGCGCGTTGATCCTGCAGGAGAGGTTCGCCGAGTTCGAAGCGTTGTCAAAGCAGTACGAAGAGAAATTCAAGACCCAGCCGAAATATGAGTCTGCGCTGATAAAGCTATACAGCGCGCTGAACTCCGCCGACCCTTCGCTCCTTGCGAAGCTGGACGCCTGGGTGGCGAAGCGGCCTTCCTACATTTCCTTTGGCGCGCGAGGCACGTACAAGACGGCTCGCGGCTACGCGGCAAGAGGAACGGCTTACCTGCGTGAGACGCCGGCATCGAACATTGCGCGCATGAAGCAACTTCACTTCGAAGCGATTCCCGACCTGCTTGCCGCCGTGAAGGAGAACAGCAGGTTCGCACCCGCGTATGTCGCGCTCATTGACATCACTCGCGGGGCGGGCAACGCCATGATCGCGGAGAAGGCGCATGCTGAAGGCGTCCAGTGGGTCCCCGAGAGTTACTACATACGTTATGCCTATATGGTCGGCTTGCGGCCGCGGTGGGGCGGTGACTACTCGCTGATGCAGTCCTACACTGACGGCCTCGAACAGGCCGCGCGCCTCAATCCGAGAGTGTGGAGCCTGAAAGGGGAGATTGCCGCCCAATTGGGTCACAGCGCATGGCTGTCCGACGATTATCCCGAGGCGATCAAACACTACACAGAGGCTTTGCGCTTCGGGGACCGGCTGGCTTTCTTGAAAAGTCGCGGGAAGATCTTCATGACCATGAAGGACTACGCTGCGGCGAGAAACGATTTCACCCGCTATCTGGCGTACAGCAAATCCGACCCTGAAGTGATTGGATTGCTCAACAGACTGGATGGCATGAAATGAGGCGGCGCGCAGGACAGTGCTTTTTTCTTGCGAAGGTGCGATCCCGAAGGCGATGAAGGGCCCGTGATGCTGATGCGTATTCTTGGGTACGGCATTTCCCTGCTATTGGCGGGCCCTGCGTGGGGCGCGACGGACGCGGCCACGGTCGAGTCTCTGATGCGAAAGTCCGGAATGTGGGAACAGCTGGAGCAGATCGCGCCGCAAGTGCAGGCCGGCATCGCGGCGGGTGCCGCACGGTCGGGTCAGCGGCCGAGTGAAGCCGAGAGCGAGCGTCTGTCGCGCGCGATCGATCACGCCTACGCGGCGCAACGCCTGCGTGCGGCGTGTCGCGCGACCATTTCCAGAAATCTCGACCGGACTCACGTTGAAGCGCTGCGGCGTTGGTACGACAGCGGCAGCGGGCGGCGCATTTCGAGTCTGGAGCGAGCCCAATCGGCGCAAGACGGGCAAGCAGCCCTGCGTCGAGGCGCAGTCCTTCTCGGGGAGATGTCCGCCTCGCGGCGGCGCGCGCTGGAGGAACTCGTCGTGGTGTCGCGCTCCGCCGAACTGCAGACCGAGTTGACGATCGGCACCGCGCTCGCCGTGCACCAGGGCGCCGCCAGCGTCTCGCCAGAGGCGGCGCGCCCTTCTCTCGGGGAAATCAAGGCAACGCTCGACAAGCAGCGCCACGGCATGACCCGAGCTTTCAGCGCCCTCTCGCTTGCAAGCTTCGCCGTCGCATACGCTTCGCTCTCGCCCGCAGAGCTGGAGGCGTATGTGGACTTCCTGAAGTCCGACGCCGGCCGGCACTACAACTCGGTGACCATGCGCGCATTTGGCACGGCCATGCTCGATGCCGCAGCCGAACTCGGCCGCGCCGCTCCAGGCTCAAAAGACAAGGCGCATACCTGAGACACCTGGCGCGCACGACCGAAGCATCGCTTCCATTGAGGGGCATTCTCCAGCCGCAGCGGCCGCGTTCCAGCCAGCACCGTACCCCCCTTCAGGTGATCGGCGAACTTATGGCCGCTTTCCGCCAGAAGCGGCCTGTCGAAGGACGGATTGATGTGCCGGCGCACGCGGGCCCGCGACCTCATTCCGGCTTCAACCAGCCTTGAACCAAACGGCGCGCCAGCGGGCCGATCAGCAAAACGATGGGGAATGCCAGCAGCCAGGCCATGAGCCAAGAGCTTGTCCAGAGGCCGACAAAGCCACTCCCGAAGCCCCTCGCCACCGCCGTCGAGATGGCCGAGACGATCAGCGACATCAAACCCGAGAGAACCAATCCAAACAGGCCGGGTTCGAACTTTCGGGGAATCATGGCGCCACCATGACTTTTTCGTGACAGGACACGCACACCAGCGCCTTGGCGATGTTGGCGCCGAACATGCGCGCGGTCTTGAGGTCGCCCGGCGCGAATGCGTTCGCCCCCGCCGAGTGGCCGGCCTGCGCCATCAAGCCCGACCAGGATCCCAGGCGGTTGGCCGCTTCGTCGAAGGGCACACCGCTGTGCTGCTCGGGCAGGATCGCATTGCCGACCCAGAACATTCCGTGCTGCATCGCGAACACGAACATCGAGGTCAGCGTCGATTGCTTGTCGCCGGACGGCAGCGCGGACACGGTAAAACCCGAGGCCAGCTTCCCTCTGAGCGCATGGGTTTTCCACAGGCGCCCCGTCGCGTCCATGAACGACTTGAACGTGCCGGAGACACCTCCCAGGTAGGTGGGCGATCCGAACACGAATCCGTCGAACGCCAAAAGTGGCTCGGGCGCGGATATCAGGTCTTCGGCCCTGAGCAGATGGGATTGGACGCGCGGCACGGTTTGGGCGCCTTCGGCGATGATCTCGGCGATTCGAGCGGTGCTGCCGTGGCCGCTGTGATAGATGACTGCGAGGCTTTTCATTGTGTTGTCCTTTTCGATTGCGGATCTCTCTTTGATGCGCCCTCACCGCGAGATCCAGGCGACGAGGAGGGCGGCCACATAGAGGCCAAGTCCAAAGACGGCGTGGTTGGCGAGACTTCTGGCCCGGTTCTTCGCCGGCGACGCAGTCTTGGAGGCGGCAATGCCGGCACCCATGGCCGGCTGCATCAGGAGCCAGGGAGCGGCCACTGTCGCGACGCCGACCCCGAGCGCAGGCAGCGCGGTGGGGGTGCGGGCCCATTGAATGCCAATCACGCCGACCAGCAGCGCCGCGAAGGTCACGCCTGTCGCGTAGTGCACCAGCCAGCCAAGGGCGAGCTCGCCCTTCACGGGGGCAGCCTTGGCGATCGCGTCATGTCTCCAGACGCCGCGCCGCCAATGCCCGACCCAACGGCCGATCATGGCGAAGTTGAGCGTCGGCATGCCCAGCCGCTGCAGGAGCAGCAGCCAGATGTCCATGGTCGCTGTCGCGCCGATTCCGATCAACGCGACTCGCGCGATATCTTCTGTCAGTGTGTTCATGGTCTTTCCTTGTTGACTCGGAGCCGTAGGAGCCGCACTATGCAAGTTCAAGTCAACTTGAGGTCAAGGGGTTTTTTTGATGGACATCGCCGAAGTTGCCAGAAGGTCGGGCGTTCCGGCCTCCACGCTGCGGTTCTACGAGGAGAAGGGATTGATCGCCTCGGTGGGCCGCGACGGCTTGCGCCGGCGCTTCGCCCCGACCGTGTTGGACCAGCTGTCGTTGATCGCGCTAGGACAGGCGGCGGGCTTCTCGCTGGGCGAAATCGCAAGCATGTTCTCTTCCGATGGGCGCGCCAACATCGACCGGCCGTCCCTGAAACACAAGGCTGACGAAATCGACGCGACCATCAAGCGATTGCAGGCGCTGAGCAATGGCCTGCGCCATGCGGCCGTGTGCCCGGCGATCAACCACTCGGAGTGCCCCACTTTCCAGCGCCTGCTGCGCGCGGCGGGAGCGGGAAAGCTGGCTCCGCCGCTAAAGCGGCTGGCTGAACGGCGGAAAGGGCGGCAATAAGGGGCCCGGTTGCAGTGGTGCGCTCCGGCCATCAACTTTGGTGTCACGTCCGCCTTCGGCCACTGCCGCGTTCCGAAAGCCCGGCTTCTTCGAGGCCACGGGTAGTTAAACTGGGGCGCGTGACCAGTTCGCCCATGTCGCCAAGACGAAGGCCAGATCGTCCCAATTGATCGCCCCATGAATCCCAAAACCCGCCGCGTCCTTCAAGCAATCCTGTATGAAATCTTCGCCATCGCCTTTGTGGGCCCGGTTCTGAGCATCGCCTTCGACAAGCCAGCCGCTTCTACTTTGGGGCTTGCGTTCGTTCTTTCGAGCATTGCCCTCGCATGGAACTACATATTCAATGCGCTTTTTGAGCGGTGGGAGGCCCGTCAAACCAAGCGAGGCCGGTCATTTGCCAGACGCTTGGCGCATGGCATCGGCTTCGAAGGTGGCCTCGTCGTGATACTGGTCCCCGTGATGGCGCTCTGGCTGAAGATCTCACCGTTGAATGCGTTTCTGGCGAACATAGGACTCCTGGCATTCTTCTTCGTCTATGCGATTGCTTTCACGTGGGCCTTCGATAGGGTGTTCGGTCTTCCAGAGTCCGCGGAGGAGCGCGGGGATGTCTGACCCTTCGATCGAGAGGCCGTCTCAAGGGCTCCAGCGATCAATGGCAACCAGCTTCAAGACGTGCGTGTAGATCACGAGAGCTACCTGCCATCGGGATCGGGGGGCATGCCGGGGTGGCGTGAGCAGGCAGGCGATTCGGTGGGCAACCCGTGACCTGACATGGGGATGGGATCAAATACATCACGCTTCATGGAGAATCGAGCAGTACACCAGGACGAATCGACGATGAAGTTGATCGACACATTCCAGGATGAACACGTGCTGATCGATCAGGTGCTCGGGTCCTTTCGCACCTACGTCGACGGACTCGTCAACGGGACTGCGGCGGACCCGGATGACGGCAGGCGATTCGCCGCGTTCTTCACCGAGTTCGCCGGCCACTTCCATCACGATCGGGAGGAGCGAGTGCTCTTCAATGCGCTCGTGACGGATGCGGAACTGCCGGGCGCCAGCGGACCGGTGCACGCCCTCTTGCGCGAGCACGCCGAGATGGGGGACTGGCTGCGCGAGATGACGCCGTATCTCGAACAGAGGCCGCAATCCGAGGACGATCGTGGCCGACTTCGGGCCCTGGCAATTCGCTACTCGCACGCGCTCTGGCGCCATATCGACGCGGAGAACTCCGTCCTGTACCCGGAAGGGGTCGAGCGGCTTGGCCGGTGCGGCATCCGCGAGTTGCCGGATCGGCCGATGAGCCTGGCAGAGGCGGCCGCGCGTCAGGACGGTGCGCGCTTGCTGGCCCGTTACCCGCCGCTCGAGGACGCTTCGCTCACGCGCGGTGAAGGTTGTTTCATGTGCCGAGCCCACGGTGAGACCTGCAATGGGCTCGAGGCCGAGTGGTGGACGGAGCTTGAGTGGGAAGAGTTTTTCATGAGGTGACGCAAGCGACTGAACTCCTGGTGCGCCGTTCCGGGGTTTGAGCGGCATATGGGTCCACGCAAAGCCTGATTCTTCCACGCTCGATCGTGCGGGCGCCAGCGCAGTCGCTCGCCCGCGGGGCATTGGTATTCATCGTCGCGGTGGATGTAGACGAAGTCCGCTTTGCTGAAGCGCCCGCTCGCCTTGCTGTTGGACGCCGAATCGGGCGGGCTCTCATCAGCCTTTGTTTCGGTTGGGCGGACGGCAATGCAACCGCCGCCATGCGCCCAGCCCTACTCCCGATGCGCATAAAGATGTGCGGAGGATGCATGTTTTGCTAGACTGCGCGTAGCAAGAAGGATCAGGGCTTCCATGAACATCGACAAGTACAGGCACCCACAGCGCCGGAGGCGGATCGCAGGATGAGTGCGTCGGCATGCGCGCAACTGCGGGCAATCGCAACGCGCTCGGGGCTGAGTCCATGGAAGCTTGGTGGCAAGGAGCTTCTTCCAATCGTCCAGGGCGGCATGGGGGTGGGCGTGTCCGCCGGTGGCCTCGCCGGCACGGTTGCGGGTCTCGGCGCGATCGGCACGATCTCATCGGTCGATCTGCGCCGGCACCATTCCGATCTCATGCTCGCCGCGGTGGAAGCTGCGCGCGAGCCTGACTCCAAGGCGCGTATCGACGCCGCCAACCTCGAGGCGCTCGGTCGCGAAATCGCGCGCGCGCGCAAGCTGGCCGGCGCGCACGGCCTGGTTGCCGTCAACGTGATGAAGGCGGTGATGGAGTACGAGCATTACGTGCGTCACGCGCTGGCCTGCGGCATCGATGCCGTCGTGGTGGGCGCCGGCCTGCCGCTGGACCTGCCGGAGATCGCGCGCGACTACCCGAAGGTCGCCCTGGTCCCCATCCTGTCGGACGCCCGCGGCGTGCAGCTGGTGATGCGCAAGTGGGAGAAGAAGGGCCGCTTGCCCGATGCCATCGTCATCGAGCATCCGCGGCTGGCGGGCGGTCATCTCGGCGCCGCGAAGATCGCCGAAGTGCAGGACCGTCGTTTCGATTTCGACAGGGTGCTGCCGCAGGTGGGGGCGTTCCTGCGCAGCGCGGGGCTCGATGGCCAGATCCCCCTGATTGCGGCGGGCGGGGTCTCCTGCCTGGAGGACATCCGGCGCCTTCAGGCGCTTGGCGCGGCTGCGGTCCAGCTCGGGACGGCGTTCGCCGTGACGGAGGAATCGGACGCACACCCGGAGTTCAAGCGGATCCTGGCCGGCGCGAAACCCGAGGACATCGTCGAATTCACGAGCGTCGCCGGACTGCCGGCACGAGCGGTGCGCACGCCCTGGCTGGACAAGTATCTACGCCAGGAAGCCAAGCTCAAGGAAAAGGCGCACGTGCAGCCTTGCCACCAGTCGTTCGACTGCCTGGCCCATTGCGGATTGCGCGACGGCATCGCTGAATGGGGCCAGTTCTGCATCGACAAGCACCTCGGCCATGCGCTGGCGGGACAGGTGAACCAGGGATTGTTCTTCCGCGGGGCGGGGCGAGTGCCCTTCGGTGCCCAGATCCGTCCGGTGCGCGAGTTGGTCGAGTGGCTGCTGGGTGGAATCCTGCCGCCGGGTGTGGTGGAAAACGAGATCGACGGCTGGGCGACTCCGGTCCGGATGGAGGCTCTTCTCGAGACAGAGTCAGAGGCATGAGGCCTGCGAGGCCCGGGAACGAGCCGTTTCCCCCCGATCCGCAGGCCCCCGAGGCGCCCCCATCCCGGGATGTCGCGCCGCAGCCGCCACGCGGCAAGGTGCAGGCCTGGACGGAGCTGCTGCGCACGCCCTTGCCGCACCTCGAGCTGGAAGTCTTTACGCAATTGCATCCGGTCCGCGTGGACCAAGCGGACGGGGCCACCTTGCTTCGCATCCAGCCGGGCCAGGAGGTCAAGCGCGCACTGGCGCCATGGACGCGCCGATTCGGCACGACCGTGCCCGTCTTCGCCAGCCTGGAAGCCGAGGCGAACGATCTGCTCGGCGCACCCGAGGAGGCAGCGCGCTGGCTGCGCGAGCGTCCGCTGCTGTGCTGCGCGGCGCCGGTCCTGGATGACCTGTTGATAGCGGCCCGTGGAATGACGGCACAGGTCCCAAGCTCCGGGATCACGCGCGTCGCGCGGGAACTGGCCTATGCCGCCGCCGGACTCGTGGTGGCCGCGTCCCAACGCTGGCCTGCCGCGCAGATCCCGTGGGCCGATACGAAGAACCGGCCGACGCTGCGCCTGGTCGCGCAGGCCATCGATCTTGCGCTGGCGGCGCAGGACCACGAGCACGCGCTCGCGTGGATGCGCTGGATGCTTGGGCGCGACGCGGACGACACGCATGGCTGGCGCAGCGTCATGGGCTCCTTGCGCCAGCCGGACGCATCCAAACCCTGAGACATCACCTGCCGTGGCGGCTCGGTCAGAGGACGGCACGTTACCAGTCCATGCAGGCGTCCGCGCCTTTGGAGCGGCTTGCTGGTCATTGAGCTCACGACGACACAATGGGACGGGCACACTCAAGCGCCAGGCGGCTGCCGACAGCCAGAAGCAGATATGCGGTGCCCGTATCGCCACCCTCACTCGCGATCGTGTCCGCGTGTCGATGGTGTTGCTGTTTCGCCAGCGTCTCGGTTCGAGAGAGCCGCTTTTTCCGGCTCGAGGCGTGCGAGACCAACGGGCAGCGGTTGCGGGCCAACTTGCCGGCGGGGTGGCGCAGGGGGAGCAAGACCGGTGGAGGAGGCCGCGGTTCCACCAACGATGTCGGAATCTTCTGGCCACAAGGCCAGCCGCCCGTCCTGGTCGCCGTCTACGTCACGAACACGCAAGCCCCACAATCCGACCGGAACGCCGCTATCGCTGCCGTGGCGCGCCGGGTCACTGCGAGTCGCCCCAGACGGTGATACGAGCACGTGTCCGCGACCGCCGGTTTGGAGTCGCGATGACGCTGCTCAATGCTGGCCAGCGCAGGGCAACGAGGGGGATGCCTTCGTTCGCCCGGCGATGATTTCGGCGTGGCCAGGGCGCCTGGATCGCAAGTGCAGCGGGCTTCGCGTCAAAGAGCCTGAAGGCGCTCCATCAGTGTGGCGCGTGATACCTCACCTACACGCACGCTCACGAGCACGCCACCGGCATCGAAGAACAATGTGGTGGGCAGGCCGGGAGTCTTGAAGTGCGCTGTCGTCTGGTTCGTGGCATCCAGCAACACGTTCATCAGGGGCAGTTTGCGGATCTGCAGCCAGGCGTGCACGCGCTCGCCCGACTCGCCAGCGTTGACAAAGACGAAATTCACGGCGGGGTGGTCCGCTTGCGCCTGTTGCAGCACCGGCATCTCCCGAACACAAGGCGGGCACCACGTGGCCCACAGGTTCACGACGGTCGGTTTACCCTTGAAGTCGTCGAGCTTGACCGGCTTGCCATCGACGGACATCAGGGCAATTGGCGGCAGTGTCTGCCTTTCGACCGTCCCGATGTTCAGTGCGACCGTGCCGACGCCCCAGATGACCGCGCCCGCTACAAAGGCGGACCACAACGGAGTTCTGACTCCGGGTCGCCGCAGCTGACGAACGAAAGCGAAGAGCCCGGCACCGATGAACCCGGCCACCGGAGCCCAACCGCCGTCGCGAATGTCAACGATGCCCCATGGAGAGGCCAGGTAGGCCTCGCGATACTGGGCCACAAAGGCAAGCCTCGCTGCAACAAGGCCCACGATGAGTGTCTGCCCAAGCAGGCTCTCGACCTCGGTCGCGCTCGACCCGCTCAGCCGCCGTCCGACGAAGAGGGCGGCAGCAGCAGACCCGAGTACGAGCAGGAGAGAGAATGAAAAGGCCAGAGGCCCAACTTGGATACCAGGGCTCATGGTGACAACGATACTCCGAAGCTCGCTCAAGACGCCTCGGCGCGTTGCGGGTGTACTGGGCCACACTCGGGCGTGGCACGTGAAGGGCCAATAGCAAGCTGCATGCGAGGCCATCTTCCGACAGCAAGCCGATGCTGGACGTGGCGCCTGTATTCGGTGTGCGACATTGGGTCTTTGCGGGCATGACGAAGGCGGTTGCACAGCGCGTGCGCCGCGACAATTTCTTCCGGCCTATTTTCGCCACCGTCGCATCTCGCGACAAGGTGCTCCGCTGTGCAGGCCCGCCCATGCGGCCATTCACTCGACGGCGCCAGGCGGCGAGTGCCGTTCGAGATCACTCGTTGCGAGCAGCTCGACGCGCCGAGTCGCCGGCTTTCCTCCTTCGGGCTGCAGACGCGGGCGGCTTGGCGCTGCCGGGGCTCCCCGGCAGCGCGGCGGTCTGGTGCATCACCGCCTCGACTTCCCTGACCCCGGCGGCGATCTTGCTTTCCGCTTCGGTGATGCGCGCTGGCGTCATCCGGGCCTTGATGGACGCAACGAAGATGGCGCCAACCGGCGATCCGGCGCGGTCGCGGATCGCCCGGCCGACGGCCGTCACATCCAGCGCGGCGCGTCCCTCGTCGAGCGCATACCCGACTTCACGGGTCGACGCGACCCGGGACCGGAGCGTGTTCGCATCAAGACCGTAGCGCTCCATCTGCAACGCATTGGCAGCCAGCACCCGCTCGACGTTGTCGTCCGTCATGGCCGCCAGGATGGCCAGGCCCCCCGCGCCCATGCCAAGCGGGTGCCTGTCCCCGACACCCGCCGTCATGGTCTGGATGGCGAAGTTGCCGGTGACGCGCTCCAGACACACCGTGTCGAAGCCGCTGCGCATGAGCAGGAAGGCCATGTCGCCCGTGCTCTCGGCGAGCGTCGACAACGCGGCATGCGCTGCCTCCCGCAGGTTGTTCTCGGGGAAAGCAGCCAGGCCCAGTTCGTACAGGAGCGGCCCCAGCCGATAGCCGCGCTGTCCAGGATCCCGCGTGAGCATCCGTTCGGCGACGAGCCGCTGCAGCAGTCGATGGGTCGTGGACTTGTCCAGGCCGCCCATCGCCGCCAGCTCGATCAGCCGCAGATGCCGAGCGCGGCTCGACGCCACGAGCCGCAGCAGATTCACGGCCCGGCCGACGGTCTGTGCGGAAGCAATCTGGGTCACTATTAATCCCTATAAATGAGAAAAACATCAGAGTTTAAACAGAATCAGGTTGTTTCATTGGGACTCACAGAATTCAATTTCTCATTATTAGGGAAAAAATACATGAAACTTTGACTTGACTGGGACCGCCTTACAGAATCGCGGCACTGCATTGAAGGATAGACATGCCGTTTTTTCTGGGTGATGAGCAAGTCAGGGAACTGATGACGATGCGCGACGCAGTGGCCGCGCTGGAGGATGCGCATCTGCAGCTGGCCCGCGGGCAGGCAGCGACCGCCGATCGGGCTGTCCTGCGGTTTTCCACCGGCTGGATGCGCCTGCTGCCGGCTGCCCTCGAAGGCAGCGGCGTCGCCGGGTACAAGGAGTTCCACCAGGTCGTGATGCCGGACCGGCCCAAGGAGATGGCGACCGTGCGCTATGCGGTCCACCTCTTCGATTGCGTCACGGGCGAACCCCTGGCCATCATCGATGCCGACTACCTGACCCAGGTGCGGACCGGGGCCACCGCGGCGCTGGCGGCACAGAAGATGACGCCCGCCGAGGTCCATCGCTTCGGTGTGATCGGCACCGGCATGGAGGCCCGGTCCCAGCTGCTGGCCATGCAGGCTGTCCGCCCCATGCGCAGTGTCCGGGTCTTCGGCCGCGATCCGCAACGCCGCGCCCTGTTCGCCGGCGAAATGAGCGAGCTGCTGGGGCTCGAGGTGGTCCCCGTCGAGACGCCCCAGGCGGCGATCGAGGGAGCTCAAGTCCTGATCGTGGCCACGAACACGGCCGGCGGCATCGCGCTGGAAGGTCACTGGCTCACCCAAGGCATCCACGTCAGCTCCATCGGGTCGACCTCGCCGACGCAACGGGAGATTGCCCCGTCGGTCTGGGCCCAGGCGCGTCGCATCGTGCTGGACACCCGCCGGGCGTTGCACGAGAGCGGCGACTGCCTGGAGGCCGTGCGGGCCGAGGCGCTGCGGCCGGACGCCGTGAGCGAACTGCACGAGATCGTCGCCGACGCGCCGCCCGCGCAGGCGCACAGCACCCTTTTCAAGTCCGTGGGCAGCGGCCTGCAGGACCTGGCCGTGGCGCACCGCGTGTACCGCCTTGCGCTTGAGCAAGGCCTCGGCCGCCCCTTCGATCCCTTCCAAAAAGTCAAGCTCACCGTTCCCAACTGAAAGGCCCCGCCATGTTGCTTCGACGTCTTGTGTGCCTCTCGGCCGGCTTGTACGCCGCCGTGCTCCTGCTGCCCACCCCCGCGCTCGCGCAGTTCCCCGATAGACCCGTGAAACTGATCGCCACGCAGGGCGCCGGGTCCTCCACGGATCTGCACGCACGCCTCATCGCCACCGGCCTCGCGCCGCGCCTCGGCCAGCCGGTCGTGGTGGAGAACCTGGCCGGCGCGGCCGGCACGGTCGGAATGGCTGCCGGCGCCCGCGCTCCGGCTGACGGCCACACGCTCGTGCTCGGCAACAACGGCAACGTCGCGATCGCGCCCTTCACCATGAAGGGCTTGCCCTACGACCCGAACCGCGACCTGGTGCCCGTCGCGCACCTGACCAACAACTGGCAGGTGCTGATCGCGTCGCCCGCGCTCGGCGCAGCGTCCCTGGAACAGTTCATTGCCCGTGCCAAGGCCAACCCGGGCAAGCTGACCTACGGTTCTCCCGGGGAGGGCAGCCACGCGCACCTCGCCATGGAGCTTCTGCAGTCCATGGCCGGCATCAAGCTGGTGCACGTGCCGTACAAGACCACCGCGCAACTCACGACCGACATCGCCGGCGGCAACCTCGATGTGGCGTTCGACAACTTCGTCGCCGTCAAGGGGCTGGCGGAACAGGGCCGGCTGCGCGTGCTGGGCGTGACCAGCGCCGCGCCGCTCGCTTCCGTGCCCCATGTGCCGCCGATCGCCCAAGTGGTGCCGGGCTACGAGGCGACGGGCTGGTTCGGCGTCTTCGCCCCTGCCGGCACCCCTCCTGCCGTGGTCCAGAAGCTCAACGGCGAGATCAACACCGTGCTGGCGGACCCCAAGATCGCCCAGACCATGCTCAACGCGGGCTTCGAGGCCAGGCGTTCCTCGCCGGCGGAGTTTGCGGAGTTCGTCCGTGCCGCCCAGAAGAAATGGGGCGACACCGTCAAGGCCATCGGCCTGCAGGCGAAGTAGCCACCGTCATCGATCAATCAATCAGGAGAGAAAATTGGTTTCATTCAGCAAAAAAGAGGCTCGCGACTGGGCCTTCGAGAACCTCAAGGGCGTTCACAACGTGGTGCTTCCGTCGTATTCGGCGGACTTGCGCAGCCTGAACGAAAAGGGCATCCGGCACGACATCCGGCGCGAGATCGAACTGGGCTTCACCGGCACGCTGCTCGTCTCCGAAACGACCATCACGATCGACCAGTACACACAGTTCTGCGAGTGGGCCGCCGACGAGGCCAAAGGCCGCTTGATGCTGGTGTTCCACGCGGCGTTCAACACGCTGGAGGACAACATCGAGGCGGCGCGCCGTGCCGAAGCTGCCGGCGCGGAGCTCGTGCTGCTGTCCTATCCGCCCAACTTCTACCCGAAGACGGCGCAGGACGTGTACGACTACACGAAGGCGTTCTGCGACAGCACCCGCATGGCCGTGATCCTGTTCCCGGTGCCGCACTGGGGCTTCGACCGGCTGCACCCGTCCGACATCGAGACGGCCATGCTCCGGCGCATGGTCGACGACATCCCCAACGTCGTCGCGATCAAGGCCGAGGGCGGCATGCCCGCCATCCAGAGCTACATCGAGTGCCACCGGCTTTTCGGCAAGGAAGTGATCATCAGCTGCCCGCTCGAAAACGAGATGATCGCGCTGGGGCAGGTGATTCCCATGCAGTACAGCGGGACGAGCAACACCGAGTATTTCGGCGATGCCATCCCGAAGGCGTTCGACCTGCTGCAGCAGGGAAAATTCGACGAAGTCTCCAAGCTGTACTGGAAGATCCAGCCGGCGCGGCGCGCGAATGGCCAGGCCAACAGCAACATCCCGTTGACGCTGTTCATCCACCGCATGGTGTGGAAGTACCAGGCGTGGCTCAACGGCTTCAACGGCGGGCCGCTGCCGCAGCCGACCATGCGCCTGAACGATCGCATGATGAACGCGCTGCGCAAGGGCCTCGTGGATTCGGGCTTCCCGGAAGTGGAGCTTTCCAACGCCGACTACTTCGTCGGCCGCAATCCCTGCTAAGCGATGGCGCGTCCTGACACATTGCGCCTGCCGCTCCTGCGCGAGCGTGCTTTGATCGCAGGCGAGTGGGTGGCGGCCGATAGCGGCCGCACCCTGCCGGTGCGCAACCCGGCCGACGGCACCGTGCTGGCCCATGTGCCCGACATGGAAGAGGGGGAGACGCGGCGGGCCATTGCCGCGGCGCAAGCCGCGATGCCGGCCTGGGCGTCCCGCCCGGCGCGCGAGCGCGCTGCCATCCTGGAAAACTGGTTCGACCTGATGGTCGGCGCCCGCGAAGACCTCGCCCAGCTTCTCTCCGCCGAGCAGGGCAAGCCGCTGGCCGAAGCGCGGGGCGAAGTCGACTACGGCGCCGCCTTCGTCAAATGGTTTGCCGAGGAGGCGCGGCGGATTTACGGCGACGTGATCCCCAGCCCCTGGAGCAGCCGCCGGATCATCACGTTGCGCGAACCGGTGGGCGTCGTCGCGGCGATCACGCCCTGGAACTTCCCGATCGCCATGATCACGCGCAAGGCGGCGCCCGCGCTGGCGGCAGGCTGCACCTTCGTGCTCAAGCCGGCCGAGGAGACGCCGCTGTCGGCGCTGGCGATCGCGCGGCTCGCCGAGCAGGCGGGCGTTCCGGCGGGCGTGCTGAACGTGGTGACGACGAGCCGGCCGGCGGCGGTGGGCGGCGAGCTCGCGACGCACCCGGCGGTGCGCAAGCTGTCTTTCACCGGCTCGACGGCGGTGGGCAAGCTCCTGATGCGGCAGGCCGCGGACACCATGAAGCGCGTGTCCCTGGAGCTGGGCGGCAACGCCCCGTTCATCGTCTTCGACGACGCCGACATCGAAGCGGCGGTCCAGGGCCTGCTGGCTTGCAAGTTCCGCAACACGGGCCAGACCTGCGTGAGCGCCAACCGGGTCTACGTGCAGGATGCCGTCTACGACGAGTTCGCCCGACGCCTGGCCGAGGTAGTGGCGCGCCTGCGCGTCGGTCCGGCCGTCGAGCCGGGCGTCGAGCAAGGGCCGCTGATCAACGAAGCCGGGCTCCAGAAGGTGGAGCGGCACGTCGCCGACGCGATCGCGCAGGGTGCCGAGGTCTTGTGTGGCGGAGCTCGGCATGCGTTGGGCGGGTTGTTCTTTCAGCCCACCGTGCTGGGCGCGGCCTCTTCGGACATGATTCTTGCGCGCGAGGAGACCTTCGGTCCCGTTGCCGCGCTGTTCAGGTTCGGGTCGGAGGCCGAGGCGGTCGCGATGGCCAACGACACGCCCTACGGCCTGGCGGCGTACTTCTACAGCCGTGACCTGGCACGCGTGTGGCGCGTGGCCGAGCGGCTGCAGGTCGGCATGGTCGGCATCAACGAAGGCCTGATCTCCACCGAGGTGGCGCCGTTTGGCGGTGTGAAGGAGTCGGGCATCGGGCGCGAGGGATCGCTGCTCGGCATCCACGACTACGTGAACGTCAAGTACATCTCCATGGGAGGCCTGGGATGAACGGCACTTCAGGAAGCGACCTGCGCGCCCGCCTGCCTTACCAGTCGATCGTCGACCGGCCGCGCCTGAAGCTGCCTGGCGGCGCGCGGGTGGCAGTGTGGTGCCTCGTGAACGTGGAGGTCTGGGACCCGGCCGGCGCGATGCCGCGTGCCGTCCTTCCCCCGCCGATGGGCAAGAGCCTGCTGCCCGACGTGCCCAACTGGTCCTGGCACGAATATGGCATGCGGGTTGGGTTCTGGCGCCTGCTGGACGCGCTGCGCAAGCGCGGCATGCCGGCCACGCTCGCCGTCAACGGTCAGGCCTGCACGGTGTACGAGGAGGCTTGCCGGGCGGCGCTGGCGGCAGGCTGGGAGTTCATGGGCCATGGCTTCGTGCAGCGGCCGATGCATCTGGTCGAAGACCAGGCCGATGCGATCCGCAGGACCGTGGCCGAGATCACCCGCTTCACGGGGCGAGCGCCGGTGGGCTGGGAAAGTCCCGGCCTCACGGAAACCGCCGACACGCTCGAGCATCTGGTGGATGCCGGCATCCGCTACGTGGCGGACTGGGTCCTGGATGACCAGCCGCTTCGGCTACAGACCGCGCGCGGGCCCATCACCTCGATCCCGTACAGCGTCGAGCTGAACGACGTGGTGATATCGGCCGTCCAGCTGCACTCGTCGGACGAAATCCTCAAGCGCGGCAAGGCGCAGTTCGACCGCCTGTACCAGGAGGGCGAGGAGTCCGCGCGGGTCATGGCCATCACGCTGCACCCCTACCTGAGCGGCGTGCCGCACCGCATCGGCTATGTGGAGCAGCTGTACGACTACATCCTCAGCCACGAGGGCGTCGTCGTGTGGACGGGAGAGCAGATCCTGCAGTGGTACGAACAGGAAAAAGCGGGCGAGGCGACATGAAGCGACCGCGGGTCCTCGTGCTCACGCTGGGCGGCACGATCTCGATGACGCCCGCCGCCGATGGCGGCCTGCGACCGGCACTCGGCGCAGACGCCTTGCTGCAAGCGGTGCCCGGTCTCGGCGACGTCGCCGAGATCGCGGCCGAGTCGCATCTCGCGAAGCCGGGAGCTTCGTTGTCGTTCGACGACCTGGCTGGCACGGCAGCCCGCATCCGGGCTGCGTTTGCCCAAGGCGTGGAGGGTGTGGTGGTGGTGCAGGGAACCGACACCATCGAGGACACCGCCTTTGTGCTGGACTTGCTGGCAGCAGGCACCGGCCCTGTGGTGGTGACCGGCGCGATGCGGCCGCCTGGCGCCGCCGGCGCGGACGGCCCGGCGAACCTGTTGGCCGCCGTACGGGTGGCTGCCTCTCGCGAGGCGCGCGGCTGCGGCGTGCTGGTCGTCCTCAACGACGAGCTGCATGCTGCCCGCCTGGTGCAAAAGACCCACACCAGCGCGACCTCTGCCTTCGCCTCGCCCGGCTTCGGTCCCGTCGGGCTCGTGGCGGAAGGTCGCGTGAGGGTCGTGGCACGCCTGGCGAACGTCACGTCCGTGCCCGGACTCGAAGGGGGCAATCACGCACCTGTTGCACAGGTGAGTCTCGGTCTTGGCGAGGACGGCCGGATCCTGCCCACTCTGCACGGGCTGGGCTACCGGGGCGTGGTGATTGAGGCGATGGGTGCCGGCCATGTGCCCGGCTCCGCAGTCGAGGCGATTGCGTTTGCCGCGTCGCAGATGCCGGTGGTCCTGTGCACGCGCGTCAGGGGCGGCCCGGTGTTCACGGCCACCTACGGCTTCCCCGGGTCGGAACTGGACTTGCTACGCCTCGGCGTCATCCCGGGAGGCATGCTCACTGCGTCCAAGGCGCGCCTGCTGCTGTCGCTCCTGCTTGGAACCCCTTGGCGACGGGCGGAAATCATCCAGGCGTTCCAGGACTTCGCGGACCCCTGCCGAGCCACCGGTTAGTCGACGTGCGGGCGGAGCGCGCCCGGAATGCGCTGCTGCTCGAGTCCACCGCCCTCGAGCCAGCGCCGCGTGCTCTGCGCGGCGCGTTCGATCAACTCGTGAGCGCGGGAGAAGTCGTAGGCCGATACCGCCAGAGGGCACAGGGGCGGCACCGTCGCGACCTCGACGCGGCCGGCCAGCTGCTCCAGGTCACGTACCAGCTGGCGGGCGACCAGCAGGTTCAGTGCATGAAAGGCGCAAGCGAGCGCTCCCGTGGGCGCCGTGCTCAGGGCGCATGCAAATCCGGTGGGCAGGACGACCACGCGAGTGGCTCCCAGCGCCAGCGCTGCCATCACGGGCGTGTTGCTGGCGACGGCGCCGTCGATCAGGTATTGGTCACCGATGCGCACCGGCGGAAAGGCGCCCGGAATGGCGCAACTGGCCAGGATGGCGTCCGCGGTGGAGCCGGACGAGAGCAGTACCGATGTGCCCGTGAGCAGGTCGGTCGCCGCTACGTGCATCGGGATCAGGGTCTCTTCCAGCTGCTGACGGGAAAGGTGGCGCGCAATCAGCCCGCGCAGGCCGCTCGGGTCCACGAGCGACGCTGCCCCCGTGAAGAGGCCGAGCAGGTGGCGCGGCGACACGGGAAACACGTCGCTGCGACGCAGCCCGCACCAGACCGCCTCCAGGCGCGCCACGCCGGCGGGCGTGGGATCGCAGCAGAAATAGATGCCGTTCAGGGCGCCTACCGACGCCCCCACGAGCAGGTCCGGTGTCACACCGTGCGCCACGAGCTCGCGCAGCATGCCCACCTGGATGGCCCCGAAGCTGCCGCCTCCGGCCAGCACGAAGGCGGTCTTCTCCCCGGTGCCTTGGGCCATGGCGCTGCCTCTTCAATAGCCGTGGAACTCCTCGCTGCGGATGTCGTCGTCATCGACCCCCGCGCGTTCCAGCGTGTCCCGCAAGGCGCCCACCATGGCCGGCGGACCGGCCACGTAGTAGATCGGATCGGCCAGGTCCGCCGCGACCCGCTTCAGCAGAGCTTCGTCGACCTGGCCGGTTTCACCCATCCACGGCAGGCGGGACTCTCCCATCTGCGTCATGGTGGCGACCAGCCGGAAGTTCCGGCTCTCGCCTTCCAGCCGCTGCAACTCGGACAGGAACGCGCTGTCCTCGGGCCGCCGATTGGAATACAGCAGGACCAGGCGCTGCTGCCGGGCGGTTGTCGCGGCGTGCCGCAGCATGCTCATGAAAGGCGTGATCCCGATGCCGCCGGCGATGAACACGGCAGCCCGGTCCAGCTTGTTGTGCAGGGTCAGCGAGCCGAACGGGCCGTCGATCCCGGCCGTCGCGCCGACGGGCAGCCGCGCCAGCGCATGCTTGAACGCGCTGTCCCGCATGCGCGTCGCCACCACCAGCTCGCCCTCGTGCGGCGCGCTGACGATGGAAAACGCATGACGTGCGCTTTCGGTGCCGGAAACCGCCGGATCCGACAGGATCAGGTCGATCGCCTGGCCCGGCCTGAAACTGAAACCGGCAGGCTTGTCGAAGTGGAAGGCCATGGTGCCGTGGGCAAGTTCCTCCCGGCGCTGCAGGCGGACTGTCATAGAGGTCATGATGCTGCTCCTGGGCCGCTGGGTGTGCGCGGCATGCGTGGTGGTCTCGGCGGACTGCCTTCCTGGTCATTGGATGCCGCGAGCCCCGCGAAAGTGACAAACCCCTGCATGCGACATGGCTGTCGGCGCATGACATCGCCTGACGTGCTGACCGGTCCGACCTCAATGGTGCCCCCTCGATGCACTGCCGGACGTCGCATTCCGGGCAGAGCATCGGCGCCCATTCCTCGGCGAAACATTGCCCGGTCCGAGTGCTTTGCGACGATACTGCCTGAAGACTTTCGGGTTGGTCCGCGCGCCGATACGCATTGCCAAGCTCGCACTCGCCGGGGGGCGGCGCGCTTCAGGAAGGAGTGAGCCCATGCCGATCGAGCCATCCGACGACGAGCGCTCCGAAGCCGCTCAACCGGGCATGCAAGTGCCGAGCGCGCGGGCGCCGAAGCCGCATCTGCCGCTCGAGCGCAGCCGGCTCGGCGGCGCGGCTCGCCGGCATGCGCGTCCAGCCGACGACGACGCGCCGGTGTCGCGCAGCGACCTCAGCAAGGGGCCCCAGGAGCTGCTCGAGTACCGCACGGCCCGCATCAACTGGCAGGTTCTGGTGATCTCCTCGGTGGTGATCCTCGCCTTCTCGACCTGGGCCATCCTCATGCCCGCCGACGCGCGCACGGCGATGAAGATGGCTGTCGACTGGATCGCGGCGAAGCTCGGTTGGTACTACGTGGTCACGATGACGCTCGTGATCGGTTTCGTGGTGTGGGTCGCGTTCTCCAAGGAAGGCGACGTGCGGCTCGGTCCCGACCACTCGCGGCCGCAGTACAAGCTCGCAACCTGGGTTGCGATGCTGTTCGCCGCGGGTGTCGGGATCGACTTGCTCTTCTTCTCGGTCACCGGCCCCGTCGTGCAGTACCTGACTCCGCCCTCCGGCGAGGGCGGCTCCTCCGCCGCGATGCGGGATGCGGTCGTCTGGACGATGTTCCACTACGGCATTGCCGGCTGGGCGATGTATGCGCTGCTCGGCATGGCGATGGGGTACTTCGCCTACCGGTGGGGCATGCCCCTGTCGATCCGTGCGGCTCTGTACCCGCTGCTGGGCAAGCGTGTGCGCGGCCCCCTGGGCGACGGCATCAGCATCATCGCGCTGGTCGGCACCGTGTTCGGCGTGGCCACCTCGATGGGCATCGGCGTGGTGCTGCTGAGCGTCGGTTTCTCGCTGATCTTCGGCCTGGAGCAGGGCCTCGCGCTCCAGATCGCGCTGGTCATCGGCGCCGTGGTCCTGACCATCGCGGCCACCACATCCGGCGTCGACCGCGGCATTCGCTGGATCTCGGAGCTCAACCTCTGGAGCGCCGTGGCGATGATGGTCTACATCCTCGTCACCGGACAGACGGCATTCCTCTTGAACGCCCTCGTCGAGAACATCGGCCGGTTCCTTGTCACCTTCCCCGAACGCACCCTGCAGACCTTCGCCTACGCGCCCGGCGGCGCCGAGTGGATGGGCAAATGGACGCTGTTCTTCTGGGCGTTCTGGCTCGCCTGGGGGCCGTTCGTCGGCGTCTTCCTGGCCCGCATTTCGCGTGGACGGACGCTGCGCGAGTTCGTGATCGCGGCGATCACCGCACCCGTGCTGTGCGACTTCATCATCGTCTCGTTCTTCGGCAACTCGGCCCTGTACCAGGTGCTGCAGGGCAACACGGCGTTCGCGGAACTCGCCGTGCAGAGCCCGGAGCGGGGTTGGTACGCACTGCTGCAGATGTTTCCGGGCGCGATGTTCCTGATCGGCCTGGCGACCCTCTCCGGCTTGCTGTTCTACCTGACCAGCGCGAACTCGGGCGCGATGGTGATGTCGAACTTCTCCGCCTCGATCCCGGATCCGTCGCAGGACGGGCCGAAGTGGCTGCGCATCTTCTGGGCCGTGCTCACCGCGGTGCTCGCCGTGGCGATGCTGCTCGCGGGCGGCGTGACGACGATGGAGTACGCGACGCTCATCTTCGCCTTACCCGTGACGGTCATCGCCTACCTGGTGATGGCGTCCTTCCACAAGGTGCTGCGGATGGAGCGCGCCGAGCGCGAGGGTCAGGTGCTGCGAAGGCCGTCCATGGCCGCGATCGGCGGCCATGTGCCGGAGCGGTCCTGGAAGCAGCGGCTTGAACAACTGCGCGCGTTCCCGTCGCAGCGGCAGGTTGCACAGTTCCTCGACCGCACGGTACGGCCGGCGCTCGACGAGGTCGCCGCCGAGTTCCGCAACCAGGGGTACGAAGTCGAGCGGAGCGCCATGGCCAACGCGAGCGGCATCGAGGAGCCGCTGCTGCGGGTGTCGATGGACGCGTTCCGCGCCTTCCACTACCAGGTCGCCATCGTCGAGGCCCCGGTGCCGATGTTCAGCGGCCGGATGTCGCGTGAGACCGACGTCTATTACCGGCTCGAGGTGTTCACGCAGACCGGCTCGGGCGGCTATGACCTGATGGGCCTCACCAGGCAGCAGGTGATCGACGACGTGCTCGAGCGCTACGAGGCCCACCTGGCGTTCCTCACCCTGTCGGCGGAGACCCGTGCCGCATCGGTGCTCACACCGGCGATGCCGACCCCAGGTCAGCAGACCGCAGTACCGAAGGACATGGGGGACATTCAGGACCCTGACGAGACGAACGAATGACGACCGGCGGGTCAACCGTCATTCGGCACTTCGGGCAGTGGGGCCTGACCCTCATCGGTTCACGACGGGGGTCAAGCCGGCCGACGAAAACAACCTGGAACCCAAACACCCTTCCGGCCCGCTGATCGCGTCTTCACGGTCTCGCGGCAGCATCCGGGAATCCCGGTCCGACTTTGAGAATCCCGCTCGCACGCGCCACGGTTGCGCCCTCAGCTGTCACTATGCCTTGCATGAAGACCAGGTTGCGCGTTGCGCGCAGTACCTGCGCTTCCCCCTCGACCCACGTGCCCACGCGAGCTGGGGCGAGGTAGTCCACCTGAAGACTCACGGTGGGCAGGAAAGTGTCCGCCAGGCCGTCCACCAGTCGCCGTGCAGCGATCGGCAACAGCATGTCGCAGAAAGTCGCCATCATGCCGCCGTGGCAGATAAGCATGCCGTTCGCGTGCCGCTTTTCGACGGAGAAGCCGAGGTGTACACGGCCGTCAGCTTCGCGCAGATAGAGCGGGCCGTTGCTTCCAATGAATTCGCCGCCGATGCGGATGGCCTCGAAGCCCGCGGGGGCTTTCACGCCTTCGCTTCCTTCGTCACGTCACGCCGGAACGCGTCGCCACCCGCCATGCTGGGCGTCCAGGCGGGATAGGCGCGTGCGAAGTCGGCCTTGATGCGTTCCACCGGAACGTCGTCAAACGTTCCGCGGTCGTTCACGTATTCCATGTGGCGCCGGCCGCTGCGGTCGTACGGGTGGTAGATCGAGTCATTCACGCCGTCCCATTCGAGTGGCAGCAGGCCGAAGCGTTCGCACAGTTCGCGGTTGAATGCCGGCGTCGCCTTGATCCAGCGCCCCTCGAGCCAGAGTTCCGCGTAGCCGTGCCAGACGAACAGGTCGGACTGGAGCATCTCGCGCAGGCGCTTCGTGGACAGGTGGTTGCGCACATCCGCGTAGCCCAGCCTGGCCGGTATGCCACTGGCACGCGCCGCTGCGGCCAGGAGCGCGGCCTTGGGCACGCACCAGCCGAAGCCCTGCTCGATCACGCGGCTAGCCCGCATGCCGTCGACGCTGAGATCGACGCGGTACGCGTCGTACAGGAAGCGGTCGCGCACGATCTCGTAGAGCTGCACGGCGCGGTCGCGGTCGCTCGCACCGGTGGCCTCGGCGGCCAGCGCGGTCACCGTGGGATGGCCGCTGTCGACGAATACGCCGGGTATCCGCGTTGAGGTGGGGGGCATGGTGGACATCGCTTGTACTTTCGAGGTCCGACTATACGCAGCCGACAGCGCAATGGCCGCGTGTTCACGCCAACTCCACCCTCGCTTCACGTCCGGGCCGTGCCGCGTCGCTCTAATGGCTTCACCAAGGACGCACTACCGGCCCACACACATGACCGACACCTCTGATCAACCGCGCCGCGTCGGCGTGGTCTCCAGTGCCCAGACGCCATGGCGACAAGCCTGGTCCGGGGCCCAGCACATCGACCTCATCTCATCCGCGGTCCATCGAGCCCTCGAGGGCAGCGGCCTGCGCATCGAGGACGTCGACTTCGTGATCGACAGCGGCAGCGACGTGCTTGACGGCCGAAGCATTTCGAACTGCGGCTTTCTCGGCGCCATGGGCGCGCACCACAAGGAAGAGTCGCGCGTCGAGGACGACGGCCTCTGGGCTGCGCTGTACGGCGTGAACAAGATCGCCAGCGGGGCGGCGGACGTCGGCCTCATCATCGCCTACGCCAAGCCGTCGGAAGCCGAGATCGACCTCTTTCATTCCACCATCGCGGACCCGTTCTGCCAGCGCCCGGTGGGCCTCGACGAGGCAACGGCGAACGGCCTGATTGCGCAGCAATACCTGCAGCGGCACCGGCTTGGCGAAGAAGTGCTGGCGCGCATCACCGCGCAGGCATGGTCCCGCGCGGCAGCCGCGGGCAAGCTCGACGGCAAGGCGCCCGGCGTCGACGAGATCCTGGCTTCGCCGATGGCCGCCAGTCCCCTGCGCCAGGCGATGATGGCTCGGCCCGTTGACGGTGCGGTCGCCATCGTGCTGGCCGGGGAATCCGTCGCCCGCCGGGCTTCGCGCTGTCCGGTGTGGGTCACCGGAATGGGTGCATCGATGGACAGTGGCAACTTCGCGCGCCGCGAGCCCGGGCTGCCCGCTTGCACGGCAGCCGCCCGGCGCGCCCTCGACCGGGCCGGTGCCCGCGGCAATGCGGCCGGCATCGTCGAGATGAGCGCGACTTCGGCAGCGACCGAACTGCTCACGCTCGAAGCGCTGGGCGTGGCCGAAGCGGGTGCGGCCGCCGATGCCTACCTGGACACCGGCGTCCGGCGCATCAATCCTTCCGGCGGCGCGCTGCCGGCCTATCCGGTCTTCGCGACAGGCCTCGTGCGCCTGGCCGAGGCGAGCGATCGGCTGGTGGCAGGCGAAGGTAACGGGCAAGCCCTGGTGCATGCCACGTCCGGCCTGGGTGCGCAGTCCCATTGTGTGTTCGTCATCGAGTCCTGAAACCATGAACCATGTTGCGATAGCAGGCGTCGGACAGACGCATCACCAGAGGCGCCGGTCGGACGTCAACGTGCCGGGCCTGGCGCGCGAAGCAGCTCAACGCGCGCTGGACGACGCGGGCCTCACGATGGAAGACATCGATTCCGTGATCGTCGCCAGCGGGCCCGTGCTTTTCGCCGCGGTGAATGAGCCGGAGAAGTGGCTGGTCGATGCGCTCGGCGCGCGCGGCAAGCCGGTCGTGCGCATCACCAGCGGCGGCGGGACCGGGTTCGCAGGCGCGTTGGCCGGCTACTACCAGGTCGCAGGCGGTTTCGCCGACCGCGTGCTGGTCGTCGCTTACGACAAGTTGTCCGAAGGCGCGCTGCAGTACTCCATTTCCAGCCTGTACGACCCGTTCTGGGGCCGTGATTTCGCGGTCGGGATCATGGGTTTCTCGGCCGCCTATTGGCGCGCGCGCATGGATGCGCTGGGCCACACGGAAGAGGCCGCTGCGCGCGTGGTGGTCAAGAACCTCGCCAACGCCAGGCGCAACCCATACGCGCACGTGCGCAAGGACGTGACGATCGAGGACGTTCTCAAGTCGCCGCCGCTCGCCTGGCCGATCAAGCTGCTGGACGTGCCGCCCATCTCCGACGGGGCCGCGGCGGTGGTGCTCACCACTGAAAAGCTTGCCGCCAAGTCGAAGGCGCCACCCGCGATCATCCGCGGCATGGCCTACTGCGCGGAAGCGGACAACGCGCCGATGCGTTCGATGCTGATGTCCGAGCCGCTTGCGCATGCCGCCCGCACCGTCTACCGCGCGGCCGGCATCACCAGCCCCCGCCGCCAGCTCGACGTGTTTGAGGTGCAGGAGCCGTACAGCTGCTTCGAGTTGAGCTATTACGAAAGCCTGGGACTGTGCGCTCCCGGCGGCGCCGCCGAGCTGATCGCGTCCGGCGCGACGCAGATCGACGGCGACATTCCCGTCAACCCGTCCGGCGGTTGCCTCGGCGCGAACCCGATCGGCGCTTCGGGCCTGATCCGCCTGATCGAAGCGGCCCTGCAGGTCACCGGCCGCGCCGGCGACCACCAGGTGCCCGGCGCGCGTCTCGCCGGCGCGCAAACCGGCGGCGGCTGGGCCAACCTGCGCGGCCTTGCCGTCGTCAGCTCCGACTGAAGGAATCACCCCATGTACCAAGCGCCAGAAGTCAACCCGCTGGACCTCGCTCCGCTCGCGAGCACGATCTCGCTTCCCTACCAGCTCACCCCGGGCCGTGCCACCGGAATGTTCCTTGCCGGACTCGGCCGAAAGTGCATCGTTGGCACGCGCTGCAGCGAATGCGGCCGAGTCGAAGCGCCCGCTCAGGATACGTGCACATGCGGCAACGCCGACCTCGAACTAGTGCAGCTCAGCCCGCAGGGCGAGCTGCGCGGCTTCACCCGCACCGCGTCTTACACATTGGCCCTGGTGCGCCTGGACGGCGCCGATGCCGACATGCTGCATCGACTTGCCGGTGAAGCCGACTGGCGCATCGGGATGCGCGTGGAAGCCGGCTGGGCCGCCGAGCCGAAGGGCAGCGTCCTCGATCTCGCGGGGTTCGTGCCCGCCACGCGCAACCTTGCGCAGTCGCCGGGCCCACTGCCCGACGACCTGAAGCCGATCGAGGTCGTGCCCACGTCGATGCAGCTGAAGTACCGGCATGCCTACGGTCCTTACTATGGTCGCCTGTTCGACGAGATGAACACGGCCGGCCGCATCATGGGCATCCGCTGCACACGCTGCCACGGCGTGCTGCTGCCGCCGCGCGAAGTGTGCGATGCCTGTTATGCGCCGACCGGTACGTGGGCGGACGTGAAGGACACCGGCGTGCTGCAGGCGTTCTCCATCATCCACCTGAAATTCGTCGGCCAGACGCGCGAACCGCCTTACGTCTACGCGGAGATCATCCTGGACGGCGCCTCGACCAAGATCATTCACGTGCTCGACGGCGTGGACATCGCCAGCGCGCCCAGAACGCTCAAGCCAGGCATGCGCGTCAAGGCGGTCTGGAAAGGCGAGCGGCACGGCTCACTCAACGACATCTCGCACTTTGAGCTGGTGCAGGCGGGGGGCTGACGTGGCAGGCGGGCAGACCCTGCTTTGCGATTTCGCCGACGGTGTCGCGACACTGACGCTGAACCGGCCCGCCGTCCTCAATGCGCTGAGCCTGGAGCTGAAGTCGGAGCTTGCACGGGCCATCGCGGACCTGGGCGCGCGCGCCGACGTGCGGGCCGTGGTGGTCACGGGCGCGGGGCGCGCGTTCTGCTCCGGCGGCGATATCCGCGAGATGGATGCCGCGCGCAGCCCGGCCGACACCCGCATGCGCCTGCTGACGCTGCACCGCACGATCTTCGCCCCGCTCGCGGCGCTGGAGAAGCCGGTGATCGCCGCCGTGAACGGGCCGGCGGTCGGCGCGGGCTTGAGCCTCGCGCTCGCGTGTGATGTGGTGTTCGCGTCCGACCTGGCCACCTTCGGACTGGCGTTCGCCAAGCGCGGCCTCGTGCCCGATGCGGGCGCCGCGTTTCGCCTGGTGCGCCTCGTCGGCGTGGCGCGTGCGAAGGAGTTGGCGTTCGGCGCGCGTACCCTGGGCGCGTCGGAAGCGCTGCAGCTCGGCCTCGCTCAACGGGTGATCCCCGCGGCGGAACTGTCGGCCAGCGTCCACGCCTATGCGGTCGAACTGGCGCAGGGTGCGACCGTGGCGCTGGGACTGACCAAGCGCCTGCTCGACCTCGCGCCGCATTCCAGCCTTGAAGCCATGACCGAACATGAGATCGGCGCTGTGATCCAGGCGATCGGCACCGCCGACCATGCGGAGGCACTGCGCGCCTTTGCCGATCGCCGCGCGCCGCAATTCCAGGGCCGTTGACGGCCGCAAGCTCACCCATGAACGCGAACATCCCGATGACCTCTGCCAACCAAGAGCAACTGCAGTCGGCCCGCATGATCCGAGACAGCGTGACCGCGGTGTTTCCGGCCGCCGGTGCCGGCGCGCGTGTGCGCGAATTGCGCTTTCGCGCGCCCGGTCACGATGCTGCCACGTACCGCGAGATGTGCCGCCTCGGCTGGGCGGGCTTGCGGGTCTCCGACGAAGTGGGCGGCTCCGGCCTGGGCGTGACCGAGCTCGCCGCGCTGGCAGAAGGCCTGGGTGCGGCACTGGCGCCCGAGCCCATCGTTGCCACGGCGGCGATCGCGCCCCTGTTGTGCCTCGGCGGCCCGACTGGCGCGGGCCGGCAGGTACTCGAAGGCGAACTCCTGGTCGCCCCCGCGTGGGCCGAACAGGCCAATGAGCTGCAAGGCCGGGCCGCGACGCGCCTTGCCGGAGGCCGAGTCAGCGGCACCAAGCGTTTCGTGGCGGCGGGCGGCGCGCAGGCCTTCCTCGTCACGACGGTCGATGGGCTCGCGCTGGTGCACCGCGAAGCGCCGGGCGTGACTGTCACCGAGCAGTTCACGCAGGATGGCGGCGTGCTGGCCGAACTGAGAATGGACGGCGCGCCCGGCACGGCCGTGAATGGCGACTTCGCGCCCGTGCTGCAGGAACTGACCCTGGCCAACGCGGCGGCATTGCTGGGCGCGATCGACCGCATGCTGGAGATCACGCTCGATTACCTCAACACCCGGCGACAATTCGGCCGGCCGATCGGCTCGTTCCAGGTGCTGCAGCACCGCATGGTGGACCTGCAGCTGCAGCAGGCACTCGCGCGCGCGGTGCTTGCCGAAGCGCTGGCGACCTTCGATGCCAGCACCGACCCCGCGGTGCGTGCGATGGCTGTGTCGCGTGCGGCAGCGCGGTTGTCCGAAGCGGCGATGATGGCTGCCCGCCAGGGCATCCAGTTGCACGGTGCGATCGGCATGACAGACGAGTGCGATCTGGGCCTGTATGCGCGCAAGGTGCTGACCCTGTGCAACCGTTTCGGCTCGGCCATGCTGCACCGACGTCGCTACCTGGAACTCCACCGCCAGGTGCAGCCTGCGGTCCGGGACGAGGTGTCGACCGATGCGAAGAGCCTTCCAGCAGACTACAACGACTGGCCGGACGAGGCGTTCCGGGCGCACGTGCGGGAATGGGTGGAGGCGAATTATCCGCAGGAGTTGCGCCATCCGCTGGAGCGCCTGCATCGCCGCGACACCAAGGTGTGGTCCGACCGGCTGGCCGCGCGCGGCTGGCTGGCGCCCGGCTGGCCGCGCGAGCTCGGTGGCATGGGGCTGTCGCCGGCCAAGCAGGTCGTGTTCCAGGACGTGCTGGCGCGGCATGGCTGCGCGCGCTTCGCCGATCACGGCGTCAACCAGCTCGGGCCGCTGATCATCCGTTACGGCAGCGAGCAGCAGAAGGCATTCTTCCTTCCGAAGATCATCAGCGGCGAGCACGTCTGGTGCCAGGGCTACAGCGAACCCAATTCGGGCTCCGACCTGGCCAGCCTGCGCACCGAAGCCGTTCTCGACGGGGACGAGTGGGTGATCAACGGCCAGAAGATATGGACTACGCTGGCCACGGACGCGAACTGGATCTACCTGCTGGTGCGCACCGGGAAGACGGGCAAGAAGCAGGCGGGCATCAGCTTCCTGCTCGTGCCGATGGACCGGCCGGGTATCACGGTGCGGCCCATCCTGACGCTGGGCATGAACCCGGAGTTCTGCGAGGTCTTCTTCGACAACGTGCGTGTGCCGCGCGATGCGCTGGTGGGCGAAGTGAATGAGGGCTGGCAGATGGCCAAGGCGCTGCTCGGATTCGAGCGGCTGTTCGTCGGTTCGCCACCGCAGTCGGCCAACACGCTGGCGCAGCTGGGTATGATGGCGCAGGACCTCGGGCTGTGGGACGACCCTGAGTTCCTCGAATGCTATGGCCGCCTGCTGCTGGAATTGCGCGACCACGAATCGCTCTACCAGATCTACGTCGACCAGGTCTGCCGGGGGGAGGAGCTCGGCGCGGACATCTCGATGCTCAAGATCCACCAGACCGAGCTTTACCAGCGCATCACGCAGGCTGCCGTCGAATTCGGCGGCGAGTACGCGGCGCTGCGCCGCAGCCCGCCGCAGGAGCTGTCGGTGACACCGGCCGCGATGTGGCTGCAAGCTCGCGTGACCACCATCTATGGCGGAACGTCCGAGATTCAGCGCAACATCCTGGCCAAGAACGTCCTTCGCCTGCCGGAGGCCGCATGAGGGCCGTCGTCGGCGAGGCGCTCGGGCCGCCGGATACTTACATGCTGCGCGAATGGGAATGTCCATCCCCCTCGGCGGGGCAGGTGCAGGTCGACGTTTACGCCGCGGGCGTGACGTTCGTCGACGCGCTGATCGCCGGCGGGCACCACCAGGTGAAGGTCCAGCTGCCGTTCATCCCAGGCAACGAAGTGTCGGGCGTGGTGCGGGCAGTGGGGCAAGGCGTGGAACGCTTCAAGCCGGGCGACCGTGTCGCCTGCGTTGGCGTCGGCGGCAAGTACGCGGAGCGTATCAACGTGCCGCAGCTCGCCGCCCTCCGCATGCCCGACACCATGCCCCTTGACGAGGCGGCGGTGTTTCGCGGTGGTTTCGGCTGCTCATTCCACGCCCTGGTCCAGGGTGCCAACGTGCAGCCCGGCGAACGCGTGCTTGTGCTGGGGGCCGCCGGAGCTGTCGGCCTGGCTGCGGTGCAGGTCGCTTCGGCGCTCGGCGCGCGCGTCCTCGCATCTGCTTCCAACACCCAGAAGCGCGAGCTTGCATTGCACGCCGGCGCGCAGGCGGCGATCGACACGAACGCGCAGGACTGGCGGGCGCAGGTGCGCGACTGGGCGGGCCCGCAGGGCCTGGACGTGGTGGTGGACCCGGTCGGCGGCGCGGTCACCGAGCGCGCGTTCCGAGCCCTCGGGGTCGGCGGGCGCCACCTCGTGATCGGATTCGCCTCAGGCACGATTCCGTCGCTGCCCGCGAACCTGGCGCTGCTCAAAGCCGCATCCTTGATCGGCGTCGAGCTGTCCAAGTTCGAGCAACGCTATCCCGAGCTGGGCGACGCCAACAACCGTGCCCTGCTGAACCTCTACCTGCGCGGTGCGATCACGGCCCCGCCGATCGCGCACCGATTTCCTTTCGATCGATTCCGCGACGCGATGGCGCTTGCCGCAACCGGCGCCAGCGTCGGCAGCATCGTCCTGCAGATTCGGGAACCCTGATGCAACGTCTCAATGAAAAGATCGCCGTCGAGCGCGACGGCGAAGTGCTGGTCATCGTCATCGACAATCCGCCGATCAACGCCGGCTCCTTGGCCGTGCGACAAGGCCTGTTCCAGGCGATAGCGCTGCTCGCATCGGACGCGCAGCTGCGCGCTGCGGTGCTGATCGGGCGCAACAACACCTTCATCGCGGGCTCGGACCTGCGCGAGTTCGGGCAGCCGCTCGAAGAGCCGCAATTGCCGGCTGTGATCGGCGCGATCGAGAACGTGTCCAAGCCCGTGGTGGCGGCCCTCGATGGTGCCGCGCTGGGTGGCGGATTCGAGCTGGCGCTCGGTTGCGATGCACGTGTGGCGACACCGGCGACGGTCGTGGGTCTGCCCGAAGTCACGCTGGGCATGATTCCGGGCGCGGGCGGCACGCAGCGGCTGCCGCGCCTGGTCGGGTTGTCGCGGGCGATCGCCATGGTTTGTTCCGGCGAGCGGATTCGCGCCGGCGAGGCGCTGCGACTGGGCATCGTGGACGAGATCGCGCGCGGCGACCTGCAGTCGGCCGCGGTGGACCATGCGCGCCGCATGGCGGGCAAGCGCCGCGTGCGCGACCTGGGGGTTCCCGCCGAGCCCGCAATGCCTGTCGAGCAGGCGCGCAAAACCGCCCTCAAGGGCGGACGCGCCCGGCCCAACGTGCACAGTGCGGTCGAACGCGTGGAGGCGGCCGCGATCGAGCCGATCGACGCGGCGCTCGCGCGCGAGCGCGAGCTGTTCCAGGGCTATCGCATGGGCTCGGACGCCGCGGCGCTGCGCCACCTGTTCTTCGCCGAACGCGAGGCCGCCCGCCCCCTTGGCTCCGATGGGCCACCGGCGCGCGATCTGCGCCGGGTTGCGGTGGTCGGTGGGGGCACCATGGGCGCGGGCATCGCAATCTGCATCGCGCAGGCGGGACTGCAGTGCGACCTCCTGGAGCGCGACGAAGGCCTGGCGCGCGCCAGCGGGCAGCGACTGGCTGAATACTGGAGCGGGCGCGTCGCCGCGCGCCGCATGACAGACACGCAAGCGGCCGAAGCGCACGGCCGCATCGCGCTTGGCTGCGACTGGCAGGTGCTCGCGCGTGCCGACCTCGCGATCGAAGCGGTCTATGAGGACATGACCGTGAAACAGGAGGTGTTCCGTGAACTCGACCGGCGGTTGCCGCCCGGAGCCGTGCTCGCCTCCAACACCTCATACCTGGACCTGGACGCGCTCGCGGCAGGCACACGGCGGCCCGCCGATGTGATCGGCCTGCATTTCTTCAGCCCGGCACCCGCGATGAAGCTGCTGGAAGTGGTGCGCGGCGCAGCGAGCGCCGACGCCGCGTTGGCGACCGGCCTCGCGCTGGCGCGCAAGCTCGGCAAGCAGGCGGTGCTGGCGCGCAACGGCTTCGGCTTCATCGGCAACCGGATCTTCGACGCCTACCGGCGCCAATGCGAATTCCTGATCGAGGAGGGCGCCTCGCCTCAGCAGGTCGACGCGGCGCTCGAATCCTTCGGCTTTGCCCTCGGCCCGTTCGCAGTGGCAGACCTCTCTGGCCTGGATGTCGCGTGGCGCATGAGGCAGTCGCGTGCGCACCTGCGCAACCCGGCCGCACGCTACGTGGCCGTGGCGGACCGCCTCTGCGAAGAAGGCCGGCTGGGACGCAAGACTGGCGCGGGCTGGTACCGTTACGGCGCGGGCAAGCGCGAAGCCGACGAGCACGTGACGGCGCTGATCGCGCAACTCGCCGCCGACAAGGGCATCGCGCGCCGCGCGATCAGCGACGAGGAAATCGTGCACCGCGCCGTGGGCGCGATGGTGAACGAAGCCTTGCGGGTGCTGCAGGAGGGTACGGCGCAACGCGCCGGCGACATCGACGTGGCGCTGGTACACGGTTACGGCTTTCCGCGCTGGCGTGGCGGGCCGTTATGGTGGGCGCGGCAGCAAGGGGCTCGGCTGGCGGCCATCCTGGACGCACTGGAGCGCGCAAGCGGCCCCGGATTCCTGCGGGGCGAGCCCGGTCTGCTGAGCTAGACGGCCCGCAGTCCACGGCGGGTTCACCGGGGGTTCACCTGCGGGCCCTTCACGCCTCCTAGCATGGGCCCATGAATATCGAGGATCAGGTGCTTGCAGGGAAAGTGGCGGTTGTCACCGGGGCGGGCCGCGGTATCGGGCGCGCGATCGCGCATGCGATGGCTGCACACGGCGCGCGCGTCGTTGTGAACGACGTTGGAGCGGCGGTGGACGGTTCGGTCGCCGATTCCGGTTGCGCGGGCTCGGCGGTGCGCGAGATCGAGGCGGCGGGTGGCACTGCGCTCGCCCACACCGAGAGCATCGCCACCCCGGGCGGCGCGAAAAGCCTGGTCGAACGGGCGCTGGACAGCTGGGGTCGCCTCGACGCGGTGGTGAACAACGCCGGCATCCTGCGCGACGGCCTGTTCCACAAGATGTCGCTGGACGACTGGCGCGCCGTCATCGATGTGCACCTGAATGGCAGCTTCCTGGTCTCTCGCGCGGCCGCGCCGCACTTTCGCGAAGCGCATGCCGGCGCCTACGTGCACATGACATCGACATCCGGCCTGGTGGGCAGTCTCGGCCAAGCCAACTACTCGGCCGCGAAAATGGCCATCGCGGGCCTGTCGCGTTCCATCGCGATCGACATGGCGCGCTTCAACGTCCGCTCCAACTGCATCGCGCCATGGGCGTACACGCGGATGATCGATGCGATCCCGACTGCCACGGCCGGCCAGCAGCGCACTGTGGAGCGGATGCGCACCGTGGACGCAGCCCGGGTCGCGCCGCTGGCCGTGTTCCTCGCGAGCGATGCCGCCGCCGCCGTATCCGGCCAGATTCTCGGCATGCGCGCCAACGAGTTGTACCTCTTCTCGCAGCCGCGGCCGACGCGCACCCTGCACCGCGGCGACGGCTGGACGCCGCAGTCGCTGGCCGCAGATGCGTTGCCAGCGCTACGGCGGCAATTGGTGCCGCTCGAAACCTCGGAAGACTACTTCTGCTGGGACCCCGTCTGACCCGAACCGAACCACGAAAGGAAATCATGGAATTCACCGACATCCTCTACAGCGTCAACAATGGCGTGGCGCGCATCACCATCAACCGGGAGCCGGTGATGAACGCCTTCCGCGCCGATACGGTCGAGGAGATGGTGCAGGCGTTCAAGCTCGCCGACACCAACCCGGAGGTCGGTGCGATCGTGCTGGCCGGCGCGGGCGACCGGGCGTTCTGCACCGGGGGCGACCAGTCCACGCACAAGGGCAAGTACGTCGGCCGCGGTGTCGTGGGCATCCCCATCGAGGAGCTGCACACGGCGATGCGCGAGGCGCGCGTTCCCGTCATCGCGCGCGTGCAGGGATACGCTATCGGCGGCGGCAACGTGCTGGCCACGCTGTGCGACATGACCATCGCCTCGGAAAAGGCGATCTTCGGCCAGGTCGGCCCCAAGGTGGGATCGGTCGATCCTGGCTGGGGCACCGCCTACCTGTCGCGCATCGTCGGCGAGAAGAAGGCGCGCGAGATCTGGTACATGTGCCGCCGCTACACCGCGCAGCAGGCGCTGGACATGGGCCTGGTGAACGTGGTGGTGCCCCACGACCAGCTCGACACGACCGTGGACGAATGGTGCGCCGAGCTGCTGCAGCGGAGCCCGACGGCGATGTCCATCGCCAAGCGCTCCTTCAATGCAGATAGCGACAACATCCGGGGTATCGGCAACATGGGCCTGCAAGCTCTGGCTTTGTACTATCAAACCGACGAGGCGAGGGAAGGCACGCGGGCGTTCCTGGAAAAGCGCAAGCCGGATTTCCGCGGCAAGCTCGCCAAGTAGGATCGCGGCATGTTCGAGCTAACGGTGAGCGAAAAGGTGGCGGTGCTGACGCTGTGCCGCCCGCCCGTCAACGCGATGAACGCGGAATGGGTGGTGGCGTTCCACAGGCAACTCGACACCCTCGCCGCGCGCGATGACTGGTCCGTGCTGCACCTGCGCAGTGCGCAGAAGATCTTCTGCGCGGGAGCGGATCTGCGGCAGGTCCACGAGAATTTCGGCCGCGACATGCAAAGCCAGTTGGAGCTCGGTCGTGGCTACCAGGCGCTGTTCCAGCGCCTGCAGGACCTCGCCGCCGTGACACTGGCCGAGCTGGGCGGGGCGACCTTGGGTGGCGGACTGGAGCTCGCCCTGTCCTGCGACCTGCGCGTCACAACCCCGCGCGTGAAGTTCGGCTTCCCTGAGGTGACGCTGGGCCTCATACCGGGCGCAGGGGGCACCCAGCGCCTGAGCTGGCTCTGCGGCCGGCCCGTCGCCAGCCGCTTGATCCTGACCGGCGAGATCGTCGACGGCGCCGAGGCGCACCGCATGGGTCTCGTCCAGTGGTGCGTGGAGCCCGATCGCCTGGCCCACGAAGCCGCCCGGATCGCGCAACGCTGCGCCGGATTCCCGCGGCTTGCCACCGCCGGTGCGAAGTCGGCGATCTTGATGGCCGCCGATCCGGCAGCCGATGGCTTCGCCCGTGAGACCGAAGTGGTGCGCGACTGCTTCGAAAGCACCGCCACGCGTGAACTTGTGGCCGCATTTGTCACGAAGTAGCGCACGAGCGCTACACAAGGGCTTCACCGTCGCTTCACGCCGGGCCGCCAAAGCCTTCCTACATTGAAGAACATCCCGCAGACCCCAAGACCTACGACTGGAGACATAATGCAACAATTGATTCGTGCCCTTCTCTTCCTGGCCGCCGCATGCTGCGCCGGCGTGGCCGGCGCGCAGGGCGGCGCCAAGGAAATCCGTATCGGTGTGATCTACGACATGACCGGTTCGATGGCCTCGTCCGGTTCGTACCCGAGCTACCTGGGCACCAAATACGCCATCGACACTTTCAACGCCCGCGGCGGCGTGGATGGCTACACCGTCAAGCCGATCTATGTCGACGCGCAGAGCAAGGTGGAGACCTCCATCAACGAGGCCGAGCGCCTGATCAACCAGGAAAAGGTGGACATCCTGCTGGGCGTCTTCTCCTCGTCACAGTGCGTGCCGCTGGCGCAGAAGGCGGACGCGTCCAAGGTATTCCTGTGGACGAACATCTGCGTGTCGTCCGCGGTGTTCAAGAACAAGAACCTGAAGTACGTGTTCCGCCCGCAGGTGGATTCCGACCAGTTTGGCCCGACCTCGTGCGAGTTCCTGCGAACGGAATCGAAGGCGCGCTTCAAGAAGGATCCCAAGGACCTGAAGGTCGCGATCATCTACGAAGACAGCCCCTACGGCGTGGGCGTGTCCTCCGGCAACGAGGGTGCCTGCAAGGAGCGCGGCATGCAGGTCGTGCTGAAGGAGGGCTATGCCTCGTCGACGCCCGACCTGTCTGCCCTGGTGACCAAGCTCAAGCGTGCGCGCCCGGACGTGATCCTGCACACCGGCCAGAACCAGGACATCACCCTGTTCCTGCGCCAGGCCAAGGAGCAGGGCCTGAAGTGGCAGGCGCTGGTCGGCCATGGCGCCGGCTACGGCCTGCCGGGCAAGCTGTACGAGGCCGTTGGCAACGATGCCGACTACATCTTCGACGTCGAGCCAGTCGGGGCTGAGCTGGTGAACAAGTCCAAGCTCGCGCCGGGGCTGGCCCAGCTTGCCGCCGACGTCGAGAAGCGCTATCGCGCCGAGAACAACAACCCCGACGTCATCCCGCCATTCGTCTCGATGGGCTTCAACGGGACGTGGGTGTTCCTGAACGACGTTCTGCCGCGCGCCATTCGCAAGTATGGCGGCGCCAGCCCGGACGCGCTGCGCAAGGCCGCGCTGGAGACGGACATTCCCGAGGGCGGCACGATCCAGGGCTTTGGCGTCAAGTTCCTGCCGCCAGGCGATCCGATGGCCGGCCAGAACGCGCGCGCCACCATGCCGGTCGTCCAGTACGTCGGCAAGAAGCCGTACATCGTGTCGCCTGCCGCCGCCCGCACCCGCGAGCCGGTGATCCCGCTGCCCGCCGACAATGGCTTCGCCGCGCGCTGACGGCGCGCCGCTGCTGGCGGTGCGCGGGCTGACCAAGCGCTTCGCGGGATTCGCGGCGGTCAGCGACGTGAGCTTCGAGATCGGCGCGGGCGAGATTCTCGGCCTGATCGGGCCCAATGGCTCCGGCAAGAGCACGACGTTCAGCCTGATCGCGGGCCTGCACAAGCCGACCTCGGGCGAAGTCCTGCTCGAAGGTGAGCGTATCAGCGGCCTGCCCCCGCACGCGATCTGCCGGCGTGGCATCGGGCGCACGTTCCAGATCCCACGGCCGTTTCGCAAGATGTCGATCCTGGACAATGCGCGCCTGGCCGCCTACTACGGCGGCGCGGCGAGCGTGACGCTTGGCGAGGCCACGCGCCACGCCTGCGAGGCGCTGGAACTGGTGGGCCTGCCCACGGATGCCGGCGCCGCCGTCGACCGCCTGGGGGCGGCAGGCCTGAAGCGCCTGGAGATGGCGCGCGCGCTCGCCACCCGGCCGCGTCTGTTGCTTGCCGACGAAAGCCTGGGCGGGCTGGACGAATCCGAAATGCAGGATGCCGCCATGATGCTGCGCCGCGTGCGCGACGAGCGCGGCATCACGATCCTGTGGGTCGAGCACATCATGGGCGTGCTGATGCAGGTGATCGATCGCTGCCTGGTGCTCGACCACGGCGAGTTGATCGCTCAAGGCTCGCCGCAGGAAGTTGCCCACGACCCGCGGGTGGTCGAGGTCTATCTCGGCAGCGACGCGCAGGCGGTGCAGCAGGACACGTTGAGCCGTTCGGAGCAAGGAGTCGCCGCATGACCGCCCTGCTGGCTGCACGCGGCCTGTCGGCGGGCTATGGCGCCTTCCAGGCACTGTTCGACGTCTCGTTCGAAGTGAACCCGGGCGAGGCGGTGGCCGTCATCGGCCCCAATGGCGCGGGCAAGACGACATTGCTGCGCGCGATCTCGCGCCAGGTCGACGCGACCAGCGGCACCTTGCGCTTCGACGGTACGGACTTCACCGGCATGCCGGCGCACCAGGTGGTGTCGCTCGGTATCGCGCACGTGCCCGAGGGCCGGCGGCTCTTCCCGCGCCTGACCGTCGCTGACAACCTGCGGATGGGCGCTTTCCCGGCGGCCGCGCGAGTGAAGTTCGACGAACGCCTGGCCGAGGTGTACGAGCTGTTCCCGCGCCTGAAGGAGCGCGCGGGCCAGCTGGCCGGCACCATGTCCGGCGGCGAGCAGCAGATGTGCGCGATCGGGCGGGCGCTGATGGCGGGCCCGCGGCTGCTGCTGTTGGACGAGCCGTCGGCGGGCCTGTCGCCGGTGATGGTGCAGGCCATGTTCGACCTCGTGCGCCGAATCCGCCACGCCGGCTATACGGTGCTCATCGTCGAGCAGAACATCCGGCAGGTGCTGCAGGTCGCCGACCGCGGCTACCTGATCGAAGCGGGGCACCTGCGACGCAGCGGCACCGCGGAAGAGCTGCTAGAAAGCCAGGAGGTGCGCCGCGCCTACCTCGGCGTTGCCTGAACAGCGGAATACCATGGCCCAGATCTTCGATATTTTCTTCCTCGAGGCATTGCTGAATGGCGTGCTCCTCGGCGGCTTGCTCGCATTGCTCTCCGTTGGCCTGAACCTCGTCTTCGGCGTGGTGGAGGTCATCTGGGTTTGCTACGCCGAGCTGATCATGGCTTCGATGTACTGCATCTGGTGGCTCCATGCCGAGGCGCACTGGCCGCTCTGGGCCGCGTTCGGCGCCGGTCTCGGCTCCGGCGCCGTGCTGGGGATGGTGCTGCATCAATTCATCATCCGCCCGGTGCTGTCGGCGGAGCCGATCAACCAGCTGCTGGTCACGGGCGGTGTCTTGTTCTTCCTGCAGGCGCTTGCCACCGTGCTGTTCGGCATCGATTACCGCAACATGGGCATCCGACTGCCGTCGCTGCCGGTGGGCGAGATGCAGTTCTCGGTCGCGCGGCTGGTCACGTTCATCGTGGCCGTGGCCGCGATCGTCGCGACCTGGATGTTCCTGCGCCGCAGCTTCATGGGCACGGCGATCCGCGCCATCAGCCAGGATAGGGGGGTGATGCCGTTGCTGGGCGTGGATCCCGGGCGCGTGTATCTGCTGACTTCCGCCATTGGGGGGCTTCTGGTCGGGCTGGCCGCCTGCCTGCTGGTGTTGCAGTACGACGTGCATCCGGCCATAGGCCTCACGTTCGGCCCGATGATCTTCCTGATCTGCGTGCTTGGTGGCCTTGGGAACCTGCTGGGCGGCATGGCGGCTGCATTCCTTTTCGCGCAATTCATTTCGCTCGGCGGGTTCTTCCTGCAGGTGGAGTGGGGTCAGGTGATTGCTTTCGTGTTCTTCATTCTGGTGATGTTCTGGCGCCCGCAGGGGCTGTTCGCGAGGCCTGCATGAATTCACGCGGCAATTCTCCTTCCATGTACACCGTGCTCTTCGGGGTCGGCGTGATCGCCCTGGCCGTGGTGCCGATGCTTGGGCTGAGCGGTTACGTGCTACACCTGCTGATCACCGCCTTGCTGTGGAGCTTCATCTACACCTGCTGGTCGCTCATGGGCCGGGTCGGGCTGGTCAGCTTCGGGCACGGCGCGTTCATCGGCGTCGGCGCGTACACGGTGGTGCTGGCCTGGAATTTCCTCGGATGGTCGCCGTGGCTCACCGCCGGCCTCGCGGTCCTGCTGGCCGTGGCGCTGGCGGCGGCGGTAGGGTGGCCGTGCTTTCGGTTCGGCATCGTTGGGCACTATTTCGCGATCGTCACGCTGGCGCTGGCGGAAATCGTGCGCCTGGTGATCGTGGCATTGCGCGATTGGACCGGTGGCACCCTGGGCATCACGCCCAAGCCGCTGCCCGAAGGCGCGTCGGCCGCGTGGACGCTTCAGTTCTCGGACAAGCGCGTTTGGTTCTACGCGGCGCTTGCGATGTGGCTCATCGGCTTGGCCGTGTGGCGCTGGGTCGACCGCAGCATTCACCGCAGCGCGCTGGAGGCCATCTCCGAGGATGAACAGGCGGCGGCCTCGATCGGCATCAACGTGACGCGCGCCAAGATGGGCATCACCGTGCTGTCGGCGGGCCTCACCTGTCTCGGCGGCGTGCTCTATGCGCTCTATCAGCGCTACATCAACCCGGACACTGTTTCGGGGCTGACAGTGTCACTGCAGGTTGTCTTTGGCGTCATCGCGGGCGGTATGTCGGTGCTACTCGGCCCCACGGTCGGCGCCGTGCTGCTGCTGGCCATGTCCGAAGGGCTGCGACTGGCGTTGGGCAATGACGTGCGGGGCATAGATCTGCTGATCTACGGCGCACTGCTGGTGCTGTTCATCATGTACCTGCCGCGTGGGATCGTCGGCGAGGCGCTGCGGCGCCGCCCGCCACCTGGGCCGCCGGCCAAGGTCGAGGTTGGGGGCGAAGGCGAAGGCGAGGGCGAGGGCCGGCGAGTCACCTCTCATCCCTGAGCGCAGGGCGGGGTCTTTGAATCCAGGTTTGAATGACGTGCACAAAATGTATGTTGAGGAGACTTGTTGATGCCTACAGACAGCGCCGTCCAGGCGAGCCCGCAGTTCACGATTGACCGGCCCAACCAGCTGCTGTGGCGGGGCGAGTTGCCGGTCAAGGTGCCGCCCAAGGTCTTCCAGCTCCTCGCGTATTTGCGCGACAACCCCGGCCGGATCCTCGAGTACGAAGAACTGCTCGACGCCGTGTGGCCGCGCGAGTACGTGCAGCCTGAGATCCTGAAGACCTACATCAAGACCATACGCCGCCTGCTGGAAGACGACGCGCAGACGCCGCGCTTCATCGAGACGCGGCCGCGCTGCGGGTACAGTTTCATTGGGGAACTGCCTGAGCGCGGGGGCAAAGGCGCCCCTTTCCCGTCGCGCCTCATTGGCCGCGAGGCCGCGCTGGGGGAGCTGCGTGAAGCGCAGCGCGCCGCGGCGGACGCCCAGCGTCGCGTGATCTTCGTCGTCGGCGAGGCCGGCATCGGCAAGACACGAGCGATCGACGATTTCCTCGTCGGGCTGACCGAAGACGCGCGCGTATGCCGCATCGACTGCGCGTCGGCCCGCCACGCCCCCGAAAGCTTTTCGCCGGCACGCGAACTGGCGCTGGTACTCGGCGCCGAGGAAGCTGCTGCGCGCGCCATGCAACGGCACGCCGCGGAACCGCTGTGCCGCGCCGTGGAGACGCTCGCCACCTCGGCGTTGCTGCTGCTCGTGGTGGAGAACCTGCAATGGGCCGATGCGGTCACGATCGAAGCGCTGTCACGGCTGGCCTACGGCCGCGGGCCACTGAAACTGCTTGTGGTGGCCAGCTATCGCGCGGGCATGCCGAATGATCCGCGCTGCCCGGCGCGCACACTGGTGTTGGACCTGATCGTGCATGGCGTCGCGCAGGAGCTGCGCCTGCCCACGCTCGAGGCCGCCGATGTGAAGAAGCTGGTCTTGGCCAGCAGCCCGGTGGCGATGCCGCGTGGCGCGGTGGAGGCGATCGAGCGCCACGCGGGCGGCAACCCGCTGGTGATTTCCGCCCTCATCGAGCAGATGGTGCGCGAAGTGCGCGACCATGGCGCGAGCGAGCTGGTCGACATGCTTGCGACCCATGAGCGCGAAGGCGAGTTCGTCGGCGCCCTGGTGCCGCAGGTCATCCGCCATTCGCTCGAGCTGCGCCTGGGCGAGCTCGGTCCCGTGGCGCGGTCGGTGCTCGAATGCGGCAGCAACAGTGGCTTCTCGTTCTGCGCCTGGGGTGTGTCCAAGGTACTGGACATGCAACAGGTCGACGTTGAGGAACTGTGCCGTGCGATGTGCGGCAGCGACCAAATGCTGCGCGAGAGCAGCCTTTACGTCTTCCCCGACGGCAGCGTCACGCCCGTGTACGCCTTCCGCAACCCGTTGTACGCGCGCCTGCTGCTGGCGAGCCAGTCGCACGCGCGGCGCGACCTGGTCCAGCAGCGCTTCACCGATGCGGTCGAGCAGTTCTGGGGCGAGGAGGTCGGCTCCGTGGCGCTGGAAATGGCGGAGCGCTTCGAAGCCGTGTGGGAATGGTCGCGTGCGTTGCATTACGCGAAGCTGGCAGTCGCCAATGCGGCGCGCTCCTCGCGCAACAGCGACACGGCGTCCCTGCTGCAGCGCGGCCTGCGCCTGAGCGAACACCTGCCGGAAAATCGCCGGGAAAGCGCGAAAAGCTACTTCCTGCGCCAGCTCACCGGGGCCAAGTAAGCCCCGGCACGATCCGGCGCCGGGGCTCCCGCCCCCGGCGTCGTTTCAGTTGCCGTACTGCGCGGCAATCTGCTTGAGCACGAAGCGCTGCACCTTGCCGCTCGCGGTCTTGGGCAGGTCCTCCACGATTTCCACGCGCTCGGGCCAGAACGGCTTGGCCACCTTCATTTCGCCCAGGTAGGATTGCACCAGCGGCAGGTCGACCTTCATTCCCTCGCGCGCGACCACGAACGCGCAGCCCCGCTCACCGAGCCGCGCATCGGGCATGCCGACAATTGCGACACCCGCGATGGCCGGATGCTGCAACAGCACGTTCTCCACTTCGATCACCGGCACGTTCTCGCCGCCGCGGATCAGCAACTCCTTCGTGCGCCCGGTGATTCGGATATAGCCGTCCGCATCCATGCGCGCGAGGTCGCCGGTGTCGAACCATCCTTCGGCGTCCACGGTGTAGAACTCAGGTCGCTTGAGGTAGCCGCAAAACATGGATGCGCCGCGAACCAGCAGGCGCCCGGGCTGGCCCCGCGGCGACTCCTTCCGATGCTCGTCGACGACCTTGACCTCGATACCGGGCAACGCGCGGCCATCGGTGGTCCACGCCCGCTCGGCCAGGTCGGGCTCCGTCATGGTGCCGGCAATGATCTCCGTCATGCCCCACACGGAGGAAACAGTGAGCTTGAGCTCGTTCCATGCACGCTGCACCAGCACCGGCGGGATGGGCGCGCCGGCGCAATAGAAGCGACGCAGCCTGGCCGGGCGGATCTTCTCGGAGAGCGCCGCGTCCACCAGGTCCGCGAGAAACGGCGTTGCGCCCGCGGAGAAGCTCACGCCCTCGCTGTCCATGATGCGCACGCCCGCCCTGGGGTCGTGCACGTCCTGCAACACCAGCGTGTTGCCCAGCATCATCGGCAACAGCACGAAAATGCCGTAGCCTGTCATGTGCCCCACGGGCGTGGCGGCGAAGAACACGTCGTCGCCGTGCAGGCCCAGGCCCGACGCGAAGCGCAACACGTCGCCGTTGACAGTGTTGGAGGTGTGCATGACGCCCTTGGGCTCGCCGGTGGTACCCGAGGTGTACATGAGGACCAGCAGGTCGTCCGGGCCCAGTGCCGGATGCTTCGGGTCGTAAGGGACGGTTGCAGTGCCGGACAGCAGTGCCTGCTCGAAGCCGTCCGGCCCGTCTTCGCCGACAACGATCACGCGCTGCAGCGTCGGGATGCTGTCGCGCAGGGTGCGCGCCATGGCGGCGTGGTCGAATCCGCGGAACACCGTCGGGACGATCAGCACTTTGGCCTCGGCCAGCGACACCATGTAGTGCACTTCGCGCTCGCGCAGGATCTGCACCATCGGGTTGGCCGCCGCGCCGATGCGCACGCACGCGAGGGCGACGACGACAAACTCCCACCAATTGGGCAGCTGGATCGCGACCACGTCCCCCCGTTCGACGCCCATGGCCCGAAGCGACGCGGCGGCTCGTTCGACCAGGTCGGACAACTGCCGGTAGCTGAAGCGCCGGGTGGGTTGCCCGTCGGCCCGGTAGCCGATCAACGCCGTCTTGTCGGGGTGGTTGCGGACGTTGTCCGCGAAGTAGCTGTCGACGGTGCGGTCGAGCCATAGCCCGGCTTCGCGCATCCCGCGCCCTCGGGCTGCGATAACAGAGGGGTCGAGGTGGATGGTCATGGCATCTCCAATGCTATTTCAATCAGGCGTACGCGCGCCTGTGGCAAGTTGACACGCAGCTTACGCAGGCACCTCGGGACCGCCGTGAATGGGGCGTGAAGCCGGCGTGGAGTCGGCGCATGAAGGCTTCCACCACCGCAACTTCACGCGCGCGTCACGCCGCGCCGCGGTGCCGGCCTTAACTTCCAGCTGTTCGATCGTCGAGATCAGGAAAGGCTGTGATGGAACTGAAAGACATGCATGTGATCGTCACCGGGGGTGCCTCCGGAATCGGCCGCGCCACGGCGCTGCTGCTGGCGCAACAAGGCGCGAGCGTCGTCGTTGGCGACGTGGACCGGGAGGGCGGGCAGGCCGTGGTGGCGGAGGCGTCAGCCCAGGGGCTGTCCCTTGCCTACATTCCCCTGGACCTCACCAGCGCGGACTCCGCGCGCGAATTCGTCCGGCAGGCGGCCGCCGCAAGGGGCCGCATCGACGGCTTGGTGAACGCGGCCGGATGGGATCGCGTCGAGCCGTTCATGGAGAACGACCCCCGGTTATGGGAGAAGCTGATCGGGATCAACCTGCTCGGACCGATCCGGCTGACGCGCCATGTGCTCGACCACATGGTCGAGGCGAAGTCGGGCCGAATCGTCAACATCTCGAGCGATGCCGGGCGCGTGGGAAGCATGGGCGAGACGGTGTATTCGGCGTGCAAGGGCGGCGTGATCGCTTTTACCAAGGCGCTGGCGCGAGAAATGGCGCGCTACCAGATCAACGTCAACTGCGTTTGTCCCGGGCCCACCGACACACCGCTGCTGCATGCCCAGACCAGCGACTGGGCGGTGCGCATCCGCGACGGCATGACGCGCGCGGTGCCTTTCCGCCGGCTGGCGGACCCCAAGGAGATCGCGGACGGCATCGCGTTCTTCCTGGCTCCGGGCAGCAGTTTCGTCACGGGCCAGGTGCTCAGCGTGAGTGGCGGCCTCACCATGGCCGGTTGACGCGGGGACGGGATGGACATGAAAACAAACAAGGCGAGCATGCCCAGGGCGGACGAAGGGGCACTGCTGGAGTTGCAGGATGCGGCGCTGCGTTTCGCGCGCGAGCAATTGCGTCCGCACTATCTCGGGCGGGACGCCGATCACCAGTTCGACCGGGCGTTGATGCGCCAGATGGGAGAGCTCGGACTGCTGGGTGTCGACCTGCCCGAGTCCTTCGGCGGCATGGGCCTGGGCACGCTGGCCAGCGGTATGGTGGGCGAGGCGCTGGCCTACGGCGACTTCAACTACGCGGCGTACGTGTGCTCCACGGTTTCGGTGCTGGGGCGCATCCTGGCGGACAGCGCGCGACCTGAACTCGCCATGCAGTGGTTGCCCGGAATGATTCGCGGCGAAACGATCGTCGGTCTCGGGCTCACGGAACCGGGCGGGGGCTCGGACGCCGCAAGCCTGCGCGCTCGCGCCGTGCGCAAGGGCGAGCGCTATGTGCTATCCGGCGAAAAAACGTCGATCAGCATGGCGCATCAGGCGGACGGCTTCATCGTCTTCGCGCGCACCGGCACCGCCGATTCGCGCGCCAAGGGTGTCACCGCCTTCTTCGTCCCTGGCGACTCGAAGGGCCTCAGCCGCACGCGCTTCAGCGACGTCGGCAGCCACGTGGTGGGTCGCGGTTCGCTGTTCTTCGACGACGTCGAAGTGCCCGTTGGGAATCTGATCGGCGAGGAGGGGCAGGGCTTCCGCAAGGTGATGGCGGGTTTCGACTTCAACCGGGCGGCCATTGGGCTGGAGTGCTGTGGCGCAGCGCAGGCTTCGCTCGACGAGACGTGGGAATACGTATCGGGCCGCCAGAGCTTCGGCCGGCGGCTGGTCGACCACCAGGGCGTTGCCTTCCCCCTGGCGGAGGGCGAGGCGCGCATCGAGGCGGCCAGACAGCTGTGCTATCGCACGATGCGCCTGCGCGACCAGGGGTTGCCGCACACGGCGGAAGCTGCGATGTGCAAGCTGTTGGCGCCGCGTACGGCGTACGAAGTGATTCGCCAGTGTCTGTTGAGCCACGGGCATTATGGCTACTCAATGGATTCAGCGCACCAGCAGCGGATGCGCGACGTGATGGGCCTGGAGATTGGCGACGGCACGGCGCAGATCATGATGATGGTCATCGCGCGGGAAAAGTCCCGCGCGTTTGCCTGAGCGCTGAAATGGGTGGGCCTCTGCACGGCCTTCAGGTGGTCGAAATGGCCGCGATCGGCCCTTGCCCATTCGCCGGTATGCTGCTCGCGGACATGGGGGCTACGCTGATCCGGATCGATCGGATTCCAGGCCCGCGGCGGCCCATCGACGAGATCACATCGAATGACACGCTTGTGGATCGTGGCCGCCAGTCGGTGTCGGTGGATCTGAAGCAGGCCCGGGGGCGGGAGTTGGTCCTGGACATCGTGGCATCCGCCGATGCCCTGATAGAGGGTTTTCGGCCCGGCGTCATGGAGCGGCTGGGCCTGGGGCCGGACAGGTGCCTCGAGCGCAACCCACGCCTGGTTTATGGTCGCATGACGGGCTGGGGACAACAAGGACCGAACGCGGCCATGGCGGGACATGACTTGAACTACATCGCCTTGTCAGGCGCCCTGCACTCCATGGGCGAATCGGATCGCCCGCCGCCGCCGCCGCTCAACCTGGTGGGTGACTATGGCGGCGGCGGAACGTACCTGGCGATCGGAGTGCTGGGGGGGCTGATTGAAGCCGGGCGAACAGGGAATGGACAGGTGGTTGACGCGGCCATGGTGGACGGCGCGACATCGCTCATGACAATGATGTACTCGATGCGCCAGCGCGGTCAATGGAATGATGCACGTCAGTCCAACGTCATCGACGGCGCGGCGCACTTCTACGGAGTCTACGAGTGCGCCGACGGCCGGTTTATCGCCGTGGGCGCGATCGAGCCGCAGTTCTATGCGGAGCTTCGGCGAGTGCTTGGGTTGGCGGGCGACGAATGGAGTGCCCAGTGGGACAGCGACAACTGGCCTGTCCTGCGTGAGAGGATGGGTGGCCTCTTCCGCACCCGGACACGCGATGACTGGTGCAGCCGATTCGCCGGTACCGATGCGTGCGTGGCACCCGTGCTGAAAATGGGAGAGGCGCCGCATCACCCTCATGCGAAAGCCCGCGGCAGCTTCGTGTGCGACTCGCACGGTACGATGCGGCCGGCGGCTGCTCCGCGGTTCGAGCGCGCGGCCGAGCCGGTCGCGCCCGCCCCTGAGGTCGGTGCCCAGACCTTCGAGGTGCTCTCGAGCTTGGGCATGGATCGGCGAGTGATCGAGGAACTGGCGCTCGGTGGGATCGTGCACATCACCAGGCCGAGCACCTGAGGCAGTGGAAGACGCCGATCAAGGCCTGGGGCTTCAAGGCGAAGTGACAGAATCGGCGCATGAACACACTGCCCCTCGCAGGCATCCGCGTCGTCGAATTCACCCACATGGTCATGGGCCCCACCTGCGGGATGGTGCTCGCGGACCTGGGCGCCGAAGTGATCAAGGTCGAGCCGATCGCGGGTGACAACACCCGCCACCTGCTCGGCTCGGGCGCCGGGTTCTTTCCGCTGTTCAACCGCAACAAGAAGAGCATCGCGCTGGACCTGCGGCAGGCCGAAGGCATCGAGGCGGCGCTCAAGCTCATCGCCACGGCCGATATCGTCAGCGAGAACTTCAAGCCCGGCACCATGGGCAAGCTCGGCCTGGATTATGCGGCCCTGAGCCGGTTCGACGAGCGGCTGATCTACGTCAGCCACAAGGGCTTCCTGCCCGGCCCCTACGACCACCGCACCGCGCTCGACGAAGTGGTGCAGATGATGGGCGGCCTGGCCTACATGACGGGGCGGCCCGGGGACCCGCTGCGCGCGGGCGCCAGCGTCAACGACATCATGGGCGGCATGTTCGGCGCCATCGGCGCGATGGCCGCGCTGATGCAGCGCGCACAGACCGGCAAGGGGCAGGAAGTGCAGAGCGCCCTCTTCGAGAACAACGTGTTCCTGGTGGCGCAGCACATGATGCAGTTCGCGGTCACCGGCAAGCCGGCCGCGCCGATGCCCGGCCGCATTTCCGCCTGGGCGGTGTACGACGTGTTCACGGTGAAGGACGGCGAGCAGATCTTCCTGGCGGCGGTGAGCGACACGCAGTGGAAGTTGTTCTGCGAGGCCTTCGGTTTCGCCGACCTGTATGCCGACCCGCTCCTGAAGACCAACAACGACCGGGTGAATGCCCGCGAGTGGATGCTGCCGGCCCTGCGCTCGCGCCTCGCGGACCGTAGCGCGGCCGAGCTCAGGGCCGTCTTCGAGAAGAACGGGCTGCCGTTCGCGCCCATCACCAGGCCCGAGGAACTGTTCGACGACGAGCACCTGAAGCAGACCGGCGGCTTGGCTCCGCTGACGCTGCCCGATGGCCGCTCGGCCACGGTGCCGCTGTTACCCCTCATGCTCGGTGGGGAGCGGCCCGGCTTGCGGCTGCAGCCGCCCGTGCTCGGCGAGCACACGCGAGAACTGCTGGTCGAGGTCGGCTACAGCGCCGGTCAGATCGCGTCCCTGGAGGCCCGCAGGGTGGTCGCGGCCGCAGCCCGTTCCGCCTAGCCCAGGCGTGGCGCAATACCGCCCAAAATCTCCCCGATTCCAAACTTGCATGCGCATAATCTGCGCTGCATGGACAAACTCAAGCAGCTCGAATCCTTCGTATCGGTGGCCACGCGGGGCAGCCTGACGGCGGCGGCGAAGGCCGAGGGCGTCGCGCCGGCCATCATGGGCCGCCGCCTCGATGCACTGGAAGAGCGGCTGGGCGTGAAGCTGCTGGTGCGGACCACGCGCCGCATCACGCTCACGCACGAGGGCAGCGCGTTCCTGGAAGACTGCCAGCGCCTGCTGGCCGACCTCGCCAATGCCGAGGCGAGCGTGAGCGCCGGCGGCGTGAAGGCCAGCGGCCACCTGCGCATCACGGCGCCTGCCGGCTTCGGGCGGCGGCATGTCGCGCCGCTGGTGCCCAAGTTCCGCGAGCTGCATGCGGACGTGACCATTTCCCTCAACCTCAGCGACCGGGTGGTGGACCTGGCCGGCGAGGGCTTCGACTGCGCGGTGCGCGTGGGCGACCTGCCCGACTCGTCATTGGTGAGCGTGCGCATGGCCGACAACCGGCGCCTGTGCGTCGCCACGCCGGACTACCTCAAGCGCCACGGCACGCCGCAGAGCCCGAACGAGCTGGTGAAGTTCGACTGCCTCACGCTGTCGAGCGACGCGTCGCAAACCCGCGGCTGGGCTTTCCGGGTGCCGCGCGCCGAAGGCGAGGAGGTCATCCACCTCAAGCCCGGCGGCCCGCTGGACTGCTCCGACGGTCAGGTGCTGCACGACTGGTGCCTGGACGGGCGGGGCATCGCCTGGCGCAGCACCTGGGAAGTGGAAAGCGAGATCGCGTCCGGCCGCCTGAAGGAAGTGCTGGCAGAATTCGCGGCGCCGCCCAACGGCATCTACGCCGTCTTCCCGCAGCGCAAGCACCTGCCCCTGCGGGTGCGGCTGTGGATCGATTTCCTCAAGCACAATTTCAGCCAGCCCGATTTCTGGAAAGCCTAGGACCCACCCGATGACCCTCGAAGCCATCCTCGCCTACATCCACATCCTCGCCATCCTCACGTTGGTGGTGTTCATCTCCAGCGAGGCCGCGATCTGCCGCACCGAGTGGATGAACGCCCGCGTGGTCGAGCGGCTGGTGCGGGTGGACATGATCTACGGCATCGCCGCCATCCTCGTGCTGCTCAGCGGGCTGGCGCGCACCTACTGGGGCATCAAGGGCGGCGGCTGGTACTGGACCAACTGGCTGCTGCACCTCAAGCTCGGCATGTTCGTCGCGGTGGCGCTGATGTCGATCAAGCCCACGCTCATGTACCGGCGCTGGCGGCGGGAGCTCATCGCCACCGGCGCCCTGCCCGACGACGCGCAGGTGCGCGATGCGCGCAAGTGGGTGATGATCCAGGCCCACATCATCGCGCTCATCCCGATCGCGGCGGTGTTCCTGGCCCGCGGGTTTGGGGGGAAATGACAGATGACAAATGACCTCGCCGCTTCGCGACATCAATGATCGCTGCGCGCACGACCGGAGTCATTCATCATTGAGCCGCTTCGGCGGCGAAGTCATTCGTCATTGAGGCGCCGTCAGGCGCCGTGGCTCAAGCCGACAGGCAGCTGCTCATGAACTTCTTGCGCTCGTCGCCCTTGAGCTTCTTGTCGCCGGCGTCCTTGTTGCAGCTCTTCATCTTGGCTTGCTGCGTCTTCTGGGCGTCGCTCTGGCCTTTCAGGCAGGTGCTTATGAACTGCTTGCGCTCGTCGCCCTTGAGGTTCTTTTCCTTCGCGTCCTTGTTGCAGTCGCCCATCTTGGATTGCTGCTTGGTCATCGCGGGCGCCGAGGCCCCGGCCATGGGCGCGCCGGCGTGGCTGGCGGCGAAGGCGCTGCCCACGGACAGCGCCAGGCCGAGGGTCATCAGGGTAACGAGCTTCTTCATGGGTTCTCCTGGAATGTTGGGGAGGCGCCCCACATCGGGGCAGAGAACATAACGTGGCAGGGGGGCGATCCGCTGACCTGGGCCGTCCGCCATTCCCCCGCCCCGTAAAATCCCCCGATGCTCCTCGTCAAACAAGAATTGCTCGGCAGCCTGGCTGCGGAGCTGGACAAACTGTTACCGGGCGCGGGCGGCAAGGCGGCGTTCGAGTCGCCCAAGGTCGCCGCCCATGGCGACCTGGCTTGCACGGCCGCGATGCAGCTGGCCAAGCCGCTGAAGGCCAACCCGCGCCAGGTGGCCGAAAGCCTGCGCGCCGGCCTGCTCGAGGCGCCGCCCTTCCTCCAGTGGGTCGAGGCCATCGACATCGCGGGCCCCGGTTTCCTCAATATCAGGCTGAAGGCCCAGGCCAAGCAGCAGGTCGTGAAGGAAGTGCTCGCCGCCGGTGCGGCGTTCGGCACCCAGCCCGCCCACGGGCAGCACATGATGGTGGAGTTCGTCTCCGCCAACCCGACCGGCCCGCTGCACCTGGGCCATGCCCGGCAGGCGGCGCTGGGCGACGCGATCTGCAACCTGTACCAGACGCAGGGCTGGGACGTGCACCGCGAGTTCTATTACAACGACGCGGGCGTGCAGATCGCCACGCTGGCCACCTGCACGCAGCTGCGCGCCAAGGGTTTCAAGCCGGGCGACCCGCAATGGCCGGAGGCCGCCTACAACGGCGAGTACATCGCCGACATCGCGCAGGACTTCCTCGCCAGGAAGACCGTCCGGGCCGACGACCGCGAATTCACCGCCAGCGGCGACGTGGACGACCTGGACGGCATCCGCCTGTTCGCGGTGGCCTACCTGCGCCACGAGCAGGACCTGGACCTGAAGGCCTTCGAAGTCAGGTTCGACCACTACTTCCTCGAGTCGAGCCTGTACACCAGCGGCAAGGTCGACGCGGTGGTGCAGCGCCTGCGCGAGGCCGGCAAGACCTACGAGCACGACGGCGCGCTGTGGCTGAAGTCCACCGAGTACGGCGACGACAAGGACCGCGTCATGCGCAAGGGCGACGGCAGCTACACCTATTTCGTGCCCGACGTCGCGTACCACATCGGCAAGTGGGAGCGCGGCTTCACCAAGGTCGTGAACATCCAGGGCACCGACCACCACGGCACCATCGCGCGGGTGCGCGCCGGGCTGCAGGCCGCCGATGTCGGGATTCCGCAGGGCTACCCCGACTACGTGCTGCACACCATGGTGCGGGTGATGCGCGGCGGCGAAGAAGTGAAGATCTCCAAGCGCGCGGGCAGCTACGTCACGCTGCGCGACCTGATCGACTGGACCAGCAAGGACGCCGTGCGCTTCTTCCTGGCCTCGCGCAAGGCGGATACGGAATACACGTTCGACGTCGACCTGGCGGTGGCGAAGAACAACGACAACCCGGTCTACTACGTGCAGTACGCCCACGCCCGCATCTGCTCGGTGCTGGCGGCCTGGGGCGGCGACGCCGCGCGGCTGGCGCAGGCCGACCTCACGGCGCTGCAAAGCCCGCAGGCGCTGGCGCTGATGCTGCAGCTGGCCAAGTATCCGGAGATGCTGCGCGACGCGGCCGTGGACTTCGCGCCGCACGACGTCACCTTCTACCTGCGCGAGCTGGCGGCCACCTACCACAGCTACTATGATGCCGAGCGCATCCTGGTGGACGACGAGCCGGTGCGCAACGCGCGCCTGGCGCTGGTCGCCGCCACGGCCCAGGTATTGCACAATGGCCTGGCGGTGCTGGGCGTCAGCGCGCCGCACAAGATGTAAGCCCCCTGGGCAGGAAACCAAAGCAGTGAAACACAGTCAGGCAGGCTCCGTCATCGTCGGCATCATCATCGGGGTGGTGCTGGGCCTGGCCGCGGCCCTCGCCGTCGCCGTCTACGTGACCAAGGTGCCGGTCCCCTTCCTCAACCGCGGCCAGAACCGCACGGCCGAGCAGGACGCCGCCGAAGTCCGCAAGAACCGCGACTGGGACCCGAACGCGCCCCTGTACGGCAAGAACCCGGCCAAGCCCCTGGCGCCCGCGCCCGGGGTGATCGCCCCGGCGCCGCCCGTTGCGACGATTCCCGCGCCTGCCGTGACGCCCGGCGCCAGTGCGCCGAAAGCCGCGGCGCGGTCGGCCGACCCGCTGGGCGAACTGGCGGCCGCGCGTTCGGCCACGGTGGGCGGTGACCCGTTCTTCTATTTCGTGCAGGCCGGCGCCTTCCGCACGCCCGAGGATGCCGAGGCCCAGCGCGCCAAGCTGTCGCTGATGGGCGTCGAGGCCAAGGTGACCGAGCGCGAGCAGTCCGGCCGCCAGGTGTTCCGGGTGCGGGTGGGCCCGTTCGACAAGAAGGAAGAGGCCGACCGCAGCAAGGAAAGGCTGGAAGCCAGCGGCGTCGAGACCGCGCTGGTGCGCGTGCAGCGCTAGCCGCATTTCGTGGGGCGCCGCCGGAACCTTCCGGATGAGCCGGCCTCTGACCCCATTGCACAAGGAGTGAACCCAAGATGAATCGACGCGAGTTTTCCGCAGGCGCCGCCTGCGTCCTGGGCACGGCCGCCCTCGGCCTGCCCGGCCTGGCCTGGGCGCAGGGCAAGAAGCCCGAGGACGGGGTGGAGTACATGACGCTGGACAAGCGCGTCAACTCCGACGCGCCGCCCGGCAAGATCGAGGTGATCGAGTTCTTCTGGTACAGCTGCCCGCACTGCAACGCCTTCGAGCCCCGGCTCAATGCCTGGATCCAGCGGCTGCCGGCCGACGTGGTGGTCAAGCGCGTGCCCGTGGCTTTCCGCGACGACTTCGTGCCGCAGCAGCGCCTGTTCTACGCCCTGGAGGCCCTGGGCAAGCTGGACCTGCACCCCAAGGTGTTCCAGGCCATCCACAGCGAAAGGATCCCGCTCCAGCGCGAGGACCAGATCGCCGACTGGGTCGACAAGCAGGGGCTGGACAAGGCGAAATTCCGGGAGCTGTACAACTCCTTCTCGGTGTCGACCAAGGCCCGGCGCGCGACGCAGCTGCAGGACCAGTTCAAGGTCTCGGGCGTGCCGGCCCTGGGCATCGCCGGCCGTTACTACACCGACGGCGACCTGGCCCGCAACATGGAACGCGCCCTGCAGGTCACCGATTACCTGATCGCCGAGACCCGCAAGTCGCGCTGAGCATTCTTTCCGCAAAGCCCCAGCAAAAAGCCCGCCCAGCGGGCTTTTTGCTTTTGGCTGGCTACAATGCACAGCAAGATTCATGCCTCTATGAAACATCCCTACGCTTTCCTCCTGGTTTCGCTGACCCTGGCACTCTGCGGGGCTGCGGCCCATGCCGAGAGGGCGGACAAGGGCAAACCCATGAACATCGAGGCCGACGCCCTGCGCTACGACGACCTCAAGCAGGTGAGCGTGTTCACCGGCCGGGTGGTGGTGACCAAGGGCACCATCGTCATCCGTGGCGCCCGGGTGGACGTGCGGCAGGATGCGGACGGCTACCAGCACGGCGTGGTGACGGCCGAGCCGGGCAAGCTGGCTTTCTTCCGGCAAAAGCGCGAAGGCGTGGATGAGTTCATCGAAGGCGAGGGCGAAACCATCGAATACGACGGCAAGGCGGACCGCGTGAAGTTTGTCAAGCGCGCCGAGATGCGCCGTTTCCGCGGTGCGACCCTGGCCGACGAGTTGACCGGCAGCCTGATCGTCTACGACAACACGACCGACGTGTTCACCGTCGACGGCGGCCCGGCCAGCCCGGCTGCGGGCGGGCGGGTGCGGGCGGTGCTCTCGCCGAAGCCGGGGGCCTCGGCTGCGGCCGCGCCCGCCGCGCCGGCCCAGCTGCGCCCCAGCACCAGCACGGACGGGGGCAAGAAGTGAGCGATCCGGCACCGGCCTGGCGCAACACCAAGCCGCCGCCCGGCCAGAGCCGGCTGCAGGCGCGCCACCTGCAGAAGGCCTACGGCAGCCGCAAGGTGGTCAAGGATGTGTCGCTCGATGTCGCGAAGGGCGAGGTCGTGGGGCTGCTCGGCCCGAACGGCGCGGGTAAGACCACGTCGTTCTACATGATCGTGGGCCTGGTGCGCGCCGACGCCGGCGAAATTTCCATCGACGGCCGCTCGGTCGAGCACATGCCGATCCACCGGCGCTCGCGCCTGGGGCTGTCCTACCTGCCGCAGGAAGCGTCGATCTTCCGCAAGCTCAATGTCGAGGAGAACGTGCGCGCCGTGCTGGAGCTGCAGCGTGACGCCGAGGCGCAGCCGCTCTCGCGCGCCGAGATCGACAAGCGCCTGACAGCCCTGCTGCAGGACCTGCGCGTCGACCACCTGCGTGACTCGCCGGCCCTGGCGCTCTCGGGCGGCGAACGCCGCCGGGTGGAGATCGCGCGGGCCTTGGCCACGCAGCCGCGCTTCATCCTGCTGGACGAGCCGTTCGCCGGCATCGACCCGATCGCGGTGATCGAGATCCAGCGGATCATCGGCTTCCTGAAGTCGCGCGGCATCGGCGTGCTGATCACCGACCACAACGTGCGCGAGACGCTGGGCATCTGCGACCACGCCTACATCATCAGCGACGGCAACGTGCTGGCCCAGGGCACGCCTTCCGAGATCGTCAACAACGCCGACGTGCGCAGGGTTTATCTCGGCGAGCACTTCCGGATGTAGATATGGCCCCCCCGCTTGTCACTTCGTGTACTGCGCTGCCCCCCGAGGGGGCCTTCGCGCCTGGGGGCGGCCCGGCGGCGCTCAAGTCTTCGCTGCGCTGAGTGGCTTGGTAGCAGTATGAAGCAAGGGCTCTCCCTTCGCGTTTCCCAGCACCTGGCCCTCACGCCGCAACTGCAACAGTCGATCCGCCTGCTGCAGCTGTCCACGCTCGAGCTCTCGCAGGAGGTCGAGCAGATGCTCGACGACAACCCGTTCCTGGAATTGAACCAGGACGAGGCCCCGCGCGAGGAATTCGGGCTGGACAAGGAGGACGCGCCGCCCCCGCGGGAAGAGCGCGAGGCCGAATTCGCCGACTACGCGTCCTCGACGGCGGACGACACGCGGACTGCCGCCGCGGAGCCCGAGAGCGCCGCGCCCGATGCCGAGGCGCCGAGCTGGGAGGGCGACGGCAGCACGGAGGTCATCCCCGACGATGGCGAGTGGGGCGGCGATGCCGCGCCGCGCAAGAACAATCTCTCCGGCGATGACGAGCTCGACGCCACCGAGATCGCCCGCGGGCAGGAGTCGCTGCAGGCGCACCTGCACCGGCAGGCGCTGGGCCTGCGCCTGTCCGAGGAGGACAGCTGCGCGCTCAGGTTCCTGATCGAGTCGCTCAACGACGACGGCTACCTGGAAGAATCGATCGAATCGCTGGCGGCCGGCCTCGCCCCGCAGGACCTGGAGCAGCAGGAAGAACTGGTGCACCGCTTCACGATGGCGCTGCGCCTGCTGCACCATCTCGAGCCGGTGGGGGTCGGCGCCCGCTCGCTGGCCGAATGCCTGTCGCTGCAGCTCAAGGCGATGCAGGAGGGCGGCGACACGACCGCCGCGTGTACCACGGCCGTGCGCATCTGCGCGCAGCCGATGGAACTGCTGGCCCGGCGCGACATCAAGCGCCTGGTCCAGCTCACCGGCGACAGCGACGCGCACGTGCGCGCGGCCATCGGCCTCATCACGCGGCTGGAGCCCAAGCCGGGGCGGCGCTTCGTGGACGTGGAGCGCAACATCGTGGTGCCCGACGTGCTGGTGACCAAGATCAGCCGCGGCCCGCAGGCGCGCTTTCGGGTGCAGCTCAACCCGGACGTGATGCCGCGGCTGCGGGTGCACGACATCTACGCCGGCGCGCTCAAGTCGCACAAGGGCGAGGGCTACCAGGCGCTGCAGCAGCGGCTGCAGGAGGCGCGCTGGTTCATCAAGAACATCCAGCAGCGCTTCGACACCATCCTGCGCGTGTCCAACGCCATCGTCG